>Ga0105248_10007561_pt1 | contig 11933 bp, 7 predicted proteins | sample KBSS34metaG_FD_81524 | JGI IMG/M metagenome (GOLD analysis project Ga0105248, IMG submission 81524) | Switchgrass rhizosphere microbial communities from Kellogg Biological Station, Michigan, USA - KBS S3-4 metaG | ecosystem: Host-associated > Plants > Roots > Rhizosphere > Soil | place...
CCGCCCGGGACGCCAGGACGTCCCGGTCGCGAGGCATCTCGAAGTTCTCGGGCACGAACGTCACCATGTCCCAGCCCTCGAGGCCGAGCGGAGGATTCTGCGTGAGGGCCGCGCTCCAGACGCCGGGCTTCTCACGCACCCGCTCGACGAGCTGCTGGTAGAAGCGTTGCGTCCTCTCCGTGTCGTACTGCACGAGGCGCGGGTCGAACCTCGCCAGCAGGACGTGGTCCTTCGCCTCCGTCGCGAAGTCGAGCCCCTCGCTCAAGCTGCGTTGGAAGCCTCGATACATGACGAACGAAGCGGCGAGAAGCATCAGCGACATGGCGACCTGCGCCACGACCAGCGCGTTCCGCCCCCACAGGCGGCGGCGCCCGTTCGGCCCCTGATCGGCGGCCTTCAGGCCGTTCACGAGGTCGACGCGCGTGCTCTGGAAGGCCGGGAAGAGGCCGCAGAACAGGGCGCTCAGGATCGAGAAGCCCAGGCTCGCCGTGAGCACGCGCGCATCCATGCGGAACGGGATCCGGACGGGTATCTCGGCCGGGATGCTGAACGTCTGGAGCGCGGCGATGCCCACATAGCCGACGGCGACGCCGCAGATGCCCCCGAGGAGAGCCAGGACGAGGCTCTCGGTGAGCAGCAGCCGGACGAGACGGAAGCGGCCGGCGCCGATCGCCAGGCGCACCGCGATCTCCCGCGTCCGCGCCCGGGCGCGGGCGAGCAGCAGCCCGGCGGCATTCGTGCACGCGACCAGCAGCACGACGAAGGCGAGCGTCGTGAAGATCACGGCGAACTTCCAGTTTGCGTCGCCGGGCTGAGTCCGCGTCTCCAGCATCGTCCGAACCGCCGCGCCGCGTTCCCGGTTCGTCGCGGGGTACTCTCGCGCGAAGTCCCTCCCGAGCAGCTCGAGCTCGCCTCGGGCGTCCCCCAGGCGCGTGCCCCTCCGGAGGCGTCCCCTCACCGTCAGCTCACGGTCGTCGCGGTCGGAGAAGAAGCTCTTCTTGGGATTCGTCGTGAACGAGCCGGCCATCGCGAGCGGCACGTAGAAATCGGGGCGGTCGAAGATGTAGAGGCTCGTGAAACCCTCTGGCCCGACGCCGATCACCGTGAAGTCGCGGCCGTTCAGACGAATCGTCCGGCCCACGACGGATGGATCACTCCCGAACTCGCTCTTCCAGAATTCGCTGCCGAGAACGACTACGGGGTCGCGTCCGGGGACGCGATCCTCGTCGTCGCGGAAGCCGCGCCCGATGCGGGGCTCGACCTCGAGCGCGCGAAAGAAGTTCCCGGACACCAGGAGCGCGCCGCGGATCCTGGGGATCTCGACGGGCCGGGGGCTGAAGCCCACCGTCATCAGGGCGGTGTGGGCGACCACCCCGACATAGCTCTTCACGTGATCGCGGATGTCGAGGTACTCGCGAAAGGAGAAGGAGTCGAAGGGGTTGTCGCGCGAGGTCGAGACGAGCGTCACCACCTCTCCCGGGCGGGGCACCGGGTAGGGCCGGAAGATCAGGGCATCGAGCATGCTGAGCGGCGTGGCGGTCATGCCGACGCCGAGGGCGATGGTGATGACGATGAACGCCGTCAGACCCGGACTGCGCCGCAGGCTCCGGGAGGCGTAGCGCACGTCGTCGACGAAGTCCGTCAGCCAGTGGATGCGGCGGGCGTCGCGGATCTCCTCCTTGCGCTGGTCCAGCCCGCCCATCGCGAGGAACGCCCGGCGGCGCGCCTCCTCCGGCGTCAGGCCCGCCTCGACGCCCTCCTCGATCTTGTGCTCGAGGTGGAAGCGGAGCTCTTCGTCCAGCTCGGTCTCGACGCGGCGGCGCCGGAAGATGGACCGGATCCGCAGCGGGACGGTGAAGAACCAGTGCTCGGGTCTCATCGCTTCCTCATGCCTCCGAGAGCTGGACGACGTGGGAGATCGCGGAGGACAGGCGCTGCCAGTTCGCGCTCTCGGTCTCCAGCTGCCTCCGGCCCAGGCGCGTCAGCGAGTAGAACTTCGCCTTGCGGTTGTTCTCGGTCTGCTTCCACTCGGCCTTGATACAGCCCTCCTGCTCGAGCTTGTGGAGCGCCGGGTAGAGCGATCCCTCGCTGACCTGCAGCACCTCGTTGGAGATGGACCGCAGCCGGAGGCTGATCGCCCAGCCGTGGAGCGGTTGGAGCGCCAGGATCTTCAGGAGGAGAAGGTCGAGGGTTCCCTGGACGAGGTCGGCGGGTTTACTCATCTCGGTTTCCTAGGGGAGAATACGGCCCGCGGGCCGGGAGGTTTCAGACTCATATCGGTTTCCGAGGGGAGTCTACGCTCGCTCCACTCGGTAAGCAAGGGGAAGGCGGACCGGGGGCGGCCACCCGCGCTCCCGACGAGCGCTAGCGGAGCATCATCCCTAGCGGAGCATCATCCAAAGATAGGCGTACTGGAGAGCCGTGACCTGCGCCGTCTGCTTGTTGACCGCCCCGCTTCCGTGCCCGCCCTCCGTGTTCTCGAAGTAGTAGACGGGATGGCCCAGCGCCTCCAGCTTCGCCACCATCTTGCGGGCGTGCGAGGGGTGGACGCGGTCGTCGCGGGTGTTCGTCCAGAAGAACGGCGTCGGATAGTCCGCGTCCTTCTTCAGGAGCTGGAGCGGAGACCAGGTCTGGATGTAGGCCCAGTCCTCCGGCTTGTCCGGATCGCCGTACTCCGCCATCCAGCTCGCTCCCGCGAGGAGGTGGCTGTAGCGCCGCATGTCGGCCAGCGGCACCTGCGCGACGACCGCGTGGAAGAGATCCGGGTACAGGGCGAACGTGCCCGAGACGAGGAGCCCGCCCTGCGAGCCGCCCATGATCCCGAGATGCCGCGGCGACGTGATCTTCCGCGCCGACAGGTCGCGGGCGACCGCGGAGAAGTCCTCGAAGTTGTGGATGTGCTGCTCCTTGACCGCCGCCTTGTGCCAGGCCGGGCCGAACTCGCCGCCGCCGCGGATGTTGGCGAGCACGTAGGTCCCGCCGCGGGTGAGCCACGCCGAGCCGAGCGCGCCGTTGTACGTGGGGACTCTCGCGACCTCGAAGCCGCCGTAGGCATAGAGGAGCGTCGGCGCGGTGCCGTCCGTCTTCGCGCCCTTCGGGCGTACGACGAAGTACGGGACCTTCGTGCCGTCCTTCGAAGTGGCCTCGAACTGTTCCGTCGTCATCCCGCTCGAATCGAAGAACGCGGGCATCGACTTGACCTTCGCGGGAACGGCGCCGGCCTCCGAGAGCCAGAGCGACTCGGGAGTCGTGAAGTCCTGGTACGTGTAGAAGAAGCTCTCCGTGGCGTCGCTCGCGGCCTCCAGCTCCGCCGTGCCGATCCCCGGCGTCGGAACCTCGGCGCGCTTCCACTCGTTGCCGTCGAGAGAAAGCGCGGTGATGCGGCTGCGTACATTGTCGAGCGTCTGGATCAGGACGCGATCCCGAGTCCGGTCGACTCCGCCGAGCGAGACGCGCGGGGTGGGCTCGAAGAGCACGTCGAACCGCCGCTCGCCGCGCAGGAAATCGTCCACCGGGGCGGCCAGGAGCGATCCCTCGCGATACGTCTTTCCTCCCGCGGCCGGAGTCCAGTCGCTGCGGAGCGAGAAGACGACCCGTCCTCGGAAGAAGAGGCGGAGAGACGCGTCCTCCGGAATCTCGAGCTTCGAAAGGCGATCCCCGACGAGGAGGAACGTCTCCTGGCGGAAGAACGCCGGCGTTCTGGTGACGACGTCGTAGCGGCCGTCGCTCAGGATCTCGGTCCCACCGCTCGAGGCGACGTCCTCCGTCTTGCCCTCGAAGATCGTCCGGGCCGCGGACAGGGGCGTGCCGCGTTTCCAGAGCTTCACGATGCGGGGGTAGCCGGACGACGTCAGCGAGTCGGGACCGAAGTCGGTGCCGACCCAGAGCGTGTCCGCGTCGCGCCACGTCACGGACGACTTGGCCTCCGGAAGCGAGAAGCCGTCGGGCACGAAGCTCCGGGTCTTCGTATCGAACTCCCTCTTCACCGCGGCGTCCGACCCGCCCGGGGAGAGGCTGATCATGCAGCGGACGTAGTCGGGCGCGAGGCAGGCGGCCCCGTGCCAGACCCACGCCTTCCCTTCGGACTTCGCGAGCGCGTCCACGTCGAGCACCGTCTCCCACTCGGGCGAGGCCGTCCGGTAGGAGGCGAGCGTCGTGCGGCGCCAGATGCCGCGCTCGTGCGCCGCGTCCTTCCAGAAGTTGTAGACCGTCTCGCCGTAGAGCTCGGGCGTCGGGATCTTCTCCTTCGAGTCGAGGATCTCGAGCGTCCGGTCGTAGATGGGCTGGTACTCGGGCCTCGCCTCGAGGACCCTGGTCGTCTTCGCGTTGTGCTCCCGGGCCCAGGCGAGCGGCTTCTCGCCCTGCACGTCCTCGAGCCAGAGGAGCGATTCGTCGCCGTCGCCGGCGGCGGCCGCGGCCGGTCCCGCCAGTCCCGCGACGGTGAGCGCCGCCCCCGCCAGGGCGCGAACCCGAGAGCTCGTCATGTCTGCACCTCCGAAGTCGGCGAGGATCATAAACGGTTCCCGGACGGTCCAATTCGTCGATCGGGGGATGTATCGTCTCGGCATGCCCAAGAAAAAGACGAAGACGAAGACGAAGACGACGCCGTCATCCCGGGGCCGTCGCAAGCCGGCTTCGAAGAAATCCGCGTCGCGCCCCAGGGCGCGATCCAAGGCGACCCGCCCCAAGGCGCGCTCCAAGACGGCACGCCGCAAGACGGCGCGCTCCAAGACCTCGCGGCCCAAGACGTCCTCGCGCTCCAAGCCGTCGCGCGCCGGCGCTTCGCGTCCCAAGCCGCGCGGCGGGAGAGCGGCGGCGAGAATCCGGAAACGCGGCTCCGCTCCGGCCCGGAAGCGGGTCGAGAAGGCGGCGGTCCGAAAGACCGGGCGCATCCGGCCGCCGGGCCGCACCGGGCGAGGGACCGGCATCGCGATCGGCGAGGCGATCGACGCGCGGGGGCTCGGAGCCGAGGCGGCGGGTCAGTCGGGCGACACGGAAGGATTGTCGCGCGCCGAGCTCGCGGATTCCGAGAGCGTCGAGGAGCTCGTCGAGGAGGGACAGGCCTTCGAGGCGGGAATCGTCAGCGGAGTCGAGAACGCGCCGGACGCCGACGAGGGTGAGATCCGGACGCGAGAGGTTCCGGAGGACGACGTTCCGCAGGAGTATCTGGACGAGGACTGAGCGTCGGCGCTCTCGGTCGGGAGGCTCCTCCCCTTCGCGGCGTTACGGACCGGGCTCAGTCACAGGAGCTTGTCCGGGGTGATCGGCAGCTCGCGAACGCGCTTGCCCGTCGCATGGAAGACGGCGTTCGCGATGGCCGCGGGAATCCCGACCATTCCGAGCTCGCCCATCCCCTTCACGCCGAGCGGGCTGGCGATCCGGTCGTCCTCCTCGACGAACATCGTCTCGATCTCGTGGACGTCGGCATTGACCGGCACGTGGTAGTGCTGGAGGTTCGGGTTCATGATGCGGCCGTACCGGTGGTCGATCTCGGTGGCCTCCGTCAGGGCCATGCCGATGCCCCAGACGACGCCGCCGATCTCCTGGCTGTGCGAGGTCAGGGGGTTGATGATCCGGCCCGACGCGGTCGCCTCGACGGCCCGCGTGACGCGGACGATGCCGAGGTCGGGATCCACCTTCACCTCGACGAACTGTGCGCCGTGCGCCAGCGTCGAGTACTTCTCCCGGTCCTTCTGAGGGACCAGCTCGAAGGTCTCCGTGATTTCGTTCGTGTTGTTGCGCCGCATGACGTCGGCGACCGCCACGGCCCGCGCGGCGTCGCGCCGCAGATGGAGCTTGCCGTCGGCGAGCTCGACGTCCGCAGCGGAGGCGCCCTTCAGCGGCGAGGCCGCGTCGCGGTTGGCGAGGTCGAGCAGTCGCGCCGCGACCGCCATCGCCGCGCCCTGGACCGCCGAGCCCACGCTCGCGGTCGTCTTCGAGCCTCCCTCGGACGGAGCCTTGGGCAGCCGGCTGTCGCCGAGCTCGAACTTCACCCGTTCCGGCGGGATCCCGAGGTACTCGGCGGCGATGATGGTCATCGCCGTGTAGGTGCCCGGGCCGATGTCGCTCGTCGCGCTGGCGACGTGCGCGGTGCCGTCCGCTCGAAGCGTGATCCGGACCGTGGCCGGCGACAGGAACGCGCCCCAGATGCCCGTCGCGGTCCCCCACCCGACGAGCCAGCGCCCGTCGCGCATGGAACGAGGCTCGGGCTTGCGCCGGCTCCAGCCGAACCGCTCCGCGCCGAGTCGGTAGCATTCGCGCAGGGCCTTGCTCGAGAACGGCAGGCCGCTGTCGGGATCCGTCTCCGCGTAGTTGGCGAGCCGAAGCTCCAGCGGATCCATCTTCAGCGCGTACGCGAGCTCGTCCATCGCGCACTCGAGCGCGAACATGCCGCTGACCGCCCCGGGCGCGCGCATCCAGGTCGGCGTGGCGAGGTCGGTGTCGGTGATCTTCACTCCCGCCTCGAGGTTCGGGCACGCGTACAGCCGGCGCGGGAAGCTGGTCGTGTTGTCCGAGAACTCCTCGAACGTCGAGGTGTTGTGGACGACGTCGTGGACGATCGCGGACAGTTTCCCGGAGCGGTCGGCGCCGAGTGCGACGCGCTGGATCGTGTACGGACGGTAGCCGTGGCCCGTGAACATCTGGCGTCGGGTGTAGACGACCTTGACCGGCCGCTTGAGCTCGCGCGCCGCCATCGCGGTCAGCGCCGGGTAGTAGTTCGGGCGGAGTGAGGACCCGAACGCACCCCCGACGAACGGCGAGATCACGGTGACGTTGTCCTCGGGCACGCCGAAGCTCGCGGCCAGCTGCTTCCGGTCGTTGTAGACCTCCTGGCTCTTGTCGAAGACCGTGAGGCGGTCGCCCTCCCAGAAGGCGACCGCGGCGTGCGGCTCCATGGGATTGTGGTGCTCGATCGGGATGCGGTACTCGGCCTCGACCTTCACGGCCGCGCTCTTCAGGGCGTCCGCCGCGTTGCCGCGCGGCTTCGGAGGCTGGCCCCTCGACGGGGCGCGCGCGGCGCCGCGAACCGCCTCCGTGTCCGTCGACGGCTTCTCCGCGTCGTAAGCCCCTTTGACCAGCCGCGAGGCGTACCGCGCCTGCTCGAAGGTCTCGGCGAGCACGAGCGCGATGGGCTGCGCGTTGAAGTAGATCCGGTCGGACTGGAGAGCGCGGAAGGACTTGTCGTCCTCGCGGGCCTGGCCCTTGGGCGGAGGATCCGCGGTGGAGGTCTTCGGCCCGAGCCTCGGCGCGTTCGCGTGCGTCAGGACCCGGAGCACGCCGGGCGCCCGCTCGGCCTCGCGCGTGTCGATCGATCGGATCCGCCCCTTCGCGATGTCGGCCAGCACGATGAAGCCGTGGGCGAGGTTCGGCGCCGGGTGCTCGGCGGCGTACTTCGCCCGGCCGGTCACCTTCGCGACGCCGTCCACGCGGCCCATCTCTTTCCCGATGTAGCGCGCCATCCTCTTCTCCGTCAGGCCAGCCGGCTCGCGCGCATGAGCGCTCGCACGATCGCCCGCTTGCCCAGCTCGACCTTGTACGCGTTGTGCGCGAGCGGCTTCGCGTCCTTCAGCGCCGCGTCGGCGGCCCGCCGGAAGCTCTCCTCCGACGCCGGCCGATCCGCCAGCGCCGCCTCGGCCTCGCGGCTGCGCCACGGCTTGTGGGCGACGCCACCGAGGACGACGCGCGCCTGCCGGACCCGGCCGCCCTCGAGCTCCAGCGCGGCCGCGACCGCGACGAGCGCGAACGCGTACGAGGCCCGGTCGCGCACCTTCAGGTAATACGAGTTCTTCGCGAAGCCGGACTTCGGGAGGTCGATGGCGACGATGAGCTCCCCGTGCTCGAGGTTATTGTCCCTCTCCGGCGTATCGCCCGGCAGACGGTGGAAGTCGCCGATCGGGATCGTGCGCTCGCGCCCGCCGGGTCCTCTGACCCGCACGACCGCCTCGAGCGCGTAGAGCGCGTTGGCCATGTCGCCGGGATAGACCGCGACGCACTTCTCGCTCCAGCCGAGGATCGCGTGCATGCGGTTGAGCCCCTCGCGCGCCCCGCACCCAGTCCCCGGCTCCCGCTTGTTGCAAGGCATCGCGGTGTCGTAGAAGTACTGGCAGCGAGTGCGCTGCAGGAGGTTGCCGCCGTTCGTCGCCATGTTGCGGAGCTGGGCGGACGCTCCGGCCAGGATCGCCTGCGTCAACAGCGGGTAGCTCTTCCGGATCAACGGGTGGTTGGCGGTGTCGGCGTTCTTCGCGAGGGCGCCGATCGAGACGCCGCCGTTCGCCGCCGCGATCCGGGTCAGGTCGAGGCGGTTGAGGTCGACGAGCTCGTTCGGGCGCTCGACGTCCTCCTTCATCAGGTCGAGGATGTTCGTCCCGCCGGCGAGGAACTTCGCGGCGGGGTTCGCGGCGACCTGGTGCGCCGCGGAGGCCACGTCCGAGGCGCGGACGTACCTAAACGGCCTCATTGTCCTCTTTCCGGACCCGCGCGAGCTCCTCGGGCTCGACGAACCGCCACGTCTTCGCCGCGCGCTTGCCCGAGTGGACCTCCTGGATCGCGGCGACGATCCCGGGATAGGCCCCGCAGCGGCAGATGTTGCCGCTCATCCGCTCCCGGATCTCGTCGTCGGTGAGCCGCGGAGCCCCCGACACGTCCTCGGTCACGTGGCTCGCGTCGCCGCGCCGCGCCTCCTCGAGGAGCGCGACCGCGGAGCAGATCTGGCCCGGCGTGCAGTAGCCGCACTGGAAGGCGTCGTGCCGGATGAACGCGGCCTGCATCGGATGGAGCTCCTCGCCCTTCGCCAGTCCCTCGATGGTGGTGACGGAGCGGCCGTCCAGGGTGGCGGCGAGGGTCAGGCACGAGAGGACGCGGCGCCCGTCGACGATCACGGTGCACGCGCCGCACTGCCCCTGGTCGCAGCCCTTCTTCGTGCCGGTCAGGCCCAGCCGCTCGCGCAACGCATCGAGCAGCACGGTGCGAGGATCGAGGTCCAGCGTGCGGTTCTCGCCGTTGATCTTTACGACGACGCGGACGGCTCCCTCGAGGCCCGATGCGGAAGCAGGGATTGCGGCCGGCGTAGGCGCGGCGGCCCGGGCTCCCTCGCTCGCCAGCAGCCGGAGCGCGAACAAACCCACGCCGCCCGCGATGCCGTAGCCGAGGAACCGCCGGCGAGCGGCGCCCACGATGCCGAGCTCGTCGAGGAGACGCTCCTCGTCGTCGGTCAGAATCGGATCGTCCGGAGGGGGGCTCTCATCCATGGCGCTCCCGTTCGCCTGCGTGTCCCGTGCCAGAGTCGACGCTGGCTCGCGGCGCGCGACGGCACCGTCTCGAGATCGACTCTACCGGCCCGGCGAGGATTTCGACAGGACGCCGAGCAGGCAGAGGTTCTCGGACGACGTTCCCCGATCGTCATCTCGACGCCCGGATCGTCGACGCGCCCGATCCGGCGAAACGGCGACGTCCCCTTCCCGCACTGGACGCGAGGACGGGGCCGTCGCCGGCGGCCACGCCGCGAACCTCGAGACGCGAGACCGGAGCCCTGCCGTGCAGCGGCGCGATAGCCAACCGTTCTCCCTCAGCGCGGCGGCTCCGCTCCCTTCTGGTCCGCGACCATGTAGAGCGCGTACCAGTCGGACCAGTTCTCGTCCCGCGCACCGCCCATCCGCTTCTCGTGCTCGCCGTGCGCCTTCTCCGCGCGGCGCATCGCGCTCGCCAGATCCTCCGCGGAGCCGAACGACGTCTCGGCCGCGTCGACGCGCCCGGGCAGGCGGTTCGTAATCTCCTGGAAGAGCCACTGGTTGCCGTCCGGATCGCGGAAGGACGCGAACGAGCTGTAGGTGTTGTGCGCCGGATCGATGCCGGGCTCGATCCCCTTCTGCCCGAAGTGGAAGACCTTGTCCGCCGCGACGCCGACGGAGGCGAGCTTGTCGAGCGCCGCCTGGAGGTCGGACACGATCAGCCAGAGGCCGCGCGCGGAGCCCGGCGCCGCCGTCGTCGGACCCGGTCCCGCGCCCCACTGGACCGAGCAGGCGGAGCCCGGCGGCGTGAACTGGACGACACCGGAGCCGGGCGGCGTGGCGTCCTGTCTCCAGCCGAGACTCGAATAGAACTTGGCCGCACGGTCCGAATCGGAAACTGGAATCGAGACGACCTCGAGCTTCATATCGACCTTCGTATCCTTCGGGCCGGCGGTTGCTCCCTGTCTCTCCGTCTCTGCAACACTCATGATCCGCTCCTTGTATGTGTGGGTCTCGACATTCTTCCTATGCTCATCCTTCAGCGACCTGTGTCGCATCCCGCTCACGACGACCGTCTGCCCGGCGAGGCACGCGCTCCGGCTCACCGCGGTCAGGGTGTGTACCTCGTGAAGACATAGTCGCGAGACCGGATCGGCTCGTGGCACGGGAAGCAGGTCTTCATCTTCGCGGCATCGGCGGGTCTTCCGTCCTTGTCGAACTGGGCGAATCCCCATCCGCCGGTCGCCGCGTACTTCCGCGAGTCCTTCACCATGAACTGCAGGTGCCACTCGGGCGGGTCGCCGGCGACGAACGACTGGTCGCGCCCGAAGACCTTGTCGTTCTCCTCCGAGGGAACGTACTTCCACGCGATGCGCGCGATGATCGCGCCGTCCGGGAACGGCCGCTTCCCGTCGCGATAGGCCCGGATCGCCGCGTCGTTGCCCAGGATCGCCCGGATGTCGTTGAGATTGCCCGCCTCGTGGGCGACCGACACCAGCTTCCAGTCGCGGTAGCCATCGGGAATCCGGGTGACGTAGGCCTCCTGGTCCGCGTGACCGGAGACCGGCGCGAGAAACGCCGCCAACCCGCCCGCCACCGCCGAAGCCACCAGCAGAAGCGCGGCCCTCTTCATGCGATCGCCACTTCGGTCCTACCTCAGCGACTTGAAGGACGCTCGCAGATCCGAGACGAGCGCGTCCGGCTGCTCCCACGCGGCGAAGTGCCCGCCCTTGTCGTGCTTGCCGTAGTAGAGGAGCTTCGGGTACGCCTTCTCGGCCCAGCTTCGCGGCGCCGTGTAGATCTCCTCGGGGAACGCGCTCACCCCGACCGGGATCTGCACGCCGCGCGCGTCGAAGAACCCTCCCGTCGCCGGAAGCTGCCGCGTGTCCCAGTAGAGCTGCGCCGAGGGAATCGCGGTGTTTGTCAGCCAGTAGAGCGTGACGTTGTCGAGGATGTCGTCGCGCGTCAGCCCCTCCGGCTTGCCGTCGAAGACGCGCGCGATCATCTCGTAGCTTTTGATGTCGTGGTCCAGCATCCAGGCGGCGAGGCCGATCGGCGAATCGACGATCCCGTACAGGCTCTGCGGCCGGTTGTTCATCTCGATCGCGTAGCCCAGGCCCTTGTTGTAGAAGTAGTCGAGCTGGTCCCACGCCTTCTTCTCGTCCGCCGTGAGCGTCGTGGGCGGCGGCTCGTGGAGCGCGAGCCCCTTCGCGATGTCCGGGGGAACCGTCGCCGGCATGTTGGTCTGGATGCCGAGCAGCCCCGGCGGCTGCTGGAGCGCCATCACCTCGGAGATCGCGTTGCCCCAGTCTCCCCCCTGCGCGACGAACCTCGTGTAGCCGAGCCGCTGCATGAGGGTCACCCACGCGCGCGCGATCGACGGCGGATTCCAGCCGGGCGCCGTCGGCTTGCCGGAGAACCCGTAGCCGGGAAGCGAGGGGATCACGACGTCGAACGCGTCGGCGGCGGTGCCGCCGTGCGCCGTGGGGTTCGTCAGCGGGTCGATGATCTTGAGCTGCTCGATGATCGAGCCCGGCCAGCCGTGCGTGATGATGATCGGCAGCGCATTCTTCTCCTTCGACTTGACGTGGATGAAGTGGATGTCGAGCCCGTCGATGTTGGTCACGAACTGCGGCAGGGCGTTCAGCCTGGCCTCGCACTTCCTCCAGTCGTATTGCTCCGCCCAGTACTTCGCGAGCTTCTGCA
>Ga0105248_10007565_pt1 | contig 11930 bp, 8 predicted proteins | sample KBSS34metaG_FD_81524 | JGI IMG/M metagenome (GOLD analysis project Ga0105248, IMG submission 81524) | Switchgrass rhizosphere microbial communities from Kellogg Biological Station, Michigan, USA - KBS S3-4 metaG | ecosystem: Host-associated > Plants > Roots > Rhizosphere > Soil | place...
AGCGGTTCTTGCCGCCGGTGGAGGCGCCGTAGGGGATGCCTTTGAACTCCTTCACCCGGCCGTTGGCGATGCCCTGCACCTTGCCGGAGGTCGTCTCGACGGTGTGGAAGATGCCGCCGGGCGCGCCGCCGCCGCCCAGGATGCGGGCGGGCGGGGCGGCCGCCGGGGCCGGCTGGGCCTCGGCCTTCGGCGCGGCGGCGACCGCGCCGGCCACGCTCGCCGTGAACGCCGCTGCCTGCATCATGTCGCGCCGGCTGAGGGCGCCGTCCTTGGACTTGGTCATGCTCTGTCCTCCCTAACCGCCCCGTTCTAGCCTCTGGGCCCGGGGGCCGGCGGATTGGCGTCCCAGTACGCGCGGATCTCGGCGCGCGGGTTCACCTCCTGGCGCGTGTCGTTGTCGAACAGCATGACGTTGCGCTGGGCGTCGCTGTAGGGCTTCCACGGCGGGACGTGGCTGTTGTTCGGGTCACCCGTCTTGGCGAAGGCCGCGAAGCTGCCGGCCAGCCGGTCGGCCATCTTCTTGCCGGGCGTGGAGCCCGCGAAGAAGCCGTCGCGCACCGAGTGGAAGCTGGCCGAGACGTCGATCCCGTGCACGGCGCCGAACTGACCGTCGTAGCCCGGGGTCCGCCAGTTCCACTGGTACATGTAGGCCGGCGCCCCGCCCGCGGCGGCCTTGCGCGCGGCCTGGGTGAAGGCCGATCGCCGGAAGCCTGAATCGGTGAAGGCCTGCGCCTGGATCAGGAACGGCGTGGCGATCGGATCATAGCGCCGATAGAGCGCCACGAGGTCCTTGCCCTTGCCCGGCCAGCGCTGATCGAACAGCGCCGTAAGACCCGCTTCGGTGAGGTTGAAGTTGGTGAGCCCCAGGGCGGCGTCTTCCAGCGTCGTGGACACGATGATCGGCACGTTGGCCGACTCCGGCGGCGCGACCGGGTCGAACGGATGGTGCGGCAGGGCGTCCGTGCCGATCACCGGCGAGAAGTTGCCGCCCGCCGCCGACTGGGCCTCCAGGAGCTGCTGCCAGGAGACCTTCTGCAGGTCGCCCATATTGGCCTTGCCGATCCCGAGCTGCTTCAGGAATTTCGCGGCGGTCGCCGCGCCATCTTCCGGCGTCACCAGCCGCAGGGCCGAGCCCGACTGCACGGCGGCGCGATGGAAGAGGCCCTTGGCCGGCGGCATGGCCAGCACGGTCGAGGTCTTCGCCCCGCCGCCGGACTGGCCGAAGATCATCACCCGAGAGGGATCGCCGCCGAAGTTTTCGATGTTGTCGTGGACCCACTGCAGGGCCGCGACCATGTCCAGCGCCCCGGCCACGCCGGCGTACTTGAAGGCCTCCGGCGCGCCCGCGCCGACCAGGTTGGTGTAGCCGAAGCTCGCCAGCCGGTGGTTGATGCACACCACCACCACGTCGCCGAAGTAGGCGAGGTTCTTGCCGTCGAAGCCCGGCGCATTGCCCGAGCCGGTGGAGAAACCGCCGCCGTGGAACGAGACCATCACCGCCTTCTTGGCCGAGCGGTCGACGTTGGTGGTCCAGACGTTCAGCGACAGGCAGTCCTCGCCCATGCCGCCGACCTGGCGGTCCCACATGATGAACTGGCCGTACTCGCCGCGGATGTCGGCCTGGGTCTGCGGGCAGACCGAGGTGAAGGCGAAGCACTCGCGCACGCCTTTCCAGGGCGCCGGCTTCTGCGGCGGCATGTAGCGGTTCTTGCCGCCGGTGGGCGCGCCGTAGGGAACGCCCTTGAACTCCCAGACCGGGCCGTTGGCGATGCCCTGCACTTTGCCGGCAGCGGTGTTGGTGGTCTGGAAGATCTTGCTTGAGCCGCCGCCGGCGGCGAGGCCGGCCGGGGCGGCGGCGGGCGGGGTCGGCGCCTGGGCGAAGGCCTTGGGCGCGGCAGCCGCGGCGGCGAGCGCTGCGCCGGCGATCAGCACGCTTCGGCGATCGGATTCCGGACGTGAGTTGTCTTTGGTCATAGCCCCGCCTCCCAGCCAGTCTTGTACGCCGGGCGCGATCTGGCTGCTCCGCGCCGGCTTTGGCGGAGCTTAGGCTTCAGCCCGGTTTGTGGTCAATCGTGCCTACAGACTTGCCGCTCTCATTCTGCAGCTCGCCCACCAGCCGCTGGCGCAGCTGCTTGAGAAGCGCGATCACCCGGGGCGCATCGGGCGAGGCGCGGCCGATGAACACCGACTCCATGGCCAGGCCGTTCAGCGCCATGCGGGTCAGGTGGGCGACCGCCTCGATCTCCTCCAGCCGCTCCGGCACGCCCAGGTTATCGGCCATGCGGATGCGGGCCCGATGCAGCCGCTCCTCGATGTCGTCGGCGAAGCTCGGGTAGCGTTCGGCGAGCTCCGGGTCCGAGCGTGCGGCGATGGTGATTTCCATCAGCGCGATGGCGGCCGGCGTGTGGAGCGAGGCCCAGACCGCGTCCACCCCGTACAGGAACCGGTCGGGACCCTCGGGGTAGGGGCGCAGCTCGTCGAACACCTTGGCGCCGCGGGCGGTGGCGGCGTGCTCGGCCACGGCCAGAATCAGGTCGACCTTGGTGGGGAATTGGTGGAGCAGGGAGCCGCGGCTGACCTTGGCCATCCGCGCCACCAGCGGCGTCGAGGTCGCCGCATAGCCGGACTCGGCCAGGCAGCGCACGGCCGCCTGCATGATCTTTTCCCGCGTCGCCGCGCGGCGCTCGGCGTTCGGTCCGCGCGGGACCTTAGGCTTCTTGGTTTCCCCCATGGCCTCAGCATGGCCGTCCAGAGCCCCGCCGCCAAGCCGCGTCGACAGCAACTTGACTCCGCGACTAGTCGTTCTAGAACAAAAGTGGAACGAAAGGAGTCCGCAAGCCATGTCCGATTTTCGCGGACAACCCTCGAGCCTGGCGGCCGTGCGCGCGAAGATCGCCGCCATCGAGGCGCACGCGCGGGCCGACTGCGGCGTGCTGACGTTCGGGGACGGGCGGATCGACGGCTGCCTGCCGGGCGGCGGCCTGCCGCTCGGCCGGTGGCACGAGATCGGCGGCGTGGGCATGGAGGTGGAGACTGCCGCCGCACCGGCCGCCTTCACCGCGCTCATGGCCGCGCCCCTGGCGCGACAGGGTGAGGTGGTCTGGGTGTTCCGCCGCGACGATCTCTGGGCGCCGGGACTGGCGGGCCTGGGCTTTCCACCGGAGCGGCTGATCCAGGTCTGCGCTCGCGACGAGGCTGAGGCTCTCTCGGTCATGGAGGATGCGCTCGCCACCGTCGGCGTCGCCGCCGTGGTCGGCGAGGTCGAGGCCGCCGATCTGACCGCCGGGCGACGCCTGCAGCTGGCCTGTGAGAAGCGCGGCTCGACCGGGTTCCTGATCCGCCGCCGCCCGTTCGGCGGCAACCCCCGGCGCGAGGCGACCGGCTCGGCGGCCGCCACCCGCTGGCGCGTCGCTTCAGCGCCCTCCGAGCCGCCGCCGGACGAATTCGGCCTGGGCGCCCCGCGCTTCTCCGTGGCGCTGGAACGCTGTCGGGGCGGACGGACCGGCGCCTGGCTGATGGAAGCCGCCCAAGCCTACGATCTGGAAGACACCCATGGGACGCATCCTCTGCGCCTGGTCGCCGAACTGGGCGATCGCCAACTGGCGCCGACGCTACCCCTCCGACGCGCCGGCTAGCCCCTTCGCCCTGCTGGAGACGGTGCGGGCCGTGCGCCGCCTGTCTGCCGTCGACGCCGGCGCGGCCGCGCTCGGCCTGCGCCCAGGCCAGAAGGCCACCGACGCCATGGCGCTGGTCCCGGAGTTGGCGACCGAGGAGGCCGAACCGGAGGCCGACGCGGCGGCGCTCACCGCGCTCGCCGACTGGTGCGTGCGCTTCTCTCCGGCGGTGGCCGAGGACGCGCCGGATGGCCTCTTCCTCGATATCGCCGGCGTGTCGCACCTGTGGGGCGGCGAGGCAGCCATGCTGGGCGACCTGCAGACCCGGCTGGCGGCCAACGGCCTGCCGTTCCGCTGCGCCATCGCCGACACGCCCGGCGCGGCCTGGGCGTTGACCCGCTTCGGCGTGGACGGGACCGTCGCGGCGCCCGGCGGCCAGGGCGAGCTGATCGCGCCCCTGCCGCCCCAGGCCCTGCGACTGGACGAGCCGACCGCCGCCCAGATCGAGCGGCTGGGCCTGCGCCGGGTGAGCCAGCTGATGAGCATCGCGCGCGGCCCCTTCGCCCGCCGGTTCGGCCGCGCCGCGCTGACCCGCCTCGACCAAGCGCTGGGCCGCGAGAGCGAGGGCTTAAGCTTCCGCCGCCCGCCCAATCCCTGGTTCGCGCGCCTGGCCTTCGCCGAGCCGATCAGCGCGCCGGAGGACATGGCGCGGGTGAGCGCCGACGTCGCCGCCAAGCTCTGCGCGCGGCTGGAGCTCGAAGGGCGCGGCGCACGGCGCTTCGAGATCTGCTTCCACCGGCTGGACGGCAAGGCCATGCCGCTCAGCATCGGCCTGGCGCTGCCGGGCCATGACGCCCGCCGCATCGCCAAGCTCTTCGCGCCCCGGCTGGAGACCATCGACCCCGGCTTCGGGATCGAGGTGGTGACGCTGATCGCGCAGGACGTGGAGCCGATCTCCGCGCGCCAGGCGAGGCTGGACACCGCGCGCGAAGCCACCGTCGAGGAGGGCCTGGCGCCGTTGGTCGACCGGCTGACCAACCGCCTGGGCGAGGACCGCGTCTGGCGTGCGGCGCCGGTGGAAAGCCATGTGCCGGAACTGGCCGTGGGGCGCGCCCGACCGCTGGCGCCGCCGACGGAGGCCCGCGCCTGGGATCGTTCGACGCCGCGGCCCACGCGCCTCTTCCGCCGCCCCGAGCCGGTGGAGGCGGTGATGGCGCTCACCCCGGATGACCCGCCGACCCAGTTCCGCTGGCGTGGCCAGGTCCACCGCGTGCGCCGCGCCGAGGGGCCCGAGCGGATCGGCGAGGAGTGGTGGAAGGGCGTCATCGAGGACGTCCGGATCGGCCATGTGCGCGACTATTACCGGGTGGAGGACGCGGACGGCGGCCGCTTCTGGTTGTTCCGCGCCGGCCTCTACGGTGATCCCGCCGCCCCGCCGCAGTGGTGGATGCACGGGGTGTTCGGATGACCCGCTACGCCGAGCTGCAGGCCACCACGAACTTCTCGTTCCTGCGCGGCGCCTCGCATCCGGACGAGTTGGTGATCGGCGCCGACGCCCTGGGGATGGAAGCGATCGGCGTCTGCGACCGCAATACCCTGGCCGGCGTGGTGCGCGCCTGGCGGGCGAAGAAGGATCTCGCCGAGACCGGCTCGACGATCCGCGATCTCACCGGCTGCCGGCTGGACTTCGCCGACGGGACGCCGAGCCTGCTGGTCTATCCGTCCGACCGCGAGGCCTATGGCCGGCTGACCCGGCTGCTGACCGTCGGCCAGCGTCGTGTGAAGAAGGCGCAGTGCGAACTGCATTGGCGCGACTTCCTCGACCATGCCGAAGGCCAGCTCGTCCTGGTCGTGCCGCCGGAGCGTCTCGACGAGACCTTCGAACACGATCTTCGCCGCGTCTCTGGCGAATTGCGCGGGAACGTCTGGCTGGCCGCGGCCCGGCAGTATGGCCCCCGCGACCTGAAGCGCCTGTCGCAGCTTTCCGCGCTCGCCCGGATGAACGGCGCGCCGATGGTGGCCACCAACGACGTGCTCTACCACGGCCCCGAACGGCGAGCCTTGCAGGACGTGGTCACCTGCATCCGCGAGGGCTGCACCATCGCCGACGCCGGCCTGCGGATCGAGGCCAACGCCGAGCGGCACCTGAAATCGCCGGCCGAGATGGCGCGCCTGTTCGCCAAGTTCCCCGGCGCGGTGGAGCGCAGCGTCGAGATCGCCGACCGCATCAGCTTCGACCTCGGCCAACTGCGCTACGAATACCCCGACGAGCCGGTGCCGCCGGGCGACACCGCCATCCATCACCTTCGTCGCCTGGCCTGGCAGGGGGCGCAGCATCGGTTCGAAAAGGGCCTGCGCCAGAAGGAGCGGCGGACCATCAAGCGCGAACTCGACCTGATCGAGAAAATGAAGGTCCCGAACTACTTTCTCACGGTCCATGACATCGTCGCCTGGGCGCGCCGGCAGGAGCCGCCGATCCTGTGCCAGGGCCGCGGATCGGCCGCCAATTCCTGTGTCTGCTACTGCCTGGGCGTCACCGCCGTCGACCCGACCAAGGAAGACCAGGACCTGCTGTTTTCCCGCTTCCTGTCGGAGGAGCGCGGCGAGCCGCCGGACATCGATGTCGACTTCGAGCATGAGCGGCGCGAGGAGGTGATGCAGTACGTCTATGGCCGCTACGGCCGCGACCGCGCCGCGATCGTCGCCACCGTCATCCACTACCGCCCGCGCATGGCGATCCGCCAGGTGGGCAAGGCGCTGGGCCTGACCGAGGACATCACCGCCGCGCTCGCGGGCACCGTCTGGGGCAGCTATGGCGACAGCTTGCCGGGCGAGCACATCCGTCAGGCGGGGCTCGATCCCGACAATCCGGAGATCCGGCGCGCCACCGCCATCGCCGAGCAGCTCCTGGAATTTCCCCGTCACCTCTCGCAGCACGTGGGCGGCTATGTGCTGACCAAGCGTCGGCTCGACGAGACCGTGCCGATCGGCAACGCGGCCATGAAGGACCGCACCTTCATCGAGTGGGACAAGGATGACATCGACGCCATCGGCCTGATGAAGGTCGACGTCCTGGCGCTGGGCATGCTGACCGCGCTGAAGCGCGGCTTCGACATGCTGCCGCCCCTGCCGGACGGCCGCATCATCACCGATATTTCCCATGTCCCGCAGGAGGACCCGCGCGTCTACGACATGCTCTGCAAGGCGGACTCGGTTGGTGTCTTCCAGGTGGAGAGCCGCGCGCAGATGTCGATGCTGCCCCGGCTGAAGCCGCGGAAATTCTATGACCTGGTGATCGAGGTGGCGATCGTGCGGCCGGGCCCGATCCAGGGCGACATGGTGCATCCCTACCTGCGCCGCCGGAATGGACTGGAGCCCGTGGTCTTCCCGGCGCCGTCGCCCGAGCACGGGCCGAAGGACGAGCTGAAGCACGTGCTCGGCAAGACCTACGGCGTGCCGCTCTTCCAGGAACAGGCCATGCGTCTGGCCATCGAGGCGGCGAAGTTTTCCGACAGCGAGGCCGACGGCCTGCGCCGCTCCATGGCCACCTTCCGCGCCGACGGCAGGCTCTGGACCTATCGGGAGAAGTTCATCAACGGGATGGCCCGGCGCGGCTACCAGCGCGACTTCGCCGAGCGGTGTTTCAAACAGATCGAGGGCTTCGGATCCTACGGCTTCCCGGAGAGCCACGCGATCAGCTTCGCGATCCTGGTCTACGTTTCGGCCTGGATGAAATGGCATCATCCGGAGGTGTTCTGCGCGAGCCTGCTGAACAGCCAGCCCATGGGCTTCTACCAGCCGGCCCAACTGGTCCGCGACGCCAAGGAACATGGCGTCGAGGTGCGCGCGGCGGACATCGTGAGCAGCGACTGGGACTGCACGTTGGAGCCGCCGGACGATCCGCGAATGCCGCGCCGGGCGCTACGGCTGGGCCTGCGCCAGGTCAAGGGCCTAAAGGAGGAAGAGATCAAGGCCTTCATGAAGGTGCGGGCCGCCGGTCTCGCCACCGTGGAAGATTACATCCTGCGCTCGGGCCTCTCGCGCCGCGGCCTGGAGTTGCTGGCCGAGGCCGACGCCTTCAAGTCCCTGGGCCTCACGCGGCGCGAGGCCTTGTGGGCGGTGAAGGGCAAGGCCGACGAGGTCGGCGCCGAGCGCGACGCGCCGATCCTGGCGCGGCAGAGCGTGCGGGAAGTCCAGGTCCAGCTGCCGCTGATGAGCCTGCCCAAGGAGGTCGCCGAGGACTACCGGACCACCAGCCTGTCCCTGAAGCGCCATCCGGTGGCCTTCTTCCGCGAGGCGCTCGCCGCTGAGGGTGTCGCGCCCTGCACGACGCTGAAAGGGATGCGCAACGGCCGACGGGTCTCGGTGGGCGGGCTCGTTCTGGTGCGCCAGCGGCCCGGCACGGCCAAGGGCGTGGTGTTCCTGACCCTGGAAGACGAAACCGGCATCGCCAACATCGTCTGCTGGAAGGACGCCTTCGACGCTAACCGCCGCACGGTGATGGGGTCGTCCTTCCTGGTGGTGCATGGCCAGGTGCAATCGGCCGAGGGCGTCATCCACGTGGTCGCCGAGCGCTTCACCGACCTCTCCGCCAGGCTGGGCGACCTGCGCGAGCACGAGGAAGATCCTGACACCCCGCCGCCGCAGGTTCGCTCCCGCGTCACCGGCGGCCTGATCCGCAGCCGGGATTTCCATTGAGCCCCGCCTTGACCCCGCCGGGCCGCCGCCGGAAGGTCCGCGCCAGGGACTGGCGCAAGGCCGGCGGGGAGGAACGACGATGATCCGGATCGCCATGCTTGCGGCCGCCGCCACGTTGAGCGCGGGCGCGGCGAACGCCGCTTCGGTCACCGTGAAGATCGCGTCCGGGCCGGTGGTCGGCGTCGCCGAGGAAAAGGCCAACGTCTTCCGCAACATTCCCTACGCCGCCGCGCCGGTGGGCGCGCTGCGCTGGGCGCCGCCCGCGTCGGTGAAACCGTGGACGGCGCCGCGTCCGGCCGCCGAACCCGGTCCTTCCTGCCCGCAGCCGATGAACGCCGACGGTTCGCCCAACAGCGGCGGCGCCAACGGACCGACGTCTGAGGACTGCCTGCAGCTCAACGTCTACGCGCCGCCGCATGCGAAGAGCGCGCCGGTGATGGTGTGGATCCACGGCGGCAGCAACCGCACCGGCGCCGGCTGGATCTATGGCGGCGAGAACTTCGCCCGCGACGGTGTCGTCGTGGTGACCATCAACTATCGGCTGGGCGCGCTGGGCTATTTCGCCCACCCGGCGCTGACCAAGGCGGCCAAGCCCACCGAGCCGCTCGCCAACTATGGCCAGATGGACCAGATCGCGGCGCTCAGGTGGGTGCAGAAGAACGCCGCGGCGTTCGGCGGCGATCCGAAGAACGTCACCGTGTTTGGCGAGAGCGCTGGGGGCTTCGACATCCTGGCCCTGCTGGCGACGCCCTCGGCCAAGGGGCTCTACAAGAAGGCCATCGTGGAGTCCGGCGGCGGCTGGTTCCCGGTGACGACGCTCGCGCAGCTGGAGGCCGCCGACACCGCGCTGCTGACCAAGGCCGGGATCACGGCGGCGACGGCGGAGGAGCTGCGCGCGCTCCCGGTGGAGAAGCTGGTGGCGTTGAACGGCAACTACGGGGCCATCGTCGACGGCCGGCTGATGACGGAGACCGGGTCGCAGGCGCTGGCTGACGGTCACTTCGACGACGTGCCGCTGATCATCGGTTCCAACTCCGGCGAGGACTCGCTGATGGGTCCGGGGCCGCTGCCGGCGGCCAGCCTGGCGGCGATCCCGCCCATCGTGCGCACCTACTACAAGGACGAAGCGGCGGCGGGCGACGAGATCCTGGCCCGGGCGCTCTTCACCGACCGGGTGATGGGCGGCGCGGCGCGCTGGGTGGCGGCGAAGGCTGCGGAGGGCCAGCCCGCGTGGCTCTACTACTTCTCCTATGTGGGCTCGCGGTTCCCGCCGTCGAAGACCCGGGCCAGCCACGCCGACGAGATCCAGTACGCCTGGGAATACTGGGGCCGGCGCACGCCCATGAGCATGGTCAGCGCGAAGGACCAGGCAGTGGCCAGCCTGATGCACGCCTGCTGGGTGAGCTTCGCCAAGACCGGGACGCCCGCCTGCGGCCCCGACGCCTGGCCGGCCTACGACCCGGCCAAGGACCAGCTGATGGAGTTCGGCGCGACCAGCGGCGTACGCACCCACCTGCGCAAGACCCAGCTCGACTTCCAGCAGGCGGTGACCCTGCCGACCCTGGCGCTCGGCGCGAAGTGATCGCCGCGTGAGCGCCTACGTCGTCAACGAGATTGTCGTCACCGACCCGGCGGTATTCCAGACCTACGTCGTGCAGGTGCCCGCGACCTTGCCGCCGTTCGGCGGGCGCTATGTGGTGCGCAGCGGCGCGACGCAGGCGATCGAGGGCGTGCCGCCCGGCCGCATCGTGATCCTGGAGTTTCCCGACCGCGCGGCCGCGCTCGCCTGGCGAGGCTCACCGGCCTATCAGGCGATCCTGCCGATCCGCGACGCCTCATCGACGTCGCGGGTCTATGTGGCGGACGGCTACGACGGCTGAGCGACTACTTCTTGACGGTCGCTTCCACGAAATCGCGCCAGGACTTCAGGAAGTGCTGGCGGACCTGCGGGCCGTCGGCGCCGAACTCGATCTGGCCCTCGTTGCCTAAGTCGAACTTCGGCCAGGCCGGGCCGCCCGCGGAACCCGGCGCGCCGGTCTTGGCGAAGGCGGTCCAGTAGGCGTTCATGGCGTCCGACAGCGGCAGATCCTCCGGCGCGAACTTCGCGCGTGGCTGGCCGAACACGAAACGCACTTCATCGACGTGACCGGCGCCGTACGGCTTGCGCGCCTTCTCCGCCGTCGGGACGTAGGAGAAGTAGTAGGTCCAGGCCGGATTGCCGTTCTTCGCATGCAGGCGCGCGATGGCGCGGTCCGGCTCGGTGATCGTCTGCACGGTCACGACGTTGTTGATCGCGGCGGCCTTGTCGCCGGTTCCGGCGGTGTCGAAGGTCTTCAGGATCGCCGCCTGCTGGTCGGCGGGCAGGGCGTCGAAGGTCGCCGCGCTCGGGCGGGTGAGGCTGGCCTCGTTGGAGTTGCCACCGATGATCAGCGGGATCTTCGCCTCGTGCCCGGCCGTGAAGCCCTGGATCACCGTCTCGACGTAGATCTTACCGTCCATGATCGGGAACGGACGCCCGGGCGCGGTCACGCCGCCGCGCGGGCCGGCCAGCGCGGTGAGCGGCAGCTTGCGCAGGGCCGCGGCGGCCGCGGCGTCCGTGCCGGTCACGCCGGCGGCTTCCGCCAGCTTGACGCCATTGGCCTCAGCGTCGGCCAGGGTGTTGGGAACGTTCCGCGCGAAGCCGGACTCGACGATCGCCTTGTTGAACAACCCCTTGGCCTCGGGCGAGACCATCATGTTGAGGATGGCCATGGCGCCGGCGCTCTCGCCGACCACGGTCACGTTGTTGGGGTCGCCGCCGAAGGCCGCGATGTTGGCCTTGGTCCACTTGAGGCCCGCGATCTGGTCCATGTTGCCGTAGTTGCCGATGAGGCCGCCTTCCCTGGTGATCGCCGGGTGGGCGAACCAGCCAGCGCGGCCCAGGCGGTGGTTGGCGGAGACGACGATCACACCCTTCTTTGCGAACTCGGTCCCCTCGGTGTCGGCCCCGAACGCCCCGATCGCCTGACCGACCACGAAGGCCGAGCCGTGGATCCAGAAGATCACCGGCAGCTTGGCGCCGGGCTTGGCGCTCGCCGGCCGCACCACGTTCAGGTAGAGGCAGTCCTCGACGTTCTGGCAGCTGGGCGGCGCCTTGGTGGCGTCGCGCTCGCCGGTCCAGGCGGGCGGCGCGCCGGGCGGTTTCCAGCGCAGATCGCCCACCGGCGGCGGCGCGAAGGGGATGGCCAGGAAGTAGTCGTCGCCGTTCGCCTGGCTCCCCTTCAGCGTCCCCTGCGAAATCTTCATCGAGACCGGCGCGCCAGCGGGCGCGGCGGCGGGGGGCTGGTAGCCGGGGGCCTGCGCGATCGCGGCGATGGGCAGGGCCAGAACGCCCAGGCTGAGCGTGGCGGCGGCGAATATGCGGCGTATGTTCATCCTGGTCCCCCTCGATGATTTTGCCGCTGTCTAGAGCCCGGCTGTGTCGCGATTGTGTCTTGCAAAACCGGTACGGGCCAGCGCCTTGACCGCACCCGCAGCGGGGGGTTACCTCGCCGCCTCCCCATCCGCGAGGTTCGACTTCCGTGATCAAGACCCCAAGCATCAAGGCTGGGACGGCCCTGGCCGTGATCCTGACGTTCG
>Ga0105248_10007566_pt1 | contig 11929 bp, 7 predicted proteins | sample KBSS34metaG_FD_81524 | JGI IMG/M metagenome (GOLD analysis project Ga0105248, IMG submission 81524) | Switchgrass rhizosphere microbial communities from Kellogg Biological Station, Michigan, USA - KBS S3-4 metaG | ecosystem: Host-associated > Plants > Roots > Rhizosphere > Soil | place...
AAGCCTTACGGCATGGTGCTCGTTACTGGTCCAACGGGAAGCGGTAAAACAAACACGCTCTATTCGGCGCTGCAATCGCTGAACACAGTCGAAACAAACATCATGACGGCCGAAGACCCGGTGGAGTTCAACCTCATGGGCATCAACCAGGTCCAGATGAAGGAACAGATCGGCTTGAACTTTGCCGCCGCGCTGCGCGCCTTTCTGCGTCAGGATCCAAACATCGTGCTGGTCGGCGAAATCCGCGATTTCGAAACGGCGGAAATCGCCATCAAAGCCGCGCTTACCGGCCACCTCGTTCTCTCCACTCTCCACACCAACGATGCTCCGTCAACTATTTCCCGCCTTATGAACATGGGCATCGAACCCTTTCTTGTCGCCACCAGCGTAAACCTCATCCAGGCACAACGACTGATTCGTCGCGTTTGCAAGGACTGCAAGCAGGAACATCCAAACCCGCCCGAAGCGTTGATCGAGGTCGGCTTCTCGGCTGACGAAGCAAAGACCATCAAAACGTACAAGGGCAAGGGTTGTACGACCTGCAATCTAACGGGCTACAAGGGACGAATTGGTCTTTACGAAGTGATGGAAATCACCGACGAGCTTCGCGAACTGATCTTGATCGGTGCGTCCGCACTTGAATTGAGGAAAAAGGCGATCGACGACGGCATGATCACGCTGCGTGAATCGGGTCTATTCAAGATTCGCGAGGGCGTGACCACGATTGAAGAAGTTGTTCGTGAAACGGTCGCCTAATTTCGAGGAGAACCGAGCATGTTAAGAACAATTGCCATAGCGCTAATCCTGGTGCTGTCCGTGGGCATAATGCTGCCCTTTGCTAACGAGGCGCACGGGGTCAGGCAGAGTGTACAGGTCAAGCAACGTCGTCATTATCGCTATCGCTCTCGAGCGTGGTGGCGAAGATATCGCGCGCGTCTGCGTCAGAAACGAGCCGCCGCCGCGGCGTTGGCAGCTCATCGCAATTCGCTGCTCTCGTTGCCGAACAACATTCCGGTGGGAGATCTCTCCGCGGTTGGTGGACCAGCAGTGCCGGTCATGACGGAGAGCTCGCCGGGCGTTAATTCATTGGCCGCGCCACCGGCGTATGCCGTGACCAACGCCCAACCGGTGAACGTTGCTGCTCATGCGCAACCGGTGACCGTTACCGCGAACGCACAGCCTGTCGCCGTCACGGCGAACGCACAACCTTCGTACCCGGCTGCAAACGGCCAGCCTTCAAACGGCCAAACCAGACCGCGAGTCGTCGGCGCTTTGAACGCGTCTGTTAAAGCACCAGCGGCGAAACTGCCGGGACAGATGAGTCTTTCGGTCGTCGCGTTGAGCCGGCCCAATCCGGTGTTTCTGACTTCGCGTGAAGAGAGCCGGATGCTGGCGGGCGTGGCCGTGGCCGATCTGCGTCGCATCGTGATCGACAAGATGGTCGCAGCCGGTGGCTGGGTCACTAACGACTTCGTGCGCGAGGTAAACGGCAAGCGAGTGTTTGTCGTGATGGCGCGCACGCCGGGCGATGCACTGACGCCGGAAAAAGCGTGGACGTTTTATTTCACCGAAGCCGGCGGCCGCATTTACGGGCTGACCACCGATTCGGCGCTCGAGTTTGCCGATCGCATGTCGAACGAAGCCGAGCGTTATCTGGAAACGCTGCGCAAGGCCGAGTCAGGCACTAACAAATAACTGTGGAGCGACGACTCACATGCGACTGAACGAGAGTGTTCCCCAAATCTCCTTATCCGAACTGCTGAGAAAGCTTTCCGAGCTCGGCGGTTCGGACCTTCATATCACCACCGGCTCCCCGCCGCAGGTTCGCGTGGACGGACATCTTCGTCCACTCGAGTCTTATCGCGTGCTCACGTCGGCTGACACGAAACAACTCGCCTATTCGGTGCTCACCGACGCGCAGAAACATCGCTTCGAGGAAAACCTCGAGCTCGACTTCTCGTTCGGCGTTAAAGGCTTGTCGCGCTTTCGCGCAAACCTGTTCAACCAACGTGGCGCGGTCGGTGCGGTCTTCCGCGCCATTCCCTACGAAATCAAGGCCTTCGAGGATCTCGGCTTGCCGGCGGTCGTGAAACAACTGTGCGACAAACCGCGCGGTCTGATTCTCGTCACTGGTCCAACCGGTTCCGGTAAGTCAACCACTCTCGCGGCCATGATCGACAAGATCAATCGCGATCGTCACGAACACATCCTGACGATCGAGGATCCGATCGAGTTTTTGCACAATCACAAGGGCTGCTTGATCAATCAGCGTGAAGTAAACGCCGATACTCACGGGTTCGCCGCCGCGCTGCGCACTGCGTTGCGCCAGGATCCTGACGTGGTGCTGGTCGGCGAAATGCGCGACCTCGAAACCATCGAATCGGCGCTGCGTATCGCGGAAACGGGCCACCTGACGCTCGCCACGCTGCACACCAACTCCGCCGCGTCGACCATCAACCGTATCATCGACGTCTTCCCTTCCGACCAACAGGCGCAGATTCGCGCGCAGCTCTCGCTGGTGCTCGAAGGAATTCTGTGTCAGGCACTCCTGCCGCGTGCTGAAGGAAGCGGCCGGGCGATGGCGCTCGAAATTCTCGTGCCCAACGGCGCGATTCGTAACCTGATCCGTGAAGACAAGGTCCACCAGATTTACTCGATGATGCAAACGGGCCAGGACAAGTACGGCATGCAGACGTTCAATCAGTCACTGGCGACGCTCTATCACAAACGTCAGATTTCTTTGGACACCGCGTTGCAACGATCGTCGAATGTTGACGAGTTGCGCGAGCTGATCGATCGCGGTTCGGGCGTTAATGCGGGCAACGTGCCGAAGGCGCACGGGAGTCCGTACGCGCAAGCGCGACCGATCGGTACCAGACCAAACGTAAGATAAGCCACCGGAGCCGATAGTTATGCCAACGTACGTCTTCAAAGGCCGCAACCGATTGAACGAAATCGTGGTCGGCGAACGCGTCGCGGACAATCGCGAAGCGCTTCGTCAGATCCTGCGGCGCGAGCAAGTTACGCTTACGTCCGTCAAAGAGAAGGGCCGCGAGATCGGCATTCCGAAGATTGGCGGGCGCAAGAAAGTAAAGTCGAAGGACCTGTCGATCTTCACCCGCCAGTTTTCGGTGATGATCGACGCGGGTCTGCCGTTGGTCCAATGTCTCGAGATCCTGGCCCAGCAACAGAACAACAAGTATTTTCAGCAGATCCTGTTGCAGGTCAGACAGGACGTTGAAGAAGGATCCACGCTCGCGGCCGCGATGGCGCGCCATCCGCGCGTCTTCGATCAGCTTTACGCGAACATGGTGGAAGCCGGTGAAACGGGCGGTATTCTCGATCTGATCCTGCAACGACTCTCGACGTTCATCGAGAAGATCGTGAAGTTAAAACGCGACATCATCTCGGCGATGATCTATCCGGCGGCGGTAATCCTGCTGGCAATCGTCGCGGTGGCGGTGATCATGATCGTCGTGATTCCGCAGTTTCAACAGATCTTTCTCGGGTTGCTTGGTCCGGGTGAAGCACTGCCGTTGCCCACGCGTCTCGTGGTGGGATTCAGTAACTTTCTCGCCGGCTGGGGCGGGCTGTCGATACTGGCCGGAGTAATCGGAACGGCCGTCGGAATTCGGTTCTACTACAAAACGCCGGGTGGTCGAAGGACCATCGATCGGCTGTTACTGAAAATTCCGATCATCGGCGACATCTTTCGCAAGATCTCGGTGGCGAGGTTTTCACGCACACTCTCGACGTTGCTGTCTTCGGGCGTACCGATCCTGCAGTCGTTGGACATCACTGCAAAGACGTCCGGCAACGTGATCATCGAAGCCGCGATCACGAAAGTGCGCGCCGGAGTCGAACGCGGAGAAAACTTCGTCGATCCGTTGAAAGCCACGGAAGTGTTCCCGCACATGGTCGCGCAGATGATCGGCATCGGCGAACAGACGGGCGCGCTCGACGCGATGCTCGGCAAGATCGCCGACTTCTACGAAGCGGAAGTCGACTCTGCAATCGCGAACCTGCTGACGCTGATCGAGCCTATCCTGATCGGTTTTCTGGGTGTAACGATCGGCTCGATCGTTATCGCGATGTACCTGCCGCTCTTTACTTTGATCGGCAAGCTCTCACAAGGCCACTAAAAAACGCCGGCTCTTTGATATCCGGGTTGACTAGCCCAAGCCCGATGAAATAGAGTACGCCGCGTTCCGACACACGCTTCTCACTTCGCTACACGAACGCAAGCGCGGGACGTACTCTTTTTCTCAATATACAAACGGCACACACCCTGGGCATCGTGTCGCTCTGTATCTCACCCGGAGGAATTGATGAGTTGGACACAAGCTTTGGAAATCCTCAAACAGATCGTCGCGAGCATGAACAACAATGCAGAAGGTGCGCAATGGCTGGACCGATTGGAGCAGATCAATTGCGGTGATGCTCATCGGCTTGGCTACTGCATTGCCATCGATGTAGCGTGCGGTGCTTTAACGATCGCCGAGTATGCCGAGATACTCGACGGCGTGAATATCTCGGAGACGTGTTCGCGGAGAGCGTTTGCTGCCACACCGGTCGCCGAATCCAGGGCCCTCAAATGTTGTTCTCGTCTCGATGTCTCGACGCAGGTGACTCAGCGTTACGTCAGAGTGCTTACGTTGGGTAATTTCCAACACTTCTACCGGCCGAACCGTTCGGAGAGCCCGGACGATCTTGCTGCTACTCACGCCGAACATTTCAGCGGTCCTGGACCACGGGACCTCGCCGGAATCAGAGAAAAATGGAGTGGCGAAGAAGGCATTGTCTGGATCCTGCCGCAGGACGACTACGACGATTTGAGACGTGACAGAAGCGGAGACGAGATCGCCACTCTTCTCAACGACGCTCTCGGTCTTTATAAAGAAGAAACCAGACTTACAGAAGAAGAGCGGGAAGCGGGTTTGCACGACACGAACGAGTTTGTGGGCGTGCTGTATCCACCCGGTTTCGACGGCGCTCGTCAACCGACGACTTTAGATGCGACCTGGAAGAGTTTTGGATCGTACTACGTGTCAGCAGGAGATGATGATGGATGGGGTCGAACGGTGAGTTGTTCAGGCAACGCGTCGCCTGTACGCGAACGGGTACACAAAACGTTTGAAGGCTCCCTGGCTGACTTTGAGGGTTTCGCGATAGGGCATGTTATTGAACGAATGGAGAATCGAGCTGCGTTACTGGAAATCGCCGATCGCAGGTTAGAATCCATTCTATCGTCCCGACCAACTCCCCCCATCTGACAGAAATAATGCCGAACGGTGACCCAAAAGAGGACCACGCGTATTCCGACTTTCAAGCGTTTGACGAAGCTGAATGGATGGAATGGCTGAGTGCGTTTCTGGCCCACAATCCGCGGCCGCCGTTCGTGCGCTCAAATAACGATCCACCTTCCTCGGTCCTCATCCGTGTGTTTGAAGCTCTCGAGCCAAACAGCAGTCTGGCGTTTAATCGCGCGCTGTTCCGGCAGTTTGAAGAAACGGCGATCATTCATAAGAACTCGCTGCGAATTTACACGCTGTTGCACGTGATTTCCTGCACCTTGCCGGGGCAGGCAAAACCGCTGCTGCGACGACGACTGCGTGAAGGAGTTTTTCGCCGGCTGAATTTCGAAGGACAAAACCTGCACAGCCTGCTGCTGGTGGCGTGTAGCAAGTTTGACGTCGACGAGGAGCTGGTGAAATGGATCAAGCGGTCCGCGCGCAATTCTAAAGACTTCGATTACCTGCTTCTCTGTCAGTGGGTCTTATCCACCGTCGAAGACGATCAGGCCTACTATTTCAACGAGCGCTTGCTGCCTTTCATGAACGACGCCGATCGGCAGGCGGAGACAACTCGCCAACTCTTCAGCATTGCTCACCGGCTTGGCTACCAGCGCTTTCACAACTGGTATCGAGAGCGGTCCACTAGTTTACAAGCGAAGTGGCCGGGGCAGTGGCAACTCTTTGTTCGAGCACTGAAGCGACGTTTACTCTCGGATGCGGCTCTGCCGGAATTAGCAGCACTCGATCCCGATGCCGTGTTGCTGTATGCCGAGCTGCGTACGTCTCGAGATCGGATACAGCTCGAAACAGTCTTGACCATTGCCCGGCTACACCAAAGTCTTGACACTGAGCTCACCGTGGAAATGCTGTTTAAGATCTGGAAGGACTTGTACGATCGAAGCCAGGAAATTCCGTGGAACTACACGGCAGCCCGGGAAAACTATATGTCCGCCGCTCCGAACCAGGGCACGATTTTTTACCAGAATGCAGGCCCGGCGTCGCCTCCGCCCGTTCACTTCCGGGTAGATCTTGAAAGTGAAACTGAGAACGTTCTCATCGAAGTGCGGAAGAAATACGAAGCGTATGTTGTACCGCGAGTACAAAAGCACGCCAACCTGATATATCGACCGGCTCAGCCGGCTTGATCGTCTGGTACACAGATGCAAAATCAGCTTCCCGATCTTTATCCTCTCTCTCCGCTACAGATCCAGCAGCTCATAAACGACCTACGCCTTGTTAAGGATGAGAATGCGAAAGTGTTCTTTGCTATCGATCCGTTTGAATTAATGAGTTTCTGCTTTCCGATTCATCTCTCGGACGATTCGAGCGTCGATATAAAAACTCTGGCTGACGACCAGGCGGCACTGTACGAAGTCTTCTATCGCCAAAACGCTTTGTTGCTTTCGGAATACGATCACGAGATGGCCAGATCGCTGTACTTCTACGAAAACATGACCAGCGATCGTTTTCGCGATAAAGCCGAGATGGTGGATCGCATCATCAAGGAAGGAGAAAAGATCTGGGGTACGTTTCCCGCGGGTGACATCGACGAAAACACCGAATTTCTGAAGAAGAACTTCAGCGTCATTCTGGCGATCGCGATGGGAACGTTTTCCGTCGGGATCAGCCGGCTGAAAGATGTTTACGACCTGCGCTTAATCAAAGGCGACTTTACGCGCCGGGTAGAGCGCGACGACCTTCCGGAGGTCAGACGGATTTTGAGTGGTTACCAAAGAACGGAGTATTGGGACGGAATCAAAAAGCATCTGGCCCAACCGTTTTGGGACGACGACGATGATGAAGATGAAAAGAAGAAGAGGCAGCAGCAACTGCGCTCCGTCGAGGTAGACGCGTCTGCTATCGATCGCATTATTTACCTTAACTCGCGTTTTGAGGAAGCCCGCTTGAAAGGTGACCTTTCCACCCGATACCTGTTCAATTATTTATCTTCCGCTAAACGCACGGCTCGGGTCTTCACTAACGAGTCAGCCGAACGGTTTCTTCCCATCGTAAACGGCGAACCTTATAACTTCTGGCGAACGCGACAGCAGATCTTTGCTTACGTCGTACACAAAAGCCGCGAAAAAAACCACAACGAATCGATCGCGAACCTCGAACGAGTGCGCGACATCCTCGATGAAGTAAACAAATTCGAGGGACTGTTTTCTTACGAGGATTGTGTGACCTGCGTTCTAAAGCCGGAATCGTCCGCTTCCGTTCCAACCAACGGCGCTAAAGTTTCCGATTGCCGTTTGCGCGACTTCTGCATGAAAGTCAAAGATCTGGACGACGAGATTCAACGGGCTCGCACCCAGGTACAAAACCTCGGTCTCATTAACACCCTGCATGATTACGAAAAGTTGCGCGGCGCCAAGCCGGCCGGGGCTTCGCAAAAACAGTATCTCGACTTCTTCCGCAAGACTTTCAACAGCCCGCTCGCCCGCGATGCGCGGTTGCGAATGAAACGGCTTCAGCAATGGATCCTGGTGAAGAGTGAGTTTGCCAACAGCTTCAGCGAGGCCCTTGGTATAAATCGCCCGGGATTCGATCACTCCTCGTTGCGCTCGCCGGAGGATTTCGTCACCGGCTCCGGCCAGTATTTGCCGACGAAGCCAAAGTTATCCGGCGGAAGTTATAAAGAGATACTCCACTCGATTCTCAGCTTTTATCGTAACCCGACAAACTTCGATCAGATTGAAAGCGCCTACAAGCGTTACGTGGAGCTGGACACTGAAAATAAAGATACCGACCACGAGATCGATCTCGAACACGAATTGATCCGCTGCTTTCTCTATCTTGCCCTTCCACGAAACAACCAGAATACCGAGTCAGTGGAATCTCCCGTGTCATCCGGAGACCAGAAAGCTTACGAGCACGCTGAGTCGTTGATGGAGGGCGAGCAACTGATCGCCCGGACCAAGTGGGATGAAACGCCGGAGGCTATCAAACAAGAGTTTCGCTACGTGCAATGCTGGGCAGCCAGAAGAACGGGCCATTTTCGCAAGGCAGTCGCGTTAGCGAAGGAAGGCAGCGAGAAGGAACCGAACGATGCGCGATTCTTCCACGGCCTGTGCCTCGCGATTTATTCGTGGCTGATGAAGCGTCCGAAAGACACTCCGCCACGCCTTGAAGAAGCGATCGAGGCGACAAAAATGGCGATTTCTTTATACAAGGCCCAGTCCACCGCCCACGAAAACGACGACGTCATCGCGGCGAATTACAACAACCTCGCTTATTTCCTCGCGTGGTCCGTAGAGCTGGCCAAAGAAACCGAGGACTTATCACGGCAAGTCATCCTGGAGCAAAATCGTCAGACGCTGGCCGAGGCTCGCGAAGCACTGAATGCTCTTAGAGGTCTGATCAAAAAATCCACCTGGGAGCGGACCAAGCATCCGGAATACTTCCACACCGAGGCCTATCTCGAATACGTTGAGTTCACGGTCGCAATTATCGCGGTTGACTTCGTCACCGCCCGTCGCAAACTGGAAAACGCAAACCGCGAGATAGGAATCGCCATCCCACTGCTCGCTGAAGGTCCCACGAAAGACAAGTACCGCGCCCTGCGTGATCAGATCCAGCAAGGCCTCAAAATGCTGAAAAGCTAGTCTCTTCTGATCGGCGACCCCTCGCGCCAACGGCTTGTTGCCAGTATCTGCTATAATCCCACAACCCCTTAATCCCCCCTTTAGCACTCCCCGCACAATGCGCGCAGAGACAGCAGATTTATGTCCCGAAAAATGTCTGACCGTGAACCGTCGCCTGAAGGTTCCGTGCAAGATCAAATCACTAACCTGCTCAGCCCCGAGCTTGCGCCTTACTGGCTCTCCGCACTGATCGATTCGGCTGACGACGCGATTATCAGTAAGACGCTCGACGGCATCATCACCAGTTGGAACAAGGGCGCGGAGCGGATCTTCGGTTACACCGCGGAAGAAGTGATCGGAAAATCGATCACGATCATCATTCCACCCGATCACATCGAAGAGGAACCCACGATTCTGGCGCGGTTACGTGCCGGCGAGCGCATCGAACATTACGAAACCATTCGCATGAGTAAGGATGGGCGGCTCCTCGACATTTCGCTCACCGTGTCTCCGATCATCGGGCCGAACGGCCAGGTCGTCGGTGCTTCGAAAATCGCCCGCGACGTTACGGGACAGCGTCAGGCGCGACGCGCGCTCGACGAGGCGTCTACGCGTTTGAAGCTGGCGCTGGCGGCCGCAAATCTCGGTGACTGGTCGTGGGATGCCGCTACCGACATCGTTAATTTCTCCGATACAACCGCACGCATCTTTGGTCTTACTCCCGGAGAGCCGATGCGCCGCTCCGAGATGCGCCAGGTCCTGCAAGTCGAAAATCGTGAACAGACTATGGCCGCTGTCGACGAAGCACTGCTTAAACGCGAAGACTTCGAAACCGAGTATCACCTGATCCGCCCCGACAAATCCGAGGTCTGGATTTCCGCTAAAGGCCGCGGCGTGTTTGATGAAAAAGGCAACGTCACCGGGATGTTGGGTTTCGTTCAGGATATTTCCGCACGCAAAGCCACTGAAGAAACGTTGCGCGAACAGGCAGACGCTCTGCAAACGTTGAACGAAATCGGTAAAGTCATTTCCGCCGAGCTCGACCTGCACAAAACCGTGCAAGCTGTTACCGATGCCGCGACGGAGATCACGGGCGCTCAGTTCGGCGCCTTCTTTTACAACGTCCTGAATCAAGAGGGCGCCTCTTACATGCTCTACACGCTGGCGGGCGTCCCGCGTGAAATGTTCGATCACTTCCCCATGCCGCGAGCGACCGACCTCTTTGGTCCAACTTTCCGCGGCGAGGGCGTGGTGCGTATCGGCGAGGTAAAGAAAGATCCACGTTACGGGAAAAACTCTCCTTACTACGGCATGCCCGAAGGTCATCTGCCCGTCACGAGTTATCTCGCGGTGCCGGTTGTTTCACGCTCGGGAGAAGTGCTTGGCGGCCTGTTTTTCGGCCATCCTGAGGCGGACATGTTTACCGAACGCGACGAGATCGTGGTCGCGGGCCTCGCGGCGCAGGCAGCCGTAGCGATGGACAATGCGCGTCTTTACGAAAGCGCGAAACGAGCGCGCGCGGAAGCTGAGAGAGCAGCGGCCGAAAATGAACGCCTCTATCGTCAGGCGGAAGAGTCGAGCCGTTTGAAGGAAGAGTTTCTGGCGACGATCTCGCATGAGCTGCGCACGCCGTTGAGCGCGATTCTCGGTTGGGCGCGAATGCTGCGCATGGGCCAACTCTCAGGCGAGAACGCTACCAAGGCGCTCGACACGATTGAACGCAACGCGCGCGCACAGGCGCAGCTCGTTGACGATCTGCTCGACGTGTCGCGGATCATCACGGGCAAGTTGCGCATGGACGTTCAGCCGGCGGATCCAAACTCATTCATCGACGCGGCGGTAGAAGCGGTGCGTCCGGCCGCCGACGCGAAAGGCGTTCGCGTGCAGAAGGTGATCGACACGGGAGCGATCGCAATTCCCGGCGATCCGGTGAGACTGCAACAGGTCGTGTGGAATCTTTTGTCGAACGCGATCAAGTTCACGCCGCGTGGTGGCCGCGTGCAGATTCGTTCCGAACGCGTCAACTCACATCTCGAGATCGTCGTCAGCGACACGGGCCAGGGCATCTCCGCGGATTTCCTGCCGCACGTTTTCGATCGCTTCAGACAGGCGGATCAAAAAACCAGCCGGCAACACGGCGGCATGGGACTCGGGCTGGCAATCGTGCGTCACCTCGTCGAGCTGCACGGCGGAACGGTCCGCGCGAATAGTGAAGGCGAAGGTCATGGCTCAACGTTTACCGTGATGCTGCCGATCACTCCGGTTTACCAGGTGGATCAGTCCGGCGGGCGCGTGCACCCGGCGGCGCGCGACCTGTTGCCTGACTACGCCGACTGCGCGGATCGGCTGGACGGTTTACGCATTCTGGCCGTAGACGACGAGGCCGACACACGCGATCTTTTGAAGCAGGGCCTCGAATACTGTGGCGCCAACGTGACGGTGGTGGGAACCGCGGCCGAAGCACTCGACGAGTTGATGGCGACCGTGCCGGACATTCTGATCAGCGACATCGGCATGCCCGGGATCGACGGCTACGATCTCATCCGGCAAGTGCGGGCGCTGCCCGGGAATCGCGGCGGCAAAATACCCGCGATCGCGTTGACCGCCTACACGCGCACCGAGGATCGTTTGCAGGCGTTGCGCGCGGGTTACGACATGCACGTGCCGAAGCCGGTCGAACTGGCGGAGCTGATCGCGGTTGCGTCCACGGTCGTGCGGCGGAAGAACTAGCGAATCACTCCCTCGGCAGGTTGATTATTCGGGCCGGATTCCCTATTCTCACGTCGCTGCGGTTGAGCCCAGACCAACCTTACGGACCACACGAGAGTTTTCGCTGTAATGCAATCAAACATTGCCCTTCTTCGTCGAGTTGCGTCACTTATTGCGCTTGGAATGGTTTCGCTGGTTTTCTGCGCAACGGCTAACGCTCAATATTTTCCACAGCCCGGAACCTTCTTTTACGCCGGCGTGCGCCCGAGTAATCAGGTTTTCGACGTCAGCGCTGACGGCAAGATCGCAATCGCGTTGACAAACGATCTGGTTGACGCGCAT
>Ga0105248_10007568_pt1 | contig 11928 bp, 16 predicted proteins | sample KBSS34metaG_FD_81524 | JGI IMG/M metagenome (GOLD analysis project Ga0105248, IMG submission 81524) | Switchgrass rhizosphere microbial communities from Kellogg Biological Station, Michigan, USA - KBS S3-4 metaG | ecosystem: Host-associated > Plants > Roots > Rhizosphere > Soil | place...
ACTCTCATCCTCTTATCTCACCGCATCCGGTCATCCGATAATCGGGAGTTATGTTGTCGGCCTCCGCAGGCTTGCTACGGCTTCGCTTCGCTCTCTCAACATAACACCGATTATCTAACGCCCTCCTGCTATAGGCGCAGACGTTTCTTGGAACTAAGGACTGCCCCCTGACTTCCTCACCAGGTTCCGAGTAGCTATTTGTCCCTCATGGGGCCAGGTAGCTCCCCGCAACTCACAAACCACATTCCAACGGAGGACTAACGTGGCAAATCACAAAGTTGTCTACTTACTTGTGCCTGGTAAAGATGACAAGACGTACTTCAATCGTGCTGGCGTCGCTTTCGAAAACAGCGACGGCTCACTCAACGTCAAACTCGATATGTTTCCCGCACTGACTTTTCAAGTCAGGGAACCTAAAGACGACACAGAGCAGGACGAACGTCGGAGGTAACTCCGATGAAATGCGATTGGTGCAACCAACCTATCCGAAAGAAACGGGAGACGGTTGGTAACACCAACCTTCATCCCGACTGTCTGGAGGAAATCACCGAACTAACGATACTCATGTTTAGGGAGAAACTAGATGACGGGAACCCTGATGGCCCACGCGGGGGCAAACAAAATAGACCGCGAAGCGCTCGCAAAAATCGTAACACCTGAACCAACTGATACATTCCGTCCCATTCCGCACGTCGAACTAATTAATACTCTCGTTGAAACGCTTTCCTTTAGACACATTCAAGTTGTGAAAGAGGAATACGCCGTTACTCCTGAGGGTGAAAAACTGTTCGGACTTCTGGAACTGGACGCTACATTTCTCGATGTTCGCTTCTCTATCGGAGTTCGTAACTCTCACGACAAGTCAATGCGCCTCGGTCTTGTTGCCGGCTATCGCGTTTTCGTTTGCGACAACATGGCCTTTCAGGGTGAGTTTCATCCCGTGCTCAAAAAGCACACGAAGAATTTCAACCTGCAAGACGCTTTGACTCTCGGAGTGGACCGCATTCAACGAAACTGGAATCCACTGCAACAGGCGCTCGAAAGCCGCCGCAACTGTGGGCTTACCGACGACCAAGCGCGACTAAACATTTACCGCGCTTTCATCGCTGGTCAGTTTCCAATCAAGCTAATGAAGCGCGTTGATAAAGAATACTTCGTGCCCGAGCATGAAGAATTCAAACCCAAGACTCTTTGGAGTCTGGAAAACGCCTTCACCTCCGCCTTCAAACAACTTGGCCCAATTCCGCAGTATCAAGCGACGGCCAAGCTTGGCAAATACATGAGCGACATTACGCCGCCGTTCTAAAGGTTTTCTCACCCCGCAACACACTCGGATTGTCCGAGTGACCACAAAGACGGGAGACGTGTGACCTCACCAACGTCTCCCTCGCCTTAAAAGGAGTAACTATGCCATCGCGGAAATACACAACGTCACAGCTTCTCGTAATTTTGTTGCTGTCGATACTGCTACCGATGGCGACAATCATCGGCTTCGCTCAGACCAAAGATGAACCTTGCAAAGGTTCCCACACCCGCAAGGACTTCTATCAAAACGTCCGCTTCCTTGAACCCGCGACTATCCTTGAGATAGTCGGCGACCGGCTCAACTACGCAATCAGCGGTGAAGGAATAGAACTCGGTTCACTCAATCTTGAAACCGATTGGACCGTGGTTCCCAAAGACTTCGTGACAAGCCACAAAGGATGCTTCGCCATCACTTACTGTCAAAAACATCACGTCGCTCTCCAAATCGACGCCATTGACGATAAGTTTTGTCAGCTCCAAAAACATTGACTTCTAAGTCTGTCCACAAGAGGGGGCAAATGGACCGGCTTAGAAAAGGCCAAAGGTTACTTGGTGGGTAGTACCTGCGGCCACGCCGCCTTGATAGCTCAAACTATTGAGGCGGTTTTTCTTTGCGGCAAAAGCACAACATCTTGTGTTTTATGATGTGATTTACTGCAAGGGCGAGTTGTTTTTGCTAATATATCGCGCCAATGAGCACCGTCATACGAGCGAAGCAAATCCCTCTCTATCCAGAGAACGGAAAAGGCGAATGGGATTTTACGAGCGAACCTACTCAATACTTGACGCATGGCCTTCATCCTTACCTTGCGTCGATGATTCCGCAAATACCCGACAAGCTGTTGACGATGTATGCCGATGACAAGACGCGAGTCCTTGACCCCTTCGTTGGTGGTGGTGCCGTCTTAGTCGAAACGTATTTAAGAGGCTTGGAAGGTGTAGGACTCGACGTTAACCCGCTGGCGATAATTCTTTCCAAAGCCAAGACCACCTACATACCCGAAGCAACCCTGGTCGATGCTTTACGCAAATTCTTGAACGTACACGCCCATGCAAAACCAGTCACTAAATTTGATAATGCATCGAAAGTGGACTTTTGGTTTAAGAGCAAAACAATTCGCCAGCTTATCCAAATCAAGAGCGCCATTGATGTCGTAGTTGATGACACTGCGACACTATACCGAGCCAAGCTCAAGACCTTACTCGATTGCATATTCTCGAATACCGTCCGAGACGTATCGCTCACCTATCGCGGTGAAGTTCGACTAAGAAAACTTCAAGACAAGGACCTAGAGAGATTCAACCCTAACGCAGTGGTGGAATTTGAGAAGCGTTGGAAAGAATCAATTGCAAGAGTAAGCAGTTTGCCAAAACACAATACGCGACCAGAGATTGTTTCGCAGGATTGCAGGACGATTCCATACGACGACAACCACTTTAATTTAGTGATTACTTCGCCCCCTTACGGCGATATGAAAAACACCATTCCCTATCATCAGTTCTCGAAGAACATGCTCTACTGGTTAGGGTTTGGAGACACCGACTTAAAGCAAATGAGCGATAGCGCACTAGGCGCTAAAGACGGAGATAAAAAGACCCCGAAGTCCGTCACGCTCTCGGACGCTATCTCACACATGAAGAAGCCGAATCTCATCCACGAAGCCGTATGTTTTTACGCTGATTACTTTGACGCCCTAAAAGAAATTGCGAGGGTTACAAAAGACCGCATTGTTATCGTGATAGGGCATCGAATACTTGACGGAACGGTCATCGATAATCCGGCAATCACAACTGAGCTAATGGCGAACATCGGCTGGCGGCTTGAAGATAGGTTCAATCGTGGAATTAGGAAGAAGCGCCTTAACCGAGCTATGGGCTTTGGCAATAACGCCCAGGGCGCGACGATTGATAGCGAAGCTATTTTGATTTACTCTCGATAGCCTTCCTTCTCTTACTTGCTTCCAAAAGCATTTCAACTAAAGCATCAGGCTTACCATCGAAGCGACTGACGAAAATCCGCTTGCCTGACGTTGTTGGCTTCGTAGTCGCATTCGTTCGAAGATTGTATGACACCGCTGCATCAAAGCTTCCGTGTTCCTCGATGTAGCGTCGTTTGTCAGACGGATTGGCTTGTGAACCCAACTCGCCATTATTGAGATAAGCCCGAACATCGCTGGTTGTACCGCTTTTAGGAAAGGACTTCACATCAAGAGTAGCGAGGACGGAAAAGTAACCCTTCTCCATCATTGCAACACTGCATGGCACGTCATCTGAAACCCGCTCGGCGAGGCTGGCCTTTACATGGATGCCACCGAAGATTCCCCGGTCTAAAGTAGGCGTCATTCCGATTGTGCAATTATGGACCGCAGCTATATCGAGCTTGCTGTCGCCGACCTTGCCGTAGATTCCCATATCCTTTAGCGCCTGTGGCTTCTGTGTCCTCGTTAATGCAATCAGGCGAACGTCAGTCTTTGCGAGAAGGTCGTTATAGTAATCAGCAATGAAGTATTCGAGCGCGTCTCCGCTGGCTCGAACCCAACTGTTAATCGGGTCGTCAATGTCGCGCAGTTCTTTTACGCGGTCACGATAACGGCGGTAGATGACGTGATGCCAAATGTCACTGGCATTCGCTTGCGGAGCGCGTTGGAGAGCCAGGGCAAATGCGTTCTGAATGACTTTGCGGTTTTGAATTTTCTTGTTGGCGAGTTCGGTTTCAATGAGGTCTGTGACCGCCGCATAATCGGCGTCACTAAAATCCTTAATCTCAACCGACAGACCTCTGATGGTCAGCTTCAACCGCGTTACTCCTGGGGGAAGATGGAGAAATCGGTAAAACAACACCACTATACGAGAAGTTACCGAGCGAAATAAAGACGCCGATAAGAAAACACACCGGCGGTTTTATAGCCGTGTTTTACGCATGGTATACTCCGCCGCCGAAGGAGTCTTTATGAAAAAAGGTGATGTGGGTTATCGCGCCCTTAAAGAGTTGGGCAGCAAAGCAATTCAAGACGCGTTGACGAAAGCGATATGCGAGTTAACAGACGAGGAATACCGAGTTGATGTAAACAGTATCGACTTCGACGCCGATACCGGCTCGTGGATGCACGACGACACGAAAATTACAATTAGCATCCGGCGCAAAAAAGCCTTTACAGACCTGATGAGGGATGCGCTTGAACAGGAGACGGCTTCCTCCGCTACCGCGTAGCTTGGGGTTTCTACGTCCCTGTACTGTCGAGAATCGGGAGTAGAATACCCAAGCTAAAAGCCGCCCCATTCGGGAGCGGCTTTCGGGAAGCTATCCTTAATCTTCAAACGGAATATCGTCGCCGATAGTGTGTTCATCTGCGGTCCCGCCGGCCAACTGTCGTTCAGCTTCATCTTCTATTCGAATAGCCAGGGCAACCACACTTTCAACCGAGTTAGTAGGGTAGATTTTTGTATTACCGAGCAGGGCATTGATATGGCCCTGAATACCCAACCGTCTACCGAAAGCGTCAGTGGGCGGTCTCCCGTTGCCCCCTGGAAGGCCACCAGACGCAAAATTCTGCCCTGAGTGGGGTTTTTCTGGTTCAGGCGTGGTCAGACTAGCCGGATTTGATACTAAGGGCAAAATCTTGTAGATGGTCCTTCTTGTAAAGTTGATGGTCTTTCCAGCGTCTGGACCATCCTTTTTCACAAAGGATTCTTGCTTCTCTCCATACTCCACTCCGAAACTCTCTCCTATTTTGTAGTTTTGGAGACTTGCGTAAGCTTCTGATTGCTGGTCTTTGTGTTCGTAATCTGCTTTCCAGATGGTCCACTTGTTTTTCTTTTCGTCTACGATTGTTATTGTTGGACCACCCCTATCTTCTAGACCGCTATATACAATGTTTGTTGATGGATATTTACTCATACGTTTGCCCGCCCATTCGGGACGGGCGTTTCTTACCGAGGGCAGAAGTCACTGGCACTAGGTCAACGACTTCCACCACTCGCTAGTGCTTAATTATTCACCGGCGTACTTAAGAACGAAAACATGGTCCACTAATTCATCTTGCTGTTGGTCCAGTTCCTCGCGCTTAACACAATTTACTATGTAGGATTTGCCGTCTATTGTTAGGGTTACATCTGCACCTAACGGAATATCTTTATCGTAAGGTAGACGGCTTGATACCTTTATGAATCTTTCGTTTATTTCCATGTGAGGATTGCGCTCCCATTCGGGAAGCGCGAGTTAGTTATTTACAACCGGCGCGTAATGCAGTTAGGCGCGAAAACCACATAGCAGTTAAGAGGTCATAATTCTTACCTTCGTTTTCAGCATAATCAGAATCATCGAGCGCAAAACCTAAAGCAACCGCTCGGAGAAAATTTATCTGCCCCTTTTCTGGTATCTCGCCTTCTGAAACGACCTTATTCCAGAAATCTTCGTAAGCTTGTCCCAAAATACACCTATCCTGGCTTGACAAGTCCAAGAGCTTTAGATTGATTTTCTTTAACCATCCAGGCTTGTTTTTGTTGAGCCATTTGATTCCACGTTCTATCCGTGCGCCGTAAAGCGCAATTTTGTCCTTGATTGAGTTTTCCATTTGATTGTTTGCCGCATCAGCGGCTTTAGAAGGCCCTCGCGAATGCGGGGCCATGAATCGACCTTTACCCAAGCATAACAAGCTGATATAAACCGTCAATCTCACTTATCCACAAGGCATTCTATGAACAACGAAAATGATAAAAGCCCAATGACCTCGACGGAGCGTCAGGCAGCAGAATGGAAGCGCCAGGCTGATGAAGTTCAAAGACAAATAGATGAACGGCGAGAGCGCAACCGACGGCCCGAACCCACGACTGCATTCGGCAAATTCTGGCGTAAGTATTTCAGTGCAGATAGACGAAGATGGTTTGACCCATTCTAGTAATTCTCAGTGGCGATAACAAATTTCTTTCCTCTTATCTGAGCCACTTTCAAGACTTCTCCTTAACTTATCCACATGTAGGATTTGGAGCTTGGACCATAATCATTTATCGTTCAGTTAGAAGCCTAAGTTAGGGCTTGCATGGCGCGTCATTCGACAGCGCCGAGAACACCCCCGGAACTTTCCAAAACAAAACGAACAAATAAACAAAACACACGGTCACATTTTCCCGCTTCATACTTGACCGTGTGGGCGGGTTTTTGTTTACGCATGGTGGTAAGGTGGTTGCGAAACCACTATCAATAGCCGAGGTACAATGAGGATGATTGGCCTGCTAACCTCGGTGAGTAGAGATACTCAAAATACGAACTCCTACCTAAGCGCATTGCAATGCTTTATTCGCAAGATAAAGTAGCGGGTCGAAAAAACGGAGCATAGAATTATTGTTTATCACCAGCCGTAAGCAGAAAGCGCTCCCGAATGCGGCGGCAATCAAATACGTGATATGAAGAAACAACGTTGGTATGTCATTACTTATCAGGATAGAGAGACACAAGAAGAGGTGATTGGTTTTAAACAAGCCCTCGCTTTTCGTAGGAAGATAGACGCAGAGAAGGAGTACAAACTGAGTGGATATCGAAAACCAAAGAGACAAATTAAAATCATCTATTTTTAATTGTTCCCTGGTCCCTCAATCTTTGATTGGGGCGCTCTCAGCGTCTCTCAACCCTTCTAATCAACTAAGGCAATCAGCTTAGTAGTTGCTTGGAGTGCTAGGGTTGAGGGATTAGGGAAGAAAAGCCGTTCGCGACTGCGACAGCAATATAATTAATTCCTACTTGCTTTATGCGGGTTAAAAGGAAGCTCATTGACAGGCGAGTTATAGACTTGTCAGTAGCGTGGTTAAAAAACGAAATTACTTATTCTGAATTGTGTAGGCAGATGAACCGAAAGATAAACGGCAACACCTACATTATTATCGCCCGCGCTTTGAAAGTGGCCCATAGAAGTAAATTACTCTAATTACTTGTTGGCGCATGGTGGAAGATACCGGGCCTTGAATACCCGACCTATCGTGGGCCTTACCCGGGATTTCAAGCGATAGAGGAACGCTCCACCAGCCGTTAGTAAGCAATTAGAAACAAAATTGAAGACCAACCAGCTATCAGTACATCTGGGTTAACAACTTGGACTGAAACTTAGATTGGCCGTGCTAATAGTCCCTGCTCTGACTCTTGAGACTTGTCAACAGGGGACTCCCATGCGCGGCGAATTTAAGAACTAAGGCAGCGTTTGTCAGACAACAATTCTAGCTTGCTGCTAGACTGATTGAAACGAACACCTTTTCGCCTTCATAAATAATTCATTTCCGATTTGCTCTCTCCCGGTTGGGAGGAGCAGAAGTCTCTTTAATCCCGATGAGGACCAAAGTATTTGGTTTGTGTTTTGACAATCCTACGGAAAAAGCGTCCAAAGCTATCACCGCTCTCCTCGGTAATTGTGGTTGTGGTACTAATTTTCCAGAACGCGGCCAGGGCAACCCCAATAACGCAGATACCTAATCCAATTGGTAAGCCGTGCGCTTCTAATCCTTGATACTTAATTATTGGAATCACGATACCCAAGCCGCTTAGCAGAATAAGGACGCCAGCGGCGAGGACTGCAAGAACGAGCAGCCATTTTAGAAAGAACATTTTTCACTCCTTTTACGGTTCAGGAAAGTCAGCCAGGTCTTGCCAGTTGTTTCCGGCCTTACAACTAGTCACACTTCCGGTACACACCTTAAATTTTGTTACCGGATGAATTTCCCAATCAGTTATCCGAGCCGGTACGTTACTGTTGAGGTGTTGAGTATCGAGCATCAAATAGCCGGTGAGTTGGATATACATCTTGTCTTTTGCAATCTTCCGCACCTTTGCAAGCGTCCAATTATCCAGTCTAAATCGAGGAGTTATTTCCCCTGTAATTGAATCGTCTTCGGCATCGGTTTTCTTGGCGTTTGTTACTAGATGCCAGTCGTTATTCTCGTCTTCTTTCAGATTGCAGTTACAAGACTCCATACCGTTCGGGTAGTTCTTAACCTTCATCAAGAACGCCTCGTAAACGACCGGAGTACCTTCGCCCCAATCTTTTAAAAGTTTGCGCTTATTGCCAGAGGTCCACGAAGCAGGAAACTTCAGTTTTACAAAATTGCTGCGTGTGTAGACTTTTGGACTTGAAGCAGGTGTAAGGAGGTTTTTGCGTTTATTAAGTTCGGCGTCTCCACCACAACCTTCTTGTGGACAATTATCAGCCGCGATAGAGGTTGCGCCGCAGGTGCTTTTCTTCTTTTTCTTTTTAGCTGCGAGGCCCGGTGTAATGCCGAGTGAAAAGATGAGCGGGAAAACAAAAACGAATTTAAGACACTTCATGGGGGACTCCTATTGGAGGAATAGGTGAAGCAAGGTCCTTTTATTCCAATGCTGAATGGAAGTCAATGAAAAACCAAAAGGCCGGTCACGTACCGGCCCCTTAGTTCCTCACCCCCCTGGGCTTTTGGCGCATTCTACGCCCACCGCATTACAAGTCAAATTTATAAAACAAGCGGCCCCGCGAGGAGCCGCCTTTATTACGACCGCAAGCCTTAGCCTGCACCGTAAACGTACCTTACAAATCTGAAAATAAGTTGAACCACAATATCTTGTGTTTTTGCCCCGTTTTAGATAGGTGAATCTCTCAGGTGTGTATTATGCCCCGATGAAATTCGCTTACCGTAAGAAGTTCTTTTTATCTCCCGCGCCTGGCGATACCTCCTCGATTCTTTTAGAAGCCGAAGACTCAGAAGAAGGCAACAAAAAGAATGGTCAGTATGCGGTTGTAATCACCGACAACCACCAAAGGGTAAATCTTGATTTCTATCTCGGCACCGCAAAACACCGCAAGCAGAGCATGGACAAGATTAACCTCTTGATTAGTCAGCTTGTTCGTTTTGGACACACGATGATGCTCCAATCACAAGCCATCGACAGAGCTTCCAAGAAATCCCCCATGAAAAAAACCACCAAGAAATCCCGGACAAAGAAAGGACGAAACCTGGGCAATGCAAGTTAGACTTTTTTCCACACTTATTCAGAACCCAACCGACGCCACCGCGTTCGAGCTTGAGATTAATAACTGGCTTAACGAACAGGATATTGAAGTCCTCAGTATGACAGTCAGTTCAAGCGAGAGAGATGGACAAATAAGCATGGTCTTTTTCGTTGTTTACGACGAGCCAGACGATGACGACGAAGGCGACGAACTGTCGGTTACACTTCCGCAAATCAAAATCGAACTTCCTTTAGACCCTCTTACCCCGCGCATGTAGGAACACCTGTGTTCCTTTTGGGGGCGGGTTTCCGCCCCACTTTTTATTTTGGGAGCACAGACCAGGCCGAATGTGCTCTCAGGGGGCGGTGGTTAAGGCGAGCATCTTGATTGCCGCCCCTGTGAATTTCTTATAGCTGATTCCTAAAGTTTTGCTGACTTCCGCCCACAAAAAAGCCGGCTTAGCCGGCTGCATCTCTTTTATATTGGTCGCCGCTTTCGCGGCCTTACTGGATTCGTTCGGTTTCGACTATCGTTTCTGTTTCTGTTGTCGTTTCCGTTATCCGTTTCGTTTCTACTCGTCGTTCAATTCGTCGTTCAATTATTTTCGGTTCCGATTCAGTTAGCAGCTTTCTTCTGATTCGGTCCCCTTTTCCGTCTATCCAAGCCATTGCGGTTCTGAAAATTTGTATTACCGCTATGTGTACTAAAATAATAGCAAGGGCCTTAACGGTCTCGCCGTCCATACCATCCGCACCTTAACCACCGATTTTGAGATATTTCAAAAGTTAGTTGGTCTGTCATTTCGTCTACCTGTCCTTTCACTGTTCGTAGCCGTTTCCGCAATTAGGAAGCGCTTGCCCCCTAGTGAATGAGACTCGGAAAGCTGCATCCGAGGCTAATAGGATGCACTAAATTGCCAAAGAATTCAAAATATTTCGTTCTTTGTGCCTCAATACCTGTGGATAACTCACCTGGACGGATTCTACCTACCTGCTAAAATTTAGATAGGTTCACAAGACAGTCGCGTAGGCTGGCGTGGCGGAAGCTGATAACGGTGTCGTATAACGACTTAATTGTCATCTCATGCGGTGTAGCCTGTTATCAGAAAATAGACGCTCACACAAGAGGCTCACATGATTAGACGAAAGATAGCCTAGTAGCGGGGAGTAGGCGGTCATCAGCCCTTTAATGCGGCGACCTGGAACGGGATGACATAAGTCAAAAAGGTGAAACCGCGGAGCCATGCAGGTATCAAATCCTGCCGCCAGTCCAAAAAACAAAATCCTCACGCCGGTTGCGAATGCACCGGCCACCCAAATGTCTCCTCTCAAACACACCGAACCAAACGGCTGCGAACTCACACCGGACGAAAGCTCCACGGCTAAAGAACGCCGCAAAATCTGCCTGACCCACCATTTAACTGTTTGTCATTGCGGTTGGCCCATAGGTTTTCACGAGGGAGAGAACTCTAAAACATTAACCTTTATGGTCCGCTCTCAAGTCCTGAAAGTTAGGTGGGCCAAACGAAAGACCGCCGTGCCGCATGGCCGGCCCTCATAATGACAGAGCAGTTCAAAAAAGACTCCGCTCGCGGTGCAATAGGTCAGAAGTACGTAGCCGATTTAATGCGCTCTTGGGGAGCTACGGTTTCAGAAGTGCCCGACAAGTATTTCCCGGACTTCGATTTAATCGCCAATGGCAAGACGATTGAAGTCAAGCATGACTGGAAAGCCGAGGAGACGGGCAATATCTGTTTAGAGCTTGAAGCGCTTTGGCACTCGAAGGCGCAGTTCTTAGCTGTCGTTACTGGCAATCCGATAAAGCATTTCTACCTTGTTCCCTTACAAGAAGCCCTCCGTTTGGCAGAGAGTTGGCCCAAGACGAATGTAGGCGAATACAACGGGCCAGCGGCGTTAGTGCCAGTACGAGCTTTTGTCGAACACTTAAACGCGCAAGTCTTAACTACAAATTAGTTGCTCTCGCGCATTAAGAAAATCAGGCTCAGTAAGTACGACAAGATTTGGAGTCAGTTAGTAAGAGAACGCGACGGAAGATGTTTGTACTGCGGCAAGAGAGATTATCTAGCCGCGCATCACTTCAAAGGCCGGTCCTGCAAGGCAACACGCCTCGTGCTCGAAAATGGCGTAACGCTTTGCCCCGGTTGCCACACTTTCAGTTCAGTATTCAGCGCCCACAAAACACCCGAAGCATTTACCCGCTGGTTCAAGAAGACCTTTCCCGATAGGTACAAGCTTGTAATTAAGAAGGCGCAGACAATGATGTCAGAGCGCGAGGCTATTCGAGAGTTTGAGCAATTAACATAAACAATACAATGAGTACCCTATCAGTCGTTTTGTTCATAACCTGTTTTATTTTTTATGCAGTGAGCATTATGTGTGCAGTCGTATCAACGAATGACTCAACCGCAACCAAGCACATTGCTTGGGCTATTCTGCTCTATTTAGTAGGAATGGGGTTGATACTGGCTTCTCGTTAACTCCGGTTCCGTGAGCGTTAGCGAATCGGACCGCACAACCATGACCGACCTAGAACAATTTGACAAAGAGTTAATTGAATTACTTTATCTTTACAAAAAGGCTTTATACGCAGAAACGTCGCCCGTCAAATACGACTTAGTAGCAGCCGTTAATACCTA
>Ga0105248_10007570_pt1 | contig 11928 bp, 10 predicted proteins | sample KBSS34metaG_FD_81524 | JGI IMG/M metagenome (GOLD analysis project Ga0105248, IMG submission 81524) | Switchgrass rhizosphere microbial communities from Kellogg Biological Station, Michigan, USA - KBS S3-4 metaG | ecosystem: Host-associated > Plants > Roots > Rhizosphere > Soil | place...
CCGCCCTGTTCAAGGCGCGATGTAAAAAACATGTCGACATAAACTGTGAGCTGTCCTATGCCTGTCGTAAAAAACGCCGGCCAGAGCATAGTCAAATATTCTTTTGTGCCGGGTTGAAGCGTTTTGAAAATCGCTGGATCAAAAAACTTGGGCTTGGCTTGCATTATGCCCTTTGACTGCACAAGTAGTTGACCGAGAGCGCCAATTGTCGTGCCTATACCAAGGCACAAACCGGCCTGATCGTGATAACCCAAGACGGCCAGAATAATGGCTATCGATGCCACCGCCGGTGCCATGGATGGCCAGAAATACTCGTTGTAGATGTTTGATATGCCGCAGCCAATGCCGACCAGTCCGGCAATTACAATCATCGGAACCATAATGCGCAGTTGTGTCACAGTTGTCTGCCAGAGTTGTGCTTGATCGGCTCCGTTGCCGGGCAAAGCTAGTGGCACTATATATGGTGCGGCAAAATAAACAATAATGGAAAAAAGTCCAGTTATAAGCGCAGTCCAGATAAGCAGTTGCCCGGCCAGTTTGCCTACATCGTCGCTGTTCTTTCTGGGGGTGAGAACAGATACTGTCGACTGGTGAAAGGGTCCACCAAGGCCGCCAAACAGCACAAGAATATTGCCCGTGACCAGATAGGCGTAGTTGTAGGCATCTGAAGTAAGACCGGCTCCATAAGCCGATAGTACGACGATATCGCGGGCCAGTCCGGCAAATTTGGAGAAGATTGTAAAAATGAAAACGAGCGAAAAAACCTTTGCCAGGCCCGGTTTCTTCGTTTCGGTTTTGCCTTTTTCTTCATGTGGCGGTGTCAGCGGCGGTAGAGTTTCTGGCGCGCCAGCGAGCTCTTGCTCGACGATTTGTGCCGCTTCTACAACAGGTGCCGCTTCAATAGAAGCGCCTTCGACAATGCGATCTATTGTATCGTCCGATTCTTTAGTGGGTTTGGCTGGCACTGTCGTGTTCAGACTCTGCTGCCGGATTGCCCAGTTCGGCTGCATATTTTAGCGAGGGTGCAACCACCGGTGCTATGCGCTTTTCACCCGGCGGTAGTGGGCCTTTTTCCGAGCTTATCACGTAATCCGGAGGGATGTTGAGATAACGCGCTGCTTCCATGGCGACTGTGTTAAAAACAGGTCCAGCCACTGTATTGCCCCATCGGCCGTCGGTTTGCGGCGAGTCGATAACACAGAGGCAGAGAATCTGTGGATTTTTTGCAGGCAGTACGCCTATAAAAGAGGCGATGGTGGCGCCGGCAATGTAGCCCCGGCCTGAAGCCGTAACCTTTTGTGCCGTGCCGGTTTTACCGGCTACACGGTAGCCTGGTATTTGCCCGGCAATCTGCGTACCTTCGTAGATGTTGTCGGCAAGTAAACCCAGTTCAAGTTTTGAGATCTCTGAAGAAATAACTCTATGTTTATTGGGCTCGTACCATTTTTCTGTCACACCGGTACCGGGATCGTAGATGCGTCGGATCAAGTGAGGCTGTACCCAGACACCGCTATTGGCTACGGCTCCAACACCGGCGGCAAGCTGTAGTGGTGTAACGGCAATCGCTCCCTGACCAAATCCTGTCGTTGCCTGGTCGATGGGCTTCCAATATTTTGCCGGAGTCAGCAGTCCCGCAGATTCTCCGGGCAGGCCGATGCCGGTCTTTTTGCCCAGACCAAAGTCGGAGAGCTTGTCGTGAAATTGTTTGGGGGTCATGAGCAAGCCAATTTTTGCCGACGCAATATTGGACGAGTGAATGAATAGACCTTTGAGATTAAGCAGACCGTGCCCACCGTCGTGGTTGTGGATGGTGCGGTTGCCTATGGACATTGAGCCGGAGTCGTAGAATGTCCAGCTGGGCGTAATCGCGCCCGTTTCCAGACCGGAGGCCACTGTCAGTATTTTGAATGTCGAGCCGGGCTGATAGACGTCTACCATGGCCCAGTTTTTCATGGTTTCGTAGGCGTACTTGTTGTAGCGATTGGGATCAAATGGGGGATAGTTAGCCCAGGCCAAAATTTCGCCGTTGGTCGGATCCGTCAGCACGACTGTGCCGCGCTGGGCGTGGGAGTGCTTGCACATGGCGAAGAGTTCTTTTTCGGCCATATGTTGCAGATAGTTGTCTATGGTCAACTCCACATGCCGTCCCAGAGGCGGTGTGATGTCCCATGTAGGCTGCTTGCTGGGCATGAGGATAGTGTGACCATGTCCGTCCAATTGCGGCTTTGGTATGGCCCCTGTATCAGTGAGCATTTCCTGTACAGCCTGTTCGACACCGCCCTGACCTTTGGCGTCTGGATCGACATATCCAAGTATGTGACCGGCCAATCTGCCTTCCGGATACTGACGAAAAGCGCGGGGCACAATGTCGACGCCGGCCCAGTTAAGCGCCTGCAATTGATCTACTGTTTCTCTGTCAAGATGGCGTCCCAGTGTCACGACCGTGTAACCGGCGGTCAAAAGTTTCAAGACTTTTTCCTGCGGTTTTTTCAAAATGTCGGCAAGAATTTGCGCCGACTCTTCGGGGCTTTTCTTCAGCGCGTCTGTATGCACATAGACATCATATCTGGTGGTATCGATGGCCAGGGGCAGACCTTTGCGATCGGTGATGGCGCCACGGTGAATCAGCATATTGTGCTGCTGTCTTTGTATTTGAGCGCGCTTCACCAGCTCTGGTGCCTGGTATACCTGCAAGAAATAGAGGCGGCCAATTATGGCGACGCCACCTATACCTAAAATGATTTGCCAGAGACGCAGGCGCCAGAGCGGAGAACGCGGGTGGCGCTTGATGTGGCCGCGGGAGCGGGTACGGGAAGGTCTATCTATAAGATCTCTGCCCAACTCTTTTTTGCCCCCACCTTTTTATATGATTGCTCTTCTCGGATTTAAGCGAGATAAAACATCCGACCCTGCGGTCAGATGAAACTCGATTTATATTTGCTAATTTAAAAATCAAGTGCACCAGGTTGCTTGTCATTATACTTGCAACCCCGAGCTAATCGGAATAATTAGTATGAGGACATCAAAGGAAGATGGTATCTGGCCAATTTGAATGTCTTCATTTTGGGGGCCGTTACCTCGGGGACAATTTTGACGTCCTCGGGTGGTACCAGTGCTCGGTGACCGGCGACTTTATTTTGAATACCGTCGTATGAAACTGCTTTGAGCAATTGATTGGAAAGGTCGGCATTTTGCTCGTTGATGCGCTTGACCTGGTCTTGCTGTTTGCTCACATCGTGGGTGGAGGCAACATCGTAGCCATAGCCCAAAATTGCTACGCCGCAAAGGGCGATCAGGCTGGCTTGTAAAGTCCTGTTGAAGCGCACCAGTACGGGCGCTTTGCGTGTTTTGCGTTGCGGTGCTTCGACCGGTACAAGATGGGGACGAGCAGGTGCTTGCATCGGCTGACGAACGGCGGAGCCGTCAAGAACCGAGTTATTGGCATTTGCAAATGCTACTGGATAGGAACCCATGGCGCTCTTCAGTGAAAGGCTATCTACGAGGGCAACTTTTGGGGCGGAAGTGGTGCTGACTCTTTTAGAGCTTGCGAAGCTGACCGGCAGGTCTTCGCGTACGCGGTTTCTGGAAAGAGTGCTAACCATATATACTCCCTAATTCAGCTTTTCGCCTGCACGTAGTTTAGCACTACGACTGCGTGTGTTGGCAAGTATTTCTTGTGAAGAAGCTGTAATAGGTTTACGCGTGATGATATGAAGCTCGGAACGCTTATCACAGGCGCATTGCGGCAGTTTTGGCGGGCATACACATGAGGCTGCGGCGTGTTTGAAAAATTGCTTAACTATGCGATCTTCGAGGCTGTGAAAAGTGATTAAAACTAGCCTGGCGCCTGGTTCTAGAATGGTTAACGATTCTTGTAGAAACTCCTCAAGCGCGGGTAATTCCTCATTGACTGCCATACGAAGTGCCTGAAACGTCCGCGTAGCCGGATGAATGGCACTGTGACCGGATTTTCGGCCCGCACCACCTTCGCCACCACTATTTTGAAAAAAAGTTTTCCTTGTTTTTTTATCAGATCCTCGAGGCACGCAGCGGGACACAATTTCCGATAATTCTAAGGTCGTTTTTATCGGTCTCGATTCGACGATCCTTCTGGCTATTCGACGGCTATATCTTTCTTCACCATACTCGTAGATGGCGTTGGCTAGCGCTTCTTCCTTCCATCCGTTGACGATATCGTAGGCCGATAATGACTGAGTGTTATCCATTCGCATATCCAATGGACCGTCTTTTTGGAAGCTAAAACCTCGTTCACTTCTGTCGATTTGCATCGATGAAACGCCGAGGTCGGCAAGGATGCCACCATTGACAGTATTGATACCAGATTTCGATAATGCCGCTTTTAGATATCTGAAGTTGTCGTGTATCAAAGTGATGTCATCTGGAACCCGCTCTTTCAGGGCATCGAGGCTGCCTTTGTCCTGGTCCATTCCGATCACTTTCGCCTGGCCGTTTCCACCGGCTTGATAAATGGCCGATAAATGACCGCCAGCACCGGCGGTGGCATCAACATAGGTGAGACCGGGACGTACATTGAGCATTTCTATAGCTTCAGCGAGGAGTACCGGCTGGTGCTCCTCGCTGAATGGAAATCCACTATTTGAATTACTCAGTATCGGCCTCTGGCTGGCCCGGACCTACTTAATTAGCCTTGAGCTAGTTGTTTGAAGCGGGGCGATCGGGCAGGGCAGGACTTTTTTCTCTGCGTCTGCGTTTGGTTACTTTATCAAAGTCCCAGCAGAAAAAACTGACTGTTGAAAAGGAGAGTAAGAAGACTGTAGCGCATGTCGCCGCTGGGCTGAGCCATTCAGGGCGTTCGGGCCAGAGGTTAAGGGCGAAAGCCACCTGTGCGGCCATTATCGGTACAAAGAAGAACATTACCATTGTGAGCAATTGACGCGTGCTGGCCGTGGTGCCCGCCCAATGCCATCTCAGACCGTCCCACCAGAAGGTCAGGGCCACTTTCAGCCCCATCCGGTTGGCCGGGTAGAGCAGTCGGCCGCCGCGCAGGGCGACAAAAGAGCGCTCACATGATGAGCATTTGAGCGTCTCAGTCAGTCCGTACGCCTCGAGCATACCGCCGCTGCAACGGGGGCAGGGGTAAGACTGGTTGGTGCTGATTATCTGTTGTCTGAAGGAAATGTGCTGATAGGACGAATTGAACATCTTTAAAATTCCCCGAACTCTCTAATTCACGAGCACACACGCGGTATCAACGCCGATCAAGGTTGATAAGTCGCCGATTTACATCGGCGCGCCAAGGTCGGCCGCGCCGTCCCTCCGGGACTTCAGCGGCTAATCTTTGCCTGAGGGGAACACAAACAATCCCCTGCTAATTGATTGATACCCGGTAGGGGATATCTCCTCTACCTCTCCGGAACAATATTTAGCAAATTTAATGAAAAGCGGTTAAGGTTGGGCTCGAGACTACGAGAAATGGGGGTCTTTGCGGCTCGCACCCAGGGCACCTACGGCCAACATCAAGCGAAATGCCTGGCTGTAGTCCGCGGCCTCAATCTCGATTTGCCTGCTTGACAATCGTTTAATCTGAGGAATCAGTTCGGCTGCATCAGCCATGGCCGGATCGAACATTGTTATGGCAATTTTCGCCGGGTTTTTTGCCTGAAACAATTGCCAATACTTTTTATCACGGGCAGCGTCATAGGCCGCGTCGCTCAGAGTGGCCAAAGTTGATTGATAGTCGGGGAATACCGCCGAATAACGCGAAACTGCCTCTTTCATCTGGCAGGTGTGCACCGGACCCAGTAAATCTGTGGCTTCGCGGCACACGGCGTCATCTCCTGTGACCAGGGCCACCGGAACGCCAAAATGACCGGCCAGTGCGGCATTCAGTCCAGTCTCTCCGACCGGTGTGCCGTCCAGCAAAACTTCGAAGAATATTTGCGCTCTATAGGTGTGGCTGAGCACACCAGTGGCATGACCAGCCCGGGCGTGATAGCCCAAAAACACGGTGAAATCCGGACGGCGGTCAGCCTGGCTTAGACCGGAGACCATGGAAAAAGGCTTTTGCCAGCCACTGCGCAGGAATACGGCTTTGTCCGAATGCAGCTTTTCTAAATGCAAATTGCGCATGTCCCAGTGCGAGTCGTTGACCACAATCTCGCTTACGCCGGCTTTGAGAAGACCTTTTATTACGGCATTTGTTTCATCGTGCATCAGTTCGAGCGCACGGCTGTAACCGGGCTCCCCTGGCTGGGTCTGGCTGGAATGGATAATGCCCGAAACGCCTTCCAAATCTACCGAAATATAAGCTTTCATCGAATCCCTGTTTTTGTCTAGAATTTGGCCGTTCCAAGTATAGAGTGTGCTCATAAGGATTGGATAATCTTGAGGTGCCTAGTCAAGAGAAGGGCCTTGCAAAGGTTATAATCAAGCCTGAGTTTCAACTGGGGTGAACGCATAATCCTCTTGGCAACCGGTTCTAATTTCCAGTTACGTGGCACAAGCTTTGCCATGCATTTTTCCAAAATGCATGGTTTGGGCAATGATTTTGTCATGGTCGAAGACCGAGAGTTGTCGCTCCTGGCCGCAAAATGCAACGCTCTGGCTAAAGATCCTATTAAGTGCGATGCCCTCTGGCTGAGGCAGTTCTGTTCCAAACTGGCAGCGCATATTTGCAACAGAAACCTGGGCGTTGGTGGAGATGGGCTGATAGTGGCTATCGACATCGCACAAATGAAGGCGAAATCAGTCGCCGGTGAAAGCTTCTATCGAGCACTGGAACTGTTCACCGCCGACTATCCCGGTCTGGATCACTGCCAGGTGGCCTGGATTTACGTAAATTCCGACGGCTCCTATTCGGCCATGTGCGGCAATGGCTTGCGCTGTCTTACGCTTTTTGTCAGCGATCTTGGCTGGCTGAAGAACAATGAATTTTCAGTGGCCACATCCGTTTATCCGGTGGCGGTCGAGATAACGCCCAGCACTGCCCCTGGTGGCGACACTATGACGGTAAAAACTCGACTGGCAGGGCCGATATATGAGCCCTCGCAGGTGCCTCTGGCGGCATCGTCAAATAACGCCGAGAGTTTTATCGAGCAGCCCATTAGTGTTGCCGGTCGTACACTTTTTGCCACATGCCTTTCGATGGGCAATCCCCACTGTGTGATTTTTGAACAGGATGGTCTGTCACTTTCGGCATATGCTGCGGATATAGAGGCCGCGCACCGCGCCGGCCGACCCCTGCAAAAATTTCCCGATGATCTTTTGCAGCTAGCCGGCGATATCCAAAAGCTATCTCTTTTCCCCGAAGGCGTGAATGTTGAATTTGTCAGAACCAGCGGGCAAGCCTCCGACACAGCCTGCGTCTTTGTATTGGAAAGGGGCTGTGGAGCCACTCTTGCCTGTGCCAGCGGGGCGGCGGCGGTGCTTGCGGCCGGTGTGATTTCGAAGCGCCTAAATAAGAAAAGCTATGTTATTCTTCCAGGAGGAAAGCTTGAAGTCAGTTTGTCCTGTGCGGACGATCAAGGGTGTATGCAAAAAAGCGACGAATACATCGAACTGACCGGACCGGCTACCAGAGCCTTTGTGGGCGATGCCACAGTGCCTGCCTCCTTGTTCCTTGAAGGTGTTTGCATATGAGCACCATTCTTGACGGCGAACAAAGACGCGACTGGATGAAGAGCCGGCGCAAAATGCGCAAAGCCGCCCGCCGGGCGCTCAGCCGCCGACAAACCATGCGCTTCATGTTGCTTGCCGGACTATTGGTTATCGGTGCTCTCGGATTTACGCACCTCCCCTGGCGTCTGCAAAATGATCAGACCGAAATAGTGGTGCATGGCAATTCTGTCGTCACCCGCGAACAAGTTTTGAGCGCCCTGCAGGGCACAGTCAATGTGCCTGTCTACAATCTTGATCCCCGGCGCCTGGAGCAGAAATTGGCGGCCTTGAAAGCCGTCCGTCACGCCTTCGTAAGACGATATGCCCTGCCTCATCCCAAGCTTGTTGTGGAAATTTTGGAAGAACATCCCTGGGCTTCTTACAGCCCTGAGCCGGGCCTGCCACCGACGGCGGTGATTGCTCAGTCAGGTCGTTTCATTCCGGTTTCGGAGTTTCCTTCGGTGACAAGGCCGGAGCTGATTATTTATGGCGCACCCACCCTCAAGTTGACTTCGCATGAAGTTGTGCAGTGGGCTTCATGGATGGACTATATCAGCCTTCAGACCGGACGCCCCGTATCCAATATCGACATGCGTCAACCCTTCGATGTGATTGTGCAGGACGCCGATCTCAGGCTCAAGTTGGGCATGCCTGACACCACTCTCACACGCAGGCTGGGTCGCATCGCTTCTATTTTGCCGACTTATGAGACTATGAAAGATAAGGTCGTAATCGACTACGTCGATCTGGCACTGGATAATTCTATTCCGCTAAAAATTGGTAAAGGCGTGCCCCACAAAAACTTGCATGCCCTGGCCCAGAGCACCGGTTTTAGCGGTGGTGACCACACTCGTCAGTCGACTCAGTAAAGCCACGCTTTGATTAAAGACAGGCCCTCTAGTTAACTAAGTGGCCTTTTGTGTTTTTGTTTTTCTGGTCGTTATTTTGGCCTCTTCCCAGAGGTCATTGAGGGCATCTTTGGAAAGTGTGCGCAGTGGCTCTGGGGAGCTTTTTTCCATGGCCCGGTAGCGTGTTCGAAATTTATCTATCGTAAGCAGCAAGCATTGCTCAGGATCGAGGGCGTGCCATCTGGTTAGATTGACGAGACAAAATAGAATATCGCCAAATTCCAATGCTATTTCTTCTCGCGCTGCCGGTGCTTTGAGTGGCTCTTCCAGATCGGGATTAGAGATGGCTTCTTTCAGTTCGGCAATTTCAGAATAGAGTTTGTCCCAGACATCACTCTCGCGGTGCCATTCGAAACCCTCATGTACAGCCTTCTCTGACACTTTGAGTGCCTGCATCAGCGCCGGCATGCTTTTAGGAATGCCATCAAGGGCGGAAGCATCCTGGTCATGGCCCTTGGCCTCGCGCTTTTCCTGTTCTTTTATTTCCTGCCAATTTGATACCACTTCCTGCGCGTCTTTGACTTTAGTGTCGGCAAAGACATGGGGATGACGGCGGATCATTTTGGCGTTGATAGCCGCCGCCACGTCATCCATATCAAAGTGACCGTCGTCTTTAGCCACCTGCGCATTGAGCACAATTTGCAGCAGCAGGTCGCCCAGTTCTTCTTTTAGTTTTTGGGGCTCTTCCTGGTTAATGGCATCCAGGACTTCATACGTCTCTTCCAGCAAGTAGCGGGCCAGGGTCTTGTGTGTTTGCTCCTTGTCCCAGGGGCAACCATCCGGGGCGCGCAGACGGGCAATAGTAGCGACAAAGCTTTTCAGACTGGAATCATTGCCAGGATTTACGCTGGATCCTACATTTTGTCCTGTGCCGGTTTCTTTGATTTCTCTGGATTCTTCGGTTTTTTCGGGCTTTTCCAATCTCAGGGCGTTCCTATATATCTAAAGTGTGAACCTTCTAAGCGTAAAGAGGGCAAAAGACGAGACAGTCTGAGCCCCGAGGCCTTAATCTATAAGATGCTCGGCCGGGGGATCACTCTCCCAAGCGAGTGTCTGAGGCTATCACAGCTTATGACCCATTACCTTAGTCTTTACTTCTGGGAACGAAAATTGTGGATATATGCGTAATAGGAGCGGGATATGTTGGTCTGGTAACCAGCGCCTGCCTGGCCTATCTTGGCAATCATGTCATCGCCGTTGAATCCAATCCTGAGCGTCTGAGCAGCCTTCAGGCCGGTGGTGTGCCCTTCTTCGAACCGGGGCTGGAGGAATTCGTCAAAAAGACGAGTGCCACAGGCAATCTTACCTTTTCGGACAATCTCGCCGCCGCCGTCCAGAAAGCCCAAATCATTTTTATAGCCGTCGGCACCCCTTCACTGCCAAACGGCGAGCCCGATCTTTCCCAGGTCATGGTTGTGGCCCGGGCTATAGGTGGAGCCCTTGACGATTCCAAGCGCCGCATCGTCGTCAACAAGTCCACTGTTCCCGTAGGCTCAGGCAACTGGGTGGAAATGCTTGTTTCGCAGGGGGTTGCCAATGCCCAAAAGTCGGCCAAGGAGACTGTCCCGCCGGCCAGTACGGCCAGAAGCGAAGGTCCCAGTTTTGTTGTCGTATCCAATCCCGAATTTTTGCGCGAAGGCTCTGCCATAGCCGATTCTTTCTATCCTGATCGCATAGTCGTGGGCTCGATCGACGAGCAGGCTACAAGCGTGATGAAAAATTTGTACAAGCCGATAATCAATCAAACATTTGAGCAGCCTTCCTTTGCCAAACGCCCGGAAAAGCTTGAGTCCGTGCCATTTGTTGTTACTGATCTGGCATCGGCTGAGTTGATCAAATATTCGGCCAACGCATTTCTGGCGATGAAAATTAGTTTCGCCAACGAAATCTCCGGTCTCTGTGAGAAAGTCGGAGCCGACGTGAAACAAGTGGCTCAGGGTATAGGTCTTGATTATCGAATCGGCAAGGCTTTTCTCAACGCCGGTGTCGGTTGGGGCGGCAGTTGCTTTGGTAAGGACGTCAGCGCTCTGATGCAGGTGGCCAAAGAGTACAGTTATCCCACATCGTTGCTGGAAGCTACTGTGGCTGTCAATGAACGCCAGCGATTAGTGGTTATCAAAAAGCTGCAGGAAGAACTGAAGATTTTGAAGGGGCGTACAATCGGTTTGATGGGTCTCTCGTTCAAGCCGGACACCGACGACCTGCGCGATGCTCCCGCTCTCACTATCGCCTACCAGCTGTTAAAAATGGGCGCCTCGGTCAAAGCTTATGATCCTGTGTCTAACGAAGTTTGCAAAACATTGCATCCCCATCTTGATGTGGTGTACGCCACCGATGTGGAAGACCTGGCCAGTGACTGCGACGCACTGGTGCTGGTTACCGAATGGGCGCAATTCAAAAAGGCCGATTGGAAAAAAATCGCCAAACTGATGCGCTGGCCGTTGGTAATTGACGGTCGCAACGCCCTCAATGAAGACGACATCAGAGCCTGTGGTATTACTTATCGCGGAGTAGGCTGTTAATCATGAGAATCCTAATCACTGGTGGTGCCGGTTTCATCGGTTCACATCTCACCGACAGACTTGTGTCCGAGGGACACAACGTAGTGGTGATGGACAATTTGATCACCGGCAACTATCAGAATATTGCTCGGCACAAAGAAAATCCCAAATTTGAATTTATCCATCACAATGTCTCCAACCATATCCATATAGTGGGCGATCTTGATTGGGTGATTCATTTTGCCTCGCCGGCATCTCCCGTAGATTATCTGGAATTGCCTATTGAAACCCTCAAGGTGAACTCTCTGGGGACGCACAATACCCTTGGTCTGGCTCTTTCGAAAAAAGCGAAATTTTTTCTGGCCAGTACTTCGGAAGTCTATGGAGATCCGGAAGTGCACCCGCAACCGGAAAGCTATTGGGGCAACGTCAATCCCATTGGTCCACGCGGAGTCTATGATGAGTCCAAGCGCTTCGCTGAAGCGATCACCATGGCCTATCACCATAAACATAAGCTGGACAATCGCATTATTCGCATCTTCAATTGTTATGGTCCAAGACTGAGGCTGGCCGATGGCCGCGTTGTGTCCAACTTCATCGGTCAGGCCCTGAACAATAAACCCCTCACCATATATGGTGACGGTTCACAGACCCGCAGCTTCCAGTTTGTCTCGGACCTGGTGGAAGGGATTCGTCGCCTTATGGACTGCGAATTTCATGAGCCGGTCAATCTGGGCAACCCGGAAGAGAAAACCGTGCTCGAGCTGGCTACCTTAATAAAGAAGCTGACCAACTCCTCCAGTGAAATCGTCATGAAGCCCCTGCCCACCGACGACCCCAAGGTGCGGCACCCCGACATCGACAAGGCCCGCCGCCTGCTC
>Ga0105248_10007574_pt1 | contig 11925 bp, 12 predicted proteins | sample KBSS34metaG_FD_81524 | JGI IMG/M metagenome (GOLD analysis project Ga0105248, IMG submission 81524) | Switchgrass rhizosphere microbial communities from Kellogg Biological Station, Michigan, USA - KBS S3-4 metaG | ecosystem: Host-associated > Plants > Roots > Rhizosphere > Soil | place...
CATCGGAATCCGCAGCAGGTGATCGCACGTACGCTTCACCAGATCGTGAAGCCCCGCTCCTTCGCGTCCCAGCACCAGCACGCAATCGCCGGTCAAATCGAAGCGGTCATAATCGGTTCCGCCACGTTCATCAAGGCCGATCACCCATATATTGTGCGACTTCAACTCTTCGAGTGCCCGGACCAGATTAACAACTCGGGCGATCCTCAAATGCTCTACTGCTCCCGCGCTCGCTTTCACCGCCACCGGACTCAACGGTGCCGACCTCCGCTCCGTCACGATCACACCATCCACGCCGGCTCCATCCGCCACGCGCAGAAGCGCTCCCAGATTTTGCGGATCCTCCACCCCATCCAGCGCCAGAAGCAGCCTTCCCTGGCCGCTATCAGGCGCTTCAAACAGATCCTCAATCGTCAGCAGTTCCTTGGGCCGCACCACCGCCACTACGCCTTGGTGCGCGGCAGTCCCCGCAAGTTGCGTCAGATGTTCGCGTGCCTCCTGCTTCACCCGCACGCCGGCCTGTCTGCACTGGGATACCAGCTGCGCCAGCCGGTCATCATGCCGCTCCGCTGCAACCAGCACATGATCGAAGCGCCTGCGACCCGCCTTCAGCGCCTCCGCCACCGGATGCACGCCATACAAAACGTCCATCGCTCTAGTGTAGTTGGCACGACCTGAAAACCTTATCCGGCCGTCAACCCAGATCGGTTTACGACAAAGCAGCTAGAAGCTAACAGCTAGGAGCTAGAAGCTGCCTTCCTTCTCGCCACCTTGATACAACTCTCGATCGTCGTCGCCGCCCGCTTCTCTCGCCCTTCCACTGTCTGCGGATGGAAGATCCCCAGCAGATGGTTCCTCTTCTGAATCGGCGTCATGTTCTCCCACCCTGGCCGCGCCTCTGGATGCCTTTGAAATCCTGCTCGCAAAATCGGTGGCGGCTCATTCTCACCCTCCATCGCCAGCATCAGGCTCTCGGCCATCTGCTCAGCTCGTTTCTGCCGCGTCTCCTTCGTCTTCGCATCCGCGATCAGGTTCGTGAATCCCTTCCGCATCGACGGGCTCATGCCATCAAAGAACTTCTTCAACTCTCGATCACCCTTCAGGATCCTCGCGAACTCCGTCGGCAAATCAATAACAAGCTCCCCCAGATCCGGCGCAAGCCTGATCTGCGCTGTCTCGCCCGCATGCGCTCGGCCTCCAGCCTGCATCCTCTTGTTCACGATGAGCGTGAACCCTTCCCCCTTCGTCGCAGGCATCAGCGCCGTTTTGAATGCGAACCCATTGATCTCGCCGAAAACCCGCCGGCTTCTCCACATGGGCCAGGCCTTCCTCAAATCGATAGGTACGCGCGCAATCACCCAGTGCAGCGACGTTCCCGTCGCCTCCAGCTTCGCCCGAAATGTCTTGGTCAGTTTTGGATCGAGTTCAGCGCCCACGCATCAAGCTCCGCACACTTCGGCTGCCCGTTGCTCCAACCTCTAGGGGTGCCCCAGCCTAACCGCACCTTTGTGGTTAGGCCGGAATGAAACTCGGTTCGTACTACGAATCCGCCACGGGATAATTCCGATCCAGCGGGAAGATTACCTCTGCTTGGCTCGCTACCGGCTTGCCGTTAATCTTCGCCGGCTGGAACTTCCAGGTCTTCACGATTTCCAGCACGATCCCATCAAGCTGATTTCCCAATCCCCTGACCAGCGTTTCCTTCACGACCAGGCCCGTGTCATCCAGATCGACATCGATAACGATCTTTTCGGCCGTTTGCGGCAGCAACGCTCGATCCCTGATCGGTGGATGCGGCGAAAACACCGGAAACGCCGGGGTCATATCGATACTGTCTGCGCCATTTCCCCTCATTGCTTTTCCCGTGCCATCCCCGTGATGCGGATCCTTGGTCGAACCCCCTCCCGACTTCGGCTGTTCCGGCACCGGCATCGGAATGATCGTCTTCTTGGAAGACTCCGCATGCTCATCTGGATCCTTTACGTGCGCAGAAGTCTCAGCCGTCGGCAGCACAAGTCGAATTCGATGTGATCCGCCTGCCATCGCCAGCTCCGCCACTCGCTGCTGCACGCTTTTCACCATCACCACCGGCGCGCGCACTCCAAACACAAGGACACAAAGGAAAAAAACTCCGTGCATCGCAAGAGAAACGATCAGTGCGCGAAGGGTCCCGTTCCTGCGCTCGATTTGACCTTCCATCAATGACCTCCGAAGGGAGCCCCGGTGCATCGATTCTCGCACGAAATCGAATCCCGCAGCCCGCCGAAAAAACGATCCGTCACTACTCGTCACATTCCACTCAGATTGCCAGAGCCGCAGTCTACCTGACGGGCATCTCTATCACTCTCCTCTTGACAATCTACTGAAGCCTCGTATGCTGGATACTCTAGATTGTCTAGAGGAGATCCGAAGTGGCCAAAACCGACACCAATGGCGAACTCGTCCAGGGCACGCTCGAAATGTTGATTCTCAAAACACTCGCGCTCGAGCCCATGCACGGCTACGGTGTTGCTCTCCGCATCGAGCAAATCAGCGGCGGCGTCTTTCGAGTAAACGCCGGCTCGCTCCTCCCGGCTCTCAGCCGCATGGAACGCGCCGGTAACTTGAAGTCTGATTGGCGCGCCACCGAAAACAATCGCCGCGCCAAGTACTACGGCCTTACCGCGAGAGGTCGCAAAGCTCTCGAGTCGGAGACAGAGCAGTGGGAGCGCCGCACCGCCGCAATCGCCCGCATCCTCGAAGCCTAGCTCCATAGGAGGTCTACATGAGCTCGCTCACTCGTCTCAAGACGACGACGGCCGATCGGGTTTATGCTTCTGCAAGATCAGCACCGGAGATCACCATGCTTTGAGCCGCCTGCCCGGTGGCTCATCCCATGAACCCCAGATAAGGACTGGTTCCGAAATTCCCAAAGTTCGGGAAAATCGTCTTGATCTGCCCATCCGACAATCCAAACCATCGCGCCAGCGTTCCCGCGTATTGATCCACCGCCGTTGTAGGAATCAGCCTTCCAGCGCCCAGATCATCCGCCTGGTTCGCGCCGACCACCGGATACGTTCCATACATATCCTGACCCGCCACCGATCCGCCCACCACGAAATGATGGCTTCCCCATCCATGATCCGTTCCATCGCTGTTCGACGTCAGTGTCCGCCCGAAGTCCGACGCAGTGAACGTCGTCACCTGGTCTCCCACGCCCATCGCTATCATCTGCGTATCGAAATATTCGAGTGCCGCTCCGAGCTGCGACAGCAGCCGCGCATGTTGCGTCGCCTGTCCATCGTGTGTATCGAAGCTTCCGAGTTGCACGTAGAAGATCTGTCGGTTCACTCCCAGGCTAGCCCGTCCCGCAATAATTCGCGCCACCGTCTGCATCGAAACCGCCAGGTCGTTGTTCGCGAGCTTGTTCGTCACCGGATCAAGATACTGCGGTGGATCCGGTACTCCACCCACTCCCCCAGCGGCCATTGCCGTCGCCAGCGTCTGCTGCGCCTGGATCGACCGCTGCACCACAACCTCATACTCCTTCGCGAACAGGTTTGTTTCATCCGCAGACAAAATCGACTGCAGCGCACTCGAACCCGCCGAATTCCCAAACAACAGGTTCGCCGCGCCGTAAATCGGAATCGGCCCGGCCGATGTCACGTTGAGTTGGAATGATGCCTCTCCTGCTAGAAATAGTGCGATCCCCGCCGTCGAGATGCACGTGAACATCGAATTTGAATTCACCTTCATGCTCTCGATCACATCCGCGACCGCGCCGCCCCACCCGGTATGTTCCGAGCTGCCGCCATTCGACGCAATCGCCTGCCACGCCGCCGTCTGGTCGAAATGCGAAAACAGCGAAGCAGGCAGCGGCACCGAATTTGAATTGATCTGCGCCTTGGTTGACGGCGCAATCAGCGTTCCCGTATTCGCCACAACCGCCGCTCGCCCGGCGTTGAACAGATTCTGCAGCCCCGTCAACGACGGATTCAACGCAAACGTCCGCCCGCTTTGCGAGGTCTTCGGCACTATCGGCAACAGGTCTGCCATCGGGTACGCCAACCCTGCCGCACCCGACCTGGCTTGCGTAAACGCGCTGAATGAAGTCGGATCCGTCGCAATCACCGTTCCGTGCCCGTCATTCCCGCCCTGAAGAAATACTCACACCAGCGCGCGATAGTCGCTCATCCCGCTGCCCTGCGCCGCCGCCGCCAGCGAGTTCAACCCGATCAGAAACGGGCTCGCATAGAAACCGGCCATCGAAGTCAGCGACGCAGTACGTAGAAATGATCGCCGCGAATGATCAAACTTGCACATGATCCTCTCCTAGTACTGCGCGCAGTACGAAGGCGAAGCCAGCGTCAGAAATACCGCCGTCCTCACCCGTGCCGCCAAAGCTGCGTTGAGCGCTTTCTGATCTCCCGTGGGAACCGGAATCGCACTCACCGCGCTTAAAATCTGGCTGTAAAGCGTGCTGTCCATTTCGCCTGACATCAGCAACAGGTTCACACGATCGACGAGTGCTCCAGGATTCGTCGCCAGGTTCATCTCCGCTGAATAGCTCGAGAAAATGTCGAACCCACTTGTCGTGTCCGAGCCCACCGCTGTCTGCATGTAATTCAGATAACCGACCACGGACGAGACGTTCGTCATTTGAAACTCAGGTCCCGTCATTCCAGCCTGCTCAATGCTGGTTCCCGGTGGCACGTACCCCGGCGCGAACCAGTTGAACACCGTCGGCGATCGCAGCGTCATTTGACCCAGTCCCCAGATCGGATCCTCCGTGCTTCCAATCCAATACCCACCCGTACGCGACTGAGCCGTGAATGCTCGCGCCCAATGTGTGTACCTCAGAATCGCCTCACGCAGTTTTCCGAACTGCGGATTGCTCGCGCCGGCCGCCGTATCCCGCGCCTCAGGATCCATCAGGATCGCCGTAATTACCGCCTTCAGATCGCCGCGTACACCCAGACCGTTATCCTTGAACACTGCGGCCACACGGCTCACATACTCCGGGCTTGGATTGCTCGTCACCAGGTGTTGAATCATTTGCTTCGAGAAGAACGCCGGCAGATTCGGATGATTGAACAAGGTATCCAGTGCAATCTTCAAATCACCATTTGGATCTCCCGTCCCACTCGCCGGAATCGTGACACCTAGAAAGCCCTTCTCCTTCGTCGAGTGGTGACTTGGGTAGCTCTGCATTGGCAGCAAGTCTTCTCCTTGCCCCGGCCCCACATACATACAGCAGTCCGACCACGCCGAATCCGAAGTGTTCCCGGGTACATTCCAACTGAAACCCGTAAACACCCTTGCCAGCCCTATCACGTCTGTATTCGAATACGTCGGAATCGGCTTCCCCGTCCCGTCCAGCTTCTGTGAACCATCATCGTTCAGCTGATAGAGACCGATCGTAAACAGCTGCATCACCTCACGAGCATAGTTCTCATCGGGATCTGTGTTCGCGTCGCCCTTATCATTGCCCTGCATTGCCAGCCACTGCCCCATCATCGGGTTCAGCGTGACATCCTCAAGCAATTGTCGGAAGTTTCCAAACGAATCCGCAGCCAGCGTGTCCCAGTAGTGCGCAGTCCCGCGCGGCATGTTCTCCACACCCGTCGATGCCATCGAAATCACCAGCATCTCGTGCAGCGAATACGCCACGCGCTGCCGCAACTGGTCGGGCGCTGTCAGGCTTTGCTGCCAGAACGCGTTCTCCGTGTACACTTGCCCCTCGTTGTTTTCGAGAAACGTTCCGGCATTGCACTTCACATCCCCTGAGGAGCACGCCGGCTGAGTATTCACAATCAATGCCTGTTCCACTCCCGGCGTCATCAGAGTTTGCGACGCAGCAAACTGCTCGTTCAACCAGGGCTGGTACCCAATAAGAGACAAATGATGAATATCCGCATCCGTCGCGCCAAACGTCGCCTGGTTCAAAAATCGAGCTGCATCCTGCGGCGACACAATTGGCACTGGCGGCGTCCCATTTACCGTTCCAATCAGGTCCGCTGAGGTCGCTGGCCCAGGGCTCGGATTCAACACCTGCAAATCCAGGTTTCCCGGCTCCGTCGGGCTCACGCTTGCCGTCAACTGCGTTCCACCATTGAAGGTCGTCGGAACCACCGCGCCATTCATCAACACCCGCGCCCCGTTGATAAAGTCCGATCCGGTCAGCACGATCGTCGTCGCCGGAGGCCCGGGATTCATGCTCGACGGCGTGGCCGACGTCAGCACAGGAATTGGATTCAACACCGAAACGTTCTGGCCGATCGAAACAGTCGGATTATCCACACTCGTCGCCGTAAGCAACACCACGTTATTCGGAGTCGGAACCACCCCCGGCGCCTGGTACGTGATGCTCCCATCCGAATTCGACACCGCGGTGCCGACCGTCGAATTTCCACCCGCAATCCCGTTCACGGTCAGCGTCACGCCCTTGTTACTCGTTCCCGTAACTTCGAGGCTGAGGTTCAACGAATTCCGCACCCGCACATCGCTGCCGTTGTAGGCATGGAACATCAGCTTCACCTGCCCGGGTGCAACCTGCACTTGCAGCGTCTTCGAATTCGCCGAGCCCGGATCTGGATTGCTCACTAGCAGCGGAAACTTCCCCGGATTTGCAGCGGGAATAATCGCCTCGAGGTGCGTGCTGGAGACATAGGTCGTATCCACCGACTTGCCATTCCACATCACCTTCGCGCCGTAAACGAACTTGGATCCCTTCACTGCAACCTGCGTGTCTCCCTCGGGAAATCCTGAAGGCGTAAGAGTGTCGACCACTGGAATTGGATTCCAGATGGCCACCGCCACCGTCCCTTTCGGATAATCCGGATGCGCCGTTGATGCGCTCGTAATGGTCACGGAATTCGGAATCGGCACAATTGCAGGCGCCGTATACAATCCCGTGTTGCTGATCGTTCCAACCTCTGAGTCGCCACCCAGCACGCCATTCACGTAGAAAGAAAGCTTGCTTCCATCGAACTGCGTGCGTGCCGCAAGCTGGGTTGTTTCCGTCACACGAAGCGTGTTCACCGGCGCGGAAATCGCGGTGAAGCTGCTCGCGTCGCCAACCGTGACACTCGAGCAGCCGCTCATCAGCCACAGCGAGCTTGCGCTCACTCCGAAGGTCAGCAGAACTCTTAGGACATAAAATCGTTGCGGGCGTACCTGCAAGGAATCTCCTCGTGCGGGGAAGACAAGAGATCACTGCAATCTACATAGTCAGCTGTTATTTGTATGATCTTGCGCGAGGATACTGGCCCTTCCCTAACCGGCAAACACCTTTTTCGATTTCTCCGGTTACCCTGCGGGTACAAAGGTCTTGAGCCTGATCTGCCCGATTAGGTCCGATCCAACCACGACTTTGAGTCCGCCGGGGGGGCCAGATTCACGGAAGAGGCAGACGAGGCAGATGGCACTTCGGTGAAGACGCACGAAGTCTGTGCTGACTCCTACCAGAAAGATAGGAGGATGAACGTCAGGCTATCGCCGAGTTCGAGTCTTGCTCTTCGTCTGCTTCAGTCGAAACCTGATCCTCGGAGTCCACAAGGTGTATAACCGACTCCGCGCGAGCCTTCCCCGTTTCCAGTTCGATAATTCGACTGAGCAGGCTGCACTTCAAATCGACAAACGCAGCTCCCTGCGTGTCAACGGTAGGATCATTCTCGAGTTGCTGAATCGTCTTGCGTAAAACCTCAGCAGTTCTTCTATAAGGCGTCTGGCGACCCATCACAACTCCGCAATTTAAATTCTGGCTCGCATTCCCTTGGATGCCCTTCCAGGTTTCCTGAGTGGCCCGAAGTAGCTGAAAATGGTGATTTTCGTAACCCCATACAGTGATCCAAACTCCTCGTCTGAGGCTCCATCCGCTGCCAAGTGCCTGTTCTCACAAGCACTTACCGAAAACGTATACATTTGCAGCAACTGCTCTTGCAATCCTTGTTTTTAACGATGAGCCCTGTTTGCAACTAAATCGCTGTATTTTTGGTGAAAATTCACCTTTTTTGCGGCTGAGTACAACCGTTTATCGTCTAATGGAACAAGGATGAGCACGGTTTCGGCAATTCGCGCGATCTTCAGCCCTGTCGCTGTCTCGCCAACAGACGAGCAGGTCCGCCAGGAGAATCTCGCTGTTGCAGAGGGACTTAAGCGCAAAGATCCGGCGCTCCTTGATCAGCTCATCGTCCGCTACCAACACCGTCTCCTCAGGTACCTTCTCTTTCTGACCGGCAATCGCGAACAGGCCGAAGACCTTTTCCAGGAAGCCTGGATGCGGGTCCTTACCCGCGGCACCCAGTTCAACGGAAAGTCGCGATTCGAAACCTGGCTCTTCACTATCGCGCGCAATCTCGTCATCGATCAACGCCGCAAGCGCACCATGTCCAGCCTCGACGAGCTCTTCGAGGCCGGCCGCGAGGATGACCGGCCCCTTGCTTTTGAGGTTCCAGACCACGAGCCCGACCCCTTCGATCGCATGTCCAACGTCGAAGACCGCGAACAGATCGGTGCTGCTCTACTCCAGCTCGACACGCTCTACCGCGAAGTTTTGGTCCTTCGATTCCACGAGGATCTTTCCCTGGAGGAAATTTCCAAGGTCACAGGGGCGCCTCTTTCGACTGTGAAATCGCGCCTCTACCGCGGAATGGCCTTCATCAAGCCCCGCCTCGAGCGTGCACAGAACTGCCGTCCGGAGGCAGTGTGAGCACTTCCGGATCGGCTGTGGGCGATCACAAGCCCTCGCAAAGCGATCTGATCGAAGCTGTGTCGGGACTGCAGGGTGATCGCGAGCGGATCACCGCAGAAAAGACGCGCCGCGTAGTGATGGCATCCGCCGGCGTCATGCAGGACCAGTGCGCCGGTCGAAAGAAGATTCGTGCCTGGGCCATCGCCGCGACCCTCGTCGTCTTCTTCATCGTCGCTCCCCCTATCTGGTGGCTCGCGGAAACCCTCATCGAAGAACAGCACCTCACCAGTACCTTCGGCGAAATCGCCATCTGGGGCTTCTTCTCCATCACCGCCCTCCTTGGCTCCGCATTACTTGCGGGCTGGCTGCGCCGCAAATCCTAGGCTTACGGGCTTATACTGGGCGGAATCCGCGGCACATGACGCAACTTCAACGACGGCACATCCGTCCATTCAACAGAATCAGGCTGCTCTGATGGCGGCCGTCCCCTTACCCCGTGAGGGCATTTCAGGCATGCGCGAACCCGAGTTGATCAACCCGAACGAAGACTCCCGGCTTGTACCGTTATGGTCCATTGCCATCGCTGCTGCCGTCTTCGTGCTCGTCGAGTACTACTTCTGGATCGTCTTTCCTAGGTCGCAACGTCACTCGGTCCCCCTCGGTCTTCGTACATACTTCAACATCACCTGGGGGCTCCTCGCATCCCTCTATATCCTCATGGTCGGCTATATCAGCAAGGATGCTCCCCGCCGCACCATGAGTTCGCGCTTTTGGATGCTCATCTGTTTCGTTATGCCCGGCGGAATCGGCGCCGTCCTCTACTTCCTCCTTCGAGCGCCTCTTGTCTCCGCCTGTCCCGCATGCGGCACCCATGCGCAAAGTGACTTTCACTTCTGCCCGCAATGCAACTACCAGCTCACCGCAAGCTGTGGCAATTGCTTCCGAACGGTCCGCCCCACCGACCAGTTCTGCACCCGCTGCGGTCATGAACTCGAGCACGATCACATGCCGGCAAGGCTCAGGGTTCACGCTGGCAGGGAATAGCCTCTAATCCACTCCACCCGCCATTCACCTTCCATACCGACCCGCTCAGCCCCCGAGTAATTGACCCCCGCTCTCCAGCTACCTACAATCAAGCTTCGGCTTGCCAGCGATGACCATATCCGCTCTCATCATTGACGACGAACAGCTTGCGCGCGACGAGCTGGCCTATCTGCTGCAGGCCGCACCCGACGTCGATGTTGTCGCCCAGGGCGCAAATGGCATTGAAGCAGTCGAGCTCATCGAGGAATACCACCCCGACATTGTCTTCCTCGACGTTCAGATGCCCGGCCTCGATGGATTCGGCGTCATCCAGCGCGTTATGGATCGCCACCGCAAGCTTCAGGACAACGAAACCTGGCAGCTCCCTCAGTTCGTCTTTGCCACAGCCTACGATCAATACGCCGTGCGCGCTTTCGACGTCAACGCCGTCGATTACCTCCTGAAGCCCTTCGACCGTAACCGCGTCGAGAAAGCCCTCGAACGCGCACGCACGCGACTCACAACCGGCACCAACGGCGAATCGCCCATCGAGTCACAGCTCGATGCTCTCCTTCATCTGCTCAAGAATAATTCTCAGGGGACAGCCCGCGCTTCTCAGCCAGCCAAACTCATCGTTCAAGCGGGCAGCCGTCTTCTCCTCGTTGACCAGGCCGAGATTTGCTTCGCCGAGATCAGTGAAGGCGTAATCCGGGTCGTTACCAGTCAGTTCGAAGGTCAGTCGAAGTGCCGCACTATCGAAGAGCTCCTCGATCAGCTCGACCTCGGCATATTCTGGCGCGCCCACCGCAGCTTCGTCGTCAATATCAATCAGATCCGCGAAGTCGTCCCCTGGTTCAAGTCGACCTACCAACTCCGCATGAACGACAAGAAGCAGACAGAAATCCCCGTCAGCCGCGCTCAGACCAGGCGACTCCGCGAACTCTTCAATCTGTAATCTTCGATTTCGGCAATACGGCCCGATTCCCGCTGTCCGCTGCCGCGATGTATGAGCTAGAAGCTAGCAGCTAAGAGCTGCTCCTAGTCATAGCGTTCAAAAATGATCTGCTTCCGGTGCCACCCATAGCTCGATAGCTTCTCGCGTACGCCGGCCACCATGTTATTCAGCCCGCAGATGTAGGCGTAGATATCGAACTTCAGCTCCGAAGGCAGAATGTTCGGGTCCGGCGGCGGCACTGGCAATGTTATCCCGAGCTTCGCTGCCCGTTCCTCCACGATGCCCGCCACATGCTCCTGTACGTACCCGCGCAATCCCTTCCAACTCTCGTCGGCACGGCTCAATGTCGGCAGATAGTGGAAATTCGGTTTCCGCGCAGCTAGTGCTTCGAACTCTTCTCGGTAGTACAGTTCGCTCTCGTAGCGTGTGCCGTACACCATCCAGATATCCTTGCCCTCGCTCCGATCCATCCCAGCATCCGGTCCCGTCTCCGGAAACAGCCACTGCGCATACCCGCGCATCGGCGCAATCCCAGTCCCAGTCGAAATGAAAATCGAATCGGTGATTGGCTGCTTCAGCACGAAATGACCGTGCGGCCCGTGCACCCTGATCGACCCGCCCGGCGGCAGATCCGTCAGGTCCGCAAGGTGATTCGAGAAGAATCCCTCCGGCACGCGGTTCACGCACAGTTCGAACCGATTTTCATTCGCCGCCGAAGCAATCGAGTAGGCGCGCGTCTGCTGCTTCCCGTTCACATCAGGAGCAACGGCAGAGATGAACTGGCCGGAGATGAAAGGAAAGCTATCCAGGTCTTCAAGAACGAAATCGAAGTGATAACACTGGGCCGATTCAGAGATGCACGCCTTTTTCAGCAGGCGTGCTGTATGCAGTTCACGCGCCAAGGTCAAGTCTCGCTTGCACAGGAAAATAGGGCATCAGGAGCACCACTCAAAGTATATCGCCCGGAAACAGGAGTGCCGGGATGACGCCTTTACCGCGCCGATACCCGAGTTGGGCGAAATGAAACTACGCCAGCGCGTGCCAGCAGAGCTGCACGCCCATCGCGAGTAGCCAGAGCGAAAGCGCCAGGCGCATAACACGCACTGGGATCCTTGAAGCCAGACCTGCTCCCACCATGCCGCCGAGCACCCCGCCGACGGACATCCAGAGATAGAACTCGGTCAGATGCCGCGCCGCCGGCCGGTCGCGGGCTAGTTCGCCGTGCGCGACCATCGCGGTGAGGAAGAACGTCAGCAAGTGCAAGCTGAGCAACACC
>Ga0105248_10007576_pt1 | contig 11925 bp, 12 predicted proteins | sample KBSS34metaG_FD_81524 | JGI IMG/M metagenome (GOLD analysis project Ga0105248, IMG submission 81524) | Switchgrass rhizosphere microbial communities from Kellogg Biological Station, Michigan, USA - KBS S3-4 metaG | ecosystem: Host-associated > Plants > Roots > Rhizosphere > Soil | place...
CCAGCCGCAGCACTTGGCGTTCGCGTTCGTTGAGCGGATCGGCTTCCGACCATGCCTCCAGCGCGAGCTCCGGTGCGATCGCGCGTCCGCCGCGGTGCACCTGGCGCAACGCCTCGGCGAGCTTTTCCGCGGGCGCGTCCTTGAGCAGGTAGCCGACCACCCCCGCATCCAGCGCGCGCCGCAGGTAACCGCTGCGCGCGAACGTCGTCACGATCACGACCTTGACCGGCAGCGCCTGCTCGCGAATCCGTTGTGCGAGCTCGAGGCCGGTGAGGTTCGGCATCTCGATGTCCGACACGACCACGTCCGGCAACGACCCAGTCTTCTGCAGGCGTTGCAGTTCGCGCCACGCCGCTTCGCCATCGGCGACGCTGCCGAGCACTTCGATATCGGATTCGAGCGCGAGCAAGGCCGACAACGCGCCACGCACCATCGCCTGGTCCTCGGCGAGAAGCACGCGGATCATCTCCGCACCTCGCGCGTGCGTCGCATTTGCATAACTCGCGGCACGCGGATCATCTCTGCACCTCGCGCGTGCGTCGCATTTCCACAATACGTGGCACGCGGATCATGCGCGCGCCTTGCGTTGCGCCTCGGAGATGCCGATCACGTTCGTCGTGGGTATCGTCGCCGGCAAACGCATCGTCAGGGTCGTGCCATTCCCGCGCGTCGACTCGACCCACAGCGAGCCTCCGAGCGCCTCGACGCGCTCGCGCATGCCGATCAAGCCGTTGCCGTGCTCGGCTATGCCGCCGCGCCCGTCGTCGTGCACGCGCAACTGGATCGAGCCGTCATCGGCAATGAGCTCGGCCATGGCGCTGGTCGCGCGGGCGTGGCGCTGGATGTTCGTTACCGCCTCGCGCAACGCGAGCGCTAGGCAGGCTTCCTGCGCAGCGGGCAATTCGCGGTCAAAACCCGAATACGAGAAACGCACGCCGGCGCATTCGAGCAGCAGTCGTGCCGACGCGATCTCGCCGAACAATCCCGCCGCGCGCATGCCGCTGACCGCGCTGCGCACCTGCGCGAGCGCATCGCGGGTAATGCGTTCGACATCGGCTATCTCGCGCCGCGCCGCCACCGGATCGCGCGCGAGCAGCTTGCCCGCGAGTTCGGACTTCAGCGCGATCAACGACAAGGTATGGCCGAGCAGGTCGTGCAGGTCGCGGCCGATGCGTTCGCGCTCGGCGGTCGCGGCGAGGCGGCGCACTTCCTCATGGCTGAGCCGCAGGTCCGCATCTTTTTTCTCGTTCAAGCGACGCGCCAGGTTGCCGCCGCCGATAGCCGCCGCCATGAACACCATGCTGACCGCCACGAACCATGGCCATTGGAGCCCGATCGCTTCGACCGCGTAGATAGCAGCCACCACCGCCATCATGGACAGGCTGAAACGCACCGAGCCGGCAAACGGCAACGACGCGCATGCATAGATGATGCAGGTGGTCCCGCCGCTGTGGTTCCAGGGCATCACGGCGTAGCCAAGCAGGGCCATCGCCGTGCAGTAATAGACCACGTGCCGCATCGGCTGGGTCATCGCCAGCAACCAGAGAATCACGATTGCCGGGAAGCCGATGGCCGTTGCCGTGATCCAGCCGGAATCGAACTCCGCGCCATACATGAGGTCGCCGAAGAACCATAGTGACCACATCAGGTTCACCAGGATGCCGAGATGCGCGCGGCCGTCCCGGTCCTTGTGACTGGCGATCGAATCGGGCGCAGTGCTGAACAGGCGATTGAGCATGGTCGGATTATCGCCCAGGAAAAACACAGATGCCCATTACGCGCGACTCCTGTTCCTTCCGCCCGGGACCAGCATCGACAAGCCGCCGATCACCAGGAAAATAGGCCACCACGTCGCGAAGGATGCATCCAGCAGGAAGATCAACGCGACGGTGACGATCGCCAGCGCCGAAAACATCGAATGCGCGACCTGCGCATCGATCGTTCCGACGCTGCGGTAGCGATCGAATGCGCGGGCCGCCGGGGACGCCGCACCAACCAGGATGAACAATGCCCACCAGTTGTGCCAGCCGAAGAACGGGAAATCGATTCCGAAGTTGTTGGCGAGGAAGATCATCCCGATCAGGATCACCACCGATCCGGTGGCAACCTCGCCGATCCTGCTCTTGCGTTCCGAAGCGGGATTGCCGGTTGATGTGTTGGCCTCGTTCATCGCGTTGCTCCGAATGTGGACTGATACTTCCGATGGTGTTGCGATCCGTTGTCGGCGCAATTTCAACCAGCACGCGCCAGCCAGCGTCGTGCAATGGTGAAGCAGATGGCGGTGAACCCTGCGAGCCACAGCAAATGCACGGCGATGCCCGACGCCGGCACCTGGCCCACGGTCATCAGCGCAAGTTGCGACAGGTGGTAGGCGGGCCACAACGGCGCCATCTGGCCGATGATCTTCGGCAACATCGCGAGCGGCATCCACAGGCCGGACAGGAACGCCATCGGCAGGTAGATCAGGTTGACGAAAGCCGGCGCTGCGCTCGCATTGGCGCGCGACCCGATCACCAGTCCCAGCGCGCAGAACGGCATCGTGCCCAGCAGCGCGATTCCGCCGAGCAGCAGCCACTGCTCCGGCGGCAGGCGCACGCCGCCGAGCGTGAACGCCATCACCGCGAGTACGCAGTAGATGATCGCCGCGAACAGCATCGCCATCGCCATCTTTCCCAGCAGGTAGGCGCCGGGCGGCATCGGCGCGACGCGCTTGAGCGCGAGCCAGCCGCGTTCGCGCTCGATCGCCACCGCGACGCCGAACGAGAACAGGCTCGGTGCCATCACCCCGAACACGCTGTAGGTCGCGAACAGGTAGTGCGCCGCGCCACTGTTTCCGCGGTTGAGCAGGATGCCGAACAACAGGTAGAACAGCGGTGGAAACATCAGCGACGGCACCGACGCCGAGGGCGTGCGCAGCACGCGCAGGAATTCGCATTTCGCTTCCAGCGCGTAAGAACGGAAGGTCCCGTGCGACGTCGCGCGCGGCACGGCATTTTCAACGATCGCATTCATCACGCAGCCTCCTTTGTGATTTCGACAAACGCCTCGGCCAGGCCGGCGCGGCGGATCTCGAGCTCGCTCAGTCCCGCGTCAGCATCGAGCAGCTTGCGCACGACGCTTTCGGCGACGTCGGTGACGATCTCGATATGGTCGCCGTCGTGCGTCACGCTGCGCACGTGCGGCCAGCACAGGATGGTTTTCGATGCGAGCGACGAGATGCAGCGGATGCGCCGCTGCGAGACGCGCGCACGGATCGCGGCGACGCTGCCTTCGGCGACGATGCGCCCGCCGGCCAGCACGCAGACGCGGTCGGCAAGCGTTTCGGCTTCCTCGAGGTAGTGCGTCGTCAGCACGACCGCACAACCTTCGGCGACGAGCTGGCGGATGGTCTTCCAAAGAATCGCGCGCGCCTCGATGTCCAGGCCCGTGGTCGGCTCATCGAGGAACAGGATCTCGGGATTGCCGACGATCGCCAGCGCAAACTGCGCGCGGCGCTGCTGCCCGCCCGAGAGCTTTCCGTAACGGCGATCGAGCAGGTCGCCGACCCCGGCAAGGGCGACGCACTCATCGATGCTGCGCGGATTCGGGTAGTAGCTGCGGAACAGCGCGATCAGCTCGCCGACCTTAAGCGTATCGGGCACTTCGGTCGCCTGCAGCATCGCGCCAATGCGCCGACGCGCGGCCAGCGATTTCGGCGCCATGCCGAACAATTCCGCCTTGCCGCCATCGGCCTGCTGCAAGCCGAGCAGCAGCGAGATCGCGGTGGTCTTGCCAGCGCCGTTCGGGCCGAGCATCGCGAGCACTTCGCCCGCGCGCACCTGCAAGTCGACGTTGTCGAGCGCGAGCACCTTGCCGTAGCGCTTGCTCGCGCCAGTCAGGCCCGCAAGTGGCGGCGGTATCTTCGAAACGTCGAGTTTCTGCACATCCGGTTTCATCGTTGCGACTGCGTGCATGAGTTGGCCTCCCCGTGGTGTGGGCAGTGTCCGCGCGCGGCGGCGCGGGTTGCAGTGCGGGCCGTCAACACCTGCGGCTGACAGCTGTCACGCTAGCTGCCATGCGGTTCCCAGGGGGTTATCCCGGCGCAAAGCGCATGATAGAATTGCGTCCGCAAGTCGTTCTTTTTGCTGGAAAGAACGGCGACTGTCCTGGCTTGGATTCAACAGAATCCGGCTTCAACAGACTATGCACACCACTGAATTACGTGCGCGGCCCAGTCCGCGCATTTTGTGCGCCGGTACGCCAGCGCATCTTCGTCCGAGGAGACACCCATGACCCAGACCATCCGCTCGACCCACCTGCAGATGCTCGACACCCTGCGCCGCGCCGGCGGCAAGCTGCGCACGCCCGGCCTCGACGACGCAATGATCGAACGCTTTGCCGCGACCCATGCCGATCTGCGTGATGCGATCGCGGCGGCGGCCGAACAGTTCGCCGCGCTGCGCGCCGATCCGCAGTGGACCGCGCTGCTCGCGATGGACGAGGAAGCGCAACTGCACGCCGTGCAGGCCGGCTTCATCAATTTCTACCCCGACGATGCGGTGAACCCGTACATCGCGTTGACCGCGCGCGGCCCGTGGGTGGTCACGCTCAAGGGTGCGGTCGTGCACGACTCCGGCGGCTACGGCATGCTGCCGTTCGGACACGCACCGAAGCCGGTGATCGATGCGATGGCCAAGCCGCAGGCGATGGCCAACATCATGACGCCGAGCCTGAGCCACCTGCGCCTCGCGAACATGCTGCGTGCCGAGATCGGCCACACGCGGAAGGACCTCCCTCTCTCGGGAGAGGGCCGGGGTGAGGGACAAGCTAGCCGCTGTCCATACACGCATTTCCTGTGCCTGAACTCGGGTTCGGAGTCGGTCTCGCTCGCCGGCCGCTTCGCCGACATCAACACCAAGCTGATGACCGATACCGGCGCGCGCCATGCCGGCAAGCAGGTCAAGCGTCTCGCGGTGAAGGGCGCGTTCCACGGCCGCACCGAGCTGCCGGCGATCTATTCCGATTCCAGCCGCAAGGGTTACCAGGCGAACCTCGCGAGCTATCGCCACGAGAACACCCTGATCACCGTCGAGCCGTACAACGTCGAGCAACTGCGCGAAGTATTCGCCGACGCCGACAAGCACGGCTGGTACATCGAGGCGATGTTCCTCGAGCCGGTGATGGGCGAAGGCGACCCGGGCCGCGCGGTGCCGGTTGCGTTCTACGAGGCGGCGCGCGAACTGACCAAGGCGCACGGCACGCTGCTGCTGGTGGATTCGATCCAGGCCGGCCTGCGCGCGCATGGCGTGCTGTCGATCATCGACTACCCCGGCTTCGAACACATCGAAGCGCCGGACATGGAGACCTATTCGAAGGCGCTCAACGCCGGCCAGTTCCCACTGTCCGTGCTCGCCGTTGGCGAACGCGCCGCGGGCCTGTACCGCAAGGGCGTGTACGGCAACACCATGACCAGCAATCCGCGCGCGATGGACGTCGCCTGCGCGGTGCTCGGCATGCTGACGCCGGAACTGCGCGCGAACGTGCGCAAGCAGGGGCGCGCCTTCATCGCCAAGCTCGAAAAACTGAAGGACGAACTCGGCGGCCTGATCACCAAGGTGCAAGGCACCGGCCTGCTGTTCTCGTGCGAGCTCAGCGATGCGTTCAAGTGCTACGGCACGGGTTCGACCGAGGAATTCATGCGCGAGCGCGGCATCGGCGTGATCCACGGCGGCGCGAACTCGCTGCGCTTCACCCCGCACTTCGCGATCGCCGATGACGAGGTGGACCTGGTCGTCGCGAACATCCGCAAGGCATTGCTGGAAGGCCCGCGCAAAGCGCAGGCTGAGGCTGCTTGAGGTTTACCTCGATTGATTAATTGAGAAGAAAGAGGCCGGAGAAATCCGGCCTCTTTTTTTGTTTGATGATGTGCTTCAGATCAAGAGCATTCCGTCCGCTCTAGCGGACGGAACGCTGTTGATCTAATACATCACACTCACCAAGAACACTCACCAATCAGTGAGTCCTTCGATCTCATACAACTTCTTCCAACTATCTCGCGCCCGCACCAGATCGGCCAAAACCTTGAGGGAAGCCCATTCGGTCGCCGGCTTGGGCATGTTGCGCGACCAGCGCATCAGCATCGTCAACAGCAGGTCCACGCCGGAGAATTCGCCGAGCATGTAGGGGCCGTTCGCGGATAGATGCGCATCGAGCAGGTCGAACGCGCTCTCGATGCGAGCCTGGATCACCGCGCGCACGTTCGCCGGATGTTCTGCCGTGCCGGCGGCATCGGGCGGATAGAACCACAGGCGATACGCCGGCATCAGCGTATTGGCCATGAACACGATCCACTGGTACCACGCCGCGCGCGCCGGCGTTCCGACCGCAGGCGCGAGCCTGGCTTCCGGATGGCGTTCGACGAGCAACATCAGCAATGCGGCGGATTCGAAGACGGGCTTGCCGTCGACGATCAGCGTCGGCACCCTGCCCTGCGGATTGAGCTTGAGATACCCAGGATCGCGTTGCGCGTTCGCATTGAAATCGACCAGTTCCAATCGATGCGGCGCGCCGATTTCGAGCAGCGCCAGGTGCACGACCATGCTGGCGGTGCCGGGCGAATAATAGAGTGTGTACATGGTTGCCTCGCGCTGGATGCCGGTTCCGGATTGTCGCGCATCATGGCGCTGGAAGCAGCCAGACCGCAGGCAAGCCTGCCTCCAACATGAAGAAAGTTTCACCTTGCGGATGCTGATTCGCAGCATCTGGCTGCGTAGCATCCGCTGCGCTACGTCCCTACGGTTGTCCCATCACCACGAGGTGTCGCCATGAAGTCCAGCATCATCGCAATGTCCGTCGCCGCCATGCTCGCGTTCGGTGTCGCCAATGCCGCTACGACCGCCGCCGCGCCCGCTCCCTCGAAAGCCCAGACCGCGCAGCAGCAGAAGATGAGCGATTGCGCGAAAGCCAACAAGGGCAAGAAAGGCGATGATTACAAGAACTCCATGAGCAGCTGCATGAAGGGTTCCTCCGCCGCTTCACCAGCCGCTGCCGCTGCGCCGGCCGCCGCTGCTCCGGCCGCCGCACCAGCCGCTGCCGCTTCCCCCGCCAAAGACAAGACCGCGCAGCAGCAGAAGATGAGCGACTGCGCGAAAGCCAACAAGGGCAAGAAGGGCGACGACTACAAGAACTCCGTCAGCGCCTGCATGAAGAAGTAAATCGGATCGCCGCCGACAACGCGGCCGATCGCGGCATTGAACGGCGCGTCCGAAGGGCGCGCCGTTTTTTCATCGCGAAGTTTTGGTGCCGATGCGCCGGGCGCGGATCGGATTCAGCGCCGTCGCTTCCATGCCAGCAACAACAGGGCGAGCACGAACCCGCCAACGACCCACCAGGCAAGGTGGTCGCCGAACATGCGCTGCACCCACGCGCGCACCTCGCCATCCAGTGCGGTTGATGCCGAAGGTGATGGCGCAACGGCCGACGTTGACTCGCTCGTCGCCTTGGCAGGCAATTCCCAGCGTCCGGCGACCAGCATCGCACCCGCCGGCGCCGGCGCACGCTCGATCACGCGCCAATGCACGCGCACGTCGCCGACCTGCGGATGCGCGGGATCCTGCGATGTCGAGAGCCAGTCGCCATCGGGCTGGAAACTCACCGCGAGATTGGTCGGTAATTGCGACAGGTCGGGCTTCAGCGGAACCCACGCATCGAGTGCGGCGAGCACGTCGGTCGATACCGGATGGCCATCGAGCTTCGGCTCGGTGGTCCACCAGCGCTCACCGTTGAAGGGCAATTCGCCCGGATTCCTGTGCGCGGCATCGAAGCCGCCCGAATCGATGCGCTCGGCGGTCCACGCCTGTTCGTAATGCGGCGGCGCGGGGAAATCGACCTTGCGCCATTGCAGCATCTCGACCCCGCGTTCGAGCCCGAGCGCTTTCGCGCGCACGCCGAACACCGGATCGATGACCGTGGCGGTTGATTCGACCTGGCCCTGCGGCGTCGTTGGCGTCGCCGGCGATGGCGTTGTCGCGGGAGCGGTCGCCGCAATGGCAGGCGCTGCTGTTTGCGCGTGCGCGGACAATGCCGCGGCCAACATCAACGCGAGGAATATCCTTTTCATGCGGCCAGTGCCCTCGCATGCAATTCGGCGACTTCATGGTCCGTGCCGTAACGGCCCTTGTCGTCGCGCGTAACCCGCGCGAGCGCGCAATCGACATCGTGGGTGAAATACAGGCGCACGCCGCGCGCAAGCTTGTCCGCGAGGAAATCGCGTTTCTCCTCGATCAGCAATTCCGGATAGCGGTCGTAGCCCATCGTCACCGGCAGGTGCACCCATGCTCGGCCGGGAATGAGGTCGGCGCAGAACACCACGCCGCCGTGGTCGTTCGGACCGCACAGCTCGGCGAGCATCAACCCAGGCGTGTGGCCTTCGCTGCGATGGAAGCGCACGGTTTCGCCGAAATACGGATGGTTGTCGCCGCGCACGATTTCCAGGCGGCCGCTCGCTTCCAGCAAGCCGGCGAGTTCGGGGATGAACGAAGCGCGGTCGCGCGCATGTGGATGGGTGGCGCGCTCCCACGCGTCTTCGCCGACGAAATAGCGCGCGTTCGGAAACAGCAGCCTCGGCGGCTCGCCCTCGCGCCACGCGGCGAGCAATCCGCCGGCGTGATCGAAATGCAGGTGGCTGAGCACGACCGCGTCGATGTCCTCGTGCCTGAAACCCGCATTCGCGAGCGATTCGAGCAGCACGTGGCGATCTTCGACGACGCCGTAGCGCTCGCGCAATTTCGGATCGAAGAACGCGCCGATGCCGGTCTCGAACAGCACGGTCTTGCCGTTGACGGGACTGGCGAGCAGCGCCCGACAGGCGAGTGGAATGCGGTGCTGGTCGTCGGGCGCGATCCATTTGGACCACATCGCGCGCGGCACGTTGCCGAACATCGCGCCGCCATCGAGGCGCTGGCTGTTACCAAGAATCGACCAGAGTTTCATCGAGCTGCCCCCGCCACCGGCGTTGGCCGGACGATGCCCGCACCGGTCGGATTACGCGGATCGCTGCCGGCATGCATGACGTTGTTGCGCCGGTCCCAGTCCACCGAGTGCATCAGCACGAGGATCTCGGTGTTGGGTGTGACCGTGTGGCCCATCGCTTCGAGCGCCTTGGTCGTCTCCGCCGACAAGGCGTTGGGTTCCTCCATGATGATGTCGGGCCGGTACTGGTGGTGGTAACGCTGGATCAAGACGATCTGGCTCGAGTCCATGCCCTGCTCGATGCCGAGGATGCCCAGCAACACAGCGGTGATGATGCGGCTGCCGCCCTTCGCGCCGAGCACCGCGACGCGGTCCTTGCCGATCATGAAGGTCGGCGTCATCGAGCTGAGCATGCGCCGGCCCGGCGCCACCGCGTTGGCGTCGTAGCCCATCACGCCGAACGCATTGGGCGTTCCAGGACGCAGCGCGAAGTCGTCCATTTCGTCGTTGAGCAGGAAACCATCGCCGGCGATCACCATGCCCGAACCGAAGGAGAGGTTCACCGTCTGCGTCGCGCCGACGTAGTTGCCTTCGCTGTCGATGATCGAGAAGTGGGTGGTGTTGTCGCCCTCGATCGGCGGCTTGATTCCCGGCAGCATGTCGCTCGGGGTGGCCTTGTCGGGCAGGATGCTCGCGCGCAGGCCGGCGGCGTAATCGGCGCTGGTCAGGCGGCGGATCGGCATCCTCACGAAATCCGGATCGCCGAGGTACAAGGTGCGATCGTGGTACGCGCGGCGCTCGGCCTCGACGACGAGATGGATCCGGTGCGGTTCATCGAGCTTGGCCAGGTCCCAGCCTTCGAGCATCTGCAGGATTTCCGCGAGCACCACGCCTCCAGACGAAGGCGGCGGCGCGGTGACGATGTCCCAGTCGCGATACTTGAAGCGGATCGGTTCGCGCTCCTTCACCTGGTAATTCGCCAGCTCCTCGGCGGTCCAATGCACGCCGTCTGCTTTCACCGCAGCCAGCAGGCGCTGCGCGACTTCGCCGCGGTAGTAACCGTCGAAGCCCTTCTGCGCAAGCAGTTCGAGCGAGTGCGCGAGATCCTTCTGCACGAAATTGTCGCCGACCTTCGGATCGTGCCCGTCGACCTCCCAGACCGCGCGCGTGGCTGGATAACGGTCCATCACCTTGCGCCGATCCGCGAACTGGCCAACCAGTCGCTTGTAGAGCGGAAACCCCTGGCGCGCGATGCGGATCGCCGGTGCAAGCGACACGCTCAGCGGCAAACGCCCGTATTTCTCCTGCAGATGCACCAACCCCGCCGGCAGCCCGGGTATGCCCGCTGAAGCGGCGCCGTTCTGGGCCTTGTCGAGGTCGAGTTCGTCCTTTGCGTCGAGATAGAACGCGGGCGTCGCCGAAGCCGGCGCCACTTCGCGTGCGTCGATCATCACGTCGCGGCCATGCTTCGCATCGTGGAGCAGGAAGAATCCACCGCCGCCCAGCCCCGAACTGACCGGTTCGACGACCCCCAAGGTCGAGGACACTGCGATCGCCGCGTCGAAGGCATTGCCACCCTTCGCGAGGATCTCGAAGCCAGCCTCGGTCGCGAGCTTGTGCGCGCTGGCGATTGCCGATCCGTTCGGATGGGACGACAGCGGCGTCGAGCAACATCCCGAGGCATGCTGCACCACGGCGGGCGGAACAACCGGTTTCTTCTTCGCGCTGGCCGGAGATACGGCAAGCAGGGCGACAGCCACGCACAAGAACAAATCCCTGATGCCGATCAAGTTGCTTCTCCCTGCAACACTTCGTACTTCTGCATCAGTTCCTCGCGCGACTCCACGTGCGCGGGATCGACGAAGATGCATTCGACCGGGCACACCTCGACGCACTGCGGTTCGTCGTAATGGCCGACGCATTCGGTGCAGCGCGACGGCGCAATCTCGTAGATCGTCTCGCCTTGCGTGATCGCGGTGTTCGGGCACACCGGCGCGCAGACGTCGCAGTTGATGCACAGGTCGTTGATCAGCAGTGCCATTGTCGGGCCATCAGCCTGGAAGTCGCTTGATCCCCGCTTGACTCACGCCATCCATGGCGTTCGCCCTCCGGGCCGGCTTCGCCGTTCGCGCGCGATCCAGTCGCGCGCAGTCGCGGGGATGACGCATTGGCAAAGCCCTCGCGCGAACGCGCGAGGGGCCAATGCGTCACTTTGCTTCGACGAAGCGATAGATCGCGCCGGTCGGCGTCACCGCAGCCTTCACGCGATCGTTGTCCGCGGCCTTGCCGACGAAAATGATGATCACGCCTTTCATGCTGCCCGCCGACGGGTTCTTGAACGCAGACACGACCAGGTCGGCCATCTTGGTCGAGTCCGGCGACATGAAGGCGAGCAGGTTGCCTGGCAACACGCCGCGCGCGACGGTGTCCGACACGCCCGACAACTGGCGTGCGTACATGCCTTCGTACTCGGCGCCGCCGGGGGGCGGCAGGTAATAAGCCATGCTGCGGTCGGTCACGCCCTGGCTGTTGCGATTGATCACGTCCTGGAAATACGCCTTCCAGCCCTTGTCGTCGGTCTGGCTCGCGGGAGCGTGCAACGGCACGTCGGCCACCGGCGCCTCCTCCTTCTTCGTGCAGCCCGCGAAAACGAACAGCAACGAAAGTGCGGCAAGAATCGCTGCGAAGCGGACCCGTTGAATGATCGCTGGTTTCATGATCGTTTCCCCTATGCTGTTTGAAGGATGCTGGACAAAATCATCCGCGCTTCCAGCGCGAATGCAATGCGGCCTGGACCGCGGGATGCACGAAACCTGTCACGTCGCCGCCGAGCCGGCCGATTTCACGTACCAGCGACGACGAGATGAAGCTGTATTGCTCCGACGGCGTGAGGAACAGCGTTTCCACCGCGGGGATCAGGTGGCGGTTCATGCTTGCGAGCTGGAACTCGTATTCGAAATCCGACACGGCGCGCAA
>Ga0105248_10007579_pt1 | contig 11923 bp, 9 predicted proteins | sample KBSS34metaG_FD_81524 | JGI IMG/M metagenome (GOLD analysis project Ga0105248, IMG submission 81524) | Switchgrass rhizosphere microbial communities from Kellogg Biological Station, Michigan, USA - KBS S3-4 metaG | ecosystem: Host-associated > Plants > Roots > Rhizosphere > Soil | place...
TACAACTGCAATCTCGAGCTCGTCGGCCAGTTTCGAGGAGAGGGCGCCTTTTCTCAGAACGGGCCGGCGTATCTGGATCACTGCGCCTACATGTCCACGGAGAACAATCCTGCGCAGAAAAACCCCGGTGTCGTGGTGATCGACGTCTCCGATCCCAAGCATCCAAGGCCGACCGCGTACCTCAACGACACCCCGGCCGGGCTCAATCCGCACGAAAACATCGAGGTAAACCAGGCGCGCAAGCTTCTGGGGCTCGCTCAAAGCAACGGGCCGAATTTCGCGGTCTATGACCTCTCGATCGATTGCGCCCACCCGAAACTGGCGTCCAGCATCACGGTGCCCGCCAGCTCAGGGCACATGGGTGGCTGGGCGGAGGACGGCAGGACGTACTACATCGGCCAGAGCTTTCGGGGTGTCGGCGGAATCATGCCCGTCATCGACGTCTCCGACCCCTACAACGCGAAGTGGCTCCTCAACTGGACCTTCACGGGCGATGGTCGTCCCCATGACCTCTCCACCAACAAGGAAGGCACGCGGATGTACGCGGGCCAGCCCGGCAACTTCGGGGTGGCGCCGACGAACTCTTCCTTCGGACCGGACGGGCTGGTGATCCTCGACGTGAGCGACATCCAGTTCCGTCGCCCCGACCCGCAGATCCGGATCGTGAGCAGGCTGTTCTGGAACGACCAGGGGCAGGCGGAACAGATGCTTCCGTTCTCCTATCACGGACGCTCGTATCTCATCAGCACGGACGAGTCGGGAGGTCAAGCCGGCGTCGGCGGGCTCGCGGCCGCGTGCGCGCGGGGAGCATCAGCGTACGGGTATTCGAACGTCATCGACATCACCGACGAAACGAACCCGCGGATCGTCTCCAAGATCATGCTCGAAGTGCACGACCCGAAGCACTGCGCGGAATTCCTGAGCGAGCCGCCGGAAACCGGCGGCGGCAATCTCGACTATTCCACCGAAAGATGCGCCTTGGACCGTGCGAACAATCCGACCCTGGCTGCCTGCGGATCCAGAGGCACGGGCACGAGGGTTTACGACATTCGCGATCCTCTTCATCCCGCGGAAATCGCGTACTGGAAGGGGCCTGCGCCGCGGACGGCATTTCTTCCCGGATCGGGAAGTTGGGGCCCGGGCGTCGACCGGACCGTCGAAAAGCAGGCGGGCTTGGCGCGCTTCGTCAAGGTCCGTGCCGCGAACGGCAAAGGGCACGAGCTGAATCTCTGGATCGTCGGCGACGCTGGCGGTTTTCAGGTTCTCCGATTCACCGACGAGTTTTTGCGGACGAAGCCGGGCAAGGCGATCCACGCCGAGGCGGTGGACGGCTTGGACGACTAGCTCGCTTCGTCAAGTCATCGACGCCGGGACGGGCCGGGGACGCTTCGGCCCGCAGGTCGATCGCGATCGGCGTCAGCGCCCGGCCCGCGATCCTTCACGGGCGAGGTACTGGTGCACGAAGGCGATCGCCATGCTCCCCTCGCCGACGGCGGCCGCGACTCGCTTGACCGGGCTCAGCCGCACGTCGCCGCACGCGAACACGCCGGGCAGGCCGGTTTCGAGCAGGAGCGGGTCGCGGCTGTGCGACCAGCGGCCGGACTTGCGCAGCTCGTCGCCGGTCAGCAGGTAGCCGTTCCTGTCGCGCGCCACCTGCTCCGGCAGCCAGCCAGTGTCGGCATCGGCGCCGATGAAGACGAACAGGCCGCCGCACTCGTGGCGGGTGACGGCCCCGTCCCGGCGATCGACGACCTCGATCGCCTCGAGATGCGAGTCGCCGTGCGCCGCCCTCACCTCGCAGTTCAGGCGCGCGGCGATGTTCGACTTGGTCGCGATCTGCTCGAGCAGGTAGCGCGACATGCTCTTCTCGATCGAGTCGCCGCGAACGAGCAGCGTCACCTGGCGCGCGTGGTTGGCAAAGTGCAGCGCGGCCTGCCCCGCCGAGTTGCCGGCGCCGACGAGGAACACGTCCTGCCCGTGCGTCGCCGCGGCTTCGCTGCGTGCGGCGCCGTAGTAGATGCCCTTGCCGATGAGCCGGTCGAACCCCTCGACGTTCAGGCGGCGCCAGGACACGCCCGTGGCGACGATGACGCTCAGCGCCCGCACGCGCTCGTCGCCGTCGAGCACGACCTCGCGCGACGCCGGGTCCACGCGCTCGACGCTTCGGGTGACGAGGATCTCGGCGCCGAGCCGGCGCGCCTGCTGCAGCGCGCGGCTCGCGAGCTCGTCGCCCGAGACACCGTTCGGAAAGCCGAGGTAGTTCTCGATGCGGGAAGAGGTCCCGGCCTGGCCGCCGGGCGCTTCGCGCTCGATGACGAGCGTGCGCAGCCCCTCGCTCGCGCCGTAGACCGCGGCAGCCAGCCCGGCCGGGCCGCCGCCGATGATCAAGGTGTCGTAGACATCCTCCCGCGGCCGCGTCGGCAGGTCGAGACGGATCGCCAGCTCGCGCATCGTCGGCTGGTGCAGCTGGGCGCCGTCTGGCAGCCGCACGACCGGGCTTTGCGCCGCTTCGGGCAGATCGCCCGGCCACGATCGAGCCAGGTCGGGGCTCTCCGGCGACAGCCACTCGTGGACGATCTGGTTGCGCGACAGGAACCGGCGCAGGTCGCTGCAGGCCGGATCCCAGCGTTCGCCGTAGATGGCGATGCGTGCCTGAGGCGGCTGCATCGCGATGCCCTGCAGTCCGCCGATCCGCTCGCGCGCGAGAGCGCCGACCTTCTCGGCGACTTCGGGCGCCGACGAGGCGACGGCGAAGTAGTGGTGCGGCTCGACGCGCATCACGCGCGACGGCTCGGCGGCGCGGTAAGCGCCCGGGAACGGCGTCGCGAAGGCGAGCGGGACTTCGCCGAAGATCGTCCCCGGCAGTCGCCAGCCGAGCGTGCGCTCGACGCCATCGAATCTCTTGACGACTTCGAGCCGCCCGGACAGCACCGCGTAGAGCGCGCGCTCGCCGCCCTCGTGCACCGCGTACTCGCCGGCGTCGAGCCGGATGTCGGCGGAGCTGCGGACGAGGCGATCGAGATCCGCGTCCGACAGGCTCGCGAACAGCGGGACGGCACGGACTTCGTCGGGCGTCAGCATCGGTGAGGGGCTCTTCGCGTCGGACTGCAGCGCACGGCACCGCATGCGAAGGATGCTAACCGCGGGAAGCACGCGCGATCCGCACTGCGTCCTTGTCGCATGAGCGTTTCAGCTTCCTGATCCATCGCTTCATCGAGCGCTGATCGTCCCCGCCGGATATCCTGCTGCCTGGAGTGGACGGCGAACGCAGGACAGATGGACGAGCAAAGTACTCGCACGGAGCTGGAGAACCTGCGCGAAAGCGAGGAGCGGTTCAGGCTCTTGGTCGAGCGGGTTCGCGACTACGCGATCTTCATGCTCGACCCCGAAGGCCGGGTGCTGACCTGGAACGCCGGTGCCGAGCGCTTCAAGGGATACCGGGCGAACGAGATCATCGGCCAGCATTTCTCGCGCTTCTATCCGGCCGAGGCGCTTGCCCGCCGCCTGCCCGAGCACGAGCTCGAGGTCGCGAAGGAGAATGGCGCTTTCGAAGACGAGGGCTGGCGGGTCAGGAAGGACGGCTCTCTCTTCTGGGCCAACGTCGTCATCACCGCGGTGCGCGACGCCAAGGGCAAGCTCCTCGGATTCGCGAAGGTCACGCGCGACCTGACCCATCGGAAGAACCAGGAAGAGGCGCTGCGCCAGAGCGAGGAGCGGTTCCGGCTGCTGGTCGAAGGCGTTGCCGATTACGCCATCTTCATGCTCGACGTCAACGGCAAGGTGGCGACGTGGAACGTCGGCGCGCAAAGGATCAACGGCTACTCGAGCGAAGAGATCATCGGCCGCCACTTTTCCGTCTTCTATCCCGAAGAGGCGAGGGAGAGCGGATGGCCCGACTACGAGCTCAAGGTCGCCGCCGAGAAGGGCAGCTTCGTCGACAACGGCTGGCGCCTGCGCCGGGATGGCTCGAAGCTCTGGGCGAACGTCACCATCACGGCGCTTCGTGACGAGGCAGGTCAGCTCGTCGGCTACGCCAAGCTCACCCGCGACCTGACCGAAAGCAAGCGGGTCGAGGCGGTCGAGCTCGCCAGCCAGCACCGCGACGAGATCCTGGAGGCCGAGCGGAGCGCTCGCATGGCCGCGCAACGAGCGACCCGCGTCAAGGACGAATTCCTGGCGACGCTCTCGCACGAGCTGCGCACTCCCCTCAGCGCGATCCTGGGCTGGACGCAGGTGCTGCTCAGGGGCGGCGCCGATGGCGATCCGGCGCGGCAGCGGCGGGCGATCGAGGTGATCGACCGCAACGCACGAGCCCAGGTCCAGCTGATCGACGATCTCCTCGACCTGAGCCGGATCGTCACCGGCAAGATCCGGCTCGACCTTCAGCAGATCTCGTTGCCCACGGTCGTCGAGGCCGCGGTCGATTCCGCCAGGCCGGCCGCGGACGCCAAGGAGATCCGCCTCACGGCGGTCCTCGATCACGTCCGGACCACCGTCAACGCCGACGCTGCCCGCCTGCAGCAGGTCGTCTGGAACCTGCTGTCCAACGCCATCAAGTTCACCCCCAAGGGCGGGCGGGTCCAGGTGATCCTGCAGCGCGTGAACTCGCATCTGGAGCTGAGCGTCAGCGACACGGGGATCGGCATTCCGGCAAGCTTCCTGCCCCATGTCTTCGACCGCTTTTCGCAGCGCGACAGCTCGACGACGCGCGTCTTCGGCGGACTCGGACTCGGGCTCGCGATCTCGAAGCAGCTGGTCGAGCTGCACGGCGGCACGATCCGGGTGACGAGCGAGGGCGAGGGCCGGGGCGCGACGGTCTTCGTCGAGCTGCCACTCTCGATCGTGCAGTGGGACGAGGTGGAAGACTCCGCGCGCGAGCATCCGACTGTGGAGACGCAGCCCGCGGAGCTCACGCCCCTGCCCCGGCTCGATGGGGTCCACGCCTTCATCGTCGACGACGAGCCCGACGCGCGCGACCTCCTGGAGAGGATCCTCAGGGACCAGGGTGCGCAGGTCACGAGCTTCGGCTCGCCGGCCGAGCTGCTGGCGGCGCTCAAGACATCGAAGCCGACCGTCATGATCAGCGACATCGGCATGCCGGAGACCGACGGCTACCAGCTGATGCGAACGCTGCGCGCCGGCGAGCCTCGCGTCGGCCGGATTCCTGCACTGGCGCTGACGGCCTTCGCACGCCCCGAGGACCGCAAGCGTTCCCTGCTGGCGGGCTACCAAGCCCACCTTTCGAAGCCCTTCGATGTCGCCGAGCTCGTCCTCGTCGTCGCGGATCTGGTCGGAAGATAGCCTCCGGCTCGCCGCGCGCGTTCTGCCTATCTCGCCACGGCCGGGAACGCGGGAAGCTTGTCGATGTCGCGCGGGTCGTGCTGAATGATGACCGTGGCCTTCAGGTTCTTATGGATCTGCTTGAGGCGTTCCAGCGATGCGAGCGTCTCGGCGCGGTCGTAGTTGAAGCCGGGCACGCCGTTGCTCTCGTAGTTCTCGTGGAAATGCGCCGCATCCCCGCTCAGGATGACGGCGCCCTTGTCCTTCAGGCGCACGAGCAGGGCCTGATGGCCGGGCGTGTGGCCGGGCGTTCGCAGGATGACGACGCTGCCGTCGCCGAACACGTCCTTGTCCGCGGCCTGCGGCTCGACCTTCGCGCCGCCGCTGATCCACGGCGTGAACCCGGCGACGTTGGCGCCGGTCATCGGCTTCGGCGCGGTCAGCGCCGACCACTCGCGCTCCCCGATCAAGAGCGTCGCGCCCGGCAGGGAAGCGAGCTGGCCGGTATGGTCGGCATGGAAGTGGCTGATGCCGACGTACTTCACCTGCTCCGGCCTGATCTGGAGCTGGGCGAGCTGCTCGAGCAGGGAGACCTTCGGCGCGCTCGGGTTGGATCCCGGCTGATATCCGGTATCCCAGACCATGTACTCGTCGCCATGCTTGATGACGTAGCAGCTGTACGTGAACGGCACCCGGGGCTCGCTGTACGCGAAGGTGTCGCTGAAGCGGCGCTGGTCGTTGAAGCCGGTGCCGCAGTCGAGGCGCGCCAGCGTGATCTCGACCGTCGCCGGCTGGGCGAACGCCGCGAGCGCGGTGAACGCGCTCGCGCCGAGCAGGCAACGAAGAAGGCGTCGCACGCGGCGCACGCGCTCAGGCTTTTCGCCGGCGCCAGCCGAGCAAGGCGAGACCGACGCCGAAGAGCACGAAGGTCTCGGGCTCGGGAACGGCCGTGACCGTGATGGCGCCGAACAGACCGGCGGTTTCGCCATTGATTCCATCGAGGAAATATAGCGTGTTGGCATCGCCGCCGCCGCCGGCGCCGCTGCCGAACATCATGCCCCAGAGGCCCCCCGGCGTGTTGTTCGCGCCGACGTCGATCGAGATGGATCCGCGCAACGCTCCGGTCAGCGGATCGAATGCATTGATGACGCTGTCGACGAAGCTGAAGTTGCCGACGAGGAGGCTGCCGCCGAGCGGCCCGAACGCCGCCGGAGCGAGCGCGACCGCCCAGGGCGCCGCGAGCTGGCTGCCGCTGATCAGCCGCTGCTGGAACGCGCCGCTCTCGTTGAAGACGCTGACGAAGCCCGCGCCCGGCGCAGCCGCGCGTTGCGCGGCGAGGCCGGTGGGCGCGTACGTCACGTAGACCTTGCCGCCGATGTCCTGCACGTTGAACGGGACGAAGCCGCTCGGCAGCGACGGATCGGTGAACGACCCCGCGATGTTCACCATGTTGAACGAGCTGTCGAAGACGTCGACGTGCGCGCTGGCGCCGTTCGCGGCATACAGGCGGGTGCCTGCGGTGTCGATCGCGAGGCCGGTGTATACGGCTGATGGCGTCGTCGCCTTGATCGTCGAGGTCAGTCCTCCGGCCCATCCCGAGATCGTTCCGTTCAGGTTGGCGAAGATGAAGCGGGACGACGTGCTGGTGTCTCCCGGGACCAGCTGGAACGAGGCGGTGTTGCCGTTGTTGACCTGGCCGGTCGGTCCTTGCGGGCCGCCCGCGGTCGTCGGAATGCCGACGAATCCCTGCGCATTGACCCCCAGCACCTGGGTGACGTTGGTGCTCCCGGAAATCGAATACAGGGTGCTCGAGCTGTTGCCCTGGTTCGACGTCCAGAAGGGGCTCGTCGCGCTCCTCGACATCCCCCACGGATTGACCAGCCGCGGATCGGTGATCGTCGCCAGCCCGGGGATGTTGGAGACGAGGTTGGTCTGCGTGTACTGGGCCCTGGCGGGCGAAGGCACGCCGAGCGCAGCGATGGAGAGCGCGGCGGCGATGCCGGCCGCGAGCGAGCGCGAGAGATTGAAAGACGGCGAGTTCCCGTTCACGTGACCTCCAGGACTGGGTTCGAATGCAGCATGGGGTGGACCGACACTGACGGTGGCGTCGCCGCCATGCCGTCCTGCCTGCCGTCAATGCCGGCGCGAGCAAAAAAAGTTCAGCAGGCACGATGCCTGCGCCGCAAGTGGGGAGAAGATGCTTGGCCCATCGTCGGAGGCGAACCGATCGCCTCGGCGGGCCGGGCAAATTCGCATTGAACCTTTCCGCTTGCAACAGCATTAACGTGTTTATCGAGGCTTCGATGCTGCGCAACTTCTCCGTCGGGAGTCCCATTGCCACGGCGCCGAAGCGCAGCACCGATGCCGTCGATCTGAGCCTCCTCGGCCGGGTCATTGCCAGGGACATGCGTGCGTTCGAGGCGCTCTACCGGATCTACCACCCCCGCCTCGAGCGCTTCCTCGGGCTCATCACGACGCGCCGGACGATCGTCGAGGAAGCCCTGAACGACACCATGCTCGTCGTCTGGCGGCGATCCGACACCTACACCGGGCAGTGCAAGGTGTCGACCTGGATCTTCGCGATCGCCTACCGCACCGCGCTGAAGGCGCTGCGGGGCGAAGACGAGCCCGTCGCCGCGTCGACGGCGGACGAGCCCGTTTGCGACGACGCGGGGCCCGAGCAGCAGCTGGATCGGCGCCAGACGCGCGCGACCCTGATGCGGGCCCTCGAGACCCTGTCGGCGGAGCAGCGCGCGGTGCTGATCCTGACGTTCTTCCACGATCTGCCCTACGCGGAGATCGCCCGCGTCGTCGACTGCCCCGTCGACACGGTCAAGACCCGCGTCTTCCACGGCCGGCGCAGGCTGCGCGCGGCGCTGCACGACTGCCTGGGCGCGAGCTCGTGAAGGCGCGGATTCTGCCGATCGACAGCGACGCGCATCGCCGCGCCCAGGAGCTGCTGCCGTGGTGGGTCAACGGAACGCTCGACGATTTCGAGACCGCGCAGACGAGGGACCATCTGGCTCGCTGCACCGTCTGCCAGGAGGACGCCGCCGCGCTCGAGGCGATGAGAGACATTCCGGTCGCATCGTCGCCGCGTGAGGATGTCGATCTCGGCTGGGCAGCGCTGAAGCGCAGGCTCGATGCGCCGAAGGACGCACCCCGCGTTGGCGCTTTGCTGCGGCCGGGATGGCGCGATGCGCTGAAGGCGATGGTCGCGATCCAGGCTGCCGTGATCGTCGGGCTCGCGCTCGCGCTCTGGTGGCAGCGGCCGCCTCTCGAGCCCTACCGCGCCCTGGGCGCCGCGCCCGAATCGCAAGCCAACGCGATCGCGGTGTTCCGATCCGACGCCACGCAGGCACAGACGAGCGCCGCGCTTCGCGTCGCGCGGGCGCGGATCGTCGGCGGACCCACCGCCACCGACGCCTACCTCCTCCTGCTGCCCGATGCCGACCCGGCCGCGCTCGCCCGGCTGCGCGCCCAGCCCGGCGTCCTCGAAGTGCAATCGCTCGAGGCGCCGTCGTCGCGATGAAGGCGCTGATCGCATTTCTCGTGCTGTTCGTCATCGGCGCAGCGCGCGTCGACGCCGCCGACAGCGCACCGCTGCCTGCACGGGAGTCGAGCCAGCTGCTGGTTCTGCTGAACCTGCCCGCGCCGCACTATCGGCCGGACGGCGGCTACGCGGCCGGCTACGCGGACGCGGCGGGACGGGCGGCGCGGCGCGGCGTGGCGCGCGCGCTGGCGCGCGACAACGGCCTTGCCCTGGCGACCGACTGGCCGATGCCGATCCTGGGTGTCGACTGCTATGTGATGGATGTACCGGCATCGCTGCAGGCGAGCGACATGGCAGCGCTGCTTTCGCGCGATCCACGCGTCTCGTGGGCGCAGCCGATGAACTCGTTCCACACCCTCGGCCACGACGACCCGCTCTTTGCCGCCCAGCCCGCCGCGCGCGAGTGGCACCTGGAAGAGATGCATGGCGCGGCGACGGGCCGCGGCATCCGCGTCGCGATCATCGACAGCAGCGTCCAGCTCGACCATCCCGATCTGGCCGGGCAGGTGGTCCGCAGCGCCGTCTTCATCGGCACTCGCGCCGATCCCGCCGAGAGCCACGGCACCGCCGTCGCCGGCGTCGTCGCCGCCGCCGCCGACAACCACCTCGGCATCGTCGGCGTCGCCCCGAACGCGCGCCTCTTCGCCCTGCGCGCATGTCACGAGGCCGCCCGCGCCGACACGCTCTGCACGACCTTGAGCCTGGCGCTCGCGCTGCATGCAGCGATCGACGGCGGCTCGCACATCATCAATCTCAGCCTCGGCGGACCTTCCGACCGCCTGATCGAGCAGCTTGTCCGCGCCGCGCTCGAGCGTGGCATCAGCGTCGTCGCGGCCGCCGATCGCCGGGTCGCGAACGGCGGATTTCCGGCATCTGTCCGCGGCGTGCTCGCGGTCGTCGATGGTGCTGCCGGTGCCGTTCCCGCCGGCATGATCGCCGCGCCGGGCAGCGACGTTCCCGCCCCCCTCCCCGGTTCGCGCTGGGGGATGGTGTCGGGTGCGTCGTACGCCGCCGCGCATGTCAGCGGCCTGCTCGCACTCATGCGGGAAGCGGAAGCGAGCAAGCGCGGGGCTGCACCGATCGCCGCCGAGCTTGTCGTCGGCAGCGATGGCCGGATCGATTCGTGCGCCAGCCTGCAGCGCGCCGGCGCCGCCTGCGCTTGCGAATGCACGGCTGCTGCGCGAGTGGCCGCCTCGGTCACGCCACGCTGACGTGCGCACCGCCTTGCGCCGGCTGCGCTGGGGCCGGAGCGTGGCCTGCGCGCTGCCGGGCTGCGTCCTCGCCGTGGCGACGCACGCGCAGCTCAGCACGACCGTCGGCGTCGAATCCGACTACCGCTACCGCGGCGTCTCACTGAGCAACTCGGAGCCGAGCCCGCGCGTGACCCTCAACTACGACGCCCCCGAGCGCTGGTACGCCGGCGCCTCGGCGGTCCGGGCCGCGATCGTCGCCGGCGCGAAGTCGACCCAGCTGCTCGGCTACGCGGGCTGGGTCTCGAGCGCCGTCGACGGCCGCAGCTTCGAGGTCGGCATCGACGGATCGCACTTCACCGGAGTCTCGGGATACGACTTCGCCGAAGCCTACGTCGGCCTGCTCGCGAGCCGGTGGAGCGCGCGCGCGTACTACGCGCCGAACTACTATGGCCGTCGGATCGGCGCCGCTTATCTCGAGCTGAACGCTCACGCTTCCGTGAGCGAGCAGGTGCGCGTGTTCGCGCATCTCGGCGCGCTCGCGCCCGTGCACGGTGGTGGTGGCGACGCCGGCAAGGCGCGCGGCGACATCAGCCTCGGCGGCGGCTACGTCTCGGGCGGATGGGACCTGCATCTCGCTGCGGTCGCTGCGACGGCCAGCGGCCCGTATCCAGCGGTCTATGCGGGGCGGCGAGGCGCGCTCGTCGCCGGCGTTTCGTTCTCGTTCTGAGTCGCGGCGGGAGGTTGCGACACTGCAAGCGGTACGGATCGCTCGCTTCGGTACGTCGGCGACATTCTTCGACATCGGTGGCCTCGGCTTCGGCCTCGACCGATGCCGGACCGCGCGATTGCGGCATCCGGACCGCCGCGCTATCGTGGTTGCGTGAACGTCTTCGTCTCCTACCAGCGCGCCGACACCGCGATGGCCGCGCATGCCCTGTTCTACGCGCTGCGCCTCGCCGGCCACGAGGCGTACGTCGACACCGGCGACATCGCCCCGGGCCAGTTCTATCGTGAGGTCATCGCCAACGCGATCTCCGAAAGCAACCTGCTGTTCGCGCTGATCGGTCCGGAGTTCGACGTCGCTCGCCTCGCCGAGCCGACCAGCGTCGTCACGTTCGAATGGCAGCGGGCGCGCTTTCACCGCACCGCCGTCGTGCCGGTGCTGGTCGACGGTGGCGCGATGCCTGGCGACGATCAGCTGCCGGCGCCGCTTCGCTGGTTCACCCGCACCAACGCGATCGAGCTGCGCCGCCCTTCGTTCGCCGGCGATGTCGCGGCGTGCGTCTCGGCGGTGGCGAAATTGGCCGCGATCCCGAGGCGTGCCGCCCGCGTGCTTTGGGTCGACGACCGGCCGGCGAACAACGAGTACGAGCGCAGCCTCCTGCGTCCGCACGGCATCGTCTTCGACTGCGTGGTGTCGACGAGCGAGGCCCTCGAGCAGCTCGCCAACGAGAGCTACGACCTCGTCATCACCGACCTCGGCCGAGAGGGATCTTCCGATCGCTCAGCCAGCGCCGGCGCGGCCTTCCTCGACCAGCCAATCATCCGCGACGGCGGCCCGCCGGTGATCGTCTATGCCGGAACGTGGGCGGTCGCGCGTCGTGCCGAGCTGGTGCGGCGCGGCGCCGTCGACGTCATGGCGAATCGCGAAGCGCTGATCGCCACGGTGCTCGAGATCCTCGGCAGGGTGCCGGATTCGACCGAAGTGCTGCAGCGCTAGCGGCCGGGGCTCTCAGAGCGGGATGTTCCCGTGCTTGCGCCACGGGTCGTCGATCTTCTTGTCGGCCAGCATCGCCAGCGAGCGGCAGATTCGCTTCCTCGTCTCGTGCGGCTGGATCACGTCGTCGACGTAGCCGCGTGCGCTGGCGATGAACGGATTGGCGAACTTGGCCTTGTA
>Ga0105248_10007583_pt1 | contig 11919 bp, 11 predicted proteins | sample KBSS34metaG_FD_81524 | JGI IMG/M metagenome (GOLD analysis project Ga0105248, IMG submission 81524) | Switchgrass rhizosphere microbial communities from Kellogg Biological Station, Michigan, USA - KBS S3-4 metaG | ecosystem: Host-associated > Plants > Roots > Rhizosphere > Soil | place...
CCGTCGGCGCCTCGGTATGCGCATCGGGTAGCCAGGTGTGAAATGGAAAGAGGGGTACCTTGATACAAAATGCGAGGGCGAAGGCCAGAAAAAGCCAGAACTCTACACGGCCTCCGAATTCCGCGAGCGGCTTTGCGTTTATGGCTTGTAACAACGTCGGATAGTCGAAGGTGTGATAGAGAAAGTAGAGCGTGATGATACCGACCAGCATCAGCAAGCTGCCCACTGCCGTATAAATGAAAAACTTCACGGCAGCATAGATGCGACGCTCGCCGCCCCACACGCCGATCAGGAAGAACATCGGTATCAGTGACGCTTCAAAGAACAGGTAGAACAGCAGCAAGTCGAGCGAAACAAAGACGCCGATCAATGCCGATTCAAGAATCAGCAGAAACGCATAGTACGAGAGCTGCCGCTTGCGAACCGCGGTCCAACTAGACAGCACCGAGATCGGCATCAAAAGCGTGGTTAGTAACACCAGCCACAGACTAATGCCGTCGACAGCGATGTGATAACGCGAGCCGATCGATCCAATCCATGTGACGTTCTCCTCGAACCTGAACTCAGCACCGCCGCCGATACCGCGTATTAACAACAGTGAAGCAGCAAAGGTTGCGACGGTCGTGATCAACGCAATCCAACGGTAATGCTCTTCACGCCTGCTCGATGCAAAGCTGTACAGCACGAGCGCGAGGGCGCCGGCGACAGGCAAGAGAATTAAGATGGTTAATAAATGAGACATCAATCTGTGTAATCTGTGGATACTACGGCGTTATATTCTGAAAGCCGAGATACGCAAACAGTCCGATTAAAATCAGTGCGCCCAGCAGGATGATCGCGGCATAACCGCGCACGAATCCTGCTTGCAGGTGACGCGCGAGCCTGCCGGTTTCAGTCACGGCTTCTCCAATCGAATGGAGCAGACCGTCGATCACTCCGACATCGAATATCTTCCAGAGACCTTCGCGTGACCCGGCCTCAATCGGACGAATCAACGCAGCGTCGTAGATCTCGTCAACGTAATACTTGTTCTCGAGTAGTCGCGGCATTTGCAACAGAGGCCGGTTCTTGAACAAGTACCAGCCGGCGCCAATGCCGAGTAAGCCGATCAGTACGGAAAGCCCGGCGAGCATTCGCTCCGCCGTAATCTCTTCACTCGAATGCTCGTGAGCGACCGGCTCAGGCACAGGCGCGGGCGCGTTCTCGGGTGCGTGAGCCCCTTCACCTGGAAGTGAAGTCGGCTCGGCGGCGTGTACTCCCGGCGGGACTGTCGCGACTACGGGTTCGAGCGTGTGTTCGAGAACGTTGATGTTTCGATCAGTAAACGCGGAGCTCAGCGCATAAGGCACACCGATGAAACCACCGACGGTCGAGAGCACTGCCAGCACGATCAGCGGCACAGTCATCAACCACGGCGATTCGTGTGGCTCAACCGGACCATGATGCTCATCCGGTTCCTGCTGTTTGTGCGCATGTGTGTCGCGAAAACGTTCCTGCCCCCAGAACGTCATCACCATCATGCGCGTCATGTAAACCGCGGTCAGAAACGCAGTGATAGCGCCCACCGCCCAGAGCAGTTTGCTGAACGCAGTTGAAGGCAGACCGAAAGCCGGCGCGCTCCACGTTCTCCAGAGAATCTCGTCTTTCGAAAAGAACCCGGCGAAGATCGGGACACCGCTGATCGCGAGCCAGCCGATCGCCATCGTCGCAAAGGTGATGGGCATGTACTTCCTGAGTCCGCCCATACGGCGCATGTCCTGCTCGTGATGCATGCCGTGAATCACCGAGCCGGAGCCAAGGAACAGCAGCGCCTTGAAGAACGCGTGCGTGATGACGTGGAAAATCGCGGCAATAAACGCGCCCACACCGCACGCCAGAAACATGTAACCGAGCTGCGAGATGGTCGAGTAAGCGAGAACTTTCTTGATGTCGTTTTGCGCGAGACCGATGGTGGCCGCGAAGAGTGCGGTCGCGGCGCCGATCACCGCGACGATGAACATCGCGGTTGGCGCGTGCACGAAGATCTCCGAGCAGCGCACGATCATGTAGACGCCGGCCGTGACCATCGTCGCGGCGTGAATCAAAGCCGAAACCGGCGTTGGACCAGCCATCGCGTCCGGCAGCCAAACGTATAACGGTATCTGCGCGCTCTTTCCGGCCGCACCGATAAACAACAGCACCGCAATCGACGTCGCGCCACCGGCAATTATCGAGCCGGCAGTGAATGCTTCAACCGGTCGAGTTTGGAAGAACGACAACGCCGTGTGCGTTACCTCACCTGCGACTGGATTGGCAAAGAAACTGACCGAACCGGTGACGAAGAACGTGAGCATGATTCCGAGAACGAAGCCCCAATCGCCGATGCGGTTAGTAATGAATGCTTTCTTGGCTGCGTCGCCCGCTTCTTTACGATCGAAGTAGTAACCAATCAGCAGGTAAGAACAGAGACCCACGCCTTCCCAACCGACAAACATCAACACGAAGTTGTCAGCCAGCACGAGCGTCAGCATCGCAAACATGAACAGATTGAGGAACGCGAAGAAGCGGTAGAAGCCTTCCTCCCTGTGCATGTAGCCGACCGCAAAGACGTGAATCAGAAGCCCGACGAACGTGATGAAGAGCGCGTAAGTTCCGCTCAGTCGATCCATCGCGAGCGCGAAGTCAGCGTGGAAAGTTCCGACCTGCAGCCACGTCCAGATGTGATCGAGCACCGGCGTCTCAGAACGCAACGCGCCACCCGGCATGAACGCCAGATAAAACGCCACAAGCGTTGAGACCGCCACCGCTCCACACGCCACAATCCCCACGAACCGTTCATCGCGCACACGGCGACCGACAAACCAATTGATCGCGGCGCCCGCCAGCGGCGCAAAAATGATCAAGCTAAGAAGATTATTCTCCATCCGCGTTTATCCGCGTAATCTGCGGCTACAACTTCAGAATGCTCGCCTCATCCACGTCCAGCGACTCGCGATTGCGAAAGATCGCGATGATGATTCCCAAGCCAACCGCGGCTTCCGCCGCAGCGACAGTCATAACGATGAACACAAAAAGTTGCCCGATGACGTCCTGAAAGAAACTCGCAAACGCAACGAACGTCAGATTCACGGCATTCAACATCAGCTCGATGCACATAAACATCGCGATCACGTTGCGCTTGATGATCACGCCCGTCACGCCGATCGTGAACAACACGGCCGAGAGCGCCAGGTACCATGAAAGCTGTGGTTCCATCGTTCTAATCTTTCTGTGTATTCCGTTGATCAATGCCGAGCAGCCGCCCGGCTTCTACAGTCGAATCCGTTTCCACTAACCTCAGGTCGTCCGGTGTTGCCCTCGGATCAACGAGGGACCGCGGCAGTTGTTGCGCGCCCGGAATCACACGTGCATCAGCCGACAACAGTCCACCGCGACGCGCGAGTGTCATCGCGCCGACGATCGCCATCAACAGCAGGATCGACGTTATCTCAAATGGCAAAAGGTATCGCGTGAACAACTGCGTCCCAATCGAGCTCGTGAGTCCGATGTTTGAAACCGCCGGCGTTGGATTGTTCACCGAAAAGAGCATGAAAGCGACTTCGGCGATTAAAACTCCCGCGAGCACGATCGCCGTGGGCACGAGGAACTTGAGCCGGTTGCGTCCACGCTCTTCCTGCTCGACGTTGAGCAGCATGATCACAAACACGACGAGGACCATGATCGCGCCCGCGTAAACAATCACCTGCACTGCGGCGATGAATGGCGCCGCCAGCGTCACGTACAAACACGCGAGGGAAATGAAGACGCCGACAAGCGAGATGGCGCTATAGAGCGGATTGCGTTGCGCCACGACCGCCAACGCACAGCCGATAGCCATCCCGGCAAAGAGAATGAAGAGAAGCGCCAGCATCAAAAATTCGGGAAGAAATATATGATCGTGGCCGTCAGGAAGATGTTGAGCAGCGCGAGCGGCAACAGAATCCTCCAGCCAAAGTTCATCAACTGATCGAAACGGAAGCGCGGCAGCGTTCCGCGGATCCAGATGTACATAAAAAGAAAGAAGATAACTTTCGCTAAAAACCCGAGCGCGCTCACGAGGCCGAACAGGAACGTGCCACGGACCAAAAACATGTCGATGAAAGGTACGTTCCAGCCACCGAGAAACAACGTGGTGGCCAGCATCGAAACCGTAAACATGTTGATGTACTCGGCAAGGAAGAAGAGCGCAAACTTCATCGCGCTGTACTCGGTGTGAAAACCGGCGACCAGTTCGGTTTCGGCTTCGGGAAGATCAAACGGGACGCGATTCGTTTCGGCAATCGCGGAGATCATGTACAGCACAAAGCCCAACGGCTGAAGCAGGATGAACCAGCGCGTGCCGTGCCAGCCTGATTGCAGGTCAACGATCTGTGCGAGATCGAGAGTGCCCGCAAGCATGATCACGCCGATCAAACTCAGCCCCAGCGCCAGTTCGTAAGAGATCATCTGCGCCGAAGAGCGAAGCCCGCCCATCAGGCTGTACTTGTTGTTTGAAGACCAGCCCGCGAGCATGATGCCGTAGACGCCGACCGAAGTGATGCCGAGCACGTAGAGCAGTCCGATGTCGAAGTGCGCAACTACGAGCGGTATCGTGATCGAAGTGAACGGGATCCTGATTTCCGGTCCGAACGGATAGACGATCATCGTCATCAACGCAGCCATCGTGGCGATCACTGGAGCGAGGACGTAGACGAAGCGCGTTGACTTGTCCGGGACGATGTCTTCTTTAAGGATGAACTTCAGCAGATCCGCGAAGGGTTGCAGCACGCCGCCGTAGCCGACTCGATTTGGACCAAGCCGCCCCTGAATGAATCCGAGCACGCGACGCTCCGCGAGCACCGTGTACGCGACGACGAGCAGCACGACCACAAAGGCCACAGTGATGGCTGCAAACTTGAGGACTATATCGATCGCGGTGTCCATGAAACCTAAGCCGCGGATGACGCGGATTTAATCTGATAGAGCGGCGAAACCGCAGTCGTCTCCGGACGCGGATTGCCCGATGCGAGCAGATGAAACTGCGCCACTTTGTCGGTCAGCATGCCGAGCCGGAACAACTCCGTGCCGACGTCAGGCGTTACGTTCACCTTCTCACCGGTATCCGGAAGCGCTTCGACTCGATCGCGAACCGCATCAATCGCCGCTGACAGATCCGCGGACTCGACAACCGGGTACTTCGCCTGCACCGGATTCGTCTCATCTTTTAGCAGTGGATAACGCATTCCCGCATAAGCCGGCACCTTCTCGCCAATCTCTCGAAAAACAGCACTCGCCGACCAGTCGTACCCGTAATCAAGCCCGAGCTCTTTCGCGAGCTGCGAGACGATCACCCAATCCGGTTTCGACTGGTGCAACGGTGCGATCGACTGCCGCACGCGTTGGACCAGACCGTCGTTATTCGTGAACGTGCCATCCTGTTCGGCGTACGATGCGGCCGGCAGAACTACGTCAGCGACGGCTGTCGTGTCGTTCTCAAACAGCTCCTGGACCACAAGGAAATCGAGCTTCGCGAGTGCGTTTTCGCGTCCTTTCAGATGTTCCGGCAGGAAGCTGCCGGCCATGTAGAGCGCGCGAATCGTGTCGCCCGCGCCGTGGAGAAGCTGAGCCGGCGTCACTGGCGCATCCATCATTCCCATGTCATGCGCGCCGATGCTGTTGTTGAAGAACGGCAGCGGATGGAACAGGAAGCGACGACCCTCACCCGCAAAGGTGCGTGGCAGTTGAGCGATGATCGCCTGAGCTTCACTGCTGACCTGGTGACCAAACATGATCACTACATCGCCCGTCGTGTTTGCTATCGCCTGCCGAGCGGCGTCGATATCGCTCGCCTCGATGCCGGCCTTTTGTGCAACCAGTGAATCATCAGCATTGCCGGCGAGCGCGAGCACCACAGCGTCTTCGGTTCCTGGTCTAACGTGCAGAAACACCTTCGACTGTTCGCGCAAACGAATCGGCACTGAATTGACGAGCACAACGGTCGCGCCGCCATTTCTCGCTGCCTGGCGGATCTGTTTGCCTGTTAGCGGCTGTAGCTCTCCCGGATCACCGCCAATGAGAACTATGGTCTTCGCGTAACGAATGTCGCGATGCGTCGCGAGCGGCGCGCCGAGATTGTTGAAGAAACTTCTGAGACTGTAGAGATCCGTGGTGGTGTAGTTTTCAGTGCCGACAAGTTCAGTCGCAAACCTGCGCAACACGTAAAGCGCTTCGTTTGTTAACCGCGGACTACCGACAACACCGATCGAGTTTCTTCCATGGCTGTCAGCAACCACATCGAGACGCTCGGCAACGTGACGAATCGCTTCATCCCACGTCGCGGGAATCAACTTGCCGCCCTTCTTGTAACGAATCAACGGCGTGCGAATGCGCGACTCGTGATTGATGAACGGATGTCCGAACCGGCCCTTAACGCAGAGAAACTCGCCGTTGATCCCGTTGACGTAACGATCACGCGCGACTGAACGCAGTACCTCACCGCCGCGTGAGCCGAGCGACATCTGGCAACCGTCCGAACAGAAGTTGCACGTGGTGATAGATTGCGCGAGTTCCCACGGACGTGTTTGGTGACGATAAGTTGCGTCGAGCAGCGTTCCGGTCGGACAAACCTCGATACAGTTGCCACACTGCGAACAATCGAGCCAGCCGAGATACGTTCCGATCACCGTGTGCGCGCCACGACCGCCGGCCTCGATCGCCTCTTCACCCATCCATTCATCGCAGACGCGTGTGCAACGTTTGCAGAGAATGCAGCGCTGCGGATCGTTAGCCACCATCGGCGAGAGATAGCGTTCGGCGTAATAGTTCTTCTGCTCGGTGAAGCGTTCTTCGAGACCGCCCCAGTCGAAGGTCATCTCCTGAAGCTCGCATTCGCCACCGCGATCGCAGACGGGACAATCAAGCGGGTGATTGGCGAGCAGAAACTCAGTCATGCCACGTTGCGCCTTCTCGATCTCCTCGCTCTGCGTCGTGACGATCATGCCGTCGGTGCAGGTGATCGTGCAGGACGTCTGTAGCTTCGGCATCTTCTCGATGCGCACAAGACACATACGACACGACGCCTGAAGTGCCAGGTCCGAGTAGTAACAGAACGACGGTATATCGAAACCTTTATCGCGGCAGACATCGATCAACCGTGCGCCTTTCGGCACTTGGAAGTCTTTGGCGTTAATTGTGACTTTGACCAGATCTGTGGACATCTGCTTTTTATAAATCCGTATGATCCGTGGCTAACCTTCGTTTGAAATCTTCAGGGAATCTTTTAATAGCTGACTGGATGGGCCAGGAAGCAGCATCGCCCAACGGGCAAAACGATTTGCCCTCGATGTTATCGCAGAGATCGAGCATCAGTTGCGCGTCGTCGGGACGACCGCCGCCGGTGTCGATCCGTTTAAATATCTTCACCAGCCAATCAGTGCCTTCACGACATGGCGTACACCAGCCACACGACTCGTGTTTATAAAACTCAGTCAGATTCTTGGTCGACTCAAAGATATCAACCGTCTCATCCATCACGATGAAACCGCCCGAACCAACACTCGAGCCTGCCGCTACCAGGCCTTCGTAGTCCATACGTACGTCTTTGCCGATGATCTGATCGGCGCGCATGATGTAGACCGACGAGCCGCCCGGAATTACGGCTTTGAGTTGCTTGCCGTCGAGCATGCCGCCGCAGTCTTCCATGATGAACTTTTCCATGTCGTCGTAGCCCATCGGCAGTTCGTAGACGCCGGGACTGTTGACGTGACCGGAGACGGACCAGAGTTTTGTGCCGCCACTCTTCTCGGTGCCGAGTTTTTGATAAGCCTCGCCGCCCATCTTGATGATGTCGGGCACGGCGGTTAGCGTCTCGACGTTATTCACGACTGTCGGCGCCGCATACAAACCTGAAACAGCAGGGAAGGGAGGCTTCATGCGCGGATGACCACGCAGTCCTTCGAGTGAACTCAGCAGAGCTGTCTCTTCGCCGCAGATATAAGCGCCCGCGCCGGTGTGCGTGTAGATCTCGCATCCGAAGTTTGAGCCGAGGATGTTGTTGCCCAGGAGTCCAGCGGCGCGCGCTTCGTCCAGCGCCACGTCCATGATGTCGATCAGGTACCGGTACTCGCCGCGCGTGTAGATGTAATTCGTCTTCGCGCTCAGCGCATAGGCGGCGATCAACATGCCTTCGATCAGCATGTGTGGATCGCGTTCCATCAAGTAACGATCTTTAAAGGTGCCCGGCTCGGATTCGTCAGCGTTACAGACAACGTACTTCGGCTTGGGCGAGTCTTTCGGAACGAAACTCCACTTCATCCCGGTGGGAAATCCCGCGCCGCCGCGCCCGCGCAGTGCCGACTTCTTCACCTCGTTGATCACATCGTCAGGCGACATACCATCGAGGACTTTCTTGAGTGCTTCGTAACCACCGTTGCGACGATAGACGTCGAGCGAACGCGAGTTCTCGAGCTGAACTCGTCGCAGTTGTAGTGGTTCACAGCCGATAGCTTCGATACGCATTAGGGCAGTTGGTCCAATATTTGATCGATCTTTTCCGGCGTCAGGTTCTCGTGATAATCGAAGTTGAGCTGAAACATCGGCGCCGTGCCGCACGATCCCAGACATTCGACTTCACTCAACGTGAAACGACCATCAGCCGTTGTTTCGCCCGGCTTGATGCCGAGTTTTTGCGAACAGTATTCCGTGATCTTTCCCGCGCCGCGAATCTTGCAGGACAACGTTCGACAGATCTGAATGTGATATTTGCCGATTGGTTGCGTGTGGATCATCGAGTAGAAAGTGGCGACTTCCCAGATGTCGGTGACGCGCAACATCAAACGACGCGCGAGGTAGAGCACACCCGGCGGATCGAGATACCCGCGTTCACGTTGCACGATGAACATCAACGGCAGGATCGCGGAACGCAGCACCGGATACTTCGCGAGGTGACGATCAATTTCCGCCTCGACTTCCGGCGAGAACGTCGCCGGCTCGACACCGAGATCGACGGGCTGCGACAGTGGCTGGATATTTACAATTTGCGTACTCATCAGAACTTTAACCACGGATTACACGGAAAAAATCCGGATTTAAAATCTGTGTTATCCGTGGCTGGCTTTACCTATCAATCTCTCCTAACACCACATCCAACGAACCGATAATTGCCACGATGTCCGCCACCATTTCACCTTCAGCCATCATCGGCAGCGCCGAAAGGTTCACGAAACTCGGACCCCGGAAATGAACGCGATTCGGTTTTGGACCACCGTCTGACTTCATGTAAACACCGAGCTCGCCTTTCGACGCTTCGATCGGGTGATAGACCTCACCGGCCGGAACGTCAAAACCTTCGGCAACGATCAGGAAGTGATGAATGAGTGCGTCCATGTGGCTCTTCATCGCTTCACGATCCGGTAGCACGACTTTCGGCGCATCAGCTTTCACCGATCCGGGCTGCAAACGTGCGAGCGCCTGCGTCGCGATCTTGTGCGACTCTTTCATCTCACGCATGCGCACCATGTAACGTGCCCAGACGTCGCCGTCGGGTTCGGTCGGTACTTCAAAATCATAGTTCTCGTAACCGCTGTAAGGATTTGCCCGGCGGATGTCGAGATTCACGCCACTGCCACGCAAGCATGGACCGGAAAGTCCCCAGTCAATTGCATCTTCAGCCGAGATCGTGCCGATGCCCTGCGTACGGCGTTGAAAAATTCGATTACCACTCAGCAGCGTGTGAAACTCATCGACAGCCTTCGGAAAGTTGTCGAGAAACTGTTTACAGCGATTCTCAAAACCGGCCGGCAGGTCCATCATCAGACCGCCGATGCGAAAGTAAGACGGCGTCATACGGCCACCTGAGGCAGCCTCGATCAGGTTCAGGATCTTTTCGCGTTCGCGGAAGCAATAGAAGAAGACTGTCATCGCGCCGATGTCGAGCGCGTGTGTTCCGAGCCAGACGAGATGCGAAGCGATGCGTTGCAGTTCACACATCAGCACGCGAATGACCTGTGCGCGCGTCGGGATCTCGAGACCGAGCAGTTTCTCCGCTGCCATCACGTAGGCCAGATTGTTGCCGAGCGGATTGAGGTAATCCATCCGGTCAGTGATCACGATCCCTTGCTGGTACTTCTTGTACTCGAAGAGCTTCTCCATGCCGGTGTGGAGATAGCCGATGTCAGGAGTCGTCTTCACCACCATCTCGCCGTCGAGAACCAACTCAAGACGCAGGACGCCGTGCGTCGATGGATGTTGCGGACCCATCGAGATCGTCATCTGCGTGTCGAGCGGCTGATCGACGATTTCAAACTGTGGTGGAATGGTTGCAGAACTCATTTCAAGCTATACGGTTCGTAGCCGCGTAATGGAAAATCCTTACGCAATGCATGCCCCTGCCAATCATCGGGGAGCAGAATGCGACGGAGATCGGGATGGCCGTCGAAGATCACGCCAAACAGATCAAACGTCTCGCGCTCGTGCCAATTCGCCGTTCGCCAAACGCCCGTGACACTCGGCACGTGAGTGTCGTCCTCGTTCAGCACGACCTTCAAACGAATGCGATGATGTTTAGTAGTTGAAAAAAGGTGGTAGTTGACTTCGAAGCGCGGCTCTTCTTCAACGCCGCGATCCGCGCCGCAAATGTCAGACAGAAAGTTAAACTGTCCTTCAGGCCAGGTCTTCAAAAACGAGCATGCAGCGACGATCTGCTCGCGCGGCACAATGATCGTCGTCTCGCCGAAGGCGTAGATGACTTCATTGATCCATTCGGGATGCTCATGCTGTAACGCCGTCACTAATGGTGACGGCGTCGTGTCGGGACTTGGAACCTGTTCTGACATCCGCGCTGCTTGCTCTACTCTCTACTCTTAAGAAGAACGACGCCGTTCGTGTCTCGAAGCGATCGTATAAGGCCGTGATTCCGGCAGCGTGTTCTGCCGCGCAGTTGAGCCATCGGTCACTGGCAGCGTACCCGGCACAACCGCCTGGCGCGCCTCTTCTTCGGGTACGTCTCTGCGATCGCGGACGCTCTCTTTCATGACTTTGTCCTGAAGCATCATCACGGCATGAATCAGCATCTCGGGACGCGGCGGACAACCCGGAATGTACACGTCAACGGGCACGATCTTGTCGACACCCTGAACGATTGCGTAGTTATCAAAAACACCGCCGGACGTGGCGCATGCGCCCATCGAGATCACCCACTTTGGTTCCGGCATCTGATCGTAAATGCGGCGCAGCACCGGCGCCATTTTTCGTGAGACGCGTCCGGAGACGATCATCACATCCGCCTGTCGCGGGCTCGCGCGAAACACTTCGGCGCCGAAACGCGCGAGATCATTTCGCGACGTGGTCGCGTTCATCATCTCGATGGCGCAACAGGCGAGGCCAAAAGTCGCCGGCCACAGCGACGACTTACGCGCCCAGTTGATGAGCGAGTCGAGCCGCGTGGTCAGCACCTCCGGCAAAGCTTCAGCTATGACATTTTCCAGACCCATTTAAACTTCCTTACGCTGCGGTCCGTTTTTGTTCTATCCGGCGCGCTTCTAAATCAGCCAATGCTCGGGCCTCGGCTTCTGCTTCACGTCGCGCCCTTTCGCCCCAATCAAATGCGCCCTTTTTAACCACATATATGTAACCAACAAAGAGCAGCCCGACGAAGATCATCATCTCGAGGTAGACAAACGTGCGCATCGCGTCGCCTTGTGCCGCCAGTGCCTTGTAGACCACTGCCCAGGGCACCAGAAAGATCACTTCTATATCGAACAAGATGAAGATCATCGCGATCAGGTAGAACTTCACCGAGAACCGTTCACGTGCAGATCCTACCGGGTCTTTGCCACACTCATATGGCATCAACTTCGTTTTTGTTCGTTTTCGTTGTCCAACAAGTTGGGAAAGGAGGACGTTGCCCACCGCGAAGCCGCCGGC
>Ga0105248_10007585_pt1 | contig 11918 bp, 11 predicted proteins | sample KBSS34metaG_FD_81524 | JGI IMG/M metagenome (GOLD analysis project Ga0105248, IMG submission 81524) | Switchgrass rhizosphere microbial communities from Kellogg Biological Station, Michigan, USA - KBS S3-4 metaG | ecosystem: Host-associated > Plants > Roots > Rhizosphere > Soil | place...
AGCTGCCACTGGCAGCGTCCGCCGGTTGATTTTTTGCCAGTCGGGGTCAAGGCGCGCGTTGCGGATGATGTAGAGCACGCGCTTACGATCCATGATCCTGTCGCCAACATAGGCTTTGGCTGACGGCGGATAGAGGAATACCTGGGCGATCGTGCCGCCATCGGCGTGCATCTCCTGGTAGCGCTGGCCTCCGACGGTTACGTCGATCATCACTGGCGGGAAGGCGCCGGGAATGGACGCCGAAGCGACAAGCACATTGCGGAAGAGGTCAGCTGCACGCGGGTCCTGGCTCGCTGCAATCGCCGTCATGTTCCAGATGACCGGCTCCAGGGCGTCAAGCTCGGCAGTCGCAACGAGAAGCAGCCGCCCCTTTCGATACTCCGCGGCAATCGCGTCGAGCATCGGGCGGTCGACAAATCTTGCAACCATATGCTTCAGCGGCGTGGTGTCAGCGAGCCCGTCCGAAAAAAAGCCTTTGATCATCCCGCGCTTCTTGAAGACGTCGCGCTGCGAGATGGTGGTATAAACCTGTTCGAGCTGCTGGTCGTAGCGGGATCCAAGGAAAGCAAAAGGCGCAATCAGAGCGCCGGTGCTGATCCCGGTTACGACCTTGAATTCCGGGCGGGTGCCTGTCGCACTCCAGCCGGTCAGCAGGCCCGCTCCGAAGGCTCCGTTATGACCCCCGCCGGAAACGGCGAGAAAGTATGCTGGCGGAAGCGGACCCGTACGTCCCTGCGAAGCGAGCCACGCCTGCTCCTTGCGGACCGAATTCACCGCTTCTTCGGCAAATGCCTTGCTGTCGCGGGTCGGGAAGAAGCGAATGTTGCCCAGTCCTGTGTCGGCCTGGGTCGTGAGCGCGTCGGGGACCGCGGCGAGACGATGGGGTGTGGCACAGGCCGACAGGGTCACCGGGATAAGGAAACAGCTGATCGCGAAGCGCAGCCAAAGCATCACAATTCTCGGCATCGTCCCGGCTTAGCAGGCGCTGGTCGCGCACTAATCAGGGAGAGTCCTGAATAGCCTAAGGGTTTCCCCTTTCCCAAAAACACGCGCGCCGAACTTTGCTAAGTTACTTGGACCTGGAACAGCTGATCATGGGCCGCTTCGAGGGGAAAGCTGACGTTCCCTGGCATGGGACGAGGCTGCAAACGGTGGAAAGATCGGCGTACCTCTAACCGGCAATTCTCTCCAACCCTGCTCTGGGCTTTTACGGATAAGAGCAGTGAAATATCCACGGTAGGGACATCCCGCCCGCGAGGGAGAAATGTCGCATGCGCAACGTCCATCGAATTGCCGGGGCAGTCCTACTGATTGGGCTTGCGACTTGCTTGGTTGGAGAGGCCGACGCGCGCGGTGGCCGTGGCGGCGGGTTCGGCGGCGGAGGGTTCCGCGGTGGCGGGTCTATGAGCATGAGCCGGGGCGGTTTCAGCAACAGCGGCACGTTCAGTCGAGGCGGAAGCTATAGCCGCCCGGGCGGCGATTTCAGCCGGCCGGGCCATGGCGGTTCTGGAACGCAGATCGGCGGCGGCAACCGCGAACCGTCAACCCGCCCGGGCGGCGGCTCGGGAACGCAATTGCCTGCAAACCGGCCGGGAGGCGGCGGCTCTGGGACGAGGTGGGATCCAAACAACCGGCCAGGCGGTGGCGGGTCGGGCACGGAATGGCGGCCCGGGCACCGTCCCGATAACGGCTGCCCGGGGTGCGGCGGCGGAGGCACCGAAGGCTGGTTTGATCACCCGATAGCCGCGGGAATCGCGATTGGTGCCGTCGCCGGTGCGACCGCAGCAGCAATCGGCTCGGCCTATTATGCATTGCCGCCCGATTGCACATTTTATCCTTATGCTTCCTATGGTTATTACAGCTGCGGCGAGGCATGGTATCAGCCGCAATATGAGGGCGACACCGTGGTCTATGTGACGGTGCCCGATCCGAAGACTACGCCGCCGCCCCAATGAGCGTTGCTCAGTCCGGTGCGCGCGCCCCTGCGGAAGTGGGGACAATGGTCTTTATCGACGGCGGCACGTTTCACATGGGCTCTGACCACCATTACCCGGAGGAAGCGCCGCGCCACCTCGTTCAGGTGGATGGCTTCTGGATGGACAGGGCGCCGGTCACGAACGCCGAATTTGCCGCCTTCGTTGAGGCCACCGGACATGTCACGAGCGCCGAAATTGCCCCGAACCCCGCGGACTATCCCGGTGCGCTGCCGGAGATGTGTAAACCCGGCTCCTTGTTGTTCACGCCGACCAAAGGGGCGATCGATCTACACGACTGGTCGCAATGGTGGCGGTTCGAGCTCGGGGTCCATTGGCGCTGCCCGCAGGGACTGGACACCGACTGGCGCGACACTCCCGACCACCCGGTAGTTCATGTCACCCATGGAGACGCGAAGGCCTATGCGCGCTGGGTCGGCAAGGCGCTGCCGACGGAGGCTGAGTGGGAGTTTGCGGCGTGGGGCGGCAACGATGCACGTGAGTTCGCCTGGGGCTCGGAACTCGAGCCGGCCGACGGTCATCGCGCAAATGTCTGGCAGGGTCAGTTCCCGTGGCAGAACTCGCGCTCTGACGGGTTCGAGCGAACCTCGCCGGTCGGTACTTACCCGCCCAACGAATTCGGTCTGGTGGACATGATCGGCAACGTTTGGGAATGGACGGACGACTGGTTCCGGGCGCGCCATCGGGCGGAAGACGGCAAAGCGTGTTGCACGCCAGTCAATCCAAGAGGCGGACCGAAATCGGACAGCCACGATCATTGCGGCGGACCGCCAATCCCCCGCAAGGTCCTCAAAGGCGGGTCGCATCTTTGCGCGCCAAGCTATTGCCGGCGGTACCGCCCGGCCGCCCGACATCCGCAACCGATCGACACTTCCGCCAGCCATATCGGTTTCAGGTGCGTGAAGCGGGGCTCAGCTCGCGGCTAAGGCGGTTGCCTCGGCAGTGCAGCCAGACGCATCCGGTGGACTGGTTGTCCGGGCGGCGGCCAGCTCGTTCCGCGCCTCGTCAAGCTGCTGGCGGAACGCAGGATCGCCATGAAGCCGAGCCACGGTCGCCGATGCGATCACCCGCCCAGCATCGACGTCGCTCTGCCAGTGAGCGCCACAGACTATCCGGCTTTGACCAAAGTCGCGGCCGCGCTGAAGGATCGTATCGGCACGATCGGGTAGAAGTTCTGCGAGGATCAGCGCCCATCCCCAGCCAGTGGCGCTGTGGCCGGAAGGATAAGAACCGTCCTTGCGCAACATACTTTCGTCTTTCGGAAAGCACGTGCCCGCCGGATGCATGACGAAGGGTCGGGTTCGCCGATAGTGGTTTTTCGCTCGATAGGTGGAAAGCGCGATATCGATGAAGCTCTTGTCGAGGAGCGCGTAGGTGCGTGGCGTTGCCTCTTTGGAAATCGCAGCGCCCGCTGCGCAGGAGAAAGCCCTGGGTGCGTGGGGAAAAGCAAGGTCGGCATCGCTCGACGCGAGCTTCCAGCGTGCAGTTCCGCGAAGTCTTCTCACGTCCCGACGGGCCGCTTCGTCGCCCGCGAACGCCGCGGAACCGCGGCTCGGCGGCGGCGGAAGCAAAGCGAGGCTGTCGGGAAGCTCACCGGTCGGCAGGAAGCCCGGAGGCAATTGGCTGGAGGGATTGCTATTGGCTTGCTCGGCAAGCGCGGTCGACGAGCTCAGGAGGATGGCGGGACAGAGCCAGAAGAGCCGATGAAACACAGCTATTCAGACGGGCTAGCGGCGGGCCCGGGTGCCGCCTTCGGGAGGTTCATCTTCAACGGCGCGTCGAGGCTGAACAAGATGGCAGTCCCGTTGCCGAGCCGGTTCTTCTCGCCAAATTCCTTGAACAGGCGTGCGCGAAGCGTGGCAGGCGTGTGGCCTATGTTGAAATTGTACGCTGCAGTGACGCCGAGCGCACTCACACGCCCCTTGAAAGAACCCAGCGTCGCCCCCGATCCGCTGTCGCCTGATATCTGCTGGAAATGATACGCCTGGATGCCGGCGGAGACTTCTTTCGAGAACTTGCGTTCGACTGACCCTTCGAGGTGAAATTCGGTTCCCGACTTATAGTCTGTGAAGTCGTTTTTGCCGTTGAAAGTGAAGCCTGTTTTGCCACTCACGTCCCAGCCTGCGCTCGCCCAGGTAAGCGCAGTGGACCAGTCCGCGATCCACCGATGGAAGGACAGGTTCGCAAGCTCGCCTTCACGATAGTGCCCGATCGGGATATTGACGGTCGCGCTTGTCGAAAGGTGCGTGCTCTTCGCGAGGTTCCAGCCAAGCGCGGCAGTCACGACCGGATCGCCGACCATGAACGCCTTGTCGCTGCGCGAGATGGTGACTTCTCCTCCTCTTGGACCTCTTATCACTGCGTCGACATCGACCTTGGGCTGACCGACCGCGAGTGCGCCAGCGAGGGCAAGGGTTCCACCGGCGAAGTGGGTGGTTGGAACCCACATCACTGTCGCGAAGTCGGCGTTGATTGTCGCATCAAGGCCGGCGACCAGGTTGCCGCCGACCACGAACTGCCGTCCGGCCGTCGCCTCGCCGTGATAATAATAATAAGTGTTGTCGAAGAAGATGCCGGTGACCGCCGGTAGTTCTCCCGCACCGGGCCCCCCGGAGCCCAACAGATAGAAGCTGGCTCCGCCTTCGGTAGCGTGCGCGGGTTGTGCAGCGAGAACGCACGAGGCGATCGCAGCGGGACCGCCGACAAGGGGACGATACAATCCTGCGATCCTCATGCTGCGCGCCTTTCTCTCGATGTCGCGGGCGGGCGATATGGGTCAGGAGTGCCGGGCGCGATCGGCGGATAGCGTTTGAGGCTCTCCTCGAAGTCGGCAACGATCTTCATCGCCGGTCCGGCAACCCAGGCATACGGAGCCAATGTTTGCCCGTATTCTTCCTTTGGGTCGTTGATCAGGTCAAAGATCTTGGGGACGCCAAGCTTTGCCGGCGGAGTCCACCAGTCGCGCTCCTGTTCATAGAAAGCGACCTTCCAGTCCCGCCACTTCACTGCCTCCATCCGATCGGCGACAAAGACCGGGAAGCCTTCTCTCGCCGATCGCTCGGATCGTCCAAGCAGGAACTCGGTCTGATCCACGCCGTCGATGGCTCGGTCCGTCGGAATGGGGGCACCCGCGATTTTGGCGAATGTCGTGAACGTGTCGACCGAGTGCACGATCTCGTTGCTGACGCGTCCGGCCGGCACCCTGCCTGGCCAGCGAATGATGAAGGGCGTCCGGAGCGACCCTTCCATGTGGGTGAAATAATAGCCGCGCCATGGTCCCGATGACCCCTGCGACGGGTATGTGGGATCGGGGCCGTTGTCGCTGGTAAAGACAAGGATCGTGTCGTCGCGGATACCGAGCTCCTCGACGGCATCGAGCAGGCTTCCGACATTCGAGTCCATCTCGGCAAGGCTGTCGGCAAAATCGCCGTGCCCGGTGCGGCCTGCAAACTCCTGGCTTGGGAGCGCCGGCCAGTGCACCAGGGTGAACGGAACATAAGCATAGAACGGCCTTCCTTTGGCCACCGACCGCCTCATGAATTCGCTCGTTCTGCGCACGATCTCCCCGTCGATCCGGCGGCGCTGGTCAAGGTCGTAGACATCAAGTTCTCGGCTTTGCTCGCCCTTGCGTCCCTCCATGACGTGCATGAATGGAACGCCTGCCGCCTGCGCTGCTGGCTGCGAAGGAAATGTCGATTCATCGGTGGTGCGCGGGATGCCGTACCATTCGTCGAACCCCTGAGCGTTCGGCAAGCGGTTCGGAGAGCTACCCAAATGCCATTTGCCGAAGGCGCCGGTCGCATAGCCGACCGCCGACAATGTCTCGGCCAGAGTCACCTCCCACTGCGTCAAGCCGTCCAGCTGGCCAGGGAGCGGTACTGAATGGGTGCCGGAGCGGATCGCAAAACGTCCGGTAAGGATGGCCGATCGGCTCGGGGTGCATTGGGCTTCGACGTTGAAATTGGTGAGCCGCGTGCCTTCGGTTGCAAGCCTGTCGATGCGCGGTGTCGGCGCGCCGCGAAGTACACCCCCGCCATAAACGCCAGGCTCTCCGTAGCCGAGATTATCCATCAGGATGAAAAGGATGTTCGGCCGGAGAGCAGGCGAACGGGCAGGTTTCGCAGGCTCGGCGTCCACACCGGCCACGGCAGGAAACAGGCTGGCGGGAACGGCTCCCGCAAGCATGGCGAGGACTTCGCGCCGATGCGGCATCGCGCCTAATCGCTCTTAGTTCTGGTTGGGGCTTGCCGTCGTTATTTTCTCCATCACGTCGCTGACCGTGAAGCTCGCTGCCTTTGCCCGCGGCGGGAATTCCTTGAAGCTCTCCATGTACCTCGCGATGATCGCCTGCGCGGGAACGAGCAGGAAGGCCCTGTGGCACTCCCAGTCCGGGAACCAGCTGCTTTCCATGCCCCGTTCAAAGGGATCGGCGCGAATGTTCGTCATGAAGGGTACGCGAAGGCGCGTAAATTCGCGCTTCCAGACATCCATGCCGCGATGCTCCTGGATCATGAAGCTCATCTTCCAGTCGCGGACCCGGATGGCCATCAGGTCGCCATCATCGCTCCAGTAGAGGAAGCCTTCCCGCGGCGACTTCTTGTCCTTGCCCTTGAGGAACGGTTGCAGGTCGTGGCCGTCGAGATGGACCTTGAACTTCTTGCCGTTGAGGGTGTGTCCCTTCCTTACTTTCTCTACGAGATCGGGTTCTCCGGCGGCTGCGGCGAAGGTCGGGATGAAATCCTCGTGCGCGCATGTCTCGTTGACGGTCGTTCCGGACTTGATGACCCCTGGCCAGCGAATGACGCAGGGCACCCGGAAAGCGCCTTCCCAGTTCGTCGCCTTCTCGCCCTTGAACGGCGTGGTGCCTCCGTCGGGCCAACTCATGCATTCGGCGCCATTGTCGGTTGTATAGACAACGATCGTGTTTTCGGCGGCGCCGATCTCATCGATCAGGTCAAGCAATTCGCCGACATGGCCGTCATGCTCGACCATTCCGTCGGGATAAATTCCAAGGCCAGTCTTGCCCTGCGATTCCTTTTTCAGGTGGGTGAAGATGTGCATCCTGGTGCTGTTGAAGTAGCAGAACCATGGATTGCCGGCCTTGTCCTGGCGCTTGATGAAGTCCTTGGCTCCGGCGAGAAATTCCTCGTCGATGGTCTCCATGCGCTTGATGTCCATGGGCCCGGTATTCTCGATGACCTGCTTGCCGACGCGGCCGAAGGCGGGATCGATGGTGTCGTCGTCCTTGTCTGAAGCCTTGCACTTGAGGACGCCCCGTGGCCCGAATTTCTCACGGAATTTGGGGTCCTTGGGATAGTCCGGATTCTCCGGCTCCTCCTCGGCGTTCAAGTGGTAGAGGTTGCCGAAGAACTCGTCGAAGCCATGGACCGTCGGGAGATGCTCGTTGCGGTCGCCAAGGTGGTTCTTTCCAAACTGGCCGGTGGCGTAGCCATAAGTCTTGAGCACGTCGGCAACGGAGGGATCGTCCGGGCCGAGGCCGAGGGTCGCGCCCGGCAGGCCGACCTTGGTGAGACCGGTGCGAATGGGTGACTGGCCGGTGATGAAGGCGGCGCGGCCGGCGGTGCAGCTTTGTTGGCCATACCAGTCGGTGAAGAGCGCTCCCTCGGTGGCGATCCGGTCGATGTTGGGCGTTCGATAGCCCATGACGCCGTGGTGATAGCAGCTGGGATTAAACCAGCCGATGTCGTCGCCCATGATGAAGAGGATGTTAGGCTTTGCGCTGGGCATGACTCTCTCCGGTTGCGGGATGGTGAGGGATCGCACTGCCTGCCGGGCCTCGCCCACGGCATCCGGAATTTCATTGATCTGGCGCAAGGATTTCGCAGTTCGTTTCACGCGTGAAATCTTCGCGACTGCGAATGCTTAATGCCCTGTTAGTTTTGGAGCCGTAATTTACGAAGCAACGGGGGTGGGCGACGACGCGCGACTGGAAGCCGTTCGTGTCGTCGAAGAGGATGCGCGAAGATGTTTTTGGATTTGGATCGGGATCGGTCCTGGAACGAACCGGTCGCTTGCAAGAGTTGCAAACGGCCTATCCTCTCCGATGACGCAACCGAGCAATTGCAGTTGCCGTTCGATGGCGAAAACGGCCTGCATGAACTCAATGGCGTCTATCATTCGGAATGCGCGAAGCCCTATCTCAGCGCCATGCGCGCGCTCGACATGCTGACGCGCGGGCCGTTCTCCTAGTCGGATCGCTCGTTCTTCGCGGGCACCTCGCGATATTCGTTGATGTCCTTGCCAAGGAAGTAGCCGAGCGCGATCCTGATCGCCGCGATCGAACCCAGCTGGCCGATCTCCTCCCAGCTTGGAGCGATCACGGTTTTGATGAGGTCGGCCGCGAGCGCGAATTCCAGCGCAAGCAGGATCCATGCCGCGAAGCGCAGCCATATCTCTCGAACCGCCGTGGCCAAGGCTTGGCGATGTGCGAGCCGGTCCACCACTCTCCAGAGTGTGTGGGTAGCGCCAACGACGATGATGAAGATCATCGCGACGTCGATGATGCCAGCCACAATGACCGCCAATTGGCGGATCCACTCTTCCATCACCGATGCGCGACCTTGGCGGTGGAGAGCTGGGTCTTCGCCCACTTTCCATACACGGCTGTCAGCACGATGCTGACGATGACGAACAGCAATATCGCTGCACTGACCTGTGAGTGTTCCGCATAATTTCCCGCTGCGATCAGGCCCGCGATACCGGGATGGCGCGTCGCCGCTGCCTGGGCGAGCGCGAACCGGTGATCGGCTTTCGAGCCCCCTAGAAAATGCCCCCCGGCGAGTGCCGCGATAATGATCAAATTGATGGCCACCACCGTTCCGTCGCCGATCAAGCTCATCACCAGCTTTCCGGATTTGAAGAGGATCAGCGCGGCCGGAGGCAGCAGCAGTAGGTAGGCGATGAGATTGGCAATCGGCGCCGCCCGCGCCGAAAGCCGCGGCCAGATGGTCGCGATGACAATGCCTGCCAGCAACGGGATGAAGACGGATCCGAAAACGAACCAGGCGACCACGCCGACGGAGATCGTGGCATGATGCTCGTACCACGGGCTCAGTAGCGCCATCGTCAGCGGCACGATGATGACCGCAGCGAGGATCAGTGCGGAATAGAGCCCAACGTCGTAAGAACGATCCGCGCTGAACTTCAGCATCTTGCCGGTGGCAAAAGGCGCGAGCGGCGACACCGCCATGACGAGCAGCCCCCCCTTGGTCGGCCAGTCGATCGGGAAGATTGCGCAAGACAGGATCGCCGCGACCGGGACCACGACGTTCACGGCCACGAGCGCGCGCACAAAATCGGCGGGTCTGCGGAAAACATAGAGGAAGTCGCTCCACTCGCTGCGCATTCCGACCGCCAAGGTCAGCAGGAACAGGCTGGATTGGACGATGATCGGGACCAAAGTCTTGAAGTCCATCGCCTGCCTCTGGTCAGGGCACGACGTGGACGGCGACGTCGACCATTGCGGCGAGGCCGACCATCATAAGCAGGATTGCGACTACCAGGATGTTGGAGACCTTGACCGGCTCCGAGTGGTGAATGAGGCCCTTCTCGAAGAGCATCTCGCGTCGCTGGCGCCGGGATTTCGTTTCCTTGAGGTGGTTCGCGATCCCGATCGCAAGGAGCAGCACACCAAGAATGATCAACGCCAGTCCGAGCCGGCGTGGGCCACCTGAAGAAATCGCATCCGGCCGGATATTCTCTCTAATCGTATGGAAGAACTGGAAGATCGTGAATCCGAAGGCGATCAGCGACAATGACGTCCGGATGACCGACATCAACGTTCGATCGCTGCTCATCGCCGTCCTGGCGAAGGACATCGCGGTGCGGTTCGATGAAAGCTCCGAGGATAATTCATCGGGGCTTAGTTTGGTCTGATCCAGCAGCGGCCCATCCTGCATGGCCCGACCTATCGTGCCAGCTGGCAGGAAGAGCCATCAGTGTTTGCCCGCAGCAGGCTAAAGGCAAGGAATGGGTCCAAACTAGAGGCCAGTGTCTCCCCCGGTTTGACCATTTCATTAGCCACGTTTCTTTGGAGAGCGTTTAAGCGGTTCCGGTAAATTCATCATCAGGCAGCTGAAATACTCCACTGAGGCTGCCCCTTGAACGAAATACCCTGCCCACACACTCGATGTGGGCCGAGTTCTCTTCTGGAGACGCTTATGCTGTCCTTCGAGGAACAGGCCGAAGACTGCCGTCGCCAAGCGCTCAGCTACGTCGGGCATCCCGAGGCGTCATTGCTTATAAGGATCGCTCGTGAGTTCGACCGCCTCGCAACAGAGTCGCGCTACTGCGCTGCTTCAGGCTATCAAGTTCCAGGTCTAGTCGACGGTGTGCCAGAGCTGCACAGCGATTAATCGCAACATTGCATCGCAGGTCCTTCATGCTCCTCTTATTCGCAGCGGGTCGTCGCCTGCATCAGGAGTATCTCGATGGCGAGCTTTGGTAAGCGTGTGGATGGTATCGGTGGGCGCCGGCGTATCAGGCGCAGACCGGTCAGTATTGCGGGATCGGTCTCGAGCATCGATGGCTGCAGGCAAATCATGATCGAGGACCTGTGCTTGAGCGGAGCTCGAGTGCTCGGCAGGGATCTTCCAAGTCCCGGGCAGCGGATCATGCTGCGAAGCGCGGATCGAGCAATTTCAGCCGAGGTGGCATGGTCTCGAGGTGACCGGCGGGGGCTCATCTTTACTGGCGTGCGTCGCCCCGCCGGGCGAAACTAGCAGCAGGTCCGCACTTTCGAACTAGCTTATCGATGCGAGCAATTAGCTCGCGTTCCGGAATGTCTGAAATCGCTCGAGAACAGACAGATGGAACTATTTGCGGGCCTTTCTTGCGGCATAGCGCGCGTCCCTGGCAGCCTTTCGCTCGGCTTCGGTAGGAACGGGCGCATCCGCTTTTGCTGCCGCTTTGGCTGCCGCTTTGGCCTTCGACAATGCTTCCGCTTCGGCAGCTTCCTTCCTAGCAGCCGACTTTTCAGCCTGAGCGAGCTCGCGTCGTTCGCTCGCAGCTTTTCGTGCCGCTACCATTTTTTCGTCGGGCTCGGGTCGGAGCCGAAGTTGCTCCAATGCTCGTTTTTTTGCGTCTGCGGCTTGGCCGGCGCGGTCCTGAAAGGACGGATGCTTGAATGAGGTCATACTTGCAGAACGAACTGACCGGATTTTCGCCCATTAATCTGAAACATCAAAGACCTTTCCAAGCTTATCAGTCGACACAAGAACGCGAACCGCGGCGCCCTGCCCCTACGTAACGCTAATGCCAGAGGATCGCGTACGGCAGGATCGTGGTCTAGGATAGCTCTTCGGCCATTCTCTTGAGAGCCGGTACGGGCCGTTCGATGATGTCGCCGTGCGAGGGAATGATCCGCCGAAGGCCGGGAATTTCCGACCATTGGCGCAACTGCATCGCCAGTTTCCTCTTATCCTCGACCATAATCCGCTTGACGACGCGCGGGACTTGCGGCGGCTAACCCCAAAACCGGCCAACCGGGCGATAATCTTCCCACCCATTCCGTGTGGGTGCCGGACGTTGGCGATAACATCATTGGCAACGAGAGTTATCCCATCCTTGCGCCTGACGATGAGCGCGGCCTCGGCTTCGCCAGTGCCTCCGACGACGACGAATTGAACGTCGCTCCCGCCCAGAATGTCGTCGGTCGAATCCACCGGCACGGCCTCGCTGACGCTCTCTTTCGCAGCCGGCGGGCAAAGGACTTTCAGCTTGGGATAGCGCTCCTTCCACGGGCGCGCGTCGATCCGGTGGTGACCATTGGGAACAATGAGGAACGAAGGTTTCCCAACTTCCTCGATCCGCCTCATGGCCTGCTCCTTCAGAGCCATCGCGCTGAAGACGGCGCTGCGATTGCGGCTGAGGCCCACGACTGTCATGCGCCGCGGGAATTTCGTG
>Ga0105248_10007586_pt1 | contig 11917 bp, 14 predicted proteins | sample KBSS34metaG_FD_81524 | JGI IMG/M metagenome (GOLD analysis project Ga0105248, IMG submission 81524) | Switchgrass rhizosphere microbial communities from Kellogg Biological Station, Michigan, USA - KBS S3-4 metaG | ecosystem: Host-associated > Plants > Roots > Rhizosphere > Soil | place...
CCGCCCAACAAATGCAGCATCGTCGATTTGCCGCAGCCGGACGGCCCCATAATCGCTACAAACTCGCCTTCCTGAACCTCGAGCGAAACCCCGCGCAAGGCCGGCACATCTACCTTGCCAATGCGGTAAACCTTCACCAGATCTTCGGCTGTTAAAATGTTTCTCATCGATTACTGTTTGACTGTTACCTTGTTGTTGGGCGCGTCCAGATCAACTTCCGGTAACTGCCACTTGTTTTCCAGCACAAAAGCTTTCGGACCGTATTTCCGATTCAGTTCGACTGAGGCAGAATCCTGATAAGTGATACTCAGTTTATATTTATCCTGTGGCCGCGTTATTTCAATGCGGCTCGGCAGCGACGCCGTGTTGCTGCTGCCCAGAACTTTTTCATTGTAATAAGAAACGTCCGTAATCAAGCGACCTTTGTCATCGTAGCTTTGCACACGAGCGAGCCGAATGCCATTGACGCGGTCCAGCCAAAAGCGTCTCGAGATCTTTGTGTCGCCGCCGGCAGTTGAAACTTCTTCAAGCAGATAATAACCACGCATCACGCGCGCGCCTTTTTTCGCCTGCGCCCGTGTGTCGGGTTCTTCCTGAAAAAACTCGCTCTGCGTATAAATAAAAGAGTTGTTTGGCTCGATCGGCCGAACCATGAAGGCTTCTGTAAAATGCTGCGGGCGCAGGTTCGCGAGCGCGCTCACAGTCTCTTTCTCTTTTTTCTGCTGCTCGTTTTGTTTTTGGGTTGTTCCGTCTGTTTGGAGCGTCCCATAGTCGGCGTTGTTCGTTCCTCTCACAAAACGCCTGTACTTGTCGTCGCCCTTTAACACTGCGACGCTGAAATGCTCGCCGTCAGACGCCATCTGCGCAAGGTCGACAAAGGTGAACTGAATTACCAGATAGATCTGGCCGGGTCGTTGCACGGTGATATCACCATCGACTAATCGATACTGATCCGCAATTCCGAACGAAGCAAACGACGTGTCTTCAAACTGAATATCGACTTTGCCGTGTATCGACTCAACGGTCGAGAGGCGATTGATCGCCTCAATCAGTTGCTGCTTGTTAGCTTCTCTCAAAGGAGTCAGAAGCTGCGGCACCTGGATCTTTCTCTTCGCTCCGAACAGACCACACCCGGCACTAAACAACAGCACTGACACAATGAAGACTGACAGCAGTAAACGGGCGGGTACCATTCTGTAGGCGTTGAAATATTTGAGCATCAGCCTTAGGCGCCAATCATACGTCAAACGCCAGAGAATCGGGAAATTGTAGTGAGTTTCGCGCAAAGGAGCAAAGGGAGCGTCAATCGAGCTCGAGCGCAGGCTTTCCAAATCGTCCTCGCAAACGGTTGATCGTGTTTATTATCGCCGGTCTGCTTAACAACTTCTGTTCCAATCGCTCCTTGCCGGGGAAGTCGACGAGCATGACGCCTAACAGGACAGTGAGTAATCCCTGACCGGGAATGCCGGGCAGTGAAAGTACGATGCCGAGCGCGATTAACAACCAGCCCGCGACGTTCTTCCCGATCACTTTCAAAAGGCGAATAGTCGCGTTTGAACCAGTGACACGCTTTGATTTGTCGCTCTTGAAGTGATCCTTAGGCAGTTTGACCAGAACGACTGACACGATACCGAGGTTGAGAAAAAAGGTACCAAGAAAAACGAGAACTCCGAGTAGTACGCTGCGCCAGGTAAGGCCTGAGAAAAAGTCGGATAAGAACTCAAACATTGCGGTTCAATTCACCACGCGACTTCAGAATTGATTCCAGAAGTTCTTGCACTATCTGTTCCGGAGTGCCTTCGAGATTGAACTCCGGCTTTTCCGCGACTTCCCAGAACTCGTCCAATCCGCGCGCGCCGGCGCGTTCGAGTGCGAGCACTTCGATCAATAGATCCAAGACATCAGCGGCTTTCACGAGTCGCGCTTCGAGACTCCGGCGCTGCTCGTAATCGTCGTAAAGAGTTGTGTAAGAGTTTTCCGCATCAACTCCGCTGACCACGTCGAGGAAGGCTGCGGTCTCGGCTTGCTTTCGTGCTGCCGCTCCAAAATACAACGTAGCCGTGCGAGGCATGTCTCCAACTCGTGCTTCCGCCCAATCGTGCAACAGCGCCATGCGCAGCACTTTCTCGACGTTTACCGTGACGCCCTGGGCAATACAACGATCAGCGAGCAGCATGGCCGTCGCACTGACGCCAAATGAGTGCGCCGCCACAGATTCGGTACCGTTGGGCAAACCTCTCAAGGTCCAACCCGTCCGATCGAGACCTTTCAATCGTTGTAGTTCGATGAGAGTTGAAAGCATTAAGGCGTGCTGACGATGATTGTGCGCCGTTTCTCACCGAGGGTGAGCGTGAGCGGCTTGTCCAATTGAATCGGATGCGTTTCGCCATCGATGCTGATGACGAGATTCGCCGGCGCTCTTGTCAGCGCGCCGATTGGTGCGTTGGGTGGCACGCGAAGCAGGAGGTTCGTTGCCACGAGGCGCCAGCTCGCCGCTTCACAGCGAATCCGAAGTCCGGGAGAGTCAGTCTCAAATGATTCGTCCGGCGCGAGCTCACCGGCCTTGAACATTCCTTCGCCGCAGCGCACGCCCGCTGCATCGTAAAACGTGACGGCGCCGGAAATAAACGCATAAGCAACGTTGCTTCTATTTTTGACAAGCATGCGAACGTTCGTCACCGGCGTGTCGAGCGCGCCGTTGAGCGCCGTGGTTCTCAATGTCGCTTCAAGCGCAGGCGCGCCGGTCGCGTCCATTGCCACAGCCGCCTCAGAAAGCGGCACGCGTTTCTCAGTCAAAGCGCCTGTTATCTCCTGGGCATTCGCACACAAAGCGCCACCTAAAAGCACAAGCCCGGCTATGAATAGTTTCATCACGTTCTCCTACTCGCGGATCATCGCGTACATGAGCTGATCGATCGTTTGACCTTCTTTGGTAACGCTCTTTCTCAGACGTCCCTCAAACGTGTAACCTGCTTTCTCGAGCACTCGCGCCGAGGCCGGATTCCAGTCGAATACATGAGCAAATACGCGACACAGATCGTGGTTCGCAAATGCGTGGTCCGTCACCGCAATCAAGCTTTCTGTCGCTATCCCGCGCCCCCAGAACTTTTCACCGAGCCAGTATCCGATCTCCGCGGAACGTTGATCGACGTCATGCAGTAACGTGTAGCCTATACCACCAACTGCCTCGCCCGCTACGTCAATCGCAAAATTAGTTTCCGGTTCAAGACCTATTACTGCATCCAGCCAGTTGCGCGCGTCGCGATCTGTGTACGGATACGGAAAACGATCGCGCAGGTTGATGGAGACTTTACGATTGTTCGCGTGATGGACGATGGCGTCGCGGTCGCGCCATTCCCAACTTCGCACAGTGCATGTCTTCAGTTGGATCTTCATGCAATTCCTGAAACCAGCCGCGGATTACGCGGAAAAACGCGGATAAGACAATTCATTTTTTCTGATCCGCGTTCATTGCGTAAACCCGTGGCTTATAAACCGAAGTCGATCAAGCCCTTCTCGATCACTTGTAGCGCGGCGAAATCTGCTTCACCGGCGGTGCGTGCTTCACCCAACCACTTGCGCAGTTGTCGTGCCTCATCCATCGATGCGATGCGACAGGCGCCAGTGAGCGCAAGCGTGACAAGTCCGTCAGGTGCGCCATGGGTGACGAGCGCCGCCTGCAATGCCGCTTGTTCTCGCAGATCAAGAGTCAGGAGGAGATTGAGTTCCATTTGTTGCCGTTAGTTTCTTTCGGATCTAAAACACGCCGTGCCCGCGTGGCAAAAATGAAATGTCTCGTCTTCGAAATCGGGGGTTTCCATCTGAATCGTGAGGTGGTCTACGCCAAAACGATCGTGAAGTTTCGTGCGCAACTCTCGTAACAAATCGGGCTGCGAAATAGTGTCGGCGTGAATCACATGCGCGCTGAGCGCTTCGCGCCCGGAGGTGATGGTCCAAACGTGAAGATCGTGAACATCGGCAACGCCCTTCGTATCCAAAATCGCATTTTCCACTGCGGCCAGGTTGATGTGAGCCGGAGTTCCTTCGAGCAATACGTTCGTCGACTCTTTGATCAATCTCACCGACCCCCAGATGATGAGCAAACTAATCACGACGCTGAAAACCGAGTCCGCCGCATACCAGCCAAACAGCGACATACAAACGCCCGCGAGAATCGCAGCCACTGAGCCAAGCGCATCACCCATGACGTGCATCCACGCACCGCGCAGGTTGAGATCAACTTCGTGACGGGCGTGCAGTATCCAGGCACAGATGAGATTGACAGCAAGACCACCGACCGCGACCACAATCATTGGTCCACTGCGAACAACCGGAGGCGACAGCCAACGCTCGTAAGCACCGTAAAAAATGAAGAGCGAGATCACTACGAGAGCCACACCATTCACGAGTGCAGCGATGATCTCGAGCCGGTAATAACCGAATGTTTTGCTGGAAGTCGCGGGACGTGAGCCGAACCAAACAGCGATGAGTGCTAAAACCAGCGCCGCCACGTCAGTGAACATGTGGCCGGCGTCAGCGAGCAGCGCGAGGGAACCGGTCCACCATGCGCCGATCACTTCGGCAAGCATGTACAACGCCGTCAGGACCAGCACGAGACGCAAACGCCGCGAGCTTTCACCTGTGTGCCGCGTCCGGTGATTGTGGTTGTGAGCCGCATGTTCCACGTGGGCTAAAGATTAGCCCGCAAAGGCGCAAGGGCGCAATCCGCGTTTTACAGAGCCGTGAGTCCTGACGCCGAATAGAAATCTCGATAGAGCTCGTTGTATTCGCGCAACGCGACATCCATGATGCGCGGCAACTCTTCTACGTCGGCGATGTTCACTACCGCGTTGCAATTACTGAGAAAAGCAGCATGCGCATCCATCGTGCGCATCGACGGCGACAACAACACAAAAAATAAACGGCGACGCTGCGGCGGACGCATCACGTTGATCTCACGAATCACAAACAGTGAACCCTGTTCAGCCGAATCAAACTGCGGCTCCAACAAAACGACATCCATCTTGTTGGCGCGCATCGTCTCCACAGCCTGGCGTGTTTCTTCGGCTACAAATACCTCGAAATTACTGTCGGAGAGTTTGCGCGCAACGCCTTCGCGATAGGCCTCACTGGCACAAACCAACGCCTTGCGTTTGTCCCACGACGGTCGCGCCATCGGATTGTCGGCTTGCCGGCTGTTTCCCTTCGCCAGCAGATCAACAATCATGCGCAGTGCATCGTCGTTCGTTGTCGTGTCGTTAACGGGATTAGCCGTTGCCGGTTGATAGACTCGCGCGGTCGATTGTTCGAAGCGCGGGTGATCGGTCGCGGGAGATCCTCCGACTGCAAGTGCGCTCTGTTCAGTTGCCGGACTCGATGGGCCAGCGCTCACAGTGTTGTTGCACTTCGGGCAGCGAACGTTGAATGGCCGCTGCGGCGACTTTTCGTCGTCAATCTGCAATCGGGTCGAACATTTTTGGCAAACGATAATCATCTCGTGTTATTCGATCATGCCGAGCATGGAACCGGAATCGGAAAACGCATTTGCCGGCATGCCATCAACCTCGCGGCGAATGAAATCCTCGGCCGCGGTCATACCTTTGAGCGACAGCAGTAGATTGTTTTGGTTGGTGGCGAACGTGAGTCCATCTTCGAGACTCACGACTTTCGATTCGATCAGTTCTTTGATAACTGTGTCGAAGTCCTGCATGCCGTCCAGTTTTCCGTCGCGCATTGCATCAAGCAGTGACTTTCCTTCCTGCTCGCCCGTTTCGACGTATTCGCGAGTACGCGGGCTCGATCTGAGAATCTCGACCGCGGCCACTCGCCCACTGCCGTCCGCGCGCGGGATCAAACGCTGCGAAACTATGTAACGGAACGTCTGCGCAAGCCGCGTGCGAATCACTTGTTCTTCATTTTTTGGATAGAGACCGATGATGCGGTCGACAGTCTTGGACGCGTCGATAGTGTGCAGAGTAGAAAGCACGAGGTGCCCGGTCTCGGCTGCTTCGAGAGCGATCTCGGTGGTCTCGAAGTCGCGCATCTCGCCGATCAGGATCACTTTGGGCGCCTGGCGCAATGTCGCGCGCAGCGCTGAAGGAAAGTCACGCGTGTCGTGACCAACTTCGCGCTGGTTGATCGTCGAGCGTTTGTGCAGGTGGAGATACTCTATCGGATCTTCGATGGTGACGATGTGGTAGTACTTCTTCTCGTTGATGATGTCGATGATGGCAGCTTGAGTTGAACTCTTGCCGGAGCCGGTTGGACCAGTCACAAGCACGAGGCCGTTGCGTAGCTCGGCGATATCGCCTAACTGCGCTGGCAGACCCAAAGAGCGCACCGTGGGAATGTCGGTCGGGATCACGCGCATGACGATCGAGTAGACCCCGCGCTGCTGGAAGATGTTGACGCGAAACCGCGCCCGCGACGGAAGCGAATAGCTAAGGTCGGCGGTGCCGGTGCGTGCGAGACGCTCGGCGGCATCGGGATTACCATGCATGAGCATCATCGCGATGATCTCAGTCTGATAAGGCGTCAGTTTCTGCATCCCGAGCGGCTGGACTGGGGTTAACTTGCCGTTGATTTCGACCTGTGGGAGTTGGCCAACGGAGAAATTCAGGTCGCTGATCTTGTCGGAGACAAGCAGCATTCGCTCAATAATGGGCGGTAAATCAAAAAAGCTCATCTATGTCCGAACTCCGCAGAGGGATAACAGGCAGGGCCGCTCGAAGGAGAATTCACTTCGAATACGCTGCAATTCTCGCGCATAACACTGATAAACGCAAGAAAATTATGTTTATCGCAGGTGATTGCGCAGAGTTTGGGTGGCTGCGGTGATATCGGGTGCGGTTAGGAGGGCGCTAATCACCGCGACGGAGTCGGCGCCGGCGTCGATCACGTCGCGGGCGTTGTTCAGCGAAATCCCGCCGATTGCGACTAACGGAAACCCACCGACCGCAGCACGAGCGGCACGCAAACCATCCAGGCCAAGCACTGGCGCGGTATCGCTCTTGGTGGTGGTGCTGAAAATCGGGCCGATGGCGAGATAGTCGATCGGGAGTTTGGTGGCGCTGATGGCCTGGTCCACGTTGTGGGTTGAATAACCGATGATGGCTTGCGGGCCGAGCAGTTTTCGTGCGACTTCGGGAGGTAAGTCATCCTGACCCAGGTGAACACCGTCGGCGCCGGTTGCGAGGGCGATGTCGACGCGATCGTTGATTATTAACTGCACTCCGTATTGTTTGGCAGCCCTGGCCTGCTCATAAAATTCGAGCGCGGGCATTCGCTTTTCGCGAAGCTGGATAAGTGAAGCGCCACCAAAACTCAGCAAACGCACCTGTTCCGCGTGTGAGAGACCGGATAATTGGACGTCAGTGAGCGGGTAAACTCGTGGCAGTTGAAAAGGAGTTCGCATATTTCACGCAAAGGCGCAAAGAGAAGACGCAAAGACGCATGTGGCGGATCTTCTTTGCGCCTTCGCGTCTTCTCTTTGCGCCTTTGCGTGAAACTCTCCTACGCCTCTGCCTCTTTCCGCTTTGGGCGCTGATTCGCGGGGAGCACACGCTTCCTCAACCGAATACTCTCGGGCGTCACTTCCACCAGCTCATCATCCGCGATGAACTCCAACGCCTGTTCCAACGACAACTCCTTCGGCGGCACGAGTCGCATCGCTTCGTCAGCCGTTGACGCACGCATGTTTGTCAGCTTCTTCTCTTTGATAGCATTCACATCGAGATCCACCGCCCGCGCGTTTTCACCGACGATCATGCCTTCGTAAACTCGCGTGCCTGGTCGCACGAAGAGCGTGCCGCGCTCCTGCAAGTTGAACAACGCATACGTCGTCGTCTCACCCATACGATCCGCAACGAGCGATCCCGTCGCGCGCCCACGCATCGGTCCCTGCCACTCGCCCCAGCGCAGGAACATCGTGTTCAGTAGCCCTGTCCCCTTCGTCTCCGTCAGAAACTCGTTACGGAATCCAATCAATCCGCGCGAGGGCGCCTCAAACTCCAGCCGCACGCGCCCGGTCCCGTGATTGACCATCTTCGTCATCTGCCCCTTGCGACGACCAAGCGCCTCCGTAATCACGCCGATGAACTCGTCGGGACAATCAACCACAACCGCTTCGATCGGCTCCAGCGTATTCCCGTCAACTTTCCGCGTGATCGCTTCCGGCTTCGAGACCTGGAGCTCGTAACCTTCGCGTCGCATCATCTCGATCAGGATTGCGAGCTGCAACTCGCCACGCCCGGATACTTTGAACTGATCTGGCGACTCCGTGTCCTCGACTCTGATCGCGACGTTCCCGAGGATCTCTTTGTCTAGTCGTTCTTTGAGTTGGCGCGAGGTGACAAACTTGCCCTCACGTCCTGCGAACGGTGAGTTGTTGACGCCGAAGATCATCGCGATCGTCGGTTCGTCGACCGCGATGGACGGTAACGGCTGCGGGTTTTCAGTCGATGTGATCGTGTCGCCGATGTTGATGTTGTCGATGCCGGCGAGCGCAACGATCTCGCCGAACCCGGCGCACTCGACCGGCTCGCGCTTCAAACCCTCAAAGACGTAGAGCTGCGAGACTTTGGTTTTGTGCGTGGAGCGGTCGGGCTTCACGACTGTGATCTGATCGCCGATCTTGATCTCGCCGGAGAAGATGCGACCGATAGCGAGACGACCAACGTAGTCGTTGTAGTCGAGATTCGCGACGAGTAACTGAAGCGAGTCGTTGCGCAGTTCGCGTGGCGCCGGAATTGAAGCGACGATCTGGTCGAAGAGTGGTTGCAGATTCTCGGAAGTGTCTTCCAGCTTTCGCTTGGCAGTGCCGTCGCGCGAGACAGCGTAAAGAATAGGAAACTCGATCTGTTCGTCGGTCGCGTCGAGATCCAGAAACAGCTCGTAAATCTCATCAACCACTTCAGCCGGGCGCGCATCGCTGCGATCGATCTTGTTGACAACTGCGATCGCCGGCAAACGCGCCTCGAGAGCTTTCCGCAACACGAATCGAGTTTGCGGCAAACAACCTTCGGCAGCGTCGACCAGCAGCATCACGCCGTCGACCATTTTCAAGACGCGTTCGACTTCACCGCCGAAGTCCGCGTGTCCCGGCGTGTCGACGATGTTGATCTTCACGTCGCGGTAACGCACCGCGGTGTTCTTCGCCATGATCGTGATGCCGCGCTCGCGCTCGAGATCCATCGAATCCATGACGCGTTCGCGCACCTGTTCGTTGTCGCGGAAGGTCCCTGACTGGCGCAGCATCGTATCCACGAGCGTGGTTTTACCGTGGTCGACGTGCGCAATGATGGCTATGTTTCGGATGTTCTTTCGTTCAGACATTCGATTCATTTAGCCACGGAATTCACGGATTACCTAATTGCCGAAGGGCTTCAAAAAGCACGATGCCGACTGCGGTGGCGAGATTCAAGCTGCGCACGTTCGGGTTGAGGATCGGGATTTTCAAACAATGATCCCAGTTTGCGTGCAGCAGTTCCTCGGGAAGCCCGCGCGTCTCGCGCCCAAACACGAGGCAGTCGTCCGGCTGAAAATTCCAGGCGGTGTAGAGGCGGTCTGCTTTGGTCGTGAGGTAAACGAAGCGTGCCTCAGACAGTGATTGGTACAGCGCTTCGAGATCTCGATGGCGAGTGAGCTTCACTTCAGGCCAGTAATCGAGACCAGCGCGACGCACGGCGCGGTCGTCCATGCGGAAACCGGTCACGCCTACGATGTGCAGCGGAGTGTTCGTCGCCGCACACAAGCGCGCAACGTTGCCGGTGTTTGGTGGGATCTCTGGTTCGACAAGCGCGACGGAAAGCATGCTCCCAGTATAGGACTATACAAAGAAAGAAACGACGAGCTTCGCTTGAAGATCTCGTCGTTTCTTTTGTAAGACCTCTCCGGCCTCAGATGTTCGTGTGCGCCGGTGGAAGGTTCGTACTGAAACCTGCTGGTTCGGGTTATCTCTTCTTTGCGGCTTTCTTGGTTCCGCCGCCCTTCTTTGCGGCCTTCTTGGCGCCGCCCTTCTTTGCGGCTTTCTTTCCACCTTTTTTAGTTGCCATAGCTTCTATGTGCTCCTTCTTTCGAGTTTAGGTTTTATGTTTCTTCACGACCACAAGATACTGTGCTTACTTGGTTCTTGTGGGCTAGAGTAAACGGCGCACAACATCTTGCTATATAAACGCAATTGCCTCTCATGTCAACAACTTATTACTCGAAAGTAAAAATATTTTTCACGTACGTCACGCGCATGATCGACGCGTTGAAGAGCTTCATCACGGCGCACGCGCGTCGATGGTCCAACTCGCTCTTCTCTCACTAAGGAGCGATCGTCGCGTGAAAGAGCGATGACAAGTTCAAGGATGAACTTCGCAATCTGAAGTTGAGTTGTGAGAAGGAGTAGAAGTGATGGTCCAACTTTTTGACTAACGAAACAGCGGCGTGAAGATCCACTGATCGTGACGTTCGATACCGTAGTACGTAAGCACTGATTCACGATGACTGCGACTCGCCACACCAACGAATGGACCAGTCGCATCGTCATCAATAGATGAGCTGCTGTCCTGCGAACTGACCAACCCCAGGTTAGTGACATTGGTGATGCGCGGGACTGCAAACTGTTGTAACTGCGCGATTTGCGGATCGTGAGTAGGCGGCAGCACGTTGCCTGCATAGAACATTACAGCCTGCTGAAAATCGATCAATCCTTCAGTGCGCGGCAGAACAAAACGCCACTCACCTTCAATCGTAAGTGGATCGCGCGCGGCCGAAGGACGAAGAATCTGACGATTCTTTGAACCACCCGGAATCGGTATTCCTTCCAACAGTTGGTCCATCGAAGTAGGCAATGCTTGATCGCCCTGGCCGCGACCTTGTGTAGAACGATAACGATAGTAATCGCGAATCGCGTCGGCCACTTGCTCACCGCGAAAGATCGCTTCCTGCTCTCGCTCACGCATCACCTGCTGCTGCGCACTCGGCGCTACAGCCATCGCAAAGAGCGCGAGCACGGTCATCATCGCAAGCAGCGCCACGAGGGTGTAGCCGGCCTCAGATCGCCTCGTCGCGACTGAAACGGTGAGTGAGAGCGGCTTAGAGCCGTTTGATCTCGACCCGTATATATTGTGGTCGGCTGTTGGTCTATGGTTCGTCATCTTCAGCATCAACACGCGGTGTCGGACGCGACAAAGCACCTGCACTCTTATCGCCTTCAGTCATCGCGAGACTGTGTTTGATCTTCAAACTTGTATCGGTGAGCACCAGCTCCTTATCAGAGATGCTCGTCACTCGAAACCTGCCACCGATCACGTCGCCCTTGAGAACACTGAGGATGTTCTTGTTGCCTTTATCCTGAACCAGAGCAGTATCAGCAATACGATTGTTTGGACTGATGATGCCGATGTAACTGAAGTTCGGCGTCGGCGGCGCTGCGACGTTGATCGTTTGCTGGTTTGAGTAGAGCTGATTATCCGGTGTGCGAACCACCACGTTGCGCGCACCGGGATTAGAGATGAATGATGCCGGGATAGTTGCTGAAACCTGTTGTGGATTCTTGTAAGTGGTGGGGAGCTCGCGACCATCTACATAGATGCGCATCGCGGGCGTGAACTTGTCACCGGCCACTTCGAGTTTGAAATCCGCAGTCCGAGCATAGACGTTGGAAGGAGAAACAGATGCCAGCAACACTGGTGGTGACGGCTCCGGCGTAGGCGTTGGAGTCGACGGCGCCGGTTTAACGATAACCGGAGGTTCGTAATAAGCGAATATGTTGCGTCTCGCGTCGGGAGCATTGTACGACGAGGGCGGGTAGTTAACTTCCGTGAACACCGCCGCGCTTTTTACTTCAGGCGAGACTGCCGGGCCATTCGGACGCACTGGGGTTTGTCCAGCGCGCTGTGGCGACGGGGTCCCTTGCGCTCGCGACGTC
>Ga0105248_10007587_pt1 | contig 11917 bp, 12 predicted proteins | sample KBSS34metaG_FD_81524 | JGI IMG/M metagenome (GOLD analysis project Ga0105248, IMG submission 81524) | Switchgrass rhizosphere microbial communities from Kellogg Biological Station, Michigan, USA - KBS S3-4 metaG | ecosystem: Host-associated > Plants > Roots > Rhizosphere > Soil | place...
GGGGCGTCAGGAGGCCAGGGTCGCGGTGAGCGTGATCTCGGTGCCCGGCGCGAGCAGCCGGGAGATCGGGCAGCCCTGCTTCGTACCCTCGGCGATCTTCTGGAACGTGTCGTTGTCGATGCCGGGGGCGTTCACCGTGGTGTTGAGGTCGATGCGGGTCACGGTCTGCTGACCGTTGACGGCTTCGAGGTGGACGTTGGCGGTGGTGTCGATCGACACCGGGGTGAAGCCGGCGTCGGCGAGGCCTTTGGACATCGCCATCGAGAAGCAGCCCGCGTGGGCCGCCCCGATCAGCTCTTCCGGGTTGGAGCCCTCACCGTCGGCGAAGCGCGACTTGAACGAGTAGTTGCCCTGAAGGCCGCCCTGGCCGGTACGCATAGTGCCGGCGCCCTCGGTGAGGGTGCCTTCCCAACGGGCGGACGCGGAACGAATAGCCATGCCAGCGACGCTAGTGCATGTCCATCCGGACCGGGCACGACCCGGCCCACATCCCGCATCCCGGGGCCTCCGCGATGCCAGACTGGACACCATGAACGTCACGGTGTTCGGGACCGGGCCGGTGGGTCGCAGTGTGGCGACGAGGCTGGTCGAGCTCACTCACGCGGTGGCCATGGGCAGTCGGCATCCCGGCAACCCGGACGCGGCGGCGTGGTTGGCCAGTGTCGGCAGCCATCGCGGGGCCCGGGTGGTCGGCCTGGCCGAGGCGGCGGCGCACGGCGCGCTGCTGGTGAACGCGACCTCGGCGGCCACCTCGGTCGAGATGCTGGAGCAGGCGGGCGAGCCGAACCTGCACGGCAAGGTGCTGCTGGACCTGGCCAACCCGGAGCCGGACGCCGTGGAGTCCGCGAGCCTGGCCGAGCGGATCCAAGAGAGGTTCCCGGACCTGCAGGTCGTCAAGGCGCTGAACATGGTCGCCCCCGACGTGATGACCCACCCGGACCGCCTGCCCGAGGAGACGACGGTGTTCGTCGCCGGCGAGGACCCGGAGGCCAAGGCGACCGTGGCCGACCTGCTCCGCTCGTTCGGCTGGCGGTCCATTCTGGACCTGGGCGGAATCGCCGCGGCCCGGGGCATGGAGCAGTACCGTCCACTGTGGAACGCGCTGGCGGCTGCTCAAGGAACCGAGTCGTTCAACCTGCGGGTTGTGCGAGCCTGATGACGCCGTACGACGTGATCGTGGTCGGTGGTGGCCACAATGGACTGATCGCCGCCGCCTACCTGGCCAAGGACGGCCGCAAGGTTCTGGTACTGGAACGCCGTGAGGTGCTGGGCGGGGCGGCCGTCTCCGAGCACCCGTTCGGCCCCGGATACACCGTGTCGACACTGTCCTATGTGCTCAGTCTGCTGCCGCCCGACCTCTGGCACGACCTGGACCTGGCCGAGCACGGACTGTTCGTCTACCCGCAAGGGCCGTACTTCGCGCCGCGCCGGGACGGGCGCTACCTTCAGCTGCCGGACGACCCGGCCCGGCGAGCGGCCGCGATCGAGCCGTTCTCGAAGACCGACGCCGAGGCGTACGAGCGGTGGGAGGCCTGGCTTTCGAGGCTCGGCCGGCTGGTCGGCCCGCTGCTGCACGCGATCCCGCCCACCCTCGGCTCCCGCCGGCCGCGCGATCTGGTCGAGCAGGCCGGCCTGCTGGCCCGGCTGCGCGGCATCGACGTGCGCGCGGCGGTCGACCTCACCCGGCTCTTCTCCGCCAGCGTCGCCGACCTGGTCGAGGACCGGTTCAGCTCCGACGCGATGCGGGGCCTGCTCAGCGTCTCCGGTGTCATCGGCATGTGGGCGGGCCCGCGGAGCGCCGGCACCGGCTTCGTGACCCTGCACCACCACCTGGACCAGACCGGCGCCGGAGCAGCGGCCTGGGGCTTCCCGCGCGGCGGGATGGGGGCGGTGACGCAGGCGCTGGCCGGCTCGGCGCGATCCTTCGGGGCGGAGATCCGCACCAGCACCGAGGTTGCCCGCATCGACGTGCGTGGCGGCGAGGTCGTCGGGGTGACGCTGCACAACGGGTCCGCCCTGACCGCCCGTACCGTCGTCGCGACCGTTCACCCGCGCATCGCGTTCCTGACCCTGGTCGGCCGCGAGCACCTGCCCGAGGACTTCGTCGCCGACATCGAGGCGTGGCGGAGTCGGTCCGGCACGGTGAAGGTGAACTTCGCGGTCGACCGCCTGCCCACGTTCGCCGCTCATCCGGAGTACGACCCGGAGATCCACGGCGGCACGATCGTGCTGGCCGACTCGGTCGACGACATCGAGGGCGCCTACCAGGAGGCGGTCGGTGGCAAGGCGTCGTCGTTGCCGTTCGCCGACGTGTGCATCCCGAGCGTGTACGACCGGGGCCTGGCACCCGAGGGGCACCACGTCGTCAGCGCGTTCACCCAGTGGGTGCCGCACGGCTGGGCCGACGCGCCGGAGCCGGACGAGCTGCGGTCGTACGCCGACCGGGTGGTCGCGCGACTGGAGGAGGTCGCGCCCGGCTTCACCGACTCCATCGTGGACCGCCAGGTGGTCGGGCCGGACACCATGCAGAACGAGTACGGGCTGGTCGGCGGCAACATCTTCCACGGCGAGCTGACCCCGGGGCAGATGTTCCACGGGCGGCCCGCGGCCGGGTACGCCGACCTGCGCACCCCGATCCGCGGGCTGTACCAGGCCGGCAGCGCCACCCACGGAGGCGGCGGGGTCACCGGGATCCCGGGGCGCAACGTGGTCCGCCAGATCAAGCGCGATAGGCGCCGCTGAGTCCCTCATTGAGTACGGCGCCCCTGCCTGCGAGCATGGAGCGGTCCGTACGGGAGGGGGCGTCGTGGCTCGCGATGAATGGATCAACGAAACGTCCGGGCCGAGCTGGCTGGGCCGGCTGGTGTCTCCGGGGAGCAGTCGACCCGGCACGACGCCGTTCCTGGCGCTCGCGGCCGCCGTGATCGCATTCGTGTGCTCGCTGGCGTTCGACTGGATCGGGGTCATCGCGAAGTACACGGCTCAGAGCGACCGGAACGTCATGAGCGTCTACGGCGCCGTCATCACGGTCGACAGCGGTCACACCACTCTGGTCGCCGGAGGCAACGTAACCGGGCTGGATCTGATGGGCCTGGTATACGGACTGGGCACCCTCGGGTTGGTCACCCTCGGATTCACCGTGCTCTCCCGGCCCGACCTCGCGCTGCGGATGCGGATGGCCGTGGCCGGGTTGGGCATCGGCCTCCTCGGGGTGGTCGTCGCGGCGGCGATCAAGCTGCCGTCGTTCCTGATCGTCAACGGTTCCTTCGCCTCGGGCGGGACCCTGGACAACCTTCAGCGGTCTTACAAGCCGGGCATCTTCTGTGCGATCGCGGCGGCGGTGCTCCCGGTGATCGCGGTCTGGATCCGATCGGCCCCGGCCGCCCGCAGCGCCATCGATGCCGAGGAGGCCGGCCGGCTGGCCCCGCCCACGCCGACGAGTCCGGCGCCTCCTGCCCCACCGCCGGCCTCGAGGCCGACCACCGCGCCGGACGCCTCGGTGGTGTTCGGCCAGTACGATCCGGATCCCGCTCGCTGGAGACGCGCTCCATCGGCGTCGTTCGATATGACGGTGACCCCGGACGAATAGGGGCCGCCCGGCGATATCGAGTGAGGCCGCCGCGGCGCGCCCGGTACGCTCGGTGCGTGATTGACCTGCGACAGCTTCGAGACGACCCCGATCGGGTGAAGGCCAGCCAGCGTGCCCGAGGCGATGCTGAGTCCCTTGTGGACGATCTGCTGCGGGCCGACGAGGCGCGCCGGTCCACGCTGCAGGCGTTCGAGGCGCTCCGGGCCGAGCAGAAGCAGCTGTCGAACCAGGTCCGCGCCGCCAAGGGCGAGGAGCGCGAGCGGGTCCTGGCCCGCACCAAGGAGCTGGCCGCCCAGGTGAAGCAGGCCGAGGCCGCGTCGAACGAGGCGGAGCGAACCCTGCGCGAGGCGCACCTGGCCGTACCCAACGTGGTGCAGGACGGAGCGCCGCCCGGCGGCGAGGACGATTACGTGGTGCTGCGCGAGGTCGGCGACAAGCCGGCCATCGACAACCCGCGCGACCACCTCGAGCTCGGCGAGGGCCTGGGCGCCATCGACTGCGAGCGCGGGGCGAAGGTCTCGGGCAGCCGGTTCTACTTCCTCACCGGCCCGGGGGCGCTGCTGCAGATCGGCCTGCTCCAGCTCGCCATGGCGCAGGCGGTCGAGCACGGATTCACGCCGATGATCACGCCCGTACTGGTGAAGCCGGAATCCATGGAGGGAACCGGTTTCCTCGGCGCGCACGCCAGCGAGATCTACCGGTTGGAGGCCGACGACCTCTACCTGGTCGGTACCTCGGAGGTGGCGCTGGCGGCGTACCACGGCAACGAGATCCTCGACATCCCGGCCGAGCAGCCGATCCGGTACGCCGGCTGGTCGTCGTGCTTCCGGCGCGAGGCCGGCTCGTACGGCAAGGACGTGCGCGGCATCATCCGGGTGCACCAGTTCGACAAGGTTGAGCTGTTCGCGTACGCCCGGCCCGAGCAGGCGGACGCGGAGCACCTGCGGTTGCTGGCCTTCGAGGAGGAGTTGCTGGCCAAGGTGGAGCTGCCGTACCGGGTCATCGACGTCGCCGCGGGTGACCTCGGCACGTCGGCCGCCCGCAAGTACGACTGCGAGGCGTGGATCCCGTCGCAGGGGCGCTACCGCGAGCTGACGTCGACGTCGAACTGCACCACGTTCCAGGCCCGGCGGCTGGGCGTGCGCTACCGCGACGCCGACGGCAAGCCACAGACCGCGGCCACGCTGAATGGCACCGCGGCCACCACCCGGTGGATCGTCGCCATCCTGGAGAACCACCAGCAGCCGGACGGCTCGGTGGCGGTACCCAAGGCGCTGCAACCGTTCCTCGGTGGGCGCGACGTGCTTGAACCGGTAGCGCGTACGTAACCGCAAAGTCATGGTCGGGGTGGCACGGGCGGCGTAGTGTTGCTGACCCGCGATCAGCGCGGGTACGGCACAGGAGGCGCTCATGGCCTTACCGTCACTGGTTGCCACCGACCTCGACGGCACGCTGGTTCGTACCGACGAAACGGTTTCCGACTACTCCTTGCGGGTACTGAGAAAGATCCGCGAGCTCGGGATCGTGGTGGCCGGAGTGACCGGCCGAGGCGCGCGCCTCATCGAGCTGTGTCAACGCGACCTGCCCGAGGCGGACTTCTTCGTGCTCGCCCAGGGCGCGTACGTGGTGGACCAGCGCGGACCGGAGCCACGGGTGCTGCGCCGGGCCCGGATGGACGGCGAGGCGCTGGCCGAGTGCCTGCGCCGGCTCGAGGACGCCGTCGGCCCCCTCACGGTGCTGGTCGAGGCGAGCGATGAGCCGCGGTCGCCGCTGTGGGGTGACCCGTACGCCGTCTGGCCGTACCCGGAGTGGATCCCGTACGACCGTTCCGCCGCGCTGGCCGGCCCGGTGTACAAGGGGTTCGCGCATGCCCCGAGCCACACGGCCGACGAGCTGCTCGCGGTCGCCCGTACCGTGATCCCACCCACACTGGCGACGGTGACCCAGGCCGGCCTGGGCTACGTGGAGATGACCGCACCGGGCGTGGACAAGGGCAGCGGCCTGGCCGTGGTCGCGGCCGAGCTGGGCCTGACCGCCGAGGACGTGTGCGTGTTCGGCGACATGCCCAACGACGTACCGATGTTCCAGTGGGCCCGGTGGCGGCGGGTCGCGGTCGCGAACGCGCATCCGGAGGTGCTGGCCCTGGCCGACGAGGTCACGGCGAGCAACGACGCGGACGGCGTGGCCGCCTGGCTCGAGTCGATGCTCACCGACTGAGCCCGCTCACGCGCCGGCTGGGAGCGTTTCCAGTTACAGGTACTGGCCGGTGCCGCCGTCCTGTTTGTCGCCCTGGGTTCCCGGTGCCCCGGGCGCGCCGGACGGGCCCATCGGCAGCGCCGGCCGCCCGCTGCGCATCTGCTCCAGCTGCATGCGGGCCGCCATCTGCTGCGCCACGAGTGTGGCCTGGATCCCGTGGAACAGCCCCTCGAGCCAGCCGACCAGCTGGGCCTGGGCCATCCGCAGCTCCGGCTCGCTCGGCGTGGTGCCCTCCTCGAACGGCAGCGACAGCCGGTCGAGCTCGCTCACGAGCTCGGGGGCGAGGCCGGACTCCAGTTCGGTGATCGAGCGGCGGTGGATCTCGGTGAGGCGCTGCCGGGCCTTTTCGTCCAGCGGGGCCGCCTTGACCTCCTCGAGCAGCTGCTTGATCATGCTGCCGATCCGCATTACCTTGGCCGGTTGCTCGATGAGGCGCGAGGGGTCCTCGTCCTCGGGCGCGTCGTCAACCTGCATGGTGCCGACTGGACGCCCGTCGGGTCCGACCACGACGACGGTGTTGGGGCCGTGCTGGTCGCGGTCCGAGGTCTCGCTCATGAGCACCCTCCTCGATGGCTGTAGGTCCAGGGTCGCGCAGGCAACTCATAACGATAGCGTCGCCGCATGAGCACGACCTCGCGGACGGTGCTGGATCGTCCCGCCCCGCCGCCGTCGTACACGGTGAGCTACGGCGACCTGGCCGATCAGGTGGCCGACGTGTGGGTTCCTGCCCACGGCGAGCCGGCGCCAATCGTCCTGTTGTTCCACGGCGGTTTCTGGCGCCACGTCTGGGACCGGCGGCATCTGCGGCCGCTCGCCTCCGCGCTGGCGCGTGAGGGGTACGTGGTGGCCACTCCGGAGTACCGCCGGACCGGGGCACCGGGCGGCGGCTGGCCGGGCACGTTCGACGACGTGCGCGCCGCGGTGACTGCCGTGCCCGCACTGGTCTCCGCGCGGACTCCGACCGACAGCCGGGTCATCCTGTCCGGGCACTCAGCCGGCGGTCAGCTCGCGCTGTGGGCCGCCGCGTTGGTCCACACGGCCGGTGCGGTCGCGCTGGCGCCGGTGGCCGACCTGCGGGCGGCGTACGCGCTCGACCTCGACGGCGGTGCGGTGGCCGCCCTGCTCGGCGGAGCGCCGGACGAGGTCCCGGACCGCTATGAGCAGGCCGATCCACTGGTACGCGTCCCCGCGGCCGGACGAGTCGTCGTGGTGCACGGGCTGCGCGATGCCCATGTCCCGCCGGACTTCTCGTCGCGCTACGCCGACGCCGCGCGGGCGGCCGGCGGCGAGGTGCTGCTGTACCAGCCCGAAGCCGACCACTTCGAGGTGATCGACCCGGAGTGTCCCGTGTGGTCGTTGATACGGCAGGGATTTCGTGACGTCACCGGACCAACACGTCACGTTGACGACGCACAAGATTCACGGTAGAACGCACCAGGGACCGGACACGGGCCCGCCCGTGTCGGGAGGAATGTGACTGTGCCCAGACTCAGTGGGTCCCATCTGGACCGCCGTCAGCTGCTGCGAATGTTCGGAGCGGCGGCAGTGCTGGGCGCGTCCGCGGCGGCCGCGGCTGCCTGCGACCCGGGTCCGGCGCCCGCCGCGGGAAAGCCGAACGGACGGTCCGTCAAGATCGGGCTCGTGACGCCGGCGTTGGGTGACTACGCAAAGATCGGCGACGACATCCAGAAGGGCTTCCGGCTCTACCTCGAGATGAACGACGGCCTGTTCGGCGGCAGCACCGTCGATCTGCGCTCCGCGGAAGAGGGCCCGACACCCCAGGCGGCGGCCGCGGCGGTGAAGGGCCTGCTCGATGACGGCGTGGTGGCGATCGCCGGCATCGCGAACCCGGAAGCACTGCCCGCGGTGGCGCCGATGATGGCGCAGGCCAAGGTTCCGCTGGTGTGCACCAACTCCTGCCCCAGCACGCTGGTCAAGCCCGACTTCCTGTGGCGAGCGTCCTCAATGGAGGGTGAGGCCGGCAAGTCGTTGGCCGCCTACGCCCGGGCCGAGGGTCAGAACGCGTACCTGTTCTATGACGACACCACGCCGGCCCGGGAAGAGGTGGCCGCGTTCCGGGCCGCGTTCACCGATATCGGCGGGCGCATTGTCGGCGACGTGCCGGGCAAGGTGGCGTTCGGGACTCGCATGGCCACGGCGAAGGCGACCCAGCCCAACGTGATCTACGCCGCGCACACCGGCGACGTCGCGGCCGCGCTGATCGACGCGTACCGCACCGCCGGCATCACGGCCAAGCTCATCGGTCCCGGCACTCTGACGGAGACGACCGACCTGACGAAGCTGTCCGCCCTGCCGAGCGGCGTCTACACGTCGATGTTCTACGCGACGGACCTCGACAACTCGCCGAACCAGGTCTTCGTGGCGAGCTACCACAAGACATACGGGAGCGCACCGAGCAGCTTCGCCGCGGCCGCCTACGACAGCGCGTTCATCCTCGACCACGCCCTGGCCCGGCAGAACGGTGCGACGGACCCGGAGGTGCTGGACAAGGACCTCGGGAAGCTGGGTCAGATGGACAGCCCGCGCGGCGTCTGGACGTTCAACGGCAACCGTTCGCCGCAGCAGCGCTGGTATCTACGCCAGTTGCGCGAGGACGGCTCGGTGCCGGCGAACATGGTCGAGACCGACCTGACCGTGTTGACCTGAGCCTCTACTCAGGGACTCGCGCCACCGCGAAGACCGACTGGCCGAACGGCATCCGGTACCGGTCGAGTGCCCGCGCCAACGGCACCACGGTGCGGTCATAGGTGCGCAACAGCAGGCCGTTCTGCGGCGTCCGGTTGAGCGCCTTGACCATCACGTACCAACTGATCAACCCGACCGGGTTGACGTAGCGGACCTGCTTCGGCGCCAGCCCGGCCTGTCGCACCGCGCGCAGCATGCTGTCCTTCGTGTAGCGCCGCTGGTGCCCGATCGCGCGATCGAAGCGGGACATGGCCGACGGGAACGCCGGAACGACCAGGACGATTGCGCCGCCCGGACGCACGTGCTCGGCGAGGGACCGCAGCGCTGCGACATCGTCGGGAATGTGTTCGAAGACGTTGAACGCGACCGCCCCGGAGTACCGCCGCTGCCGGCTCTGCTCGTCGCCGAGCAGGAGGTACTGGACCCGGACCACGTCGTGGCCGGCGAACCTGCGCGTCAACCCGTCGAGGCGCGACGGATCCGCCTCCGTACAGGTGAAGGACGTGACGTCGGGCACCCACTCCAGGGCGTAGTCGCCCGTGCCGGAGCCGATCTCCAGCGGGTCGGGCCCCAGGTACGGGCGGGCCAGGTCGGCCAGCCAGCGCCGGTACGCGCGCGCGTCCGACAGGTCCTCGAGGACCTCCGACTGAAGCTGCGAGTCTCCGGTCACCTTGCCCACGCGTACACTCTGTCAGGTTGTCCCGGCGGTGTCGTGTGGAGGTGTCGTTGTGCCGTCCCGCGACGCCCGCAGCGGCCGCCCCCCTGCCCGTCGCCGGTCCGGCCGTGGTGCCGTGGCGGCCCTGGTCGTGGCGGTTGTCGCCATCGTGGTCGGGGTAGTCGTCGTGGTCGTGGGTAGCCACTCCTCTACGCCCCCGGCGCGGGCGTCCGCTCCGTCGACGAGCGCGTCAGCCGGGGATACCGCCGTGGCCTGGGGCGCCGATCAGCTTCGGCGCTTCGACGCGGCGACCGCGTTGATCGCGTCCAAGAAGGGTCACATCGGGATCGTGGTCGAGGACCGCCAGACCGGCCTGATCTGGCGCGGTGGCGAGCCGAACACGTTGATCTGGGCCGGCTCGACGCCGAAGCTCGCGTTCGCGTTGGCGTTGCGAGAGTGGGCTCGTTCGCGCGGCACCGCTCTCGACGCGAACACCAACACGCAGATCGCCGCCATGCTCGCCGTCTCCGACAACCACGCCGCCGACACACTCTGGAACCGGTACGCCACCTCGGATCCGGCCGCGTGGATGACCCGCTTCCACGGCTTCGGCATGACCACGGCGACCTATGTGGACACATTCCCGAAGCGGTGGGGCTTCGTGAAGTGCTCGGCCCAGGACCTGGTCGGGCTGATGGACTACATCCTCACCAAGGCCGATCCGACCGACCGGGCCTACCTGGTGAACGCGATGCGCACGGTCGGGGACATCCAGCACTGGGGCGTGTGGGGGGCCGGGTCATCCCTGCAGCCGGGGGTGAAGGACGGCTGGTCGGTCGAGAAGGACGCCGGCAAGGACCATTGGATCACCGCCACGGTCGGGTTCGCGGGACCGAACGAGCGGTACTCCATCGGCGCGATGTACCACCAGCTTCCGGGCGGCGACACGATCGATGAGGGCGTGCACACCCTGACCGACCTGGTCGCCACCGTGTTCGGAGCGCCCGTGCCGGCGCCGGCGGTTGTCCCGCCGGCGGACACCTAGGCCGTTACCAGCAGGACCTTTCCGGTGTGCTCGTTGGCCTCCACGGTCCGATGGGCGGCGGCCGCGTCCTCGATGGACACTCTACTGTGGACGATCGGCCTTACGAGGCCCGACTCGATCAGCGGCCACACGTGCTCGCGGACGCCCGAGATGATGGCCGCCTTCTCCGCGTCGGGGCGCGAGCGCAGCGTGGTGGCGATGATGCTGGCCCGCTTGCCGAGCATCAGGCCGAGGTTGAGCTCGCCTTTGAGGCCGCCCTGTAGGCCGATCACGACCAGGCGGCCGCCGGTGGCCAGGCTGGCGACGTTTCGCTCCAGATAGGACGCTCCCATGATGTCGAGGATCACGTCCACGCCGCGGCCACCGGTCGCGGTGTGCACGGCCTTGGCGAAGTCGTCGGTGGTGTAGTCGATCGCGACCTCGGCGCCGAGGTCCAACAGGATCGGATGCTTGAGCACTCGGGCGGTGGTGAACACCCTGGCCCCGCGCGCGGCGGCGAGCTGGATGGCGAACGTGCCGATGCCACTTCCGCCGCCGTGCACCAGCAGCGTGTCCAAGCTCTGCAGGCGGGCGAGCTCGAAGACGTTGTTCCACACGGTGGCCGCGACCTCGGGCAGGGCCGCCGCGTCGACCAGGGAAACGCCGCGCGGTACGGGTAGGCAGTGCTCAGCCTTGGCGGTGGCCTTCTGCGCGTACCCGCCGCCGCCGATCAGGGCGCAGACCTCATCCCCCACGCTCCAACCGGTCGTACCGTGCCCGACCGCGGCGACGCGACCGGAGACCTCCATGCCCGGGTATGGAGGGGCGCTCGGTGGCGGTGGGTAGAAACCGGCCCGCTGCAACAGGTCGGCCCGGTTGATGCCGGCCGCGGCCACGTCGATGAGGACCTCGCCGTCGGCCGGAACCGGATCGTCCACTTCGGACCACGTGAGCACGTCCGGGCCGCCCGGGGCGGCGATCGTCACCGCGTACACGTCGTTCTCCTGTTTCTAGAACCGCTGGCCCGTAATCTTCTCAAAGACTTCGATGTACCGCTCGCGGGTGGCTTCGACGACCTCGGGCGGGATCTCCGGACCGGGCGGCGTCTTGTCCCAGCCGGTGCTGGTCGCCCAGTCTCGGACCATCTGCTTGTCGAACGAGTGCTGCGGGCGGCCCGGCTCCCACGCGTCCAGGGCCCAGAACCGCGATGAGTCCGGCGTGAGCACCTCGTCGGCCAGGATCAGGCCGCCGTCGGGACCTCGGCCGAACTCGAGCTTGGTGTCGGCGATGATGATGCCGCGCGCTCGGGCGATGTCGGCACCGCGCTCGTACACCTCGATCGTCTTGCGTCGCAGCTCGGCGGCCGTCTGCTCGCCCTCCTGGTCGACCACGTGCGCGTACGTGATGAACTCGTCGTGCTCGCCCACGGCGGCCTTGGTGGTCGGCGTGAAGATCGGCGGCGTCAGGCGGTCCGCCTCTTTCATGCCCGGCGGCAGGTCGACGCCCGCGACCTGGCCCGTCTTCTCGTACTCGACCAGACCGAGGCCGGTCAGGTAGCCGCGGGCGATGCACTCGACCGGGATCATCTCCAGCCGCCGGCACCTGATCGCCCTTCCGAGCCACTCCTGCGGGACATCCGTCGCGGAGATGACATGGTTGTCGACCACGTCGGCCAGCTGCTCGAACC
>Ga0105248_10007588_pt1 | contig 11917 bp, 9 predicted proteins | sample KBSS34metaG_FD_81524 | JGI IMG/M metagenome (GOLD analysis project Ga0105248, IMG submission 81524) | Switchgrass rhizosphere microbial communities from Kellogg Biological Station, Michigan, USA - KBS S3-4 metaG | ecosystem: Host-associated > Plants > Roots > Rhizosphere > Soil | place...
AGCCAGTCCGTCATCGACCAGGAAGACGGTCCGGTCGCGCAAATCGGGCATGGGCTGGCCGCCCCGATAGAGCCGTTCTCTCCGAGCCATTTCCCTGGATTCTTTGGCCACCACGGCTTCGACGTCATCTGCCGAAAGATTCAACTCTTCGATCAGTTCGGAATAAAGGACGCGAATATTGCCGGCGATGGCGCCCATGGCGAGTTCCTGCTGCCAGGGAACGCCGAGCCTCCTCACAATGAGTACGTCCAGAGGGCAGGAGAGGGCTGCCGCTATCGGCGCTCCGACCGCGAGCCCACCGCGCGGAAGGCCCAGGACGATAGGGTCGACCCCATGACCACGGGATAGGACTTTTCTCGCCAGAAGCTCGCCGGCCTGCGTGCGGTCCGTGAAAGGTAGTTCGATCAGCATCCGATCCTGTTCCTGACGCCGATACTCCTACACTTCCAGAGCAATCTTCGAGCCACGAAGCGCGAAGTCTGAAGGCGAACGCTGTGCACGACGAACACGCAAAGCGTGGGCCGGTACACGCAAAACGGATCGCGAAAATGGGGCAGGCAACCCAGCTGGCTCGATTCCGCCGGGGACCGGGCGCCAGGCATTAGCGGGCCAGCGCGAATCCAAATCTCGATCCGGCGTTTGGCGCCCTGAGGTAGAATGACCGCGTGTCCAAGCACGAGTTGGCCCGCCCCTCCGCAACTTCCTTCGGCGAAGGTTTTGCTAAGGGCCGCCCATGTTGAGTCATGAGCTTGCCGCTGATCGGCAGCACTCCGGATGGAAAACAGCTGTTGATCGAGTCGCCTCCTTGCGGGGATTCCTTCCCGCATTTGTAGCGCTCGTCGTTGCGCTCGCGACCCATTGGGCCGTAGCCAGCCTGATCAGCCCGACATTTCCTGGCATTCAACTGGTTTACCTCGTCGCCGTACTGGTGGCCGGATGGTGTGGCTACCTGCCGGGTCTGACTCTGGTCGGGCTCGTTGTAATCCTCGTCCCCTGGCTCTACCGGCCGGGCTTCACGATTTCTCAGGTAAACCTCAGCGCTCTCGCCGTGCTGGCAAGCATCTCGCTCCTGGTCAGCCGGACCTCCGCGACTCGTCGCCGTGTGGAGTCTCTGCTGCGGTCAGCGAACAGCCGCCTCGACGAGAAGGTCCGCAGTCAGACCGCCGCGCTCGAACTGCGGTTGGCGGAAATCCAGGCAATTTACGATCAGATGGTCATCGGGATGGGTTTTCTGGATGTCAAAGGAGCGTTCGTACGCGTCAACGACCAGCTCGCCGCGATCTCCGGAATCTCCCCGATCGCGTTTCTGGGCCGCGCGCCCGCGCAGATATTTTGTTCGATAGCCGCCTCCAAGTTGAGTCAATTGCACGCGAGCGTCATGGCCACCGAACAGCCGGTCATCGACGACGAATACCGCGGTGCATGGCGAGATGGGGTCGAGCGGGACTGGCTGATTTCGTGTTCGCCCGTCCGTGTGGGCGAGGGACCCCTGTTCGGCGTCCAGGTCCTGGTGCGGGATGTGACGGACCGAAAAATCGCCGAGCGCAAGCTGGTGGAGGCGAATCGGGAGCTGCAGCGGGCAAACGAGGATCTCGAGCAATTCGCCTACTCGGCGTCACACGATTTGCAGGAGCCCCTGCGAACGGTTTCCATTTTCACGCAGCTTCTCCAGGAGCAGTATGCCTCTCAACTCGATGCGGAAGCCCGAGGATATATCGATCAGGCCGTCGGCGCCTCCAAACGGATGGAACGCCTGATCTCTGGACTTCGCGTCTACCTCCAGCTCAGCGTTTCGGATGACAACGCTGCGCCGGTCGACCCAGGTCGCGTCATCGCTCGGGTTTTGGAAACCATGGAAGCCGCAATTGCTGCTTCGAAAGCCGACATCACCGTCGCGCCTCTGCCGCCGCTCTGGATGCACGAACTGCATGCCGAGCAGCTGTTTCAGAATTTGATCGGGAACGCGATCAAATATCGAGCTACGGACGTGCCGAAAATCCACATCGCGACTCGATCGGACGATTCCGGTCTCACTTTTTTTGTGGAGGACAATGGCATTGGCGTGGAGCCCCGCTACGCGGACCAGATCTTCCAGATTTTCAAACGCCTCCACACGTCCACCGAGTACGAAGGAACCGGGATCGGACTGGCGATTTGCCAGAAGACCGTGCAAAAGTACGGCGGGATGATCTGGGTGGAAACGGTCCCGGCTCGTGGATCCCGGTTTTGTTTCCAGATTCCGGATCGCGGATCGCCGGCGAACGAACCAACCCTGATCGGTCAGCGGACGGCTTAGAACTCGTCTCGACGCGCGGTGCCGTCGCGAACGGGCTTTGCAACCTGTGGAACGCCCCCGCGATGATGAAGGAGAGAATCATGAAAGTCGCTACCTTCAACGTCAACTCTGTTCGTCCGCGCCTTCCCCTCGTTCTGGAATGGTTGACGGCGCACAAACCGGACGTCCTTTGTCTGCAGGAAACCAAGGTGCAGGATCACGAATTTCCGGTGCAGGCATTCAAAGATCTGGGCTATCATGCCACCTTTCGCGGAATGAAGTCGTACAACGGGGTTGCGACCTTGAGCCGGATCGAACCCGAAAAGGTCGTCTACGGTCTCCACGAAGGGCCGGACAACGAGGATTACCGAATCATCCAGACGGTCATTCAGGGCCTACCGGTCATCAACACCTACGTGCCGCAGGGCTATTCCATCACGTCCGAAAAGTACGCCTTGAAGCTCGCATGGTTCAAACGCTTGAAAGCTTTCTTTGAGCAGAATCTGGATGCCCGGAAGCCGGCGCTTTGGATGGGCGACATCAACGTTGCTCCCGAGCCGATCGACGTGTACCATCCCGAAAAGCGCGGAGACGACGTCGACTTCCACATCGACGCCCGCAATGCCTATAAGGACACCCTGTCGTGGGGTTTTGTTGATGTCTTTCGCCAGCTCCACCCCGACGTCATCCAATACACGTACTGGGACTATTACCGGAACGCGCTCCAGCGGAATTTCGGGTGGCGCATCGATCACATTCTCGCGACGGCTCCCCTCGCCGAAAAATGCTCGCGAGTCGAAGTCGACATGGACGCAAGACAAGGTAAGGGTTCGTCCGACCATACGATCGTCTGGGCGGAGTTTGCGCTCTAAAGGCCCGCGCCTCGGCGCACTGCCGTCGCCCTATCCCGTTCATGGGCGTTGGATTGCTCCATGAAGCGCGACGCTGTGGTTCAACCGGAAATTCACGTTTTGGTGCTGCGTTTGTAACGGAAGATGGCGAGAGTTTGCACACCCACTCCCGCAGCAGACGATCCGTCTGCAGAGATCGGCCTATGCGGATGGAATGGCTCGCAGACAGCTTACTTTGACCAATTTTCGTCCATCGAAATCCAGACTACCTTTTACGATCCGCCTGCCGCCCGGGTCGCTGCGCGCTGGCGTTCCCTTGCGCCGCCCGTTTTCGACTTTTGCATCAAGGCGTGGCAACTCATCACGCATCGTGCGGATAGCCCGACCTACCGGCGTCTGCGGAAGCCGCTTGTCGAGCGCGACCGTCCTCTGGTGGGTGCCTTTCAAGCGACGCCGATTGTTTGGGATGCCTGGCAGCGGACCCTCGAGATCGCCGAAGCGGTCGACGCGCGCGTGATTCTGTTTCAGTGCCCGAAGTCCTTCGTCCCCTCGAGCGCGAACTTGTCGCAATTCACGTCCTTCTTCCGAAGGGTCGAACGCGGCCGCTTTCAGCTCGCTTGGGAACCCAGGGGTGATGACTGGACCGAGGATCTGGTTCGAGAACTCTGCCAGGAGTTCGACCTGATCCACTGCGTGGATCCTCTGACGGCTACTTCCAGCCACGGAGACTCGATCTATTGGCGGCTGCACGGGCTTGGCTCGTACTCGTACCGCTACACGGATTCGGACCTCGCGCGCCTGAAGCGAATCTTTCTGCGGGCGAAGCAACCCGGTTTCGTGATGTTCAACAACTTCTCGTCGAAGCAGGATGCGCTCCGCTTCAAGAGTCTGTTGACGCAGCGGAGTAAGCGTTAGGCGCCCGGAGGAAACGTTTCGACCGGAGCCTCTCGACCCTTTCCCAGAGAAGACTTTTTCCGAACCCTCGACCTGAGTCGCCCGTATTAAGTAGGGACCGCGGTGGTGGATAACCTACTTGAGACCGAGGAACCTCCATGCGACGATTCGTTCTCGTCCTAGCGACCGTACTTTGCTTGTTCTCCCAGTCGTCAGAACCAAGGCCACCAGTACCCCTTGAACCCATCACCGCGATCATCGACGCGTTTGAGACACGCAGAATTGTTGCGCTCGGGAACGTGGAGTTTCGTGGCGACGAACAGTTCCAGGCCTTCGTTCGCAACCTGGTCAAGGATGAACGCTTCGCGAAGAGAGTGAATGACATCGTCGTTGAGTTTGGGAATAGCCGATACCAGGCGCTCATGGATCGCTACGTGAGGGGTGAAGACATCCCCAACGCAACGCTTAGGCGCGTTTGGCAAGATACGACCCAGATCGAGTGGGAGTGGGACTTGCCAATTTACGAGGAGTTCTTTCGCACGATCAGAACGGTGAACGTGGCGCTCCCTCGGGCGCGCGAGCTACGGGTGCTCCTCGGTGATCCACCAATCAACTGGGATAGCGTGAAGACGCGCGACGACCTGCATCGGGAGATGGGTGACCGGGACGAGAGCGCCGTTACGATCATCAAGCGAGAAGTCCTCGCGAAAGGACGGCGCGCACTCGTCATCTATGGCGGACAACACCTCATCAGGAAAAACACGATTATCGGAGCAAGCGATCCCGCGGCGAACGGCGTAGTCGCACGACTCGAAAAAGATCCCACCATCAAGGTCTTTACGGTACTCCCTGAGACACGACGAGACCTCCGAAGCATTGAGCCGGGCGTCGTGCAGTGGCCGGTCCCTAGCCTCGTCCTCCTGCATGGCACGAGGTTAGGCGCTGCGGTTTGGGATGCGAACCCCCGGCGCAGACCCGTCGCGAACGAGGAGCAGAGTGACGCGATACTCTATCTCGGACAACCGGACACCATGACCATGGCAAAGCCCGCGAGGGTCCTCTGCGACGACCCGGGGTACTTGGCGATGCGGCTCAGCCGGCTGAGCTTAGTTGGGACGCCGCCGGGAGCAAAAATGACGCCAGCCGACATGCTCCGGGAGGCGTGCGCGCAACACTAAGCCCTGAGTTTTGGCTACATACTTGGCGAAGACTGGTTTCTCCTCTAAGGCAGAGGAGTCAAATGCATCGTGCGATCGGTGAGGCTACGCGCTAACTATATGTAACTAAAGGATATGGTGGGCGCGCAGGGACTCGAACCCCGGACCTCCTGCGTGTGAAGCAGGCGCTCTAACCAGCTGAGCTACGCGCCCTTGCCGAACGGCGGTGGCGGAAGTTCTCAGTTTACCACGGTGCGGTTTTAAAGAGTCAGCGCTTTCCCTGGGTAATTTTCGCGCTCAGTCGATCGATGGTGGCCTGCATATCGCGCGCCTGGTTGTCGGCCGCCACCACCTTGGCGAGGAGATCGGTGGATTTGTGAACCAGCGCCGCGATTTCCTCGGGAAGCCGGGAAGCCGGGGCGCGCCCGACAAAGCGGGTCGCTTCGTCGAGGCCGTTACTCTGCAGACGGACCGAAACATCTCCCGTGCGGCGCAGATAGGTCAAATGGCCGGAGGCGAGGTCGTTCGGACTGAGAGCGCGGGTGACGCGATCGGGGCCGTCGAGGATCTCGAAGAAGCCCGAGGAGGCCCGCTGCACGGCGGCACGATCCCAGGAGACGACAATACGGTCGCCGCGGGATTCGAGTCCAAGCTGGAGACGCTTTGCGGTCTTCATGGTCGCCAGGCCGTAGCCGGCCATCAAGGCGAGGACTCCAGCCAGAAGCCAGACGGCCGGGGAGAAGCCGCCGGCAAAGGAGCGCATCGGTCGCGATTGCTTTGGCCGTTCGCCGCCTTCCGGTCCGAACAGATACGTTGTCAGTTCGAGTGCTTCGTCCACTTCGAAGGTGCCGCGGCTGCTGGCGGGATCGAGCGTTCCGTCGTGCTCTTGCGCGAAGAACCCCGCCCTGCCGTCCCGCGTCATCACCAGGGCGACCTGCCACGGAGCGGGGAACTGGCGGCGCAACACCTCCGATTCGACCCTTGACATCGCCACTTCTTCACGAATCGCGAACAGTCCCGCGGCCACCAAACCCTCGGGCGCCGCGGCGGACAGCTTCGCCCATGTGTGTTCGTCGGCTCCTGCCGGGGCGGTTCGCGCAGCGACAATCCGCAGCGTGTCGCCTTCCAACCGGCCGTACAGAACTCCCAGAACTCCGAGGCGCGCCGACGCCATGCGGCGAACTTCCCGTATGGCTTCGATGGCGTAGTCGATTCGGAGCGGACACTCAGCAGCTGCCCAGGACGCGTAGCTCATACATCTATAGAGTGGATTCAGTCGCACTTGTTTCTCATCGACCAGCAGTTCGAGAGTGTGAAACGGAAAACGTCCGGCAGCTCCAGCGCGGCCTGCGGGGCGCGTCGATGCGCGGGCCTGTTACACTGCCGAAGGCATGCCCAGATCCGAGCTTTCGCCCTTTGTCGCGTTTGAACGCGCCGAGTGGGCGGCCCTCCGCGCCTCAACTCCACTCACTCTCACCGAGGAGGATTTACAGCGTCTGCGCGGAATTAATGTCCAGCTTTCGTTGGACGAAGTCGTCGCGATTTACCTGCCGCTCTCGCGCCTGCTCAACCTGTATGTCTCGGCGACTCAGAACCTGCACAAGACGACCGATCTGTTCCTGGGCAATCTGCCGGCGAAGGTGCCTTACGTCATCGGAATCGCCGGTTCGGTCGCGGTAGGCAAGAGCACCTCGGCCCGTATCCTGCAGGCACTGCTTTCCCGCTGGCCGGACCATCCCAAAGTGGACCTGATTACCACCGACGGATTCCTCTGGCCCAACCGCATCCTTGAAGAGCGCGGCCTGATGAAGCGAAAGGGCTTTCCGGAGAGCTACGACGTCCGGAACCTGGTCCACTTTATGGCCGACGTCAAGTCAGGCCGGCATGGGGTTCGGGCGCCGGTGTACTCGCACCGTTCCTACGACATCCTCGCCGACGAGGAGCAGGTAGTGGCGCACCCGGACATCGTGATTGTGGAGGGCCTGAACGTCCTGCAAACCGGCGACGGGTCGCCGCGCATGTTCGTCTCGGATTTCTTCGATTTCTCGATCTACGTGGATGCTCCTGAGGAAGAAATCGAGAAGTGGTACATCGAGCGCTTTCTGACGCTCCGCGACACCGTTTTCCAGAATCCCGAATCGTATTTCCACCGCTACGCCAACCTGACGCGCGACGAAGCAATCGCGACCGCCCACGGAATCTGGCACGAGATTAACGGCGTCAACCTTCGCGAGAATATCCAACCGACCCGCGATCGCGCCGACCTGATTCTTCAAAAAGGGCTGGACCACACCGTCCAAGGCGTCCGTCTGCGGAAGCTCTAGCGGCTGGCTGGCGGCACGATTCCGCAAAGGCGGGCGTACTCGACCAGCTGACCGTAGTGGTCGGAGGCGTGCCAGACGGCGACCGTCATCACGCCGAGCCTGGTGTTCGGAGCGCCGTAGGGTCCGGTGACGCGGTCGAGCATGGTCTTGGCGTCAACCGTCGACAGAATCCGTTCGGCGTAGTCGAAGGAATCGCGAAGATACTTCACCAGTTCGTCCTTCGTTTTCGCCGGATTCGGTCCGCCCGTAGCACAGTTGGCGGGCGGCTCCTTGCCTTCAATTTCGTTGAAGAAGCCATAGTTCGCGCAGGCTACGTGCTTCACCTGTTCGCCGAAGGAACGGGCGCCGTCGAAGGCTCCGGCGGTGGGCTTGAAGGCATACTTATCGGCAGGCATGGCTTCGGCGAGCGACACGAATTGCCTGGACACCATGCGCCACGTAGGACCAAAGCTGATCGCGACGGAGTCCGGTTTGGGCGTTTGCGCTGCCAGGGGCAGCGCGAGAAGGAAAACGATCCGAAGGCGCGGAAGCATCAGGTTAATAGTAATCCGTCGAGAGTATGCTAATAATGGCATACTAGTAACGTGCCGAATGTTCTCCGGACGGTGGTTTGGTTGGCCGATTCGTTGGACCGGCTCCAGACCTTTCCATCTCGAGTCCGAGAGCAATTGGGATTCGGCCTGTATCAGGCTCAACAAGGATTGACACACACGAGCGCGAAGCCGTTACGAGGTTTTGAAGTGCCTGTGTGGGAACTGTGTGCCGATGATGCGAGCGGAACTTATCGAGCGGTCTACGTCGCACGCGTGCAACGAGCGGTTTTTGTGCTGCATGCGTTCCAGAAGAAATCGAAATCTGGGATCGCAACACCCACTCGAGAGATCGAACTAATTCGGAAGCGAATCAAGCTATTAAAAAACATTGAGGCAGAGGAACAGGATCATGCCTAAGAATTACGTGGTCAGCAGTGGAAATGTGTTCGCCGATCTCAAACTCAAAAATCCGGATGAGATTCTGGCGAAGTCTCAGCTTGCATCGAGGGTTATTCAGGAAATCGAAAAGCGCGAACTCACGCAAGCCGCAGCGGCCCGGATGCTGGGGATCGATCAGCCAAAAGTTTCCGCCTTGAAGCAGGGCAGACTGTCGGCCTTTTCCATAGAACGCCTTATTCGCTTCCTGATGCTTCTCGGACGCGACGTCGAAATCGTGGTGAAATCCAAGCCGAAGTCGAGAACAACGGCCCGGCTCCGAGTCGCTTAGATCTGGGCGGCGCGGCTTTTTCCGTAGCCAAAATAGATAAACAGCCCGATCACCAGCCAGACGAAGAACCGAATCCACGTTTCGAGCGGCAGGCTCAGCATCAGGACGAAACAGCATGCGATGGAGAGGATCGGCACGAAGGGGCTGAACGGGACGCGGAAGCTGCGTGGACGCTCGGGCTGCTTCTTCCGGAGCACCAGGACGCCGGCGGAAACGATCGCGAAGGCGAACAGCGTTCCGATGTTGGTGAGATCGGCGAAGGTCCCGATGTCCCAGATGCCGGCGGGAATTCCAACGACGAAGCCGGCGATCCAGGTGCTGATGTGCGGCGTCTGGAACTTGGGATGGACGCGCGAGAACAGTTTCGGAAGCAGGCGGTCGCGTGACATGGCGAACCAGATACGCGCCTGGCCGTATTGAAAAACCAGGAGCGACGAGATCATTCCCAGCAGCGCTCCGGAAGTGACGATCGCGCGCAGGTTGTCCATGCCCAGCGCCTTCAGTGCATTGGCTACGGGGGCGTCGTTGTTGAGAGTCTTGTAGGGCGCGATTCCGGTGAGCACCAAGGCGACCGCTGCATAGAGCAGGGCGCATACGATCAGAGTCCACATGATGCCCAGCGGCAGGTCGCGCTGCGGATTCTTGCATTCCTCCGCGGCCGTCGAGACCGAATCGAAGCCGATGTAGGTGAAGAACACGATGGCGGCTCCAGTAAGGACGCCCGTCGAACCGGTGGGAAAGAACGGATGCCAGTTTTCCGGCTTGATCGCGTGGGCGGCGCCGAACACAAACGCGAGGATCGCGGCCAGCTTCACGATGACCATGATGTTGTTGGCGCCGGCGCTCTCCTTGATCCCGCGGACGAGCAAGGCGGTAAGCACCATCAGGACCAGCAAGGCCGGAACGTTGAACCACGCTCCAGTGGCCTGGCCGTTGGCGAAGACTGGATTCGATAGTTCCTTAGGAAGGTGCACGCCAAATAAGTTATCCAGAATGTCGTTGAAGTAGGCTCCGAAGCCGACAGCGACCGCCATGTTCGATACGGCGTATTCGAGAATCAGATCCCAGCCGATGATCCACGCGACGATTTCACCGAGCGTCGCGTAGGCATACGTGTACGCGCTTCCGGCCACGGGAATCATCGACGCGAGTTCGGCGTAGCACAGGCCCGACAGACCGCACGCGATGGCGACCAGGATGAACGACAGCGAAATGGCGGGTCCGGCGCCGGGGCGTCCGACGGTGCCAATGGCGTTGGAGCCATTCATGATCAGGTCGAGGATCGGGGCGTTGAGGACGCTCTTGAATTCGAAGGTAAGGCCGGCGGCGGCGGTGCCGGTGAGCGTAAAAATACCGGACCCGATGACGGAGCCGATGCCGAGGGCAATCAGACTCCAGAGGCCGAGCGTTCGCTTGAGTCTCGCGTTCGGTTCGTCCGCGGCGGCGACGAGGGCGTCAATGCTCTTGGTCCGAAACAATTGGCTCATAGTTGTTGCGACTCAGAAGATGGTATCGCAGTCGCGTCGCAATCCGTCTCGAGGCGCGACCGTCATGTCGCTCGTAGATCACTCCGTCCGAGGCGCGACCGTCATGTCGCGCTCGCTGTTCCCAGCACTGAACCGCGCGCGTCAGCAAGCGGACCCACAAATTCTGCTCTTTCCACAGACTCGTCAGGTCGCGCTCACTAATTTCTCTCACTCCTACATGTAAATCGGAACTTCGATCCCCAGCACCCGGAGCGTCCGCTCCAACTGCGCGCGGAAGAACTCCGTCATCCACAACAGGAACGCGCGCTTCTCCGGATTCTCCTCCGACAGCACTTGGTACGCGTGATAGAAGTTGTTGAACGATTGCGCCAACTGAAATGCGTAGCGCGCGACGTGCGATGGTTCTCCGGACGTGATGGCGCGCTCGATGGCGGAACCGGCCTTCGATCCCGCCAGCAGAAGCTGCCAGCAATCTTCGTCCGCCAGTTGGCGGGCCATCGCTTCACGCGTGAGCACGGCGCCGAAGTCCGGCAGCGATTCCCCGCGATCCGCCAGCTTCCGCAAAATGTTGCGGGCGCGAACGGACGCGTACTGCACGTAAGGCCCGGTCTCGCCTTCAAAGCTCAGCGCCTCCTGCATGTCGAATGCGATGACGGAATTCCGCGTGAACTTCAGCATGAAGTAACGCAGGGCTCCGACGGCGATCTGCGTGGCGACTTTGCGACGCTCTTCGGCCGGAGACTCCGGATGCCGCGAGGTCACTTCATCGAGCGCCTTTTCGATCAGCGTATCGATGAGGTCGTCGGCTTTGACGCCGAGGCCCTTGCGGCCGGAAACTTCGACGTACTGCTTGCGCTTGTCTTCTTCCGAAAGCTCGATGCCCATAGCGACGCACGTCGCCGGAGTGAGCGCGACCATTTCGTAGGAGAAATGCACGCTCTTGTTGGCCTGATCGGGATAGCCCAACGCGCGCAGGCCGGCGACGACGACGTCCTGCAGGTACGACTGGCGCGAGTCGATGACGTTGAACACCTGCACGCCGGCGCCGAACTTCGGAGACTCGCCCGCGTCCTTGTCGGTCGAAACCCAGACGGCGTGGCCGTCCGGATACGTGCTCCACAAGCGGTAGTGGAAGTCCTTGCCCAGCAGGCCGAACTTCCACATCTGGTACGCGATGTCCTTGCCGACATAGGTCACGGTGCCGTTCGAGCGCACGATCACTTTGCTATCGTCCGCTTCCTCTTCTTCCTCGGAAACATGGTCCCGGAACGCGGACGCGGGCATCACCCAGCAGCCTTTGTTCTTGCTGTCGTTCTCGAAGTAGATGGCCTTGCGTTCCTTCAACTGCTCGAAAGCGGTGGCCCAGAATTGCAGGTGCAGGATTTCGCTTTCGCGCGGCAGCACGTCGTAGACGATCCCGAGGCGATACATCGTCGCGAGATGACGTTTCACGATGGCGTCGGCAACCACATGCGCCAGCTCGGCCGTTAGGCCTTCGTCGTGCTCGATAGCACGGAGCGCATCGCGGCGCCATTGCTGCGCATCCTTGTTGTCGGCGTAGTACGACGAGATGCGCGCGTAGAGATCCCAGCACAGGTAGTCGAAGGGACGGCTCTCGTCGTCGATCAACTTCTGGACCTCGGCGACACCCAACTTTTCGAGATGCTCG
>Ga0105248_10007590_pt1 | contig 11913 bp, 12 predicted proteins | sample KBSS34metaG_FD_81524 | JGI IMG/M metagenome (GOLD analysis project Ga0105248, IMG submission 81524) | Switchgrass rhizosphere microbial communities from Kellogg Biological Station, Michigan, USA - KBS S3-4 metaG | ecosystem: Host-associated > Plants > Roots > Rhizosphere > Soil | place...
AGAAACGGTCTGCATCAAGGTGCGCACTTCGTGATAGCCGTCGGGCAATAGACCAAGTATTTCAAAGGTGAGATTGACCTTGGCCGGAGAATTGACGACTATCGTGGTGCTTTCGGTCATATCTTTATACTTTCAGACGTTCATACTTTCAGACTTTTGTGTTCCGCAAGGGCCTGGGCGATCTTGGCAAATTGTGTCAGGCTGAGGTTTTCCGCCCGCGCCGAGGGAGATATGCCCAGCCCGGCGAAGAGAGCTATTATTTCCACTTCGCTCAATTTTGTGAAAGTAAGATTGTTCTTGAGCATCTTTCGTCTTTCTTTAAAACCGGCCACAATCACGCGCCGTAGAAAAGCCGGATCCTGCACAACCACAGGCGGTTTGGCCAGACTCGTCATGGCAATTACGGCCGACTGAACATCAGGCTTGGGAATGAATTCCTCATTGCCCACTCTAAAAAGTATTTTGCTCGTCGCGTGATACTGGGCAAGCAAGGTCAACTGTCCGTAATCTTTGATGCCGGGCGGCGCGCAAATGCGCTTGGCTAGCTCAATTTGCACGGTCATAGTCAGGCTCTCGACTTTTTCTTGCCAGGCTGTGGGTTCACCTATTTCACCGAAGACATGGGCAATGATAGGGGTCGTGATTTGGTAAGGGACATTGCCTACAACCTTTATGCGGTCGGCTTTTATCTGCGATATGTCAAACTCTAAAAAGTCACCGTGAATAACTGTCAGATTGGGATATTGCAGAGCTGCCAGCGGGTCGAGCAGTTCGCGATCGAGCTCGACGGCATAGACTCGGGCTCCTGTTTCGGCCAGGCGCTCAGTGAGGAAACCCAGTCCGGGACCTATTTCCAGCACTGTGTCTGAGCTTGATAGATTGAGACTCTCGACGATTCTGTCCAGTGTGCCGGGCTCGACTAAAAAATTCTGTCCCAGCTTTTTCTTCGTGCGTACCGTGATCGCTCTCTGAAAAAGGTCTTCTCTTGTATGGTTTAGCACTAGTGACTTGTTTCCATCGACTTGTTGCCGCCGCCCATCGTCTGGGATTGTACTTCTTGTGAATCTTTGCCGTTTTCTTTCATAATCAGGCGCAATCTAATAATCCTGTGTCTGTCCGATTCTTCGATGCGAAGAATATAAATATCGGTCTCAATTTGATCGCCGGGACTGGGCTCGCGACCGAGCTGGCCAAATACGTGGCCGCCGATTGTGTTGAATTCATCGTCTTCTATATGAATGCCGATGCGCTCACCAAAATCGTAGAGAGTCAGTTTGGCGTCGACAAGCATTGAGCCGTCTTCCTGGGGAATGACAAATTCCTCCACCAGCTCGTGCTCGTCGGCGATATCGCCGACCAGTTCTTCCAGCAAATCTTCCAGCGTGACAATACCCTGGGTGCCGCCGTATTCATCCATGATCACAGCCATGTGCGTTTTGCTGATTTTGAATTCGGTCAGCAGCGCCTTGAGATTTTTGTTTTGGGGCACGATCAAAATGCCGCGATATAGCTCTCGCACCTGGCTGTTTTCTTTGTGTTCTACCAGGGCTCTGAGACCGTCACGGATATGCACGACGCCAAAAATATTGTCTATGTCTTCCTCATAAACCGGCAGACGCGAATGGCCGTGCTTGAGCGCTAGATTGACGAATTCTTTGACCGTGCAAGTGGCGGGCACGCAGACCATATCAATACGCGGAGTCATCACTTCGCTGGCGATTGTGTCCGAGAAATCAAAAACGCTGTGCAGCATTTCTTCTTCTTCCGGCTCCAATACGCCCTCGTCATGACTGGCCGAAACCAGCGCCTTGAGCTCTTCTTCAGTGTGCGCCGATTCTACCGATGAGACGTCTTTGACGCCCATGAGACGCAATAGAAATCCAGTGGTGCCTTTTAAAATTGTCAGAAATGGCGATGTAATCACGCACCAGAAGTGCATGGGCATGATTACCCAGATCAGCACTTTTTCTGCCCGAGAATAGGTGAGCATCTTGGGCAGGAGTTCGCCGCCTATAGTCTGGATAAAGGCGGTGAAGATAAAAGCAAAGATGTAGGAGCTCAGGGCCGCCGTTTTGATAATCTGTTCGGGAACGGCAAGCTGACCGCCGATGTTGCGGCACCAGGCCGCCATATCCTCGGCAAGAGCGGCTTCACCGGCGGCACCCAGTAAGAGTGTGGCGATGGTTATGCCCAGCTGACAGGCCGAAATGAATCTCTCGGGATCATCTAAATGTGGGATGGATTTTTTGGCAAAAATATTGCCGCGCTCGGCCATCTGATCTATGCGCGTGCGGCGTACCCGGGCGAGCGCCATTTCGGCCGCCACAAAGAAGGCATTAACTAATATCAGCAGTGGTATCCAGGCTATGCTCAAAAAAAATCAGACGGCGCAGCGCGCGCTGTCTGTCTCCTCTATGACCTGGAAATCGCTAACAAGTTCGTGGCGGGACCACTGGGGAGGTTCGTCGGAATTCTCGTTCAAGCTACTACTTTGAGGATCGTCCATTTTTCGCTTTAGCTGAGGTAATAAGGTACAGAGTGCGAGAGCACCAGGAATTAAAACGATCCTACCATAACTGATCTTAGGCAGTAGTCAATAGGCTTTGGCCACAATACATGGGGCTTTCCGCCAAGGTTATCAAGGATTTATTGAAGCGGTTCCCGAGTGCACCGTCGCGTATGACATAATTGGCGGCTTGGGCCTGCTGGCCTGGCGTTTGGTGCTATTTCGCGAGCAACTGGCATTTATGAGATTTAATAATACAATTTTTCTGGTTGCGCTGCTTGCATCGCTGTCTCCGACAGCTTTCCCTTTCTTGGCCCTGGCTGCCGGCCCGGCTGATAATGTTTCCTCAAGTCGAAACGAGGGGCGCAAGCTGAGCATGAGCGTTCCCGGTCTGGGCACCGCCAATATCACCGTCACCCCCGCTGTTAACGTCCCTCTGATCCCTGCGGCCAAATCATTGAGCCCGGGACGCTGCGTCACCCTGGGCAAACCTGTTTCTGCTTCGACAAAGGCGTCGGGACAGAAAGATGTTTCTTTTGAGGCCAACGGCGGCAATGTTACCGTTCGTGTGCCTGATTCGGTCGACTCGGCCATTGAAGATTTGCAGACAGTTTCCAAACAAGTAGGAAAAATTGCCGGCAAGGGAATGTATGGCGCCACCCATTTCGTCGACATGGTCGTCATGTACGTCAAACAATGGACAGGCGCAAGCACCATCACTCCTGGCGGCTATCCATATGTCGAGAAGGCATCAGCTTTTCCCGCCCCAGCACCGAACACTATCGCCTCCGGGCACAAGCTCTATTTCACCGGCGAAGGCCGGCTCAAGAGTGTCGTTTCGCGCTAAACAACTTGATTGCGCTGAGCCAAGGCCTGGCCGATCATACGCACGGCGATCACCTCGGCCAAAAAGCTGAGAAAAGGCACCAGCGGTATGCCCACCCGGGTCAGTACCGGCAAGAGAACGGCGAAAAAACTCAGGGTCAGACCGGCTAACCAGGCCACCATCAGTCCTTTGGGCTGGTCGGCAATGCGTTTTATCACCTTGCGCCAGGCGAAACCCGCCAGCATGCGTTCTTCTTCGGCAAAATTGGCCATCAGGACAGCCAGGAAAAATTTGAAGACCACGACCATGGCGTAGATTGCGATGAAAGTACCGAGTGCCCAATACAAATAAGATGGGCTGGCTATTTTGAGCATCGATGTATTGCCTGCGGTGATCAAACTGACGGCCAGAACCGAAAGTACGAAAAAGCCGAAGCCCAGACAAATAGAGAACCAGCTGAGGCCGGAGACCAGCAGGTCGACTATGTCCGACCATTCGGGCAGCTTGTCCAACTCGCCTTTGATGGACAGTCGCATTACTCTAAGCAAGTAGCCGGAAGACATCCCGAGCAGGGCAAAAGATATAGGCACAAAAGCAGGATTTGTCAGTGGCAAAGCGGCTGCGGCGAGATTAATGAGCCCGCCCAGCATAATCTTGAGGGGCCATTCTTTGTCCTGAAAAAAGCCCTTGAGGGCGCCATCAAGGTCTGGAATAGCTGAGCTCATTTAAAGCCTGCAAATTGCTGAGTTTTTGTACTGCCTGATGGTCGGTCATGTTGAAGGTCACCGGTGTAACCGAGATGTAGCCCAGTTTTACAGCATGCACGTCGGAAGCTTCAGCTTCGCCTTCTTCAATGGCCTGGCCGGAGAGCCAGTAGTAGTCTCGACCATAGGGATCGCTGCGTTTTTCAAAATGATCCTGGTAGAGTCTGATGCCGAGCTCGGTGACGCGCACTCCCTTGACCTTGCCTTCGGCTGCCTGGGCTGGAATATTGACATTTATCAGGCCGCGCTGCACCCTTGGAAATTGCATAAATATGTCGATGAAATTGTGGATAAACTCCGCTCCCACGTTGAAAACAGCCGGTTCCGCCTTGACGGCGCTGACGGCCATAGATGGATAGCTCATGGAGGCGGCTTCCATTGCCGCCGCTACTGTGCCCGAATAGAGCACGTCGGCTCCTAGATTGGGGCCGGCATTGATGCCCGAAATGACCAGGTCCGGTGGGCTATCAAGAAGTTCTGAGATGGCCAACTTGACGCAGTCGGAGGGGGTGCCGGTGGTGGACCAGGCCTTTTTTATCTTGCCGTCAAGCTCTATATGCTGCACCCTTAAGGGTTTGTGCAAGGTTAGAGAATGGCCGGTGGCGCTACGCTGCCGGTCCGGGGCCACGACAAACACTTGATGCTCAGGATTCTCCGCCAGCCTTTTGGCAAGTGTATTGAGCCCTGGGGCGTAGATGCCGTCATCATTTGAAAGTAAAATGCGCACTGAAATACCTGCTGATGCCTGGATGAGCAATTATATGGGCAAATGCTGCTATCCTATTAGGTTGGCGGGTCTTTTGTTGCCCCGGGCCTGAGCATTTTTTAAGTAATGCTGGGTTCTTGAGCTGTCCCTTTGCTTCTGGATTACTGAATAATGTTGGACTCTGTTTTTGAACGTTCGAGTGATGCGCTTCTCCAAGTGCTGCAACTTTCGCTGGATGAATGCATCAGTTTTGAACACACTTATATTTGCACGGATCATATGTTGCCGGCCCTGGCCTCGGAATACGGCGGCGTCGCCTGCGAAGCCTTAGCTACCATGAAGGTAGAAGAAGAAGGTGTGCGCAAAGAACTGGAGAATCAAATCAAAGGCAAATCCGAATCGGAGTTGCCTTTTTCCGGTCGTCCGGATCTTTCCGCCGGCATGCCTTCGGTGACACTGCCGGTGACATCAATATCAGGCGGTCAGTCGCAGGGCAGCATCGCCGACAGTCGCAAGGCCTACGGTATGTCCGACCTGATGGTACAGGCCCTGCACCGGGCTTATGAGTACTCGCTATTTTTTGGTCTGCAGTACATCAACCCCGAACATTTGCTTCTGGGCATCATGGATGCTCAGGAATCGACGGCGGTAAAAATCATTGAAGAATTGGGCGGCAATGTCGATTTTTTGCGTCGGCAAATATTGCATCTCATGTCCAAGACTCTCAACAACGAAGACATGCCCGGTCTTAAATCGGCTATTGTCGGCGGTTTGCGTGAGCTGATCGATAAACATTACCGCGCCGTTTCCACTCTGCAATCGCTCTCGGTCAGAAGTCGTTATGCCTTGTCTTCTCTGCCGCCGCGCAGTGAAATTGTGCATATGGTTTGTGTCGGTTATTTCCCCGATTTCATTCTCAATCAAATGGCCTTCCGCCGCTACTTGCTGGAAGAAACGCTGGCACAGCTCTATCTGAGAGTGGGCGGTCTGGACAAAGAACTGAACGCTACAATTATTTCGTCCGCCGCCCAGAGTTTGAGAGCGGAAGTAAAAAGCACAATTGAGTTTATGCTCTCCAATGAGTACAGACTTTTCAATCAAATGCTTGACGAAGCCGAGCACGATCTTATTGGTTCGGTTGTTGAGGATCTCTGGTGGGCTCAGGGCGAAGAGATCGCTCTCAACGCGCTCTTTACCGAAGCTCTCGACGACTACGGCCGCAACAATATGATCAACCTGCAGGAGCGCCGTCTGGAAATAACACAGCGCCTTTCTAAGCTGCGCACCAGATTGGATGAAACTGTTCGTCACTGTTTCGTGAAGAGATCGGTTTCGGCCTGATTCGCTGGGGCAGTCAGCCGTCTTACTTAAGGATAAAAGGACATCTCTGGCAGAAAGCTTTGGCCAGATAAACCGGCTGTCCGTCTATGTCCAGGCCTTCCTGTACACGGCAGCGCAAGGTCTCTCCGCATTGCGGGCACTCGCCTTCGCGTATGCCGCTCAAGATAGAGTCGCGCAGGTCGGCCAGTATCGCCTCAAAGCGCACCGGATCGTCGCTGGGTTCAAGTCTTGGTCTGGCCTCTACTTCTTGCAGAAGCGAGGCGTCTACTTTGAGTGCCAGGGCTAAAAGCTGCCTGTCCGAGGAAGAAAGCCAGGTTTCCATGCCTGTTTCGATATCTTGTATACGAGCGGCCGGGAAGTGACTTACTTTAGCCAGGCCCTTCACCGTCATGCCTCGCCATTCGCGCACAATCGTCAGACGGCGCGCTAAAGTGTCACCAAGGTCCATGGTTTTGGGCAGTGCGTTGGTTATTATTTTTGTATCTGGTTCCAAAATGCTCAATCTCTGGTCAAAATAGAATTCTATATTTCTCGAACATAAATAAGTATAGCGCCGCTCCTCTAGAAAACTCCTTTGCTGAGGACCATTTAAATGCTTGATTTTATTTTCGAGTGATACCACTATAGATCGTTTTCAGATTGATTTCAGTAGAAACGTCCGCCCCGTAACCTTTTTAAAACTTTTCAAAAACCATTTTCAGAATCCTTCAGAACGTTCGCTGAATGATCTCTGTCACAACTGTGTCACAACAGAACCTTAATTAGACCTATAATTTTGTAAGTGGCCATTGTGACGCGAGGGTTTTATGAAACTAGTCAACCTGACAAAATCGTTTATCGACAGCATGCCGGCAGCAGGTGATTTCTCAAATGCTGAAGTCCTTGAATTCGCCGACGAGAAGCTGCGGGGCTTTGTCCTTCGTGTGACGCGAGCCGGAGTTAAGAGCTACCTTGTCAGAGCCCGTATAAAGGGCGGTAAAAACATCAGCTATACCATCGGCAAGCATGGTGCTCCCTGGACGCACACGACGGCCCGCGACAGGGCTGATGAAGTGATCCATTTGATGAAGCTAGGTATCGATCCGCGCGAAGAAATCCGGCAGTTACAAGCCGCTGCGGAAGCCGAGCGACACCAGCAGCAGGTCGTTGAACGGAAGTCGTCACTGACGCTGCGAAAAGTTTTCGATGAGTTCTGCGCAAATAAGCAAGTGTGCAAGGACTCCACTAAAGGCGTTTATACAAGCAGCTTGAACAAACACGTGTCCGACTGGTTAGATCTGCCCATGGCGGAAATTACGCCGCAAATGGTTTTGAGTCGATATTCAGTTATTGCCTCTGAAAGCGAGTCTGCGGCAACTAACACGTTTCGCGCTGTGCGCATGCTGTTTAATATCGCTTTAGCCGACCAGGAAGATCTGCCCGAAGCAGAACAATCATTGAAGAAAAACCCGGCCGCAATTTTGAGCCGCAAGAAAGCCTGGATAGTTCCAGAGCCCCGCAGCATATTCATAGAACCCAAATATCTGCCCGCCTTGTTGGCTGAGGTTGAGGCGTTGGACAATTCCTCTTATAAGGATTTCTTCAAGCTGCTTTTAGTGACCGGCCTACGCAAACAGGAAGCTTTGTCATTGAAGTGGACCGACCTCGATTTTGAAAAGCGTGTCTTTACTGTTCAAGATACCAAAAACGGATCTAGTCATACACTCCCCATGACGGCGTACACGGAAGCACTGTTTGCCAGTCGCGAACAAGCCGGTCAATTTGTTTTTAATGGTCAGTTTGTTTCTAAGGCGACGAACGTCGGACACTGGGCTGAAGTTGTGTCGAAGAATTGTGGCGTTAAATTTACACCCCATGCCTTGCGTCGGACTTTCGCGAACTACTGTCAGGATGCTGGCTTGTCTGACAGTCAGATCAAAATGCTTCTAAATCACAGCAACAAAAATGATGTGACCAGCCACCACTACTTAACTAAAAACGCAGAGCGCATGCGTGAGCCGCTGGAAAAAGTGGAGAAATATATACTCTCAGCAGCTAGGCCGACTATCGCTGTCTAATAAGATGTGGCCCCTCTAGTTAGATGAGAAAAGCGAGATGTGGTCCCATTAGCCAGATGAGAGATCAACTAATGTGGTCCCATCCCTAGATGAGACTTTCAATACTAAATTCTAAAATCTCAACGAATTTCAACTTGCTGAACTGCTGATGGTGAGCTTCTTTGGATGTGATTGCAAATCTGCACATTCAAAATGAGTGACCCCACTAGCAAGATGAAATTTGATTTTTTGCGATCCATTCGTGAATCCATTTCAGTATAGTTTCGGAATGTTCCTGAATCTTGCTGATTCTTCTCGGAGAGAAATACTATGAATCAACCTCAATGGACCCCGATCTCTGCGGCTCAGCTCTTTACCGAAGTCTATCTAACGCCTGACGAGTTTGCACAACGCTTCAAAACCTCCAAAACAGCTTTAGCCCGCGAACGCGCAAACGGTACCGGTGCGCCCTTCGTTCATAAAGGGAAGAGAGTTTTGTATCCTCTTTCCCTTGCTGAAGCTCACCATAAAGCTTTGACTGTGCGCAGCACGGCAGAAATTTCCGGCAAGCCGCGATATAACTTAGCCAGCCTTGAAAAAGCCAGAGCGGCGGCGCAAACACCGGAAGCAAGACAGAAGAGAATAGCTTCTAAGGCTGCTCGCCGCGCCGCTGCTGCTGGATCGGAGCGCTAAAAATGAAAGGCTGGCCAGATCCTAAAAAGTGTTCGACTCTCGTGTTTCTGCTTCATTACGTGCACACGCATTATCTTCTGACGCGCAAACCGACTCCGACGCCCGTTGAACTCAAGATCGCTGGCTACAACAAAGACGGCCAAAAAGAAAAACACGCACTAACGATCTATGTAAATGAATGGGACAATCCGACGCAGCATCCGAAGGTAATCAAAGCCACAGAGAAGCTGCGGAAGCTTTACCTGAAGTTTGAAACCCCTGTCGGCCCAGTAGAAGATTTTTAAAGCCAAAGACCGCCCGGAAGAAAACAGGCGGTCTCTGTAGCAGAGGTAAAAGGAGGGCCTTGCTAACTTAATGATAGAACAGTCAACAAATTCAGTTGAAAAATTTTCTGACCCAGATGTATCGCCGAACGTCTGTCTAAATGCAATACCACCTGAAATGGCAAAACGGCATCAGTGGGGGCTATGGAAATTCGTCGAAACCAAAAACGGTTTTACGAAAGTTCCAAGACAGACCAATAATTTAAACGCCTCAAGCAATGATCCTGAAACCTGGTCGTCCCTTGAAGAGTGCTATTCCAGGCTTATGCATTGCCAATTCAATAAGTTTGATGGCCTGGCTTATTTTTTCGCCGAGGGTGACGGTCTTTTCGGCTGCGATGTTGACGGTTGTTTTGACACAGCCGGCACAATGGACCCTTGGGCACAGAGAATTTTGGACAAGTTTGTTGGTGTCTACACCGAATGCACACCGTCAGGCCTTGGCTTTCACATCATCGGAAAAGCTGATATCCCCAGAGCTTTCAGCAAGCACTGGGATCTCGATGATCACATCAAACGCCCAGGTATTGAAATCTACAATTTCAGATCGCCCAGGTTTTTTACTGTCACCGGTGCCAGTATTGGGGGAGAAATAATTGACTGCCAGGAGGCAGTTGACTGGCTTATAGCGAACGCTTTTCCTGAGCCACTGGTAAAACCCAAGCGAACACTGACGAACGCCTCTGAAGGCCTCAGAACCGTGGACGAAAACAGAATTGAGCACATGCTTTCGTTTGTGCCGGCCGACGACTATGACGTCTGGTTGCAAGTTGGTATGGCATTGAAACGTAAAGGCTACAACTTTGACCTTTTCGATCGATGGTCTTCAAAGTCGGCCAAATACGATTTCGATAGTTGTTTGAAGAAATGGAACTCCTTGCCAATGCAAGGCGCGATCTCCATGGGGAAAATTTGGTATCTCGCTGAAGCCAATGGCTGGGACGGCTCTCGTAAATGAAAAAGGTTCAGGCAACTACCAATGACAGATCTTCTTTTGGACCCGCACCTGTAGCAATTGATTGCACTCCGGATAAATCTGTTGCTGTCGCTTCTAAGGGGCGTGAATTTAGCGCCCGCGATGCACTGATCGAATGTATGGACAACGCTGAGTTCTGGCAGGATGCTGACGGCAATTCGTTCGTCACCGTGCTTCACAACGGAATCCGAAAACACTTTTCTCTTGAATCAAGAGGATTTAAACGCTTGCTTTCCGGTCAGTACTATCTCAGCTTCAACCACGGAGCCACTATTAACGCCATCAAAGAAGCCATCGCTACCTTTGATGCTAAAGCAGTTATTTCCGAAAAAATACTCGAGCCAAGTCTGAGATTTGCCCGAGCCGACGGCAAACTATACCTGGACTTGTGCAATGACTCTTGGGACGTTGTCGAGATCTCAGCCGACGGATGGAACATTGTCAAAAATGTTGGAGGCGATGTCCGTTTCATTCGTAAAGACAATATGCATTCTCTGCCCAGGCCAATCACACCAGGCGATGGTGAAAATCCGCTTGAAGAGTTGCGGGCGCTGTTAAACACTCCAGCCGAGAGCTGGCGCCTTCTGTTGTCGTGCGTGATCGCATGTTTCGATCCAAGTATCGCCCGACCAATTTTGATGCTTCAAGGTGAACAAGGATCCGGTAAATCGCTACTGCTGACCATTCTGAGAAAGTTGATCGATCCCAACAAGGCCAACGCCAGAAATTTACCAAGAGAAGAAGACGAGCTATTCATCATGGCCGCTAACAATGCCATTATGTTTTTCGATAATGTTTCAGGACTCCCTGCCTGGCTCAGTGACGCTTTTTGCAAAATCTGCACTGGTGGTGGTTACTCAAAACGGACCCTATATGAAAACGCTGATGAATTTGTACTGGAAGCAAAGCGCCCGATATGGCTCAATGGAATCAGTCGGTTTATAAATCGCGACGACATGGCCGAAAGAACCACCACGATCTTTTTGGACGCTATCGAACAGGACAAGCGTAAATTGGAACAGGAAATTCTGTCCTGGTTTAACGCAAATCATGCAAGGCTGTTAGGCGCTCTGGTCGAAGTGGTTTCTTCGGCTCTGAGGAATCTACCGAATACTTCAATCGTCAATAAACCAAGAATGGCTGACTTCGCTCTGTTTGCTTCGGCGGCCGCGCCTTCTCTAGGTTGGAACCAGGAGGAATTTCTCTTGGCCTTTAATGAAGACAAACAAAAAGCACAAAGAGACCTGGTTCAAAACACTATTCTGGGTTTACTTATTGTTCGCTTTTTGACATCAATTGAAAATCAACAGTGGGAAGGCAGTGCCAGCGAGTTACTCGAAAAACTGCGGAACTTGGAACCTGCCTATAAAAATGACTTGCCTAAGTCTCCCAGGATATTGAGCTCCGAACTTGGCCGACTTACACCTGCCTTGCGCACGACTGGTTTACTGGTTAAGAAGGGGCACAACCGCGGCGGCTCCTTTATTCAAATGTCATTCACCTCGCAACCTACCACCACTCGCGAAGAGCGCGACGCTGAACTTCACGCCAGAGCTTCTGCCCTCCGACCAGATCCTGAAAGTGATTTCAATCTACCCTAGTCATTTGTGACGATGAATCGAAAATGGTGACGATGGCGTGACGATGGATTTTCCTTCATCGTCACGCCTCTAACCTTTTGCTGGCTTGGCTTTTGGGATCATGTGACGATGGTGACGATGGATTTAGCCACTCTTACACTC
>Ga0105248_10007591_pt1 | contig 11911 bp, 9 predicted proteins | sample KBSS34metaG_FD_81524 | JGI IMG/M metagenome (GOLD analysis project Ga0105248, IMG submission 81524) | Switchgrass rhizosphere microbial communities from Kellogg Biological Station, Michigan, USA - KBS S3-4 metaG | ecosystem: Host-associated > Plants > Roots > Rhizosphere > Soil | place...
GACCGACACAGCCACGAACAGTCCCAGACCCGTCGCTACAGATCGCGATCAACCCGACGTGATCCGAACAAGAGATCAAGCAACTGTCTCACCGCACGCACGTGCGGAAGACAGGCCTAGACCCAGATGCTCGCCCTGCCCGACCAGCCAGCACGGCGCTGGGAGCCGAAACGGCTACGCCACCGACTGTCCTGGCTCGCCGGCCGGCTCGCCCGCCACGCCCGCACCACCGTGCTGCACCTGGGCGCCCACCACCCCTGGACACCACTGACCGTCCAGGCGATCACCATCCTGCGCGCCCTGCCCGCCCCCGGATAACCCGGGCCACAGGTCCCACCCGCCGACCAGAAGGAACCCACCCCGGACGTGGACCGGGCGCCCACCCCGCGCGACAGCGGAGCACCCCGCGACGGCCGCACCCAGGCCAGACGACCAAACTCAACATCAACAAGGGTGGAAGGCCAGCACACGATCACACTCGACCGACGCACGAAAGATCCGGGCTAAGGCGACGAGGCTGGCGAAGACGCGCAGCCGCAGATGGCGCTGATTACGATAGTCCGTGATGTGGTGGAGCGGTCCGCGCCGCAATGCGGGGCGACGGTGCGGTGCTGAGAATGCCAGGTCTCGCCTTTTCGCAGGTCCGGGCCCTCCCCTGATGATGTTCGGCGTGGCCCGGGGCTTCCGCGAGTCTCCGCGCCAAGCGGCCGGGCAGCGTCCCGGGCGCCGACGCCGTGAGACCGAACGAGCGGACCGTCGGTAGCCGACCTGGCTTCGGGTCGCCGACGTTCTTCTGGCAGAATCAGCCGCGCGGAATCCGTTGCATGGGTCGTCGGCAACAGCTTCGGCGGCTGCCACGGGCCAAACGAGTCGGCTGCCTTACCTCGGGGGGATGTCATGCGGAAGAGGACGAAGGTGCCTGCGGAGAAGATCTCGCTCGCGCGGACCGTTGCGGCGCTGCGCGATGAGATTCTCCAAGCTCAGGCCGACGCGGCGGCGTCGGGCGCACCGTTCTATTTTCCCATCAAGGACGTCACGATCGAGCTCCAGGTCGGCGTGACCGCGGCCGCTGAGGGCAAGGCGGGCGTCAATTTCTGGCTCGTTGAGCTCGGTGCGGGCGGCACGTACGCTCACGAGGAGATCCAAAAGATCACCGTCAATCTCGGCTCGCCCGTCGACGCGCAGGGCAACCTCCTTCCAACGCGTATCAGCGCTGAGACGGACGCACCGCCGAGGCCGCGTCCGAGGGCGCCGCTGGTGCCTTGATCGCTCCCGCGACGGGCATCATGCTGCGTCCCCCCGAGGTCGGCACCCTTCGGACCGTCGAAGTCCGATTTGAGCGTGGCTCCGGTTCATCTACGCGCCTCAGTGCCGGCTACCTGGTCAACCGGTCGACTGTCCTGACGTGCGCACATGCCCTCGACTACCAGGCGGAACTCGAGGACGGTCAGAGCCTGAAGGTATCTCTGGTCGAGACGAACGACTATCACGAGGCAGAGCCGTGGTACGTCGGGACCAAGGACGTGGACCTTGCCGTCCTCACGATCAAAGAGGCCCTGCTGGATGGCATACTGCCGCAGTGTGACCAGGCTGCCTTCGGGATTGTGCGTCGAAACAGCCCTTTTCCTTTGGAGAAATGCTGGGCGGTCGGCTTTCCCACCTTCAACTGGCTCGACAGCGTCCCTGACAGCGTGGAGGCGTGGGGCGCCATTGTGCCCGGCTCGGGCCTCAACACCGGAATGCTGGCCCTGCACGTCTCGAACGGTCCTGCCGAGAGCGCGCACCGGCCCGCCATGCCCCATGAGTCCGTCTCTTTCACCTCGCTGGTGAACATTGGGTGGAGCGGAATGTCGGGGGCCGTCGTCTTCCACTGGGACGGCGTGACGCACCGCATCGTCGGGGTCGCGATGGAGCACCGCCCCGCCGGCGGCATGAGCACACTCATCGTCGCGCCCATCACCCTGCTGGACACGCTCGACGACACGGACCGTGTCCGCTGCTGGGAGCAGCTCTACCGGGGTGGCAACCTGGACATCATCGCGCTGCCGGTGGAAGAGGTGCCGCCCCGCGCCCCGCAGCGCACCTATCAGCGATCCCACTCCTCCTCTCCGCAGTTTGACGCCATGAGCGACGTGCTCGCCGACCTGTTGGCCAAGCAACGAGGCCCCGCGCTGCGGCGCCTCGCGCGGGAGTTCGACGTCCTGGTCAAGGGGCCTGACGGGAAACGCAGGAACGCGACTCCGGACGATTTTGCCGACGTGGCGGGCCGAGAGAGGATCGCGATGCTGGCTGCGGACATGATGTACTCCGACGGCCTCGACCTGCGCCGCATCGCGAGCGTGTTCTCCGCCGCCGCCGGCCTCGTCTCCGCCCGAGCAGAGCTCGCTGACCTGGTCGCTCCCTTCAAGGACACCGTTCCCGACGCGGCGTCCGCCTCGCTGGCGGCGTTCTATGCCGACGAGGCCGCGCTGACCGGCAGAAGGCAGGCGTGGACCGTGATCATCCAAACCTGCTACCCCTGGTATGCGTATTGGCATCTTGTGCGCGCGCGAGCCAGGACCCCCTTACCGCGCGCCGTCGAGCTCTTCCCTGGTAGCTACGGCACCTTCCCGGACTCCCAGGGCGCGGGGCGGGGTAAGGATGTCAGCCCCAGCGCTCAGATCTGGAGGCAGATCCGGGAGGCGGCCGGCGGACTGGACGAGCGGCCTGAGCTGGTGACCGCCGACGAGACGGCCGTACGTCGCGGGCTGTACGGATGCGGCGACGCCACCCCCGTCGCGGTGCTGTGGGCGCGTCCCGGAGGCACCGCCGCCGACGAGCTCGCCGCGGCGCGCGCCCGTTACGCCCGCCTGCTTTTCTTCGTCGTCCTCGACCCGGAAGGCCGACCGGCCGACGGTGTCGAGGTCTTGGACGCCCGCACGGACACTGAGCAGAGAAGCTATTGGCGGCTTTACAACGACATGTCTGGCGGCGAGCCTCTGATCCCAGGCTCGCTGGGCATGGCCAAGGAGGACGGCGGACATGTCTGACGATGAGGGTTACCGCTATGACCCGATCTTCAAGGACAGCGACGAGGCGGAGCCAACCGCAGCGCTGGAAACCGTCGTCGGCGACCACGTGCCCGTCGGCGGCTACCTGCTGACCGCTCAAGCGCGACTCGCCGTCGACGTGGCGCTCGCCGCCGGCCGGCCGCTACTCGTCCAGGGCCAGCCCGGCTGCGGGAAGACCATGCTCGCGCTTGCGGTCGCGCAGCGGGCCCGCTGGGACTTCCACAGCGCCACGGTCACTTCCCGCACCCGCGCCCAGGATTTGCAATGGACGTTCGACGCAGTCCGGCGGCTCCGGGACGCACAGGCGGGCCCGGCCGGCCGATGGGCCGTCGACGCCGTACGGCGCGCTGACGCCGTCCGGCGGCGCGTCGGGACGCCGACCGGCTCGCGGGACCGCGACGAGTTGCGCCCCTACATCCGGCCCGGCGTCTTCTGGCGGGCACTCGCGCCGGTGCAGGCAGCCGCGTTCGCCGGCGAGCCGGCCCCGGCGCCGCGAGAACGTGCCGTGCTTCTCCTCGATGAGATCGACAAGGCTGAGCCGGACGTTCCCAACGACCTTCTCGGCCCCCTCGGCACGCTGTCGTTCGAGGTGACGGACCTCGATGGCTACCCCGTCCGCAACGAGCGGCCGGAGAACCCACCGCTGGTGGTGCTGACGACCAACGACGAGCGTGAGCTGCCACCCGCGTTCCTGCGCCGCTGCGTCGTCTACACGATGGAGTTCCCCGACGAGGAGAGGCTTGTCGCGATCGGCCGGCGCCACTTCCCCGACGGGCCACAGGACCTGCTGCGGGAGGTTGCGACGATCACCTGCCAGGCCCGCGACGAGGCCGACGCGGCGAGCTACAGACCGCCGGGCACCGCCGAGTACATCGACGCCGTCGGTGCCGCGATCAGGCTCGGCGTCACGCCGACGGGCAGCCAGGACGCGTGGTCGGTGGTCAGGCGGCTCACGCTCGCGAAATGGGACGGGCCGGACAAGCGGTGACCGGCCAGCCGCCCACGATCTTCGCCGCCGACGTCATCAGGGTCCTCGGCCGGCTACGGTGCACGGACACCGAGACCGCCGAGGCGGCCGCCCGGCTGCTCGGTATCGCGGTGCCCGGGCCCGCGGACGCGTCGCAGGACGCCCACACAGCTTCGGCCGACCCAGCTGACCTCGTCCAGGACGGACAGCCGCAGCGCCCAGGTGGCACCCACGCCAGCGGCTCCACAATGGCGAGCACTGCGGGTCAATTAACCGAGCCGTCGGACTGGATCCCGCTGCGACGCCGGGACACCCTCGCGGCCATACCTGGATGGTGGCCCGGTGCCGGCGATGAGGCCGGCAACGCACCGCGCGAGGCCAATGAGCCCCGCAGTGGTGCCGCGGGACCAGAAGAGGCCGCCGGCGGTGGTTTGTCGCCGGGTGTGCCGCCTCTGTTCCCGGTACGGGCGAGCCGCGTGATCATCGCGACGGCGTTCGCTGTCACCACCGAGGGCGATGAGCTCGACCTTGACCTGATCATCGCGTCGTTGGCCCGTCTCGAACCCCTGGCCGAGCTGCCTCGGCGGATGGTCCGTACGAACCGCCGTGGAGTCCAGGTTCTCCTCGACCTGGGGCCGGCGATGCGGCCCTACCTCGCCGACCTCGCGGCGCTTCCCGCGCAGCTCCGGCGCGTCCTGGGGCCCCGAGTGGAGGTGTTGAGGTTCGCCCGCTGCCCGATCGCGGGCGTCGGGCCTGGACTGCGTCCCTGGGACCGCTACCGGCCGCCGGCGCCGGGCACGCCGGTTCTGGTCGTCACCGACTTCGGCGGCGGGCATCCCTGGGCCCCCCCGCCGGCGCCGCCGGACGAGTGGGCCGCGTTCGTCGCTGAGGTGCGCCGCGTCGGCTGCCGGCCGCTCGCGCTCGTTCCCGGCGCCCGCCGTGACGCCGATCCGGCGCTGACCCGGCTCATGCCCGTCCTTCCCTGGGACGCGTCGACTACCGTCCGCGACGCGGTCCGGGCCAGCCCATGACCGCGCCGGCGCCGACAGAGATGACGGCCGTCGAGCGGGACGCGTTCGAACTGGCGGCGAGCCTGTCGATCGCGGCGTTCGTCGACGTCCGGCTCGTGCGGATCTTCCGACAGGAGCTGCACCCGGGCCTGTCAGCGTCTACGGAGGCGGCCCTGTGGTTCGGGCCGCTGGTGTCCAGGGCGAGCGGGGAGCTGCTGCTGCTCGACGAGGACCAGCTGCCCGCGCTGCGCCGCCGCCTGCTCGACCGGCCGCCCCCCCACCGCGCCCACGCCCGGAACGCCCGCCGCCTGCTCGAACAGGTCCGCGCGGTCGACGGCGCCGGACGTTACCTGCGCGCCGAGGAGCGGCTGATCTGGCTCGGCCTGCGCGGCGCGACCGGCAGAGCGATCAACGGGGCACTGCGCGAGGTCCTGACTGACCTGCGGGACGCGACGATCGGTAGCCGGCCGGACCCGCGGCTCGTCGACGACATCGCCCGCTGGGCCGCACGCGCGCTCCCAGCCCTGCCGCCCGCGGTCCTCGCGTACAGCGAGGCGGCGAGGTTCCTCGCCGCGTTCGCCAGCCAGCGGGCCGGGCATCCCGTCGGCGGGCCACCCGACGCGGGCGCGGCCCGGTTGCTGGAACAGATTTCCTCCGACCAGGAGCCCGTCGAAGTCGGCGCGCGGCTCGCAGGCGGCCAGCTCGAGCTGAGCTGCCCACCGGTCCCGGAGGCCCACCGGCTGACCTCGCCCGGCGCCGACCTCGTCTTCCTCGACCTCATCGCGCCGCGACCGCTGTCCGAGCCGCTGCCCTGGCTCGACGGCGATGACACCGAGTCGGCTGAGTTCGACCATCGGCCAGGCGTCCTCGTCGTCGAACGGCCCGCGGCCGGCCTAGCCCGCCCGGTCGGCGGGTTCCTCGCCCGGCACGGCTTCGCCGTCTCCTATCAGGGGGCAGCCGAGCTCGACGCGGCGCTGCTGGCAGACGAGTCGTCCGCACTCGCGGTGTTCGACAGCCGGCGGGAGACCGACCCGTCCGTGCTGCGCGCGCTGCGCGACGCCGAGGTTCCCACTGTCGTCATTGACGCCGCGACCGTGGGCAGGGCGCTGGAATCGGAGGACACGGCCACAGACGAGGCCGCACCTGGCGCTCGCGCCGAGGCGCGAGCGAACCTCCTCGACGCCGTCGCGCTGCTTCTGACCGCCCAGCGGCCACGTGCCGTGGCCGCGGTGCCCCGACCCGGCTTCGTCACCATCCCCGTCGAGGGGCCGGTATGGATTCGGTCGGCTGGTGAGCCCTGGCATGTCCTAGCCCCGACGCTGCCGGCGGGTGTACAGCCGCTCGACGCGGACGGCCCGCGAGGCATCGGCCCGTTCTCGTTCCTCGGGACCATCGACGTGACCCCACTCGGCCCGATCTACCTGACCCGGGCCCGGGAGGGACGCCTCGCAGCAGTGAAGATCGCTGCGAGTGGCCCGGCCCAAGCGTTCGCCGAGAACCTGCGCGCGGCCAGCGCGCACTGGGCTCGCATGGACAGCCCCCTGGTAACCCGGCTCATCCGCGCCGAGCCCGACCATGACCCGCCGTACTGCGTCGCCGAGTTCGCTGAAGGGGACCGAATCGACGCACCAGATGCGGACCCTACCTGGACGACGGAACGACGCTTGCGTTTCGCCTACCAGCTGGCGCAGGCCCTTGCCGCGGTCCATGCCGCCGGCCTGGTCCACGGCCATCTCAACGCGGGCGCGGTACGTGTCGACGACGGACAGGTCCGGCTGGTCCGGATGCACTCCGCCGGGGTCGCCGGTGGCCCGCCGCCGCGGGACGACGCGGAGTCGCGGCCGCACTACCGACCTGAGGGTACGGGGAGAGGCCCTCTGGACCCGGCGGCGGACATCTACGGCTGGGCGACGCTCGTCAACCCGCGCATGGCTGTTGGGCGGCGCAGCACGGTGCGGCCGACGACCGGGATCGATATTCTCGACGCGCTGCTCGCCGAGGCGCTCGAGACGATCCCGGATAAGCGACCCGCTGCCCAAGATCTCGTGGCGAGTCTCGCGACGGTGACCGAAGAACTCTTCGAGACTGGTCCGCGTCCGGAGGATCTCTCGGGCCCCGGCGCCGCCGCGTGGCGGGGGCGCGTCGGCTGGACGTCTATCCTTCCTCCTACGCCCCTTGAGGGACCCATCGTCGACGTCCGTGAACGCTCTGTCGTAAGCCGCGGCGCCCCGGAATCGGCCGACGTTCCCGTGCGGACGGAGCCGTTGAGCGAGCGGCGTCGTCCCGACACGGCCGTCGGGCGGTCGAGTCCTCCAGTGCGTTCAGCAGGAGATAGGGGTGGCCAAGGCGCTGCCAGACCAATCCGGCTGTCTCAGGCAGACAGCCACCTACTCATCGACGTCCTAGCAGAGATCTTTTTCCAGCCCGCCACCGCAGGCCAATTCCTGAGCAGGGTCGGAATCCCGTATCAGTCCATGCCGGTCTGGCACGACTCGACCAACCGCGACTTCTGGTCCGCGGTTCTCCAGAACCTGGACAGCGGGCTGATCGCAGCGCCCTACGAGACGCTCCTCAACGAGGCGCTCCGGCTTTACCCATTCAATCGCGCGCTGCGTAGCCTCGCCGACCGCTACCTGGTGTCCGCGGATGCCGAGGCAGGACACGGCCGCCGCGACCGCATCTTCATCAGTCGCGGAGAAGAAGACGCCGGCAGTGCCCGCGAGTTGTACGGACAGCTCCGCCAGGATGGCTTCGCCCCCTGGCTCGACGACCTCGACATCCTGCCGGGTGAGAGTTCCGACGCCGCCGCTGAGCGGGCCCGCGACGACAGTGCCGCGTTCCTCGTCCTGCTGTCCCGACGAACCTCGGGCGCGATGCCGTCTCGGCTCGGGGCGAGGTCTCTGACGGAGGTGACGGACAGGGAGGAGACCATCGTCGTCCGGCTGGAGCTGTGCGAGATCCCGAGCGAGCTAGGCGACGCCACACTCGTCGATCTGTTCAGCGAAGACGGCTACCGGCGCCTGACCCGCCTGCTGCGCAGACGGCTCCCGCCATCCTGACCGGTCCTGCAGTGGTCTCTGGCGCTTCCCGACGCGGCCGAGAGCGTGGCTTTGGTTAGAGGTCTTGCTTCGGCTCACTTTCTTGGGGTCCGATGCCATATTCGATCTTGGCGTGGGTGTCGCTGCGTAGCTGGGTGACCAGCCTGCGAGCGATAGGAGCGCCGATGTGGAGTCGTTTGCGCAGTGTCTCGGCGGAGATGGGGCGCTGGTGGTGTTGCCAGTGGAGGACGTCTTCGGCTCGGGCGCGGTGGAGTAGGTCCTGCTCTCTGGCTCCGGGTTCGTTCCGCGGGGGCGTCTCGCCGGCCGGGGACGCTTCGGCCCGTTTGGTCTCAGAGGGCTGTGTCGGTCCCGCCGGCTGGTCGATCACCGTCGAGGCGTATGGGTCATCCGTGGTCGGTGGTGCTGGCGGGAGTTTGCTTGCTGGAGTTGTCTGTATGGCTTGGATGAGGTCGGGTGCGACTTCTGCCCAGCCGATCATGAGTAGTGGTCCGATGGCGTCGAAGGCTGCTTTGCCGTAGTGGCCGGCGATGAGTGGTTCGGCGATGTTGAGGGCGAGGGTGACGAGGCTGGCGAAGATGAGCAGCCGCCGTGCGGATCGTTGAACCTTGGCGGGGCCGTCATTCAGGGCCAGCTGGCGGATTCCCAGCAGTAGGCCGACGACGGACAGGTCGACTGCTGGGGCTACCAGGGGTGCGATGAAGATTGGGACGCCGAGGCGGAGGCCGAGGGCGAAGGAGTTGCCGAAGCCGAAGAGGAAGGTGAGCGCGACGACGATGCCGATCATGATGGTGACGAGCTTCCCGGCATTTACGGGTCCGGCCAGGGCCGGAGCGTCCTTGTGCGGCGGGGTGGTCGAGATCTTCGGTCGCTGGCTCATCGGGTACCGGTCCGGAGCGGCTTCGAAGCGGCGGTGCTGATCGGCCGGCCTTGGGCGGGGGCGAGGGTTCCCGCGCTGGTGATCGCTGGGGTCCTTGTGGCCGCGCCCGCGGTGGCGTAGCCGTTCTTCTTGGGGCGGGGGAGCCGGCCGGTTCTATCTTGATCGCGGTGGTGGTTGGCGCGGAAAGGTGCCATCGTGGGATGGGTGAGCTGACGGCGGTGTGCGCGACGTGTGCGCGGACGTGCCGGGCCTGCCTGGCACAGACTGACACTGACCGGCACGGGAAGGCCCTGTGTGCCGGACGGAGTGGGACAGGTCGGCATCACGCGACACCGATAAACACGGCATTTACCGCACTACGGATCAGAAGGTTGGGGGTTCGAGTCCCTCCGAGCGCACCAAACATGCTCTGACCTGCACGTTCACAATCTCACAAGCGCCGTGACCTTCTGATAACTATCAGATGGTTCGCCCGCCAGACATGATCGACATTTCTGGCCCCTCGCCTCGGCGAACGACGCGGCACTCGGCGGCATCGTGCGGCACCACTGGCCCTTTTTGATCTCCATCCTCTTCGCGTGTGCGCGACGTGTGCGCGAGCGCCCCGAAAGAAAGCCTCGGGCCTCCTCCTTCAGTCGTCACCTTGAGAGCGAGCCTGGGTCGCCTGGCTCGACAGCACCTGAGATGGCCGACAGCGCCTCGTTCCGCCGCGGTTAGGCGTGACGGATCGCCTGCTGTCGCCGAGAGTGGGTGACCACGCCACGGGTACTAGCCGAATCCGATACGTCGTTTGCCCGGGATGCACTCGCCAGCCATCGCGTGGACGGCCAGGAGCCGCCTCCTGAGTTCGCGCGTGCCAATGAGCGCGGCGCGTCGGTAGGGGTTTTCGGCGTGTCGACCGGCGTGGCCGAATGTCTCGGTGCAGGGCCGCTTGTTTCGGTCACTCGTCGTCAGGTGTCAGGGTGCCGCCTTGGCTGTTGTTGCCGGGCTGGAGGGGGCGGGGGCTGTCGGCGTCGGGCTGGGCGTGGTGGGGGGCGGCGTCGTGGGGCCTGTCGTCGGCGCTGGCGTCGGGCTTGAGCGGGTGATGTTGGTGATGGAGAGCGTCACGAGGATTTGGGCGGGGCAGCTGGCCGGTGTCGTGGTGAGGACGAGGGTGATGGTGGCGGTCTGGCCTGGGTCGACGAGATGGTCGAGGGGGAGGCGGGCGAGGAGGGTCGATTCGGCCGGCGGTGTGGTCGGGACCGTGATGTCGGCGGAGGCGAGGGTGTGGCCGGTGGTGGTGCGGGCTTCGGTGTGCAGGACGGGTGGGGCGGTGGCGGTGGTGGTGTAGCGGCCGGTGAGTTCGAGGGCGGTGGTGGTGAGGGATGCGGTGAGGGTCGAGGTGACCAGGGTGGTGGTGGGGCAGGCGGCGGCCGGGCTGGTTGGTGGGTTTGGGGCTGTCGTGGCTGGTGGCGTCGTCGCGGGGGTGGTCGGGCGGGGGGTCAGGGTGACGATCGGGAAGGGCGTGGGCAGTGGGGCGGGGGCGGTCGGGGTGAGCGGGATTGGGGCGGGGATCGCGACGGTGGGGAGGGTGTTGGTGGGGGTGGCGGGGGTGGTGGTGTAGCCGGTGGTCCAGGCGAGGACGGCGCGGACGTAGGTGTCGGAGGGGTTGTAGGCGCGGATGGCGTTGTAGAGGTCGGTCGGGGTGGCGAGGTTGCGTCCGTGGGCGCAGAGGTAGCCGGCGGTGGCGAGGGTGGCGTCGTCGATGTTGTCGGGGTTTTTGGTGCTGTCGTGGTTGCCGTCGCGGCCGGCGCCGGTCCAGGTCGCCGGGAGGAATTGCATGGGGCCGACGGCGCGGTCGTAGGTGGTGTCGTGGTCGAGGTGGCCGTGGTCGGTGTCGGGGATGAGTGCGACGCCGGCGTGGCCGTCGAGGCGGGGGCCGAGGATGGTCGGGGTGATGGTGCCGTCGGGGGTGATGGCGCGGCCGGTGGCGTGGTTCGTTTCGACTTTGCCGATGCCGGCGAGGAGTTCCCAGCGCAGGTGGCAGCCTGGTTGTTCGGCTGTGAGGGTGGTGGCGGACTGCTGGTAGGCGGCTAGGACGCGGGTCGGGACTTGGCGTTCGGTGGCGGTGAGGCGCACGACGTCGGTCGGTGCTGGATTGGCGGCGGCCGCGGCGAGGGTGTCTGCGGAGACGGGGGTGCCGGCGTCGTCGGTGACGAGCTCGGCGGGTAGCGGGGCGGTACTCGGCCAGGGCCGGGTCGTGGGCGGTGGCATGGCGGTGGCGTTGGGGTGGTCGGTGTCGAGGGGGGCGTCTGCTCCGGAGAGCAGCAGGATGAGCAGGGCCGGGATGCCGAGGACGGGGAGGCCCGCGGCGCTGAGGATGCCGATCTTGTGTTTGGGGGGTCGGCGTCGGCGGTGTCGGCCGTTGTGGCGTGGGGTGGTTGGCTGGCCGGCGGGCTGGGCCGGCGGGTCGTCGTCGGGGTTGTCGGGGTTGTCGTGCGTGGCTGTCTGGGTGGGGAGCGGGGCGGTGGCGGCCGCGTGGTCGCTGTCCGCCCCGGGGCGATCAGGTTCGGTGTCGGGGCTGGTGGAGGGCGGTGCTGGTACCGCATCGCTGTCGAGCGCGATCGTGGCGGTGGCGGTGGCGGCGGTGATGGTCGGGTCGGCTGACGGGCCGGGGCCGGAGGCGCCGTCCGGGGGAGTCGGTTGGCGACGCCGGCGGCAGCCGGCCCTTGGGCTGGGTGGTGCCTCGGGTGTGGGCGGTTCGGCGTCTGGCGGTGACGGGTGGGCGGGTGCGCCTGGTCGGGGAGGTCGGCGGTGGCGGCTCACCCGTCAGCTCCTGTCGGTGTCGGTTGGTCGTCGGGGCGCCATGTCGCCGCGCGGGGCGCGCGACGCCGGCGTCGGCGCGGGGCGTATGAGACCGGGGGCGGGCGTGCGGGCAGGGCGCTCGGATGGCTGGCCGGCGTGGCGGA
>Ga0105248_10007592_pt1 | contig 11911 bp, 8 predicted proteins | sample KBSS34metaG_FD_81524 | JGI IMG/M metagenome (GOLD analysis project Ga0105248, IMG submission 81524) | Switchgrass rhizosphere microbial communities from Kellogg Biological Station, Michigan, USA - KBS S3-4 metaG | ecosystem: Host-associated > Plants > Roots > Rhizosphere > Soil | place...
CGGCAACTAGCTATGAACTCGAGAAACGCGCTTCAATCTCACTACGACACGGTTTCGAATCTGCATCTCCGGCAGTTGTTCGACGAGGATCCTCAACGGGGACAGCGAATGACGGCGGAAGGCGCGGGCATTTTTCTCGACTATTCCAAGAATCGAATCACAGATGAGACGCTCAACCTGTTGGTCCAGCTCGCATCTGAATGTGGGTTGCAAGCGCGAATCGATGCCATGTTTCGTGGCGACAAGATCAACGTCACGGAAAATCGCGCCGTCTTGCATGTCGCGCTGCGCGCTCCGAAAGACGCATCCATCATCGTTGACGGTAAGAACGTTGTGCTCGACGTTCACGCCGTTCTGGCCAAGATGGCGGACTTTTCGCATCGGATACGCACCGGCGCATGGACCGGGTACACCGCCAAGCGGATTCGCAACGTGATCAACATCGGCATTGGTGGATCGGATCTCGGACCTGTAATGGCGTACGAAGCCCTCCGGCACTACAGCGAACGCGACATGACGTTTCGTTTCGTATCCAACATCGATGCAACCGACGTCGCTGAAGCGGTGCGTGATCTTGATCCATCGGAAACGCTCTTCATTGTTTCGTCCAAGACATTTACGACTCTGGAAACTATGACCAACGCGCATTCCGCCAGGTCCTGGCTGCTTTCGGGCATGGGTGGCGACATGAAGTCTGTCGCGAAACATTTCGTCGCTGTTTCGACAAATGCGGCGGAAGTTTCAAAGTTTGGGATAGACAGCGCGAACATGTTCGAATTCTGGGATTGGGTGGGCGGACGTTACTCGATGGATTCGGCAATCGGTCTCTCGACGATGATCGCCATCGGTCCTGAGAACTTTCGCGCGATGCTTGACGGCTTCCACCAAATGGACGAGCACTTCCGAACAACACCATTCAGCCGCAATCTGCCTGCGCTGATGGGGCTCCTGACCGTCTGGTACAACGACTTCTTTGGTGCTCAAACAGTGGCTGTATTGCCTTACGATCAATATCTCAAGCGGTTTCCTGCTTATCTGCAACAGCTGGCTATGGAGAGCAATGGCAAACAGGTGACCGTCGAGGGAAAAGAGGTCCAGGATCAAACCGGACCGATCTATTGGGGTGAGCCCGGCACGAACGGGCAACATTCCTTCTACCAACTGCTGCATCAGGGAACCAAGCTCGTTCCGTGTGATTTCATCGCATTTGCAAAACCGTCAAACCCCTTGGGCCGCCATCATGATTTTCTGATGGCAAATCTGTTCGCCCAGGCCGAGGCTCTCGCTTTCGGCAAAACTGCAGCCGAAGTAAAGGCTGAAGGAACTGCCGATTGGCTGGTGCCACATCGCGTTTTTAAAGGCAATCGTCCCTCGAATACGATCCTCGCTGAGCGGCTCACACCGGATACGTTAGGGAAACTCGTTGCGCTTTACGAACACTCGGTGTTCACGCAGGGCGTGATCTGGAATATCGATTCCTTCGATCAGTGGGGCGTCGAACTCGGTAAGGCTCTTGCACAGCGGATCATCCCCGAGCTTGAGAGCGAGTCCGAGCCGGCACTCCGTCACGACAGTTCGACCAGCAACCTTATCCGTCGTTATCGAAAAATGCGATAGAGTAGTTCCATGCCTAGTGGCCATTCCGACGCCCTCGTTTTCTACGGAGTCACCGGTGATCTGGCTTACAAGAAGATCTTTCCTGCGTTGCAGGCGATGGTCAAGCGAGGTCAGCTCAACGTACCCGTTGTTGGAGTCGCCAGATCGCCGTGGACCGTCGATCAACTGAGGGAGCGCGTCCGCGACAGCCTTGAACATCATGGCGGTGTCGATCCCGACGCATTTGAAAAACTATCCCGGTTACTGCGGTACGTCTCCATCGATTACACAGATCCCAACCACTGCAGTGCGATCTCCGGTCAACTCAAGGAAGCGAAGCGTCCAGCAATCTACCTGGCCGTCCCCCCGCAGCTTTTTGAGACCGTGGTGGACCATCTTGAGAAGTCCGGCTGTGTCGCAAATGCGCGCATCATCATCGAAAAGCCGTTCGGCCGCGATCTTGCTTCGGCTCGTGAGCTGAATCAAATCCTCCATCGGGTTTTCGACGAATCCTCGATTTTCCGGATCGATCACTATCTCGGAAAGAAGCCTGTGAATAATATGCTGGTCTTCCGTTTTGCCAACACATTCGTGGAATCGTTCTGGAATCGGAACTACATCGAGAACGTACAGATCACGATGGCTGAAGATTTCGGAGTGGCAGGGCGTGGGGGCTTTTACGAAGGAACGGGTGCCATTCGGGACGTCATCCAGAATCACCTGTTTCAGTTGATCTCCAATCTGGCCATGGAGCCGCCCGCTCGGAATGACAGCGAATCGCTTCGAGATGAAAAATCGAAAGTGCTTAAAGCAATTCCTGCGATCGAGCAAAGCGATGTAGTACGCGGGCAATTCCGAGGCTACCGTGACGAGAAGGACGTCGCCAAAGACTCTCGCACGGAGACATTCGCGGCACTCAAGCTGAACATCCAGTCGTGGCGCTGGAAAGATGTGCCCTTCTATATTCGTGCCGGAAAGTGCTTGCCGGTGACGTGCACCGAAATCGTTGCCCGGTTTCGCAAGCCCCCAACGTTGATGTCCAATGGGACGCTGAAAGAAAATCACCTTCGCTTTCGCATCAGTCCGGACGTTGCAATCGCGTTGGGAATGATGACGCTTGCGCCGGGTGACACTTCTAACGTCGAGTCGACCGAGATGCTCGCATCGGCCGCTCCGCGCGCGGGCGAGATGGAGGCCTATGAACGGTTGCTCGGCGCCGCAATGGAGGGGGATGGAACGCATTTCGCGCGCGAAGATTATGTCGAAGAGGCCTGGCGGATCATCGATCCCATTTTGAAGATGGATACGCCCCTTTACGAGTACGAACCGAAAACATGGGGTCCACGTGAAGTTGATCAGGTCACGCCCGAAGGTGGATGGCACAACCCACTGCCCACCCCGTGAAAACCTCGACATTTCCGGATGCGGCATCGGCTGCTCGTGCGGCCGCTGCGTTTCTATCGGCAGAGTGCCGCGCTGCCGTTGATGCCCGGGGCCGATTTGTCGTGGCGTTGAGTGGGGGCACACCCCCTGGCTGATGCTTCAGGCGCTCACGCGCGAGGAGATTCCGTGGCACGCGGTCCAGGTGTTGCAGGTTGACGAGAGAATCGCACCCGCGGGAACCGCGGAGCGAAACCTGACCCATTTGCAGGAGACATTGATCAAAGAAGGCCCCCTTAAGCTCGAGCAGCTTCACGCAATGCCCGTGGAGGCCCCAGATCTGGAACAAGCGGCGCAACGATATAAGCAGGTAGTCGAAGCGTTAGCCGGTACGCCACCGGTTATCGATGTAGCTCATCTTGGCCTCGGCGTTGATGGTCACACCGCGTCTCTCATCCCTGGTGATCCCGTGCTCGACATTACAGGTGCCGACGTTGTTATCAGCGGCATTTATCAGGGCACACGGCGTATGACATTGACCTATCCGATATTCAATGCCGCCCGCCAGATTCTTTGGCTAGTAACAGGAAAGGAAAAAGCCGCCGCGCTCGCGCGCCTTCAGGCTGGAGATCTCTCCATTCCTGCAGGAAGGATTCGTCGGGATGACGCTGTCATCTTTGCCGATCGCGATGCGGCAGGCGAATCTCACGGTTGAAGAGCGCGCTTCGACTCGCCTGCACCTACTTAAGAAACGGTCGACAAGCTCGGCGTGAGTGTCTGAATGAATTCCTCGACCATCTCTTTCGCTTGATAATCCGTAAACTGACGTGGTGGGGACTTCATGAAGTACGCTGATGGCGCTTCAAGCGGCCCGCTCAGCCCTTGCTCCATTGCCAGCTTGCAGCAACGCACCGCATCGATGACAACGCCTGCGGAGTTCGGCGAATCCCAGACTTCCAGTTTGAGGTCGAGCTCCAGGGGCACATTCCCGAACGTCTGACCTTCGATCTTGATGTGGCACCATTTGCGATCCTCCAGCCACGGCACATGATCGCTGGGACCGACATGCACATTCTTTTCGCCGAGGTCGTAATCGAGCTGTGAGGTCACGGCGTTCGTCTTGCTGATTTTCTTCGACTCGAGGCGCGAGCGTTCCAGCATGTTGTAGAAATCCGTGTTGCCTCCGAAATTGAGTTGATAGGTTCGAAGCACCTTCACGCCCCGTTCCCTGAAGAGATTGGCAAGCACGCGGTGGACAATCGTGGCGCCTACCTGGGACTTGATGTCATCGCCAATGATCGGAAGTTGGTGCTGTTCGAAACGGGAGGCCCAACGCGGATCGCTCGCGATGAAGACTGGTATACAGTTGACGAAGCCGCATCCGGCTTGCAGAGCCTGCTCCGCATACCACCTCGTGGCTGTTTCACTTCCCACAGGTAGATAGTTCACGACGACGTCCGTGCGGGTTGCCTTCAAGACTTCGGCGACATTTACCGGTGGATCGCTGGACTCGTCGATGACCTGGCTGAGGTACTGGCCCAAGCCGTCGTGGGTTGGGCCGCGGTGAACCGTCACTCCGACGTGCGGCACTTCTGAAAACTTAACCGTATTGTTCGGGCTTGCGAAGATCGCGGCGCTGAGGTCGGTACCAACCTTGGTGATGTTAACGTCAAACGCGGCAGAAAACTCGATGTCTCCCACGTGCAGGCCGCCGATGCTGGCATGCATCAATCCGGGAATGAATTCATCTTCCGGAGCCCTCTTGTAGAGCTCCACACCTTGAACCAGCGATGACGCACAATTCCCGACGCCGACAATCGCAACTCGCACTTTTCTATTAGCCATACAGAACATCTCCTCTTAAAAGACAATGAACGGTGAAAACACATAAATCAAATTGATAATTCTGATATCTCGAATAGATAATTTATATCGATGAATCTGCAGCACCTCCGCTACCTCATGGCCGTCTCTCGTTCGGGCAGCTTCACCGGTGCGGCTTCGGCGATGAACGTGACACAACCGGCGATCAGCAGCGGCATTGCCGAACTCGAATCGCAGCTCGGAGTAAAGCTCTTCACCGTCATGGCCGAAAGGTCGAGCTGACAATCGAGGGACGCAGTCTGATGAACTATGCGACCAAGATTCAGGACCTTGTTGATGAGGCGGGCCATCGCCTGACGAATCGAACTGCGGCGCGCGGGGAGACCTTTCAATTCGGCTCCATTGATGCTGGAGCGATCTATCTGCTGCCTGATATCCTGCGCGACTATCTCGCCAGGAATCCAGAAGTCCAATTGTCGGTGCAGGTAGCTCCCTCGCGCTATCTCGCCGAAGACATTCTGTCGAACCGGTCGGAATTTGCTGTCCTGACTCTGCCCTTCGATCATCCCCGGTTGGACACACTCTCGCTCTGCAACGATCGACTCATCCTTTGTGTCGGCTCATCGCATCCCTTCAGCAGAAAAAGAAGCGTCAAGCTGGATCAGGTCGTCGGCGAGCCTCTTATTCTGTTTCAGAGCGATTCCGTTTCCCGCCGCCTCGTTGACGAAAGATTTGCAGAGGCAGGCCTGACGCCTCGCGTTGTGATGGCCATGCGGAGCCCCGAAGCCATGCGCAAGCTTGTCGAAGCGGGCGTCGGTATCTCATTTCTGCCATTTATTACGGTACAGGATGCGCTCAAGTCCGGAGAGCTGCGGGAAGTGCGTTTGAAAGGAGTGACGATGAGTCGTGAGATCGGTCTCGCCTGGAAGCGAGGGCGGTACTTCGGCCCCGCGATCCTCGGTCTGCTAGAGGCGATTGTGGAAAAGTTTGGAAAGGCGACTGCTTTCCGGAAGCTGCGGGAACAGGACAGTTAATCCTGAGTTCAGTCGCTATTCGCTGCGCTTTGCAGCGGCCTTAGTTTCCGCTTTTGCTTCCACCTTTGCTGTTGTTGATCCGTTCGATTCCACCCCAAGCTGCTGGAGCACCGAGGGAAGATCCAATCCCAGGGCCTGCAACTGTTGAAGCAGATTGAACACCACGGCGGGGCCGGTGTTTGCCAGACGGTTCATGCCGCTCGATGCATTCCCGTTGCCGCCGTGGTCGATGACGACAACTTTGTCGATATTGCCGAGTGGCGCGGCGACTGCGCCGAACACGCCAGCGGAAGCCTGAATGATCGCCGGCAATCGTTCGAGAATAGTTTGCAGCTTTGCCGCCTCGTTGAATTGCTTCCAGGCATCGGCCTTGCGTAGGATCGCAATAGCCTCGGCCGAACCCTGGGCTTCAATGGCTTTGGCCTGTGCGAGTCCGATAGCTTCGATTTTAGCTGCCTCGGCTTTGCCCTCCGCCTCCACGGCTGCGGCCCGGCCCACACCTTCCTTGCGTAGTTTCTCCTGTTCCGCCTCGGCCATTGCGATCAGCGCGGCACGGCGTCCTTCGGATTCAAGTATTGCGGCCTGCTTCTGAGCTTCGGCACGGACGATTGCTGCCTCGCGATCGGCTTCTGCCGGCTTGATGACGGTCGCCTGCAATTCCTTTTGCTTGCGCGCCACTTCCTGTTCCTGCACCGCAATCATTTCCTGAGTACGCGTGCGCTCGACCTTGACCTCCTCGGCAACGACAGCTTGCCGCGCGGTCGCCTCCGAAAGTGGTCCTGCCTGAGCTGCCTTGGCTTTCTGCGTCTCGATTTCTGCCTGATACTGCGCCTGACGCAAGGCGAAGTCACGCTGAGCTTGAGCTATTTCCGCGTCCGCGTTGAATTTGGCGCGCTCGCCTTCCTGCATTGCCTGGGAAGACTTGATCTTGGCGTCACGTAAGGCTTCCGCTTCGCCGACGGATGCGTCGCGTTTGACCTCCGCCGTGCGCTTTTTGCCGAGAGCGTTGAGATATTCCTCGTCATCGCTGATTTCCTGGATTGTCAGGACATCGACTCCGATGCCCATCTTCTCGAGGTCTACCGCGGCTTCACTGGTTAACTTCTGTGCGAAGCTGGTGCGGTCGCTATTCACCTCTTCTACGGTAAGAGTGCCGAGAATCGAACGAAGGTGACCTTCCAGGGTCTGAAAAATCACACGTTGAATCTCGTCGTGAGTCATTCCGAGAAAACGCTCTGCCGCCGCCTGCAGTGAGGTGTCGTCGCTGCGCACCTTGACGTTTGCGACCGCTTTCACCGATACCGGCACGCCTTGCACGGTGTAAGCGCGCTTGATCTCGAGGCCGATCGTGATGACATTCAGGGAAAGGTATTCGACCTTTTCGAGCACCGGAACCCGGAGCGCTGCGCCACCCTTCACCATGCGGTAGCCGACAATGCGTCCGTCTGCAGTCTTGCGCCTGCGACCGCTAAGTACGGCAACGGTGTTGGGTGAGACCTTGATGTAATTCCGCCCGATGAGCCATATGCCCATCATGAGCGCGAGGAGAATAAGGACAGCGATTACGGGTATCAGCAGAGTTGTGAGTTCAGGCATAACGACTCCTTGGAGGCCGTTAGGAACGACTAACGATGACGGTTTCCCCGAGAACCTCTTCCACCCGCACCGGTGCGTTTTCTGCAATTGCTTCGCCAGACCGTGAGCGTGCGATTCGGTCGACGAGTTCGTCTCCGATGCGGCAGCGAACCTGTCCCAGGCCTCCCGCGGGAATGGCCACAGTTACCCTGCCATTCTGGCCGACAACATCCATCGTGTTAAGGGAACTAGTCGCCTGCTGGCCGTACAGAAACTTTGCGAACATATAAATGATCCAGGCAAAGAAAAAGCCGCCGGCAACTCCCGCAACAGATGCTGACGTCGTGCTCAAACCGTAACGGGTCGCGATGGCGCCTATGCCGCCGAACGCGGTGACGAACACGCTGATGCCGCGAATACTGAGAAAACTGGGCCCGCCGTGATCGAAGGAATGATCTGCGTCGACACCGATATGCTCGAACAGTTCGCCAAAGATCAGTGAGAAGAGCAAAAACAGAAAGCCTACCCCGGCAATGGCGAGGAATACACCAAAAGAGGAAAGCTCTGAGATCAGATCGGACATTCTGTGTTGGACTCGCGTTAAGCCTAGGAGAGCAGGAATGCGAAGTCAAGCGGGAGCGGGGGGAATAAGGGACGGACTACTCAACCCCCAAACTCCGGCGGGAAATTATCGATGTCCTTACGATTTCGGTTCGGAGTTTGGGGGTTGAGTAGTCCGTCCCCTTATTCCCCCCGCAGGTGCGACAACTTACCGCATTGTGGGGCCTCCCTCACCCCGTTAAATTTTGAAATGGGTACACATGACGCCGTTATCACGAGTGCTTCTCTATCTACAGCTCCTTGCCGTATCGGGATTCGCACAGCAGTCGATTAACTTTGGCACCGTCAGCGGGCAGGTAGAAGACTCGAGCGGAGCCGTCATGGCGCGTGTGACTGTTCGCGTGCTAAGCCTCGACCGTAATCAGTCAATGCCCTCGGAGACCGACAGTGGCGGGCGTTTCGCATTTCCTTACCTGTCCGCCGGATCCTACGAAGTGCGAATCGAACAGCCAGGCTTTCAGCCTTTCGTTCGCAAGATAACTCTGTCCATTGGACAACGACTGGACATGCCGATCGTGCTTTCGGTTTCCGGCCTCAATCAGACCGTCGATGTCCGTGGAGACGAAGTGCCGGTCCTCGATACTCTGCGGACCCAGGCGGCCTCAGCGATCCGTACCGAAGAGATTGAAGCTTTGCCGTTGAATGGCCGGAACTATCTCGATCTTGCCGCACTGGTTCCGGCAGTCTCCAAAACGAATACGGGAAACAACGAACGTTTTGCCGAGACTTCAGCCGTTCCGGGAACCGGGATCTCCGTCGCCGGGCAGCGCAACCTTGGCAACAACTTTCTGGCCGATGGGTTGTCGGCGAACGATGATGCTGCCGATTTGGCAGGAACATTCTTCAGTCAGGAAGTTATCCGTGAATTTCAGGTGGTGCGCTCCGGCGGAATTGCCGAGTTCGGGCGCGGGTACAGTGGTTTTGTCAATGTACTGACGCGGTCGGGAACGAACGATTGGCATGGCGCCGCGTACGGTTTTTTCCGGAACCACCGGTTCGATGCGACCAACATATTTGCTCCGGTCGATCCGATATCCGGCAAACGGATCCGGACGCCGCTGACGCAGGCGCAATATGGCATTACCGCCGGGGGGCCGGTGCGGCCGGATCGGATATTCCTCTTTGCCAACTTCGAGCGGGAGGACCTGAACCGTTCGGGGTTCATCACGATCTCCCCGGAAAATGTCGCCGTGATTAACACGCGTCTGGACCAGATCAACTACGCCGCTCCGCGCGTGGCCACCGGTGCCTACCCGACCGGAGACAATCGTACGAACTTCCTGGGTAAGACTGACTTTAACTGGGGGGAACGGACGCGTCTCGCGCTGCGATACAGCATTTATGACATCCTTAGCCCCAACGCGCGCAATGTTGGAGGGCTCAGCGCCGTGAGCCGTGCCACGAGTGTCGGCGATCGCGATCAGACTCTTGCTGCGAATATGGTTCGCGTTCTTTCAAACAACGCCGTTAATGAGACGCGCTTCCAGTTCACGCGTAGTCTTTTCGATGCTCCCGGAGTGGACCTGATTGGACCTGCGATCAATATTTCCGGAGTAGCTAACTTCGGAGCGTCCACATCTTCTCCCACCGGTCGGGACATCGATGTGTGGCAGCTTGCGGACAATGTTTCTCTTCGACGCGGCAGTCATTCGATGAAGGCGGGTGTCGATGTTATCTACAACCGGGTGAACATTGAATTTCCGGGAACTCTTTACGGAACGTACAGTTTCAGCAACTTGGCCAGCTTCCTGGCCGGCACCTACACGACGTTCGGCCAGGCATTCGGAAAAATCGACTGGTTTCAGACAAACCCCAATCTTGGCTGGTTCCTGCAGGACGAATGGAGGATTCGCCACAATCTGACCGTGAACGCGGGTCTGCGCCAGGATGTCGAGTGGCTCATCGATCCCATTGCGACGCAGACAGGGACACTCAGTCCAAGGCTCGGACTTTCGTTTTCTCCTGGGTCGAAGACCGTGGTTCGTTCGGGCTTTGGTCTGTATTACGACCGTATTCCGCTCAGAGCTGTTGCGAATGCGCAGCGCGGCACAGGCATTGAATATCAGGCTGTTTCATTGCAGCGAACACAGACGGGCGCCCCGGTGTTTCCCGATAAGCTTTCGGGGATTCCCGCGGGGGCGCTCCTTAGCCTGTCAACGATAGATCCGAATATCGAGGCAGGCTATGGGATTCAGACGAACCTGGAAATCGAACGGGAAATTACCCGACAGGTCTCGGTCTCCGTCGGCTATCTTCACACCCGCGGGGTTCACATCATCATGCAGCGGAATCTGAATGTCCCGAGTCTCACGGCAGCGCAAGACCCCATCAATCTTGGGCGGCCGAATCCAACCTATGGGAATGTCAACCAGTATAGCGGGCAGGGTGATTCGTATTACGACGGTATGACACTGTCCGTGGAACGCCGCGCAAGAGGGGCCAGTTTGAGAGTCTCTTATACGCTTTCAAAGTCGATTGATAACACGGGCAATGCCTTCTTCAGTTCGCCTCAGGACAATTTCAATTTAAGGGATAACCGTTCGCTTTCCGACAATGACCAGCGGCACCACCTGTCCGTAAGCGGCCAGTTTCGCGCGCCCCGATTCTCTTCAGCAGGATGGTCCAAGATTGTCGAAGGTTTCAACTTGAACCCCATTTTCGTCTACGGCTCTCCTTATCCTTTTAATATCGTTACCGGAACACAGACCATCCAAACGACACCAGCAAGACCCGGCGTCGGCCGGAATACCGGGAAGAGCTTTAATTACGCAAGTCTGGATCTTCGGCTGAGCCGCGAATTTCGAGTCCACGAGAACGTGTCTCTGGAATTGATGGCCGAGAGTTTCAATGTGCTGAATCGCAGTAATCTCCAGTTTCCGAACAACACGTGGGGAACCGGAAGCGCACCAATCGCTACATTTGGCGCAGCGACGGCTGCCGCCGACCCGCGTCAGACGCAGTTCGGCGTTAGAGTGAAGATGTAAACGTGAATAGAAGAAACCTTCTTCAGAGTCTTTTCGGACTTCCGTGGATCGCGGGCGGCGTTCTGCGTGCGCAAACACACGACCACTCCGCGATGTCGGTCTCGGAGGGCCAGTTCAATCCATGGGTTGTGTCGGACGGAAACGGTGGCTTTTACCTGGCCTATGTCCAACGTAAGGACAGCCACAGCGATGTCCAGCTTCAGCGCTCCACGAGCAATGGACAATTCTCGCCCGGCATTCGGGTCAATGACAAACCGGGCGACGCCGCAGTTCGAAATGAGAATCCTCCGAAAGTCGCGGTGGGGCCGCGCGGGGAGATCTATGTAGCCTGGGCCAACGAGCGGGAGAGGTGGAAAGGGAATATTCGCTTTGCGCGGTCGCTCGATGGAGGAAAGTCTTTCGAGCCCTCGATCAGTGTCAATTCGGGTGCCGAGGGCGCCGCTACCGGCCGTGCATTTCAATCGATCCTCGTCGATTCTGCGGGACGCATTTTTGTTGCGTGGATCGATGAGCGCAACAAGACCAGTGAAGATCGTGGCGCAGAAATATGGATGGCCGTGTCTGAAAATGGCGGAAAAACATTTTCCCAGGATCGAAAGATCGTTTCAGATGTTTGTGAGTGCTGCAGGCTAACGCTTGCCACAGATCGAACGGGTGTGATCTATCTGAGTTATCGAATAGTGCCGAGATCGGGCCCGATGTTCCGTGATATTGCGGTAGCGCGTTCCATCGATCAGGGGCGGACGTTCCGTTCGAGGATCGTCCATCAGGATCGATGGGAACTGAACGCATGGCCTGTAGCCGGCGCCACAATGAGGATCGATCCTTCAGGCCAGGCCCACGTCGTATGGTTCACGCAGGCAGGCGATAAGCCAAAGGTCTATCTGGCGTCCTCTA
>Ga0105248_10007594_pt1 | contig 11910 bp, 13 predicted proteins | sample KBSS34metaG_FD_81524 | JGI IMG/M metagenome (GOLD analysis project Ga0105248, IMG submission 81524) | Switchgrass rhizosphere microbial communities from Kellogg Biological Station, Michigan, USA - KBS S3-4 metaG | ecosystem: Host-associated > Plants > Roots > Rhizosphere > Soil | place...
CCGCCGTAAAAGCGCGAGATGCCCGTATCGATCCGGGCGAGCCTGCCGCCGTAGAGGATCTCGATTCCCTTGAGGTCGGGCGTGTGGCCGACTACCAGCCGCTGCGCTCCATAGGCCGAAAGGATCGCGGTCAGCTCCTGCTCGGCGGTGAGGCGCGGCGCTTTCGGTTCGAGCCTCGTGCGCACGTCGTCCGCGTCGGGATCGTGCGTGACGAGGCCGCGGTACCACAGCGGTCCGAGCGGGTCCTCGAGGATCGTCGGCTGGCCCGTGTCGCCGGCGGCCATTGCGGCGGCGACGCGGCGGTTGATGTCCTCGATCGTCAGCTTCGAATATTCGGCGCCGAGGCCGCCGTGCATGAACAGGGTTCCGTCGATCTTGACGATGGCCGGGTTGCGCGCCGCCCAGCGCCCGAGCTCTCCAGCCGGGCTCCACGCAGCCTTGTGCTCGACCCAGCCGAGCGGGTGCTGCGCCAGCCAGGCGTCGTGCACCTGCGTCGGCTGCGCCTGCGGGTTGACCGCTTTCGCCTGCGCTTCGAGTTGCTTGCTGATCTGCGCGTAATATTGCTCGCGCCGCGCCGCTGAGCGGCCGTCGACGAAGGCGGCATATTCGCCCGGCGTCGTGTAGCGGAAGTCGCCGAGCAGGTTCATCGCCTCGTGGTTGCCGAGGACGACGACGACCCGGCCGCCGGCGCGAGGCGCTTCGGCCTGGAGCTGCTGCAGGCTGCGCACGATCCTGAGCGAGTCCGGCTGGCGGTCGAGGATGTCGCCGATCTGGACCAGCGTCGTCCTGCCGCCCGCCCAGTGCCCGCCGGCGTCGACGAGGCCGGCTGCGCGGGCGATCGCCTGCCACGCCTGGTAATCCCCGTGGAGATCGCCGACGGCGACGATGCGGCTTGGCGGAGCCGCGGAGGCTGGAGTGCAGTCGAGCAAGGCCGCAAGCGCGAGCAGCGCGATGCGGATCAACCGCTCAAGCGGGGATCGTACCGCGACTGCCCCCATCGCCCACAATGTCGCACCGCCGCGCCGCGCGGGCAATGATGTTCGTTAGCGGCGGCGGAGGCGCGTTTTCTACCGAGCCTTGTGCGGTGCTACAGCCACGGCCCCGATTTCCACCAGTTGGCCTTCATCTACCAGGCCGGCGACCTGGACCGTAGCACGCGCGGGGCGGCCGGGCTGGCTGGAGGGCCAAAGACCTAACTGTAGCCTTCCTTCAGCTCATTCAGCATTATGCGTCCGACCGCGAGCGCTTTCTGGAAGACATCCGCCTGCATTACGACGTGCAACAGGAGCTGATTGCCGCCGGGCGCGCCGAATTGCTTCGGATCCATCGGGCGGGGATGATCCAGGACGAGGAGCACGAATTCGAGCACGATCTCGACGTCGAAGAGCTCGCGATCATCCTGCGGCGCGGCGATTGATCGCCGGCCGGGAGCCTTAGGCGGCGACGGCCTTTCGTGGCCGGCTCTGCGCCTTGCTCGCCTTGCGCTCCGGCTTCGGAAGCGGCTCGAACTTGCGGGTGACGGCGCTTCCGATTTCGCCGACGAGGCCGACGCCGTAGAAGCCGAGGATGATCGCCATGGCGGCGGGGCGCTGCCAGACCGGCAACTCGACATTCTTGCCGCGGGTCCAGATGCGCCACCAGCTCTTGCCGACCTTGCCGCCGAAGAATTTGAAGGCGAAGCCGAGGCGGCCGATCCGCGAGCGGGTCGCGGTCTGGAAAGCCTGGTAATCGCGGTCCATTCCCATCGTCCACGCGCGCCACGCGAGGAACTTGTAGCCGGGGTGGGGGGCGTGGACCGTCATCGCGTCGGCGGTGCGGGTGTAGTCGTATCCCTTGGCGCTGAGGTCGCGGAGCCAGAAGCCGCACTGCTTCTTGAACGCGGGCAGGTCGGGGAACGGGTTCGCCTGGAAGAAGTCGGTTCGAACCGCGCAATTGTTGGCGTGGATCTTCTCGCGCTTGACGGTGTGGCTGCGCTCCTCGCGGAGATCGAATATCCAGCCGAGCGCGAAGGTCTTCGACAGGAGGTCGTCGTAGCCGAGCACCGTGAAGCCGCCGACGGCCATGATCTCGGGGTCCGCGAAGGGCTTGATGAGATTCTCGAGCCAGCCGGGCTGGGGCGCCGCGTCGCTGTCGAGCATGATCGACAGCTCGGTCTTGGAGCGGCCGATGCCGTAATTCTTGAGCTTGTAGTAGGTAAGGCCGTCGGTCGGGATCACCTCGAGATCGGCGAGGTCCTTCAGACCCGGCGCGGTGCTCGCCAGCGTCGTCTCGATCGCCGACGGGTCAACGGCGCCCTTGTCGTAGAGATACATGATGCGCGGCTTCGCGCTCATCCGGGGCGCAACGTCCTCGATCTCGCGCTGGAGCGCCGACATCGCCGCCTTCGTCCACTTGTCCTCGACGTCGATGGCGTTTTCCCATTCGATGACGATGGTGACGGCGGGCAGCGCCGCCGGGGCGGCTGTCTTGGTCGATTTTCTGGCCATGGCGGGGTGAATATAGGGATGCTGGTGTTTGCGGCTAGTACGGGCTTTTGCGAATTGTGCGTGCCGCGGACGGCGGCGAGGGGGTGGGGCGATGCTGATCGAGCTGACTCTTGCGACGATGATGGTTGCGCTGACAGCGCTCATCCACCTCATCGGGCTTGGCGTCCTGACGCGCCTGCTTCGATCCCACTCCCGCCTCATGCGGCAGTTGAGGATCATGCCGCTTACGTTGCTGCTGACGGCAACGATCGGGATCATCGCAATCCATACCGTAGAAATCTGGCTTTGGGCGGCCCTTTATCTCTTCGGGCTCGAGGCTTTCCACGCGTTCGAAGAGGCGCTCTATTTCTCGACGGTGACCTATGCGTCCGTCGGCTATGGCGACCTACTGATGCCGCGGCAGTGGCGGATACTCGGCGCTATCGAAGGTGCCGCCGGAATCATCATGCTCGGCTGGTCAACCGCGTACCTGGTATCGATTCTAACTCAGCTGAAGCTCCTCCAGCATGACTGGCTGGGGGGTAAGAACGACGACTGATCCGGTTTCGCTTGAAGTACCCCCGGCCAACCATGATATATCCAGGCAGCGACAAGGGGCCCTTTGACCCCCGCGAAGGAGATAAGATGGCTGAATGGAATGACCCGCGCACGACAGGCGTGAACACCGCGACGGTCGGTGTTCCGCGCGCCGCCCGCGATGCGGGCCTGCGGTCCTACATGCTGTCGGTTTACAATTACATGGCCTCGGGCGTGCTTCTGACCGGCATCGTCGCGTTGCTGTTCGCGCCTTATGCCCGGAGCGTCCTGATCTCGGCCAGCGGCCGCGGGATGAGCGCGGTCGGCTGGATCGTGACCCTGTCGCCGCTGGCGATCGTGTTCGCGATGAGCTTTGGGATGGCGCGCATGCGCACCTCGACGCTGCAGCTGCTGTTCTGGGCGTTCGCCGGCCTGATGGGCCTGTCGATGTCGACTTTGTTCCTGGCCTATACGGGAGCGTCGATCGCGCAGACCTTCTTCGCGACGGCCGCGGCGTACCTTGGCCTCAGCCTCTACGGCTACACGACCAAGCGCGACCTCAGCGGTTTCGGCACGTTCCTCATCATGGGCGTGGTCGGCATCCTCGTCGCGATGCTTCTGAACATGTTCCTGCATTCGACCGGGCTGGCGCTCGTGATCAGCGCCATCGGCGTGCTGCTGTTCGCAGGCCTCACCGCCTATGACACGCAGCGGATCAAGAGCATGTATTTCTACGTCCAGGGCAGCGAGATGGCCGGCAAATCGGTCATCATGGGCGCGCTTCAGCTCTACCTGGACTTCATCAACATGTTCCAGTTCCTGCTCGCGTTCATGGGCGACCGACGCTAGGCGGAATTGGAACCAGGAAGGGGGCCGGCGGAGCGATCCGCCGGCCCTTTTTCTATGCTCAGGCGGGTTGGGGTTGGGCCGCCTGCATCTCGGCCACGGCCTCGTCGTCCTTCGCCCAGGCACGCTGGAATGACTCGCGCGCCTTCAGGCGATCGACGTAGCCGGTGAAGCTGTCGCGCTGCGGCAGGGTGCCGAACTGGGTCCCCCACATGATCGCCGACCCCACATAGACGTCAGCCGCGGTGAAGCGCGCTCCGCAAACGTGATCACGCCCGCTGAATAGCCGGTCGAGCACGGCGACGACCGCGTCGTAGCTGCCATAGCCGAACATCCTGCCCTGCTCCGGCGCCGGGTCCCACTTCGCATGATGGTTGGTGACCGCCTGTTCGACCGGCCCGGCGGTATAGAAGAGCCAGCGATAATAATCGGCCTTCTCGTCGTCGCGCGGACCGAGGCCCGCGTCGGGGAAAACGTCGGCGAGATAGGAGCAGATCGCAGCGGCCTCCGTGACAACATGGTTGCCATGTTTGATCGCCGGCACCTTGCCCATCGGGTTCACACCCAGATAGCGCTCGCTCTTCATCTGGTCGTAGCCGATGATCTCGGTCTCGTAGGGCTGGCCAAGCTCCTCCAGCATCCAGCGCACGATCCGCCCGCGCGATTGCGGGTTGGTGTAGAAGATGAGGTCGGCCATCGGCGGTCTCCTGTCACGAACGGCAGGCGCGGCTTACGCCTCTTCGGAGAGTCGCTCTAGCATGGCGTCAGGCGAATATGCGCTGGCTTATCTGCGAGAAGCGCGGATCCTTGCGCACGGGATCGAGGAACGGGTCGAAGAGCATGGAAGCAAGGCCCGAATCCCGCTTGGACCATGCAGCCTCAAGCGCTGCTATCGCCTGGTCCCTCTCGCCAGTCTGGGAATAGATCTCTGCGATCTGATAGTTCGCGGCGTCTCCGTAGCGCCTCTCGATCTGCTGGACCGTCGCGGCTGCCCGATCCTTGTGGCCGGTACGAACGGCCAGGGCGGCTTCGCCGACAAGCCTGCGGTAATCGTCCGGCGGCAGGGCATCGAGGGCGCGGGCGGCCTCGTCCAGGCGCCCAAGAAATATCAGGTCCCAGCCAATGAGCGCCTTCGCCAGCGTGTTCTCGCTCTTGATCAGCAATGCGCGGCGGCCCGCTTCGATGGAATCGCTGAAACGGCGTCCAGCGAAGAGAATGCGTGCCTGGACGGCGCGGGCGACCGCGTTGAGCGGGTCCAGCTCGATGGCCTGCGCAATCGTGCGCTCTGCTTCGCCTTGCCTTCCCACCTGGGAAAGCGTGAGCGCGTGGTTCAGGAAGGCGGCCGCGTCGGCGCCTGGAAGCCGCACGGAGCGTTCGGTTTCCGGAAGCGCCCGGCTCATCCTCAGCTGATTGTGGAAGATGACGCCGAGCGCCGAGTGGGCGAGGGCAAGGTTAGGCGCGATCTCGATGGCCCTGGTCACTGCCTTCGTGGCTGCCGCCTCGTTACGATCCTTTTCCGCCGCGTTGCGCGCCCAGGTGCTTGCCCACAGTTCCTGCTGCAGGCCCAGCCTGGCGAAAGCCTCGGCATAGTTCGGATCGAGCTGCGTCGCCTGCTGCAGGAGTGCGATCCTGCGCAGCGCGGGCGCGCTGCTGTCCTCTCCCTCCGTCGCGGTGGCTTGCAGTAGCAGATCCTGTGCCTGCGGATTGTTCGTCCCGCCGATGGCAAAGGATCGGTCCGGCTTGCTTTCAAGCTCGACGCTGAGCGCTCGAGCAACATTCGCGGCGATGTCCGACTGGATCTGGAGCACGTCCCCGAGCGGGCGGTCGAAGCTTTGCGACCAGCGCTCGATGCCGTTCTTCCCGTCGACAAGCTGGGCGCTGACCCGGACGGTCGACGGGGAGCGGCGGACGCTGCCGGTAACGACGTTGGCGACGTCGAGGCGCCGTGCGGCGGTTACCGCGTCGGCATTAGCGAGCATTTCCGAGGAGGTGCGCGCAACCACCTGCAGTCCGCCAAGCGCCGCCAATGCGCTCCGGACTTCCTCCGCCATGCCGTCCGAGAAATATTTGTCGGAAGGATTACCGCTGAGGTTGGCGAACGGCAGGACCGCGATCGTATTCGCGGTAGCCTTCCGTGGACGTAGAAGCAGCCAGCCCGCGGCGCCCGCTGCCGCCACCGCGGCACCGCCGGTCGCGAGTGCCGTGCGGCGGCTGACACGCGGCGCATGGATTTGCTCCGACGCCTTCGGCGCGGTGCGGCCGAGCATGGCGTGAACGCAGGCGCTGAGGGCGCGGTAACGAGGATCGGTGGGATCACCTTTCCAGGCATTGAGCGACAGCGCCTGCACCTCGCCGAAGCCCAGCGGCGGCTGAACCTTATCGATGGTGACAGGCAGGTAGGTGCCATGCCGTTGGGCCCGGCTGGCTTCGTCGCGGACGAAGCGGCCTTCGGGCGCGGTCGAGCGCTTGCTCCAGACGACGATCACGCAAGCGGCTGAGTCGAGATGCTCGGCGATGGCCTCGCGCCATGCTTCGCCGCCGCCGACGCGAGCGTCCCACCAGACGGATAGGCCTTCAGCCTCCAGCGCCTCGACCAGCGGTTCTACCCGCGGCCGGTCCTCCGCCTTGTACGAAACGAAGACGTCCGACATGCGCAGCCCCCGAGAAGCGGCATCTTACGAAGAAACGCCCTCCGATGCGAGCGCCCGCGTTTTACTCAGCCGCGCTCCCCGCGCTTCGGTGCCGTCGCGGGCGGGGGTGCGGCTCCGGACCGCTCGGCTGCAGTCGCGTCGCGCGCGGCCCGGAATTCGCTGTCCTGCGACCAGTTGGGCCATTCGCGCGAGTTTGCGAGGCGCAGGCCGACCTGGTGCAAGAGCTCGGCATTCTCAGCCACTCCGTTCCAGTCCCAATCGGCGCGCCATTCGTCGCTCGGCTGGTGATAGTTGTTGGTATTGTAGGCCTTCGAAAGCGCCTCGCCCCGCGCAAGCCCGCCGTTCACAAGATTGTTGCCTTGCGAGAAGCTGATCGCCGGAACGCCCTGCTTCGCGAAGGAGAAATGGTCGGAGCGATAGAAACCGCCGGTCTCAGGATGCGGATCGGCCGTATAGAAGCGACCCTGCGCCTTTCCCGCGGCGATCACGAGGTCCGAAAGGTCGAGCTTGGCCGTGCCGCGGATGCTGAAGTCCTTCTGACGTCCATATGGAAGCCAGGCGTCGACGTTGAGGTTCGCGACCGTCTTGCCGACGTCGTAGAGCGGATGGGTGGCGTAATATTCGGAGCCGAGGAGGCCCTTCTCCTCTGCCGTTACCGCGAGGAACACGACCGAGCGGTCGGGACGGGGTCCGTTCGCCCACACCCGCGCCTGCTCGATCAGCTGCGAGATGCCGGTGCCGTTGTCGACCGCGCCGTTGTAGATCTTGTCGCCGCTCGCGTCGGGCTTGCCAACGCCGAGATGGTCCCAATGCCCCGAGTAGATGATCGTCTCGTCCGGATATTTCTTGCCGGGGAGGAGGCCGACGACATTGTGGCTCTCGATGACCTTGGGGGCGGCGGCATAGTGGGCTGACAGCGTCGCCTTGAGCGGGATGGGCTGGAAGTCGGGCTTGCGCGCCGATGCCTTCGCCTGCTCGAAGTCGAGGCCGGAGCGCTGGAACAGTTGCACCGCGATTGGGCGCTGAAGCCAGCTTTCGAGCGGCGTGTGAGCCGTCGCCGCATTCTGGCGGACGATGTCGAACTGCGCGTTGGTGTTGGAGTTCTGGACGACTTCCCAGCCGTAGGACGCGGGCGCGGTTTCATGGATGAGCAGGACGCCGGCCGCACCCTGCCGCGCCGCTTCCTCATATTTGTAGGTCCAGCGGCCGTAATAGGTCATGGCCTTGCCGCCGAACTTGCCCATGACCGGTTCGCCCGGCGCAGCTTCGAAATCGGGGTCGTTGACCAACTCGACCAAGACCTTGCCGTGCATGTCCTGGCCCTTGAAGTCGCTCCATCCGCGCTCGGGCGCGTTGACGCCATAGCCGACGAAGACGAGCGGCGCGTTATGGATGTCGACGCGGCTGGCCCCGTTGAGGGGCGCTAGCACAGCGATGTCGGGTCCCTGGCGGAGCGGGACGACGGTGCCGTTCTCGTTGAGGCTGAGGTCTGGCGTGCCGGTGATCTCGGACTCGAGCAGCGGCACCTTCTGGAACCAGGTCCTCGTGCCGTTGACGACGTCGCCGCCGGGCTGGAGGCCCGCGGACTTCATCTGGTCGGCGATATATTGGATGACCTTGGGCTCGCTCGGCGCGGCCGTGCCTCGGCCCTCGAACGCGTCGGAGGCCAGGACCTTGTCGACCTGCGACAGGCGCTCGGTGCTGAAGTTGCCGGCGGGCGCGGCAGCGGCGGGATATGCTGCGAGCGCGGATGCGGCCAGAAGCCAAGGGTTGTTACTCATATCCTCTCCCCAGACGAAGCATGCGAGGCGGGGAGTAAGCTCCGCGCCAAGGAAACGGTTCCGCAACTAACCAGCGGCGCCCCGCCGGGGAAGCCTCGCAAACATTCAACCAACCGGTTGACAGTATACCGGGTCGCGCCTAGTTAAACCACATGGTTGAACAACGACTCGATGCGATCTTCCATGCGCTCGCCGATCCGACGCGGCGAGGGATGCTCGCGCGTCTCGCCCTCGGCGATAAATCCGTTGGCGAGTTGGGTGAGCCCTTCGCGATGAGCTTCGCCGGCGCCGCCAAGCACGTGAAGGTGCTCGAAAGCGCAGGACTCATCGAACGGCGAAGGGCAGGGCGCAAGCACATGTGCAGCCTCAATCCCGAAGCGCTGCAGGCCGCCGAAGGCTGGCTGAAGCAGTGGGAGAAATTCTGGTCCGTCCGCCTCGACCGCCTCCAGGCGCTGGTCGAACAACATCCAAAGGAGAAGACGAATGGCTGAAGCAGCAGCGATCCAGATCAGCGCGCCGATCGAGCGCCTCGCGCCCGACACGATCCGGCTCGAGCGCACGCTCGATGCGCCGGTGGAGACAGTTTGGTGCTATCTCACGGAAGCCGAGCTTCGTCGGCAATGGTTCATGGGCGGCACCGACGCGACGCCGGGCGGCGAGCTCGAACTCCTCAACGATCACGACAATCTGTCGGACGAGGACGTGCCCTATCCGGATGATTATGCGCCGTACAAAGGCCGGACCTGGAACGAGAAGGTGATCAGGTTCGAGCCGCCGCGGCTTCTGGAGACGACTTTCCAGGGCGGCCAGAACGGCAGGGTCACGTTCGAGCTGTTCCCCGAAGGCGACCGCAGCCGGCTCGTCATCACGCATAGCGGAATCACGAGCCCGACCGGCTTCCAGGATTTCGGCGGAGGCTGGAACTCGCACATGATTGTGCTTGAGGAGCGGCTCGCGGGGCGGAGCGTGAAGGATTTCTGGGCGCTCCACGCGAAATCGCACGAAGCGGTGAAGGAAGCGTTGGCTTGACGGGGCGCAGGCTAACTGTGTTATACCGATAACACAGGAGGTTCCCGATGCGTCGTTCAGCTTTGCTTCTGCTCGTGCCGCTTTTCGCCGGGTGCAACGTCCATTCGAAGAACCCCGCGAGTGGCGACGACAATGTCAGCATTCACGCCGACGAAAGCGGCCACGTCAGCTTCAACCTGCCGATCGCGCAGGGGCAGGTGAAGGTGCCGGCCGGCTTCATGCACAATGGCGACGTCGACATCGACGGGGTGAAGCTGATGCCCGGAAGCCAGGTGACCGGCTTCGACGTGGACGCCGCGCACGGCAACGCCAACGTCGACTTGAGCTTCAACGCCCCTGCCGCGCCCGATGCGGTGCGGTCCTATTTCATCGACCAGTTCAGGAAGCAGGGGATCGAGGCAGCGATCGACGGTGACGCGGTGACCGGCAAATCGAAGGACGGCAACGCTTTTGCCATCCATGTCAGCCCGGCGCCGAACGGCTCGCAGGGCAAGATCGAGATCCAGTCGAAGGACTGAGGGCTACCGGGGATTTCAGGCGCCGTCGTTACCTTATAGTCGAGGCGTTCGATCCCGCATCCCCAGGGCCGACGGCCGTTCGGCCTCACCGAGTCCGTCGAACGCGGCATCGGCCACCACGACGATCATGACGCAGGAAAAGACGAGCATGGCGACCGGCCAAAGAAACGCTAGGACCGCTTGACGCAAACCCAGCGACATGAGCGCGACACCGGCAAAATACGCTGCCAAGATCCAGTGCACGAACCGCCAGTCTGAGTTAACTTTCATTAACTAAAACTTCAATAGATCAAAGACAATTGAGCGCACGTTCATAACTCCAGCACGAGCGAGCCGTTCACCCGCACCGCCTCCCATTTGACGGTCAATTCATCGAGCCGGTCCCTGATGCTCTCGATGTCATCCGCGGAGACCGGCACCGGCGAGTGTCCGCGCGCATCGCAGGCATGCTCGTAAGTCGCCAGCAGCTCTTCCGCGGAAACGCGGCCGCCCCACATCTCGGCCTGGAAGCTTTCGACAAGCCGCTCGATGGCTTCCTCGGAATCGCCGCCCGTTGTTGCGAAGCCCGCACCCTGTCCATCGCCGACCAGTCCAAGGAAGCCGCGATGAGTGAGCACGCTCTCGACGGCATAGTGAACCATGTCGTGCGGAATGATGCCCTGCTTGGGACAGCGGATCGTCTCCGGCGCCCCAGCGGGACGCTCGATCGAGAGATCGTCGTACTTCCCGTCGCGCTTGGTGAAGGTGAGCCGCATGGATCGACCGTTTCTTCGATTCACTTTCAAAACGAAAGGGCCGGAGGTTCCCTCCCGGCCCTGAGCCGGGCACTTGAGGACGCCGTGCAACACCGGCACTTTAAATTCAGGGCAACTTGACACGTTAAAAGCGACAACGGCAGCTTGGGCCAGAGCATCCGCTCGAGTTTCAAGGGGGATTCAATGTCTTACAAGGTTGTTACCGCGTCACTTCTGCTGTTCGCCGTGCCGGTTTCCGCTCAAACGGTGGTCAATCCTACATCTGTTCAGAGCCAGAATGTCGCGGTCGTTCCGCAGCAGGTAACGGGCAATGTCCTGCGCGCCGGCGCGCCGGTCCCGGTCGTCCTTTCCGAAGCGCTGACCACCAAGGGAAAGCAGCTCAAGGTGGGGCAGCGCGTTCAGTTGGAAGTCGCGCAGGACGTATTGCTCAACGGACGGGTCGTCATTCCCGCGCGCGCTCCTGTTGACGGCGTTCTCACCGAAGTGCGCAACAAGGGGATGTGGGGCAAGTCCGGCGCTATCCGGCTGCACATCAACTCGGTGAACATCAACGGCACCAACATCCGCCTCAAGGGCGACATGGACACTCGCGGCGAGACGGGTACGGCCGGCGTCGTCGGGGCCCTGGTCGTTCTTCCTGTGGCGGGCTTCTTCGTCACCGGCACCAGCGCGGAAATGCCGCTGAACATGCCGGGACGCGCGTTCCTCGATCAGGACATCGCACTCGCGCCCGCGAGCTGAGGCGGAAATTCGAACTCGCTGAGTTTGAGAAGGGCCGGGAGTGTTCTCCCGGTCCTTACTTTTATCCGGCAACCGCCCGGCCGCTGGCGCTTCCTTGTTCTCGGACTTCTCGTTGAGCGGCAGCTTTCGACCCATTCCTGCCTTTAGCATTCGCCACTAAACCATGACGATGCGCAGACCTTCCGCAGCGGCGTTGGCCCTCGTTCTCACTGCCACCGGTTCAGCGGCGCTGTGGGCGCTTGGCGAAAAGCATTGGGGTCTAATCGGCTTCGCGCTCTGACGGGTCTGGGTTGGGCCGTCATCTACGGCTTGTTCCCTAAGCGGGAATGACCGCTTCTACCCAAAGCAGACATTCGACTCCGTCCAAATGAAAGGCCGGGAGTCTCCTCCCGGCCCTCGTTTCGCTCGATGGGTGATTACTCCGCCGCCGGCGCTTCCTCGCCGTTGGCTTTTTTCTTCGCTGTGGCTTTCGCTTTCGGCTTGGCCTTTGCCTTTACCGGCTTGGGCGCGGCGGGCGTGATCTCGAAGGCGGGTGCGTTGTCCTTGATCCGGACCTTCACCTCGCCGCCGTTGACCAGCTTGCCGAA
>Ga0105248_10007597_pt1 | contig 11907 bp, 14 predicted proteins | sample KBSS34metaG_FD_81524 | JGI IMG/M metagenome (GOLD analysis project Ga0105248, IMG submission 81524) | Switchgrass rhizosphere microbial communities from Kellogg Biological Station, Michigan, USA - KBS S3-4 metaG | ecosystem: Host-associated > Plants > Roots > Rhizosphere > Soil | place...
GTGTTCTCGACCGCCGAGGATAACCAGAACGCGGTCACCATCCGCGTCTTCCAGGGCGAGCGCGAAATGGCTGCCGACAACAAGGTGCTTGGTCAGTTCGACCTGATGGGCATTCCGCCGGCGCCGCGCGGCATGCCGCAGATCGAGGTCACCTTCGACATCGACGCCAACGGCATCGTCAACGTGTCCGCCAAGGACAAGGCGACCGGCAAGGAGCAGCAGATCCGGATTCAGGCATCCGGCGGCCTGTCGGAAGCCGACATCCAGAAGATGGTCAAGGACGCCGAGGCCAACGCGGCCGAGGACAAGAAGCGCCGCGAGGCGGTCGACGCCAAGAACCATGCCGACGCTCTGGTGCATTCCACCGAGAAGGCGCTGGCCGAGCACGGTTCGAAGGTCGAGGAAACCGAGCGGCGCGCCATCGAGGATGCCGTCAGCGATCTCAAGGAAGCGCTGAAGGGCGACGATGCCGAGGCGATCAAGGCCAAGACCAACACGCTGGCGCAGGCTTCGATGAAGCTCGGCGAGGCCATGTACAAGCAGCAGGCCGAAGCCGATGCGGCCAAGGACGCGGCCAAGGATGACGTCGTCGACGCGGAGTTCACCGAGGTCGACGACGACAAGAACAACAAGAAGTCAGCGTAAACGGGCTTTCGATCATGACCCCCACGCCAAAGAGCGCGCCGCGTCTCGATGGGTGGGGGTCATTTTTCGTTAAGGCCGAGGTTGCATCTTGGGATGCACCTTCCAAAATGCACTCTTGCGGCACAAAGACGAAATTCGGACGGATCTGACGGATGTCCACCAAGCGCTGCTATTACGAAACCCTTGAAGTCGAACGGGGCGCGGACGATTCCAAGCTCAAGGCGGCCTTCCGCAAGCTCGCGATGAAATGGCATCCGGACAAGAATCCTGGCGATGCCGCCAGCGAAGTGAAGTTCAAGGAAATCAACGAGGCCTATGAGGTACTGAAAGACGGCGATAAGCGCGCCGCCTATGACCGCTACGGCCATGCGGCGTTCGAGCAGGGCATGGGCGGCGGCGGACCAGGCTTCGGCGCCGGCTTCGCCTCGTCATTCTCGGATATTTTCGAGGATCTGTTCGGCATGGCCGGGCAGCGTGGCCGCGGCGGTGGCCGCGAGCGCGGCGCCGACCTGCGCTACAACATGGAAATCACGCTGGAAGAGGCCTTTCAGGGCAAGACCGCGCAAATCGAGATTCCGGTCTCGGTCACCTGCGAATCCTGTTCGGGCACCGGCGCCAAGGCCGGCACCAAGCCGAAGACCTGTTCGATGTGCGGCGGGCAGGGCCGCGTGCGGCAGGCCCAGGGCTTCTTTACGCTGGAGCGGACCTGCCCGGGCTGCCAGGGCCGCGGCCAGATGATCGAAGACGCCTGTCCATCCTGCTCGGGCTCGGGACGGGTGACGCGCGACCGGACCCTGTCCGTCAACATTCCTCAGGGCGTGGAAGACGGCACCCGCATTCGCCTCGCCGGCGAGGGCGAAGCCGGCGTCCGCGGCGGACCGCCCGGCGATCTCTACATTTTCCTGTCGCTGGCGGCTCACGAATTCTTCCAGCGCGATGGCGCTGACCTGCATTGCCGGGTTCCGATCTCGATGGTGGCGGCAGCCCTTGGCGGCGAATTCGAGGTGCCGACCATCGACAAGGGCAAGACCAAGGTGAAAGTGCCGCCGGGCACGCAATCTGGTCGGCGTTTCCGCATTGCATCAAAAGGCATGCCGGTGCTGCGGTCGCGCCAGACCGGTGACATGTATGTGCAGGTCATGGTCGAAACGCCGCAGAATTTAACCAAGAAACAGCAGGAATTACTGGCCGAGTTCGAAAAGCTGTCGTCCGGTGCAACCCAGCCGGAGGCGGCGGGTTTCTTCACTAAGGTCAAGGACTTCTTCGGTAACCGCGCTGCCTCGCAGTAACCGTTTTGCTTGACCATATCGGCTTCGACCTATACGTCTTTATGACTGTTTTCTGACATTGCCGCCCGTTCGCGGTCCCGCCTGGTAGCGACATGCCTCTGCAATCGTCCGTGCGTGCGTTGAAGAAGCCTCTCCGTCTTGACGACGAGGTTCGCTTCCTCCGTTCATGGATCGAAAAGCCGCTGCACATGGGCGCGGTGATGCCGTCGAGCAAGCTCCTGGCTCGCACCATGGCGCAATATGTCGATGTCGAGTCCACAGGACCGGTCGTTGAATTGGGGCCGGGCACCGGTGCGATCACCAATGCGCTGATCGAGCATGGCGTCGATCAGAAACGTCTCGTGCTGGTCGAATATAATCCGGGCTTCTGCGCGCTGCTGCGCGATCGTTATCCGCACGCCAAGGTGGTGCAGGGCGACGCCTATAAACTTCGCGACTCGCTCTGGAAAGTTCTCGATGTGCCGGCCTCGGCCGTGGTCTCCGGCCTGCCGCTGGTCACAAAACCGATGCTGACGCGCCTGAAACTGATCCGCGACGCTTTCGTGGCGCTGGCACCGGGTGCGCCCTTCGTGCAGTTCACCTATTCGGTCGCGCCGCCGATTCCCAAATCGTTGCCGGGCGTGTCCACAGAAGCTTCCGAGCGGATCTGGATGAACCTTCCGCCCGCCCGGGTCTGGGTGTATCGCAAGGGCCAGTGACCCGAAGCGTCCTGCGCGGCGGGTTCGGCCCGAACCGCGATTTATAAAATATGTCCGCGCTGAAAATCCTCGTGATCCCGGGTTCGCTGCGATCAGGCTCGCTCAATGCGAGGCTGGCGGCGGCGATCGCGCACGAGCTCGCGCAATCCGGCGCCGAAGTCACCCGTATCTCGCTGTCGGATTTTCCGCTGCCGATCTACGACGGCGACCTGCAGGCGAAATCCGGCGTGCCCAAGCATGCGGTCAATCTGAAGCGCATGATCGGCGCCCATCATGGCGTGCTGATCGTGACGCCGGAATATAATTCCTCGGTGCCGGCGCTGGTCAAAAACACCATCGACTGGATCAGCCGGGTGCAGGACCCGCATGAGACCCGTGGCCAGGTGTTTCGCGAACGCGTGTTCGCGATCGCCGCGGCGTCCGGCGGCCGGCTCGGCGGCACGCGCGCGCTGGCGGCACTGCGGCTGATCCTGACGGCCTGCCACGCAACCGTGGTTCCGAACCAGTTCGCGCTGTCATTTGCGGACCATGCCTATGACGAGATGGACCATCTGAAACATCCCGCCGACATCGAGGCGCTGAAAGCGCTGGTACGGCAGTTGATCGATCATTCCCAACGCATGATGTGAGGTGACATGCAGCCAGCCAATATCGCGCCGAAAGACCGGTTGATCGTGCCGCTCGATCTGCCCGGCGTCGCCGAGGCGGAAGCGATGGTGGCGCGGCTCGGCGACAGCGTGACGTTCTACAAAATCGGCTATCAACTCGCTTTCGCTGGCGGGCTGCCGCTGGTGCGTCAGCTCGCAGGCGCGGGCAAGAAGGTCTTCGTCGATCTCAAGCTGCACGATATCGGCAATACCGTCGCGCGCGGCGTCGAGAGCGTCGCGAAACTCGGCGCAACCTTCCTCACGGTGCATGCCTACCCGCAGACCATGAAGGCCGCGGTCGAGGGGCGCGCGGGCTCCGGCCTGAAGATCCTCGCCGTCACCGTGCTGACCTCCTATGACGACGGCGACCTGCATGCCGCCGGCTACCGCCTCAACGTCACCGATTTGGTCGAGGCGCGTGCCCAGCAGGCGCAGGTGCTGGGCGTCGATGGGCTCGTCAGTTCGCCGGAAGAAGCGGCGAGTTTGCGCAAGATCGTCGGCCACCAGATGAACCTGGTGACGCCGGGCATCAGGCCGGCGGGAGCTGCGGCCGGCGACCAGAAACGCATCATGACGCCGGCGCGCGCGATCGCCGCCGGAGCGGACTATCTTGTGGTGGGGCGGCCGATCCTCGAAGCCGCCGACCCCAGGGCTGCTGCGGATGCCATTCAAGCCGAAATCGCGCAGGCGCTGGGCTGACAGCAAAAGGACAACTGAGATGGCGAAAGGCTACTGGATCGCACGCATCGATGTTCACAACATGGATGGCTACAAGGAATACATCGCGCAGAACGGCGCGGTCTTCGCCAAATTCGGCGCCAAGTTCCTGGTGCGCGGCGGCGCGCACGAGGTCAGAGAGGGCTCGTCGCGGTCGCGCAACGTGGTGCTCGAATTCAAGGACTACCAGACCGCGCTCGCCTGCTACAATTCGCCGGAATACGCCCGCCTGGTTGCGATCCGCAGCCCGCATTCGCAGGGCGATCTCGTCATCATCGAAGGCTATGACGGCCCGCAGCCCGGCTAAAGCCGGGCCTGCTCGGTTGCCGGAACAGCCTGCGCCCGCTATAGGGCTTGAAGAGGTGAAGCCATGGCCGACATGCGTTTGATCGTTGCGGGAGCCGGCGGCCGGATGGGCCGCGCGCTGGTCCGCGTCATTTCGGAGACCCCCGGCGCGGTGGTGACCGGCGCGCTGGAGGCGCCGGGCTCGGCACTGCTGGGCAAGGATTCCGGTGTGCTCGCGGGGCTGCCGGAGAACGGCGTCAAACTTTCGGCCGATCTGTGGACGCTGTCGGCCAATGCCGACGGCATTCTCGATTTCACCGTGCCCGGTGCGACGATTGCCAATGTCGCGATCGCCGCCGAACGCGGCCTCGTCCATATCATCGGCACCACCGGCCTGTCGTCATCGGACGATGCCGTCATCAAGAGCGTCACCCAGCGCGCCATCGTGGTGAAGTCGGGCAATATGAGCCTCGGCGTCAATCTTCTGGCGGCGCTGGTCAAGCGGGTCGCGCAATCGCTCGACGCCGATTTCGACATCGAGATCCTGGAGATGCATCACAAGGCCAAGATCGATGCGCCCTCGGGTACGGCGTTGATGCTGGGCGAGGCCGCCGCCGCGGGCCGTGGCGTTGACCTCCACCTGCATTCGGCACGCGGCCGCGACGGCCTCACCGGCGCGCGAAGGCCGGGCGATATCGGCTTTGCGGCCTTGCGCGGCGGCACCGTCACCGGCGAACACAGCGTGATCTTCGCCGGCGCCATGGAACGCATCGAGCTGACGCACCGGGCCGAGGATCGCACCATGTTCGCCCAAGGCGCGATCAAGGCGGCGTTGTGGGCGCGGGGCAAGGAGCCCGGCCTCTATTCGATGGCCGACGTGCTCGGCTTGCGCGACTTCTGATTTAACTTCGAAAACGGGATCCTTGAATGAGCGACCGCCTTCTCGTGCTCGTGCGTCACGGCCAGAGCGACTGGAACCTGAAGAACCTGTTCACCGGCTGGAAGGACCCTGATCTGACCGAGCAGGGCATCGCGGAGGCCAAAGAAGCCGGCCGCAAACTCAAGGCGCAGGGCCTGTCGTTCGACGTGGCGTTTACCTCCGTGTTGCTACGCGCGCAGCACACGCTCGATCTGATGCTGGCCGAAATCGGCCAGTCCGGGCTGCCGACCACGCGCGACCTCGCGCTCAACGAACGCGATTACGGCGACCTGTCCGGCCTCAACAAGGATGATGCCCGCAAGAAATGGGGCGAGGACCAGGTGCTGATCTGGCGGCGCTCCTATGACGTGCCGCCGCCCGGCGGCGAGAGCCTGAAGGACACGCTGGCGCGCACGCTGCCCTATTACGTCAAGGAAATTTTGCCTCGCGTGCTGCGCGGCGAGCGCACGCTGGTGGCCGCTCACGGCAATTCGCTGCGCGCGCTGATCATGGTGCTGGAAAAGCTGACGCCGGAACAGATCCTCAAGCGCGAACTCGCGACCGGCGCGCCTGTGATCTACCGGCTTAACGCGGACTCCACGGTGGCATCGAAGGTCGATCTGGCCGGATGAAGCCGTAGGGATAGGTAGAAACCCGTCTTCATCGCAAGTCGTAACCGATCGGTTGCCCTTCGCGCTTGCTATCCGACAAACCAACAGGTTGCGGACTTGCAAGTCGGTGCGCTCGGAGCAATGTTGCCATTGTTCGACGGTGAGCGAGGCGATTATGATGGCGTCGTATTTGTGTTGCTGAGGCTTAGAATTGGGAGTCTTCGACATGACGCACCCATCGTACGGGCCGAGCGAACTCAACCAGGGATTCGTGGTCGCAATTCAACTCGAAGCAAACGTTGGCGAAGAAGATCGGCTAGCGGAGAGCCTGGAAAGGCTGATCGAACCGACGATGTCGGAGCCTGGCGTCAAATTGTTCCTGCCCTATCGGTCGCCGACCGATCCAAAGACATTTTTTGTCTACGAACTCTATGTCGACGAGTCGGGCTGGACGGCGCACCAGCAAACCAGCCATTTCAAGGCATTCGTCGACGAGATGCTTCCGCGCCTTGCTCGGCGTGAACGCATTCCTTTCGTTCCGTTCGCAAGCGTTTGACGTCCGAAATCTCGCTCGGGCTAATGCAGCCCCACCTGGCCGGCTTCCCAGCCCAGCATCGCCTGCTTGCGGGTGATGCCCCAGTGATAGCCGGTCAGCGTGCCGCCTTTACCGAGTGCGCGATGGCAGGGCACGACGAACGACACCGGATTGCGTCCGACCGCCGCACCGACGGCGCGCGAAGCCTTCGGGTTTTTGATCTTGTTGGCGATGTCGGAATAGCTGACCGCACGGCCCATCGGGATCTTCAACAGCGTCTCCCACACCCGCACCTCGAAATCGGTGCCGATCAGGACCACGCGCAGCGGCTGGTCCGCGCGCCACATCCTGGTGTCGAAGATGCGCTGCGCCAGTCCCGCCGTACCGTCGTGATCCCTGACATAGGTCGCATTGGGCCAGCGCCGCTTCATGTCGGCGAAGGATGCCTGCTCTTCGCCGGGATCGGCAAAGGCCAATCCCGCAAGCCCGCGGCCGCTCGCAATCACGATCGCGGTGCCGAACGGCGAGGCGTGGAATCCATAGCGCAGCGTCATGCCGGCGCCGCCGTTCTTCCATTCGCCCGGCGACATCGCCTCATGGGTGACGAACAGATCGTGCAGCCGGCCCGGACCCGACAGCCCCGAGTCGAGGGCGGCGTCGAGCACGCTGGCTGAATCGCGCAGCAGGCCCTTGGCGTGGTCTAGCGTCAACGCCTGCATGAAGTCCTTTGGCGTCAGCCCGGCCCAGCGGCGGAACAGGAGGTGCAGTTCATCCGGGGTCACGGAAGCGGCTTCCGCCATCGCTTCGATGGTCGGCTGCGTGCGCCAGTGCTCCGAGATGAAGGCGATCGCGCGGCGCACCGAATCATAGTCGCGCAGCGCGGCGTTCTGGGGGCCCGGCTTGGCCAGGCGTTGATCATGTATGGCGAGTGTCATCATGGGATCAGATTTAGGGCGCATGGGACGTTCAAACCACCCGTTTCCCGATAAGGATTTCACATAGCGTTTTCAAGCGAAGTGGGTACCGGTTCGCGTGAAGAAAACGCGTCAAGACAAGGTCACCGGATTGTAGGTGACGCCTCGTTTGGCGGCCTGCAGCGCAGCGAATAAGGCTTTGGCAAAGCTTGCTTTTTCGTCCGCACCCAAAAAACTCCCGATCGAGACGCGACGGCCTTTCGAAACCAGATAAAGCCGCTCGATGCCGAATTCGGCATGGGTCTTCTGGTCGAGCCGCACCCAGAGCGGATTGAGCACCCATTCCACCACATGGCCGCGGTGACTGACCCGGCGCACCCGTAGCTCCGAGGGCGTCACCGAAATCTCCTCGACGGCGGCGGCGCGGCGGAAATTGATCCGGAACGCCCACCAGATCACCAGCAGGTCGAGCCCGAAAAAGCCGAATACCGGCCAGGCGCCCATCAGCAAAAACGCGACACCCGCCGCAAAGCTAACAGCGGCGACGAACACCATCAGCACCAGAAAGCCGGTGCGGTTGAGCGAGCGATGCGGCGTCAGCCGCGCCGAAAACAGTTTCGGCTGGTCGTGAGCCTGGTCCTGGGCCTGATCAAAGACGTTGCTTGCGGTCATGGCGTGTCAGTATACCCGGATCATGGCCAAAATCATCCGCGCAAAGCGCGCCAGAAAATCCCGTGTTCAACCCTTGCCGAAAAAACCGGCAAAGGCCGCCGTCCGGAAATCCGCCGACAAGCCGGCCAAAGCGCCGAGGCTGGCGGCGAAGAAATCGCCAAAGCCAAAACCCTGGACGCCGGCCGAGGTCCACGAGGCCTTCAGCCGCTTTCGCAACGCCAATCCCGAGCCGAAGGGTGAACTCGAACATCTCAACCCCTACACGCTGCTGGTGGCGGTGGTGTTGTCGGCGCAGGCGACGGATGCCGGCGTCAACCGCGCGACGCGCGCGCTGTTCGCAGTGGCCGACACGCCGCAAAAGATGCTTGCGCTCGGGGAGGACTCGTTGCGCGACTACATCAAGACCATCGGGCTCTATCGCAACAAGGCCAAGAACGTAATCGCGCTGTCCGCAAAGCTGATTGCGGAGTTCGGCGGCGAGGTGCCGCGCACCCGCGCCGAGATCGAGACGCTGCCAGGCGCCGGCCGCAAGACCGCCAATGTCGTGCTCAACATGGCCTTCGGCGAACGCACCATGGCGGTCGACACCCACGTGTTTCGCCTCGGCAATCGCACCGGGCTCGCACCCGGCAACACGCCGCTCGAAGTCGAACTCGGGCTGGAGAAGGTGATCCCGTCCGAGTTCATGCTGCACGCGCATCACTGGCTGATCCTGCACGGCCGCTATATCTGCCTCGCGCGAAAACCGCGCTGCGACGTTTGCCTGATCAACGATCTCTGCAGGTGGCCGGAAAAGACCGTCTAGAAACCACGGTTCGGATTGGGCGCATGCCCACTCGCCGCGGCCTCGCCAAGTCTTTGCTGGCGCGCGGTCTTGCCCGCGCCCAAACCCAGGCCTACGCTACCCACCAAGGTCCGCATCAAGGACCGCGAAAATATTTGCGGGAGGAAAATCGTGCGATTGCAGCTAGCGCTCATTTCAGCCCTCGCCATTGCCGGCATCGATATCAGCGCGGCGCGCGCGCAGGTTTCCGACGACGTGGTCAGGATCGGCGTTCTCAATGACCAGTCCGGTCTCTATGCCGATCTCGGCGGCCCCGGTTCGGTCACGGCTGCGCGGATGGCGGTCGAGGACGCCGGCGGTGCGGTGCTCGGCAAGCCGGTCGAGATCGTATTCGCCGATCATCAGAACAAGTCCGATATCGGGGCCGCGCTTGCCCGGCAATGGTTCGATGTCGGCAAGGTCGATATGGCGATCGGCTTCGACAATTCGTCGGTGGCGCTCGCGGTCGAGCAACTGGCGGCCGAACGCAACCGGATCGCGATTGCAGGCGCGGTCGGCAGCACCGCCTTCACCGGCAAGGCGTGCACGGCCAATGAGGCGTCGTGGATCTACGACAGCTATGCGCTCACGACCAGCCTTGCCAAGTCGACGGTGGCTGAGGGGCGCGATACCTGGTTCTTCATCACGGTCGACTATGCGTTCGGCCATTCGCTGGAAGCCGACGCGACCGCGGCGGTTCAGGCTGCGGGAGGCAAGGTGCTCGGCAGTGTGCGCCATCCCCTGAACACGTCCGATTTCAGTTCCTATCTGCTGCAGGCCCAGGCGTCCGGCGCCAAGGTGGTCGCCTTCGCCAATGGCGGTGGCGACATGGTCAACGCCGTCAAACAGGCCAACGAGTTTGGGCTCACCAAAAACCAGTCGATGGTCGCATTGCTGATCTTCATCTCCGACGTTCACAGCATGGAGCTCAAGGCCGCCCAGGGACTGAAATTCGTCACCGCGTTCTATTGGGACCGTGACGCCGAAAGCCGCGCATGGTCGAAGCGGTTCTTCGAAAAACAAGGCCGGATGCCGACCATGGCCCAGGCCAGCGTCTATTCCGCCGTCCGCCATTACCTGATCGCAATCGCGGCTGCCGGCACCGACGAAGCCAAGGCGGTGATGGCAAAAATGCGAGCGCTGCCCGTGAACGATTTTTACGTCAAGAACGGCCATCTGCGGGAAGATGGCCGGCTGGTTCACGATATGTATTTTTCCCAGGTCAAGACGCCTTCCGAATCCACCAGGCCCTGGGACTATTACAACATGCTCGGCGTCATTCCGGGTGATCAGGCCTTCCGGCCGCTGGCGGAAGGCGGCTGTCCTCTGGTGGCGCGCTAAGGCGCGAAGGCATTACGCCAGCGGCGAGCGTAAAGCTGCGCTGTGAGGTATGGCGATCAAAGGTCTCTGCCACAGGCCGCAGACGACCATCTGGATTTCCATAGTGTCTCAGTTTGAAATTTGCTCGATGTCGATGCCGTCGAGGTTCGAATAATGGATCAGGCCGGCCTCGTCAGTATCGACGAGCAATCCCACTTCGAGGTATGCCCATTTCTCGGCCGGGTAATCGGCAGCGAATTTGCCCTCGGAGATCAATGCTACGACAAGGCCAGTCATCCCGCGGATTCGAATCCTGTCCCCTATCTTCATGTTAAAATAACCGTCGAAGCTTCAAACTGAGACACTAGCCGGATTTCACGCGAAGCGTCAATTTCACACAGCCATTCAACTTATAGTGATGCTGCAGTTGGCCCTGCACCGGCACGGGCTGAAATATTTGTGTCATGACGCGGTTCATATCTCGGGGGACCACATGCAGAGTGAGTAATATGAATCAGATGGCCGCACTTGTTTCCCTCGCGACCTCGGTTCCCCCAAATCAGTTTCATCAAAACCAGGTTCTCGGCGCGGCGCACCGGCTGATGGCGGAGCGCTATCCGCAGTTCGAAACGTTTTCGAGCCTGTTCGCCAATACCGGAATTCGTCACCGGTACGGCGTCAAGCCGATGGAATGGTATCTGGAACAGCGCGGCTGGCCGGAGCGAACGCAGGCCTTTCTCGAAGGCGCCGAGCCGCTGTTTGTCGACGTCGCGCGCAAGGCGCTCGAGCGCGCCGATCTGTCGGCCGGCGATATCGATACCGTCGTCACGGTAAGTTCGACCGGTATCGCAACGCCGACGCTGGAAGCGCGGGTCGCGGGCCAGCTTGGCTTCCGCTCCGATGTGTCGCGCGTACCGGTATTTGGCCTCGGCTGTGCCGGTGGCGTGTCGGGCCTCTCGATCGCGTCCCGGCTGGCGCAGGCAAGGCCCGGCACCAACGTATTACTGGTCGCGCTCGAACTATGCACGCTCGCCGTCCGCCATGATGAGCTGACAAAGGCCAATGTGGTGGCGGCCAGTCTGTTCGGCGACGGCGCGGCGGCGGCCGTGTTGCGCGCCGGCGACGGCGGCGCGACGCAGATCGAGGCGACCGGCGAGAAGCAGTGGCCCGACACGCTCGATATCATGGGGTGGAGCGTCGACCCCGAAGGGTTCGGCGTGATCTTCCAGCGCACGATTCCGGATTTCGTCCGCGACAATTTCGGACCGGCCGTCACCGAGATTCTGTCGCGGATGAAGCTGGCGGCCTCCGACATCGATCGCTTCATTTGCCATCCCGGCGGCGCCAAGGTGATCACCGCGCTCGAACGCGCGCTGTCGCTCGACCAGGGCACGCTCGATCATGAACGGGACGTTATCGCCGATTACGGCAACATGTCGGGTCCGACCGTGCTGTTCGTGCTCGAACGCGCGCGCGCCGCGGGCCTGCCGTCACGGTCGCTGCTGACCGCGCTCGGCCCCGGCTTTACCGCAAGCTGCGTCGCGCTGCGGCATGCGGCATGAGCCTCGCTGCGGTCATTCTTGCGCTGGTCACGCTGCAGCGGATCGGTGAGCTCGTGCTTGCGCGATATAACACCGGCAAGCTGATGGCGCGCGGCGCGATCGAGATCGGCGCCAATCACTATCCGCTGGTCGTGGCGGTCCACGCCGCCTGGCTGATCGCGCTGTGGGTCTGGGGCCGGGATCAGGAGGTGAACCTGCCGGCGCTCGCGCTGTTCGTTGCGATGCAGGGTTTGCGCCTGTGGATATTGGCGACGCTCGGGCCGCGATGGA
>Ga0105248_10007605_pt1 | contig 11903 bp, 9 predicted proteins | sample KBSS34metaG_FD_81524 | JGI IMG/M metagenome (GOLD analysis project Ga0105248, IMG submission 81524) | Switchgrass rhizosphere microbial communities from Kellogg Biological Station, Michigan, USA - KBS S3-4 metaG | ecosystem: Host-associated > Plants > Roots > Rhizosphere > Soil | place...
ATCGCTCCCGACACGGACGGCGTCGTGCACAACATCAACGCCGATACCGCCGCTGCCGCGCTGGCGGAGGCGCTCGGCGCGGAGAAGCTGGTCATGCTGACCGATGTCGAGGGCCTCTACACCAGCTGGCCCGACCGGGACTCGTTGGTCAGCGAGATCGACACCGCCGCATTGACGCAGCTGCTGCCGAGGCTGGAGGCAGGCATGGTGCCCAAGATCGAGGCGTGCCTGCGCGCCGTATCGGGCGGGGTGCCGAGCGCACATGTCATCGACGGCCGCGTCGAACACTGCGTGCTGGCCGAATTGTTCACCGACGAAGGGACAGGCACCAAGGTGGTCGCTGCATGAGCACGCTCCTGGAGCGCTGGTCGGGCGTGATGATGAACAACTACGGCACGCCGCCGCTGGCCCTGGCCACCGGTGACGGTGCGGTGGTGACCGATGTCGACGGCAAGTCGTATATCGATCTGCTCGGCGGCATCGCGGTCAACATCCTCGGCCACCGACACCCGGCTGTGATCGAGGCCGTCACCCAACAGCTCAACACGCTCGGGCACACGTCGAACCTGTACGCGACCGAACCCGGTATCGCGCTTGCCGAATCGCTTGTCGGGCTGCTGGGCGCCGAGGCGCGGGTGTTCTTCTGCAACTCCGGCACCGAGGCCAACGAGGTCGCGTTCAAGATCACCCGGCTCACCGGGCGCACGAAACTCGTTGCCGCCCAAGGCGCATTTCACGGCCGCACAATGGGTTCACTCGCGCTGACGGGTCAGCCGTCCAAGCAAGAGCCGTTCGCGCCCCTGCCCGGCGATGTCACCCACGTCCCCTACGGCGACACCGAGGCGCTCGCCGCTGCCGTCGACGACTCGACCGCGGCGGTGTTCCTCGAGCCGATCATGGGGGAGGGCGGCGTCGTCGTCCCGCCCGCCGGCTACCTTGTCGCCGCGCGCGACATCACATCGAAGCACGGCGCGCTCCTCGTACTCGACGAGCTGCAGACCGGGATGGGGCGCACCGGAGCGTTTTTCGCGCACCAGCATGACGGCGTCACGCCCGACATCGTGACACTGGCCAAGGGCTTGGGCGGCGGTCTGCCGATCGGCGCGTGTCTCGCGGTGGGTAAGACCGCGGATCTGCTGACTCCCGGGCTGCACGGCAGCACGTTCGGTGGCAACCCGGTCTGCACGGCCGCAGCGCTGGCGGTGCTCAAGGTGCTGGCTGACGACGATCTGATCGGCCGCGCCGACGTGCTCGGCAAGATGCTGTCTCACGGCATCGAGGCGCTGGGGCATCCGCTCGTCGACCACGTCCGCGGGCGCGGACTGCTGCAGGGTGTCGTGCTCTCCTCCGAAGTAGCCAAACCCGTTGAGACAGCAGCCCGCTACGCTGGGTTCCTGGTCAACGCCGCCGCGCCGGATGTGGTCCGGCTGGCCCCGCCGCTGGTGATCACCGAGGGCCAGATCGACGATTTCGTGATCGCGCTGCCGGACGTGCTCGACAAGGCGGCTGCGTCATGACACGTCATTTCCTGCGTGACGACGACCTCACACCGGATGAGCAGGCCGAGGTGCTGGCGCTGGCCAGCGAGCTCAAGACGAATCCGTTCAGCGCCCGGCCGCTCGACGGGCCGCGCGGTGTTGCGGTCATCTTCGACAAGAACTCCACCCGCACCCGGTTCTCGTTCGAGGTCGGCATCGCGCAACTCGGCGGCCACGCAGTCGTGGTGGACGGCCGCAGCACCCAGCTCGGGCGCGAGGAGACACTGGAGGACACCGGGAAGGTGTTGTCCCGCTACGTCGAAGCGATCGTATGGCGCACATTCGCACAGGAGCGCCTCACCTCGATGGCCGCCGGGTCGACCGTGCCGGTCGTCAACGCGCTGTCCGACGAATTCCACCCGTGCCAGGTGCTCGCCGACCTGCAGACACTCGACGAACGCCTGGGCACGTTGAACGGGCTGCGGCTCTCCTACTTCGGCGACGGCGCCAACAACATGGCGCACTCGTTGATGCTCGGCGGGGTTACCGCAGGCATACATGTCACCGTCGCCGCCCCCGCCGGTTTCGAGCCCAGCCCGCAGTTCGTCGCGGCCGCCGAGAAACGTGCCGCCGACACCGGCGCCTCGGTGACCTTGACGGCGGATCCACGGGCGGCCGCCGACGGCGCGGACGTCCTCGTCACCGACACCTGGACATCGATGGGCCAGGAAAACGACGGACTGGACCGGGTGGGGCCGTTCCAGCCGTTCCAGATCAACACGGCGCTACTCGCCCGGGCGCAGCGGAATGCGATTGTGCTGCATTGCCTTCCGGCGCACCGCGGACACGAGATCACCGACGAGGTGATCGACGGACCGCACAGTGCGGTGTGGGACGAGGCGGAGAACCGGTTGCACGCGCAGAAGGCGCTGCTGGTGTGGCTTCTGGAGCGATCGGCATGACCTCCCCGACGCGGGTGGGCCGACAGGCCCGCATCGTCTCGATCCTGTCGTCGGAATCGGTGCACAGCCAGACCGAACTGGCCGCGATGCTTGCCGGCGAAGGCATCGACGTCACGCAGGCCACGCTGTCACGCGATCTCGAGGAACTCGGCGCGGTCAAGCTGCGCGGTGCGGACGGCGGCGTCGGCGTCTACGTCGTGCCCGAAGACGGTAGCCCGGTGCGCGGGGTTTCCGGTGGGACCGAACGCATGTCGCGGCTTCTTGGTGAGCTGTTGGCGTCCACCGATGCCAGCGGCAACCTCGCCGTGCTGCGCACTCCGCCAGGAGCAGCGCACTATCTTGCCAGTGCGATCGACCGCGCCGCCCTGGCGTATGTGGTCGGCACCATCGCGGGCGACGACACCATCCTGGTGGTGGCCCGTGACCCGATGAGCGGCGCCGAGCTGGCCGCAAAGCTGGAAAGCATCCAACAAAAGGAGATTGGTTAATGTCTGAGCGCGTCATCTTGGCGTATTCCGGTGGTTTGGACACCTCGGTGGCGATCAGCTGGATCGGCAAGGAGACCGGACGTGAAGTCGTCGCGGTGGCCATCGATCTCGGCCAGGGCGGCGAGGACATGGAGGTCGTCCGCAAGCGTGCCCTGGATTGCGGCGCGGTCGAGGCCGTCGTTATCGACGCCAAAGACGAGTTCGCGGAGGAGTATTGCCTGCCCGCGATCAAGTCGAACGCGCTCTATATGGACCGCTACCCGCTGGTGTCGGCACTGAGCAGGCCACTGATCGTCAAGCACATGGTGGCCGCTGCACGCGAGTACGGTGGCGGCATCGTCGCCCACGGCTGCACCGGAAAGGGCAACGACCAGGTCCGGTTTGAGGTCGGATTCGCCTCGCTGGCACCGGATCTCGAGGTGCTCGCCCCGGTTCGCGACTACGCGTGGACACGGGAAAAGGCCATCGCGTTCGCGGAGGAGAACGCAATCCCGATCAACGTCACCAAGCGCTCACCGTTCTCGATCGACCAGAATGTATGGGGCAGGGCCGTGGAGACCGGGTTCCTCGAGCACCTGTGGAACGCGCCCACCAAGGACGTCTACGACTACACCGAGGACCCGACCGTCAACTGGAGCAGCCCCGACGAGGTCATCGTCGGATTCGATAAGGGCGTGCCGGTCTCGATCGACGGCAAGCCGGTCACCGTGCTGCAGGCCATCGAGGAGCTCAACGAGCGCGCCGGTTCGCAGGGCGTCGGCAGGCTGGACGTGGTCGAGGACCGGCTGGTCGGCATCAAGAGCCGCGAAATCTACGAGGCGCCAGGCGCGATGGTGCTCATCACCGCGCACACCGAACTCGAGCACGTCACGCTGGAACGCGAGCTCGGCCGGTTCAAGCGGACGACGGACCAGAAGTGGGGCGAGCTGGTGTATGACGGCTTGTGGTACTCGCCGCTGAAGACCGCGCTCGAATCGTTCGTCGCGAAGACGCAGGAGCATGTGTCGGGCGAGATCCGGATGGTGTTGCACGGCGGGCACATTGCCGTCAACGGCAGGCGCAGCGCAGAGTCGCTGTACGACTTCAATCTCGCCACCTACGACGAGGGCGACACGTTCGATCAGTCGGCGGCGAAGGGCTTCGTGCACGTGCACGGCCTGTCGTCCAAGATCTCTGCCCGTAGGGATCTCGCCGACCAGTGAGCACCAACCCCAGCACCGCGAGCGACCGTGTCTGCACAACGACACGCCACAATTTGTGTACAAATGCGGACGCTCGTGCGGCGGTGAGGGGCCAGTGAGCACCAACGAGGGATCGCTCTGGGGCGGCCGGTTCGCCGACGGACCGTCTGACGCGCTTGCCGCGCTGAGCAAGTCGACCCATTTCGACTGGGTGCTGGCGCCGTACGACGTCGCAGCGTCGAAAGCCCACGCGCAGGTGCTGTTTCGGGCCGGGCTGCTGACTGCGGAGCAGCGCGATGGCCTGCTCGTGGGCCTCGACAGCCTCGGCGCGGACGTCGCCGACGGTAGCTTCGGACCCCTTCCCACCGACGAGGACGTGCATGGTGCGTTGGAACGCGGCCTGATCGACCGCGTCGGCGACGAGCTCGGCGGGCGGCTGCGGGCAGGCAGGTCGCGAAATGACCAGGTGGCCACCCTGTTTCGGATGTGGCTGCGGGACGCGGTGCGGCGGGTCGCCGACGGTGTCCTCGCCGTCGTGAACGCGCTGGCCACGCAGGCGGCCGCGCATCCGACGGCGATCATGCCGGGCAAGACCCACCTGCAGTCCGCACAGCCGGTGCTGCTGGCGCATCATCTGCTCGCACACGCACACCCACTGCTGCGGGATGTCGACCGGCTCGCCGACTTCGACAAGCGGGCCGCGGTGTCGCCGTACGGGTCCGGGGCACTGGCCGGGTCGTCGCTGGGTCTGGATCCCGACGCAATCGCCGACGAACTCGGCTTCGACGCGGCGGCCGACAATTCGATCGACGCGACCGCGGCCCGTGACTTCGCGGCCGAGGCGGCCTTCGCGCTGTCGATGATCGCGGTCGACCTGTCTCGACTGGCCGAGGACATCATCCTCTGGAGCACAACCGAATTCGGGTACGTCACGCTGCACGACTCGTGGTCGACGGGCAGCTCGATCATGCCGCAGAAGAAGAACCCCGACATCGCGGAGCTGGCTCGCGGTAAATCCGGCAGGCTGATCGGCAATCTCACCGGGCTGCTGGCCACGCTCAAGGCGCAGCCGCTCGCCTACAACCGCGATCTCCAAGAGGACAAGGAGCCGGTGTTCGACTCGGTCGCCCAGCTCGAGCTGCTGCTGCCCGCGATGGCGGGCCTTGTCGGCACGCTGCGCTTCGACGTCGACCGGATGGCTGAGCTCGCGCCGCTGGGCTACACCCTGGCCACCGACGTCGCGGAATGGTTGGTGCGCAGGGGAGTGCCGTTCAGGGTCGCGCACGAAGCCGCGGGCGCGGCGGTGCGTGCCGCCGAGGCCCGCGGCGTCGGGCTCGAGGACCTCGAAGACGCCGAGCTTGCCGGCATCCACCCTGAGCTGACGGCGCAGGTGCGCGAGGTGCTCACCGTCGACGGGTCGGTCAACTCCCGCGACGCGCGGGGCGGCACCGCCCCGATTCAGGTCGCCAAACAGCTGGGCGTCGTGCGCGATACCGCCGACCGGCTGCGGGCACGGTTGCGGCGCTAACCCGTCACCGCGTCGACCATCGCCTCGAACATTTCGTCGGCGTGATCGGGGGTCAGGCCGACGGCGGTGGCGCCGAAACGGCCGTCGACTGCGAGGCACGACAACATGTGCAAGACGACTCCGGTGCCCGTTTCGGGATGGAACTGGAGTCCGGCGGCGCGGATCGCCTCGATCACGGATGACGGTGGGCGGCCCGTCCAGGCAGGGTAGTCGACGTTGTCGGTGGAGCGATAAGCGCGGGCGGTGGCGTCGCGATCGCTGACCCATTGTCCGCGCTCGGCGTCGTAGTGCCCGGCGACGAGGTTGCGCAGTGCCGCGTATGGGTGTGGTGCCGCCCCTTGCGCAGGTTGATCTCCAGGGCGCGCCTGCTCCATCGCCGGGCTGGTCACACACGGTGACGAAATCGATGCCGATGCGGCCGATAACCCCGCGACGTGCGAGTTCGCCTGCGACCACGATCCCGTCCTGCGCGAGCTGTGGGGCGTAGTCAGTGTCGGCGGGAACGCGGCAGCCCATGAACACCTGCCCGTTGGCCCCACCGACCAGCTGCTCGTGAGTCGAAAGCACCCGGATGCCCAGCGAGCCGCTCGACGTAGTGCGACAGCAATGACTCTCCGACGCTGTAGGAAGCCAACGCTATGACGACGTGGTCGATGTCTGAGCCCGGCTCGTTCGCAGCCAGCACAGCGGGCAAATGGGATTGCAAAGACGCATCGAGACAGTTAGACGCGGGCGACTTCCCGGTCGGCGGGTTCGCCGGCGTTGCGGCCGCGTTTCCCGCTCTCCCAGAGCGGGCCGAACACGAACCACAGGCCGACGACCGCCCACGCACGCCCGATCCACCACCACAGGCTCGACTGATCCTCCGGTGCCGCGAAGAACAGGTTGAGCACGACGAGCACGACGGACGCGATCGCCACGGTGCCGACGACCCGGTACCACTCGTGCATCAGATGCGCGACCCGTTCGGGGCCGTGTTTGGGCCTGGGCTGCGGCGCAGGCCCGCCCGCGAACCGGTGGGCGAACCGCACGTCAAACCATCGGACGAGCGCGGGACCGAACGCCAGGCTCGACCCCAGGTAGAACCCGGCGAGCACGTGCACCACTCCGACGTCGGCGCCGCGGTGCAGATCGATCGCCGTCGCGATCACCAACACCGCGTCGAGCGTCGGAATACCCGCGAGCACGACGGTGCTGGTGCGGCGCAAACCAACCAGGTACCGAAGGACCATGCCAAGGCCCAGCAGCACCCACAGCCCGATCTCGCAGCCCACTATCACCGCGGCGATCGGATTCTCCGCGAAGAACGTCAGCATTGTCTCCTCGACTTCCATCGTTTTGATAGCACGTTCGTACTAATACAGTAGCACACCCGTGCTAACATGCTGACGTGCCCAAATTGATCGACCAGGACAGCCGTCGCCACGAAATCGCGCATGCGGTTTGGCGCATCGTGCTGCGCGACGGCGTGTCGGCCGTGTCGATCCGCGACGTGGCGGCAGAGGCGGGCCTGGCCGTCGGTTCGGTCCGGCATGTGTTCGGCAGCAAGGCCGAATTACTCGAGTACTCAATGGCATTGGTGCACGAGCAGACCCGCGACCGGGTGGCCGCCCACTTCGCGATCAAGGATCCGCGCAAGTTCGCCGAGGCGGTGCTGGCCGAACTGCTGCCGCTGGACGATCAGCGCCGAACGGAGATGGCCGTCAACATGGCCGTCGTTGCCGAGAGCCCGTCACACCCCGGCCTGCGCCGGGTGGCGCTCGACGCCCAACAGGCAGTCTCCGAAGCGTGCGTTGCGGTGCTCACCCGGCTGCGCCACGATGACCTCATCCGGCCAGGCGCCGACATGGCTTACGAGGCCGAGCGGCTGCACGCTCTGGTCGACGGGCTTGCCTTACACGCGCTTACCGCAGAGCGAAAAGATTTGCGGCCCAAGGCGATTCTCGCGGTGCTCCGCGCGCACCTGGCGGAGCTGGCGCCGACCTAGCCGCCGACTATCGTCGCGGCGCAGCGCCGTCTTCGGGCGATCATCATTGCGCCCACCTCTAAGCGACAAAGTCGCTCCCACAACGACTCTGTCGGTCAGAGGCGGGCATTTGCACCATTCCCCTGCGCTCCGGACACTCCGGCCGCATCACTCCTCGGCGGCCGCTAGCCAGGCCTCTTCGAGACTTTCCTTGCGCTCCAGCAGTTCTTGTAGCTGGCCATTGAGCTCGCCGAGTCGCACGTGATCCGACGCCGCCTCCGCCATCGATTCGTGCAGCGCCGTGATCTGGTCGTCGAGCCTGCCCAGCTGCCCTTCGATGCGGGCCATCTCCTTGCCTGCCCTTCGCTCGCGAGCCGACGCCGACTCGCCCCGCTGCGGTTCGGCGCGGGCGGGCGCGTCGGATACAGCCGCCGCCCGGTCCTCGAGGTACTGCTCGATGCCGCCGGGCAGCAGATCGCACCGGCCACCGCCCGTCAGCGCATAGGTGACGTCGCTGACCCGCTCCAGGAAGTACCGGTCGTGCGTCACGACGATCAACGTTCCCGGCCAGGCGTCGAGGTAGTCCTCGATCACGGTCAGCGTGTCGATGTCCAGGTCGTTGGTCGGCTCGTCGAGCAACAGCACGTTCGGTTCGTCGAGCAGCAGCCGCAGGAACTGCAGCCGGCGCCGCTCGCCGCCGGACAGTTCGGCAACCCGCGCGGTCAGCTTGTCGCCGGTGAAGCCGAAGTCCCTCAGCAGGGTGTCGGCGCTGATCTCGCGCCCGCCCGCCAATTCGGTTACGCGGCGGCGGTTCTCGATGGCATCGAGAACCCGCTCGGCGCCGTCCAGTTCGGCCACCGCCTGGGTCAGGTAGCCGATCCTCAGGGTGGTGCCGCGCTTGATGGTGCCCGCCGTCGGCTGCAGTTCGCCGTCCAGCAGGCGCAACACGGAGGTCTTGCCGGTGCCGTTCACGCCGACGAGGCCGATGCGGGCACCGGGACCGATCGACCAGTCGAGGCGGTCCAGAATCACCCGGTCAGCCAGCTCGAGCCGCACCCGGTGCAGGTCGAATACGTCCTTGCCCAAGCGCGTCGTCGCAAAGCGCTGCAGCACAAGCGAATCACGCGGCGGCGGCTCGTTGGCGATCAGTTCGTTGGCCGCCTGGATCCGGAACTTGGGTTTCGACGTGCGTGCAGGCGGGCCGCGCCGTAGCCACGCGAGTTCCTTGCGCATGAGATTACGTCGCCGTGCCTCCGTGCCCGCCGCCAGCCGCATCCGCTCGGCACGCGCGAGGACGTAGGCCGCGTACCCGCCGTCGTACGCTTCGACCTCGCCGCCATGCACCTCCCACGTCCGCGTGCACACCGCGTCGAGAAACCAGCGGTCGTGGCTCACCACGATCAATGCCTTGGCCCGCCGCGCGTTGAGGTGCTCCGCGAGCCATCCGATCACCTCCACGTCGAGATGGTTGGTCGGCTCGTCGAGTACCAGCACGTCGTGGCCCGCCAGCAGCACTTCAGCCAGTGCCACCCGGCGACGCTCTCCACCGGAGAGCCGACCCACGTCGGAGTCGAGATCGACCCCGGCGAGCAGATGTGAGACGACCGCCCGGGTGTCCGGTTCGGCGGCCCAGATGTGGTCGGGCCTGCCGCCGACGATCACGTGGCGGACCGTGGCACCCGCCGCGAAGTCGTCGGCCTGCCGCAGGTAGCCCACCGAGAGGCCCGAGGTGTGGGTGACCCGGCCCGAATCGGGCGGCCGGGATCCCGTCAACACCTGCAGCAGCGTCGTCTTGCCGTCGCCGTTGCGCCCGACGACGCCGATCGCATCGCCCTCCTCGACGCCGAGGCTGACCGCGTCGAGCAGCGTGCGGGTGCCGTAGCCAACGGTCGCCCGCTCAACATTGATCAGGTTCGCCATCGCCCGCCGATGATAGGTCGACCGCCTGCCTAAACGCGCAGGCCCACCAGGCGGCTGTGCCATGATGGGCGGCGTTGGTCGGGAGACTGGCGGCGGCAAAAGGGGAGTGGGTCGTGGTGGACCTTTCTGCGATAACCAGGCCTGTGGGGCGGCTGGTGGCGACCGCGCAGAACGGCCTGGAAGTGCTGCGGTACGGCGGCCTGGAAACCGGCGCGGTGCCATCTCCGTTCCAGATCATCCAGAGCGTCCCGATGTACCGGCTGCGGCGTTACTTCCCGCCGGACGCGCGGCCGGGAGCCAAGCGGCCAGGGCCCCCGGTGCTGATGGTGCACCCGATGATGATGTCGGCCGACATGTGGGACGTCACCCGCGACGCCGGCGCGGTCGGGATCCTGCACACCGCGGGAATCGACCCGTGGGTCATCGACTTCGGCTCACCCGACAAGGTCGAGGGCGGCATGGACCGCAACCTCGCCGACCATGTCGTCGCGCTGAGCGAGGCCATCGACACCGTCAAAGAGGTCACGGGCCGCGACGTCCACCTGGCGGGCTATTCGCAGGGTGGGATGTTCGCCTATCAGACCGCGGCCTATCGCCGGTCCAAGGACCTCGCCAGCATCGTGGCGTTCGGTGCACCGGTCGACACGCTGGCCGGATTGCCGATGAATCTGCCTGCGAGCCTCGCGCCCGCCGCCGCCGACTTCATGGCCGATCACGTCTTCTCCCGGATCGACATTCCAGGGTGGCTGGCGCGTACCGGCTTCCAGATGCTCGACCCGATCAAGACCGCGCAATCGCGGCTGGAATTCCTGTGGCAGCTGCACGACCGCGAGGCGCTGTTGCCGCGCGAACAGCAGCGCCGATTCCTGGCCTCCGAGGGTTGGATCGCCTGGTCCGGGCCCGCCATCTCCGAGCTGCTCAAGCAGTTCATCGCCCACAACCGGATGATCACCGGCGGCTTCTCCATCCACGGCGACCTTGTGACGCTGTCCGACATCGACTGCCCCGTACTGGCGGTCGTCGGCGAGGTCGACGACATCGGGCAGCCCGCCTCGGTCCGTGGTATCAAGCGGGCCGCGCCACAGGCCGACGTCTACGAATTCATGATTCGCGCAGGGCATTTCGGCCTTGTCGTTGGGTCAAAGGCAGCGACGCAGACGTGGCCGACCGTCGCGCAGTGGGTCAAGTGGATCGACGGCACAGGCGAGCAGCCGGCGGGCGTCGCTCCAATGCCGCTGCAGCCCGCCGAGCACGCCGAAAGCGGCGTCTCGTTCAGTTCTCGCGTGGCGCACACCACCGCCGCCGCGACCGAGCTGGCCTTCAGCCTGGCGCGAACCGCCGCCGACGCAATCGTTGCCGCCAACAAGTCCGCGCGGACACTCGCCATCGAGACATATCGCACCTTGCCGAGGCTCGCGCGCCTCGGCCAGATCAACGACCACACCAGGATCTCGCTCGGCCGCATCATGTCGGAACAGGCTCGCGAGGTGCCGCAGGGGGAGTGCCTGCTGTTCGACGGCCGCGTCCACACCTTCGAAGCGGTGGATCGCCGGATCAACAACGTCGTCCGCGGCCTCATCGAGGTTGGCGTGCGGCAGGGCGGGCACGTAGGGGTGCTGATGGAGACGCGGCCCAGCGCGCTCGTCGCGATCGCCGCGTTGTCGCGGCTGGGCGCCGTCGCGGTCTTGATGCCGCCGGACGTGGACCTCACCACCGCCGCACGGCTCGGAGCGGTGTCGGAGATCATTGCCGATCCGAGCAACCTGGAGGCGGCTCGCGGGCTTGATATGCGCGTGCTGGTGCTCGGTGGGGGCGAATCGCGCGATCTGCATCTGTCCGACCAGTCCGACGTCATCGACATGGAGAAGATCGACCCCGACGTCGTCGACCTGCCCGGCTGGTACCGGCCCAACCCAGGGCTTGCGCGCGACCTGGCGTTCGTCGGGTTCAGCGACATCGGCGGCGAGCTCGTCGCCCGCCAGATCACAAACTATCGATGGGCGCTGTCCGCGTTCGGTACGGCGTCGGCCGCCAACCTCGGCCGCGCCGACACCGTCTACTGCCTCACTCCGTTGCATCACCAGTCCGGGCTTCTGGTGAGCCTCGGCGGTGCTGTCGTGGGCGGCTCGCGCATCGCGCTGTCGCGGGGGTTGCGCCCGGACCGCTTCCTACAGGAGATACGTCAGTACGGCGTGACGGTGGTGTCGTACACCTGGGCGATGCTGCGTGAGGTCATCGACGATCCGGCGTTCTCGCTGACCGGCAGCCACCCGGTGCGGCTGTTCATCGGATCCGGCATGCCGGTGGGCCTGTGGAAGCGGGTCATCGACGTGTTCGCACCGGCGCATGTGGTGGAGTTCTTCGCCACCACCGACGGTCA
>Ga0105248_10007606_pt1 | contig 11903 bp, 7 predicted proteins | sample KBSS34metaG_FD_81524 | JGI IMG/M metagenome (GOLD analysis project Ga0105248, IMG submission 81524) | Switchgrass rhizosphere microbial communities from Kellogg Biological Station, Michigan, USA - KBS S3-4 metaG | ecosystem: Host-associated > Plants > Roots > Rhizosphere > Soil | place...
CTTCAGCTGCTCGAAGGCGGCGATGGCGCCGGGCAGCAAGGCGGTGCACTTCTCGCCCACATCGAACCGCCGGGCCCCGGCCATGTAGCCATCGCTGGGATTGACCAGGCCCGCGAAGTTCTCGGCGCCGGTGCGGGCGAGCCAGGTCTCCTCCAGCGGCCGCGCGTTCCGCCAGCGCGGGGCGACGTACATCAGCCCCGTGCCGTAGGGGCCCAGCAGCCACTTGTAGGCGGCGCAGACCATGAAGTCGGGCTGCACCGCGGCCAGGTCGAAGGGCATGGCGCCCAGCGACTGGGTGATGTCGAGCACCAGGGCCGCGCCCGCCGCGCGGCAGGCCTCGCCCAGGGCGGCCACATCGACCCGGGCGCCGTTGGTCCAGTGGCAGTTGACGGCGCAGACCACGCGGGTCGAGGGCCCGATCGCGGCCAGCGTCGCGGCGGTCCAGTCGCCATCGGCCGGCGTGGGAACCGTCCTGACCACCGCGCCCGTCTGCGCGGCCACGTGGCGCCACGGCAGGACGTTGGAGGGGAACTCCTCCTCCAGCACGACGATGATGTCGCCGGCCTTCAGCGTCGGCTCGAAGGCGCGGGCGGCGGTGCTGACGCCGTAGCTGGCGGCCGGGATCAGGGCGTAGCCGTCGGCCTCCCCGCCGAAGATGTCGGCCGCCAGCACGCGGATCTGCTCGGCGTCGTCGAAGAAGTCCGAGGCCGGCCGCTCCCAGGGGTGACGCTTGGCCGCCACGCTGATCGCCAGGCGTTCGCGCGACGCGTTGAGCAGCGGCGACTGATAGGCCGCGTTGAAGTAGGCGACCCCCTCAGGGATGTCGAACAGGTGGCGTTGTGACCCGATCGCCAGCATGCGGGGGCTCCTCTGCGCGTCTTTGCCCACGCGCGGGAAGCTTGCGGGTCCGGAACAGAGGGCCGAGATAGGTAGCCGTTTCCGGCGCGCCTAGGCCTTGACCGCAGATCCGGTCAATCGGAACGCACCCCAGGACCCCAGGACAGCCAGCGGGATCACCGAGGCGAACACCCAGACCGAGGCGGCCTGGGCGCTGGCCGGCGTCAGGCCATCGGAGAAGCCCACCAGGTTGGCCGCGACGCCGCTGATCGCCGCCCCGGCCGCGGCCCCGGTCTGGCGTACGGCGGTGAGCGCCGAGGAGCCGATGGCGCGGTCCTCGTCGGAGAGCGCGGCCATCACGCGCCGGCTCATGAAGGCCCAGGAGAAGCCGAACGCCGCGCCCATCAGCGACCCGCCGATCAGGGCCACCACCAGCGGCCCGCTGCCGAGGGTCAAGGTCAGGATCACCAGGCTGGCGATCAGGCAGAGCGCCCCGAACCGCGTCCAGCGCCCGTCCCAGACGGGCCCGGCGTGGGCCACGGCCATGGCCGCCACGGTCCAGGCCAGCGACTCCGCCCCGATGGCGTAGCCCGCCCAGAGCGGCGAGAACCCGCGCAGCTGCTGCAGGATCGGGGGGCCGTAGATGGCGTAGCCCATGGAGGCGGCGGTGAGCGCGAACATGGAGAAATAGCCGGCGCCGCAGACCGTGCGCAGGTCCCCTGCCCGATGCGGCAGGAGGCGCACCTTGGCCCGATGGTCGATCCAGATCACCAGCGACAGGATCGCCAGGCCCAGCGCCACCAGGCCGATGGCCGGCAGGGGCTGGCGCAGCACGTCGGCTACGGCGATGGCGGCCACGCCCGCGCCCAGCACGCCGAGCTGGGTCCACGGGATACCCGGCCCGCCGCCGGCCTTCGCCCCGCCCTTGAGCAGGAAGGGCGCGGCGGCGGCGAACACCGCGGTCTGTAGCGCGAACAGCCAGAAGACGTCGCGCCAGTCGCCGGTCTGGACCACCAGGCCGCCGAACAGCGGGCCGATGAAGGTGGCGATCCCCCAGACGAAGGTCACCGAGGCGAAGACCCGGGCCAGGTGCCGCTCGGGGAACAGCAGCGCGATGGCCACCATGGCGAAGCCGGAGATCCAGCCGGAGCCCAGCCCCTGGATCAGCCGCCCGACCAGGAAGACGCCCACGTCGGGGGCCAGCGCGCTCATCACGCAGCCGGCAGCCATGATCACGCCGGCGATGGCGGTGGCGGCGCGCAGACCGAAGAGCTCGGAGACCCGCCCGGCGCTGGCCCCGGCCAGGATCGCGCCCACCAGATAGCCGGCCGTCGCCCAGCTGAAGTACTGGTAGCCGCCCAGCGCCGCGCCCACGCTGGGCATGATCGTGGACGTCACCAGGCTGTCGGCGGCGTTCAGCCAGACGCCCAGGCAGATCAACGCAAAGCGCGGCAGCCGCCCGTCCGACAGCAGGTCCGCCCAGCTGTTCTGGGATTTCTCAAGGGACGGCGACACGCGAACTCCAGGCTACCGGGACCGCCCGGCAGGCGCGGGCCAGGACGTAGATAGGAACGGCGCGGCTTAGCGCGAGCGCGCCGCCGGGGCCGTCGGCAGTTTGAAGCCCGGATACCAGTGGGTGGCCGTCCCCGCCGTCACGTACCAGCTCAAGAGCAGGGCGCAGATCAGGGCGCCGGGCACGTAGCTGTTGGTCCGCCGGTAGGTGATCGCCGCGATCGCGCCGACGGTGGCCAGCAGGGGCACGAACTGGATCGCCACGATGGTGTTCAGCGGCTCGGTCGGCGTGAACAGCAGGCCGGTGCGGAACAGCGTCCCGTACTCCACCGCCAGCAGGACGATGAAGCCCAGGCTCATGGCCAGCTTCCACGCGCCGGCCTGGAACATGAAGCCCTCGCCCTTCACCGCCAGGTTGGCGGTAAGCGCGCGCAAGGCCACCAGGAAATAGACCGCCCAGACCAGGGCGTAGGGGATCGCCATCACCGCGTGGCGGCCGTCCAGCGGCTTCAGCCCCAGGACCCAGAAGCGGTAGTCGGTCTTGAACGCGGCATCGACGATGACCAGGGACAGGTAGCCCACGGCGATGGTCGCCGCGGCGATGCCGATCGACTTGGGCCAGTTGGTGGTGAAGGCAGGCTTGCCGCCGCGCAGGACGAGGCTGAGCAGCACGGTGATCAGGGCGTTCAGCAGGGCCCAGACCAGGAGCTGGTTCTGGATCGACTGCGGGAAGAGCTGCATGGGAAAGAACAGCACGCCCCACTTCATGAACGGATAGAAGGTCAGCGCCGGGACGGCGGCAGTCAGCACCGCGGCCAGCCACCACTTGCCGCCGCGCCGCTCGGCCGAGGGCTGGGCCGGGACGTTCAGGCTGGCGAACAGCGGGGTGAGCAGCAGGACCTCGAAAGTCCCGATCAGCAGGCAGATGAAGCCGGCGAAGGCGACGCCGGTGCCGATGTCCTTCCAGAGCCAGATCTGGTCGGACGGCGCCAGCGGGTTGGCCTCGCCCTTCAGCGTCTTCTGGAACCAGTCGACGGCGCCGCCGACGCCGGCCCGGCTGAAGTGCTCCCAGGGATGGGTGACGGGAGGGTTCTCCAGCACGCGGGCGCTGCCGTCGCCGATCGTTCCGTAGATCTTGCCGACCTGCACCGGGCCATCGACCCCGAACACCTTGGCGAGCTTCTTCGACGTCGAGACCAGCGAGCCCTTGGGCACGCCCCACATGAGCGGCGCGAACTCGTCGTACTGACCGAACACCACGGCCAGGTTGTTGAGCTTCGGCGGGGTCACGGCCCCCAGGAAGGCGGGCGTCGAGCCTTCGAAGACGATCGCCTTGTAGCCGTCCGGCTGGGACGCCGCGGCGGTGGCGATCGGGATGCCGCCCATGGAATGGCCTTCGAGGCCGATGTTGGTCTTGTCGACGTAGGGCAGGCTCTGCAGGTAGGCGAGCGCAGCCGGGCCGCCGAGGTTCTGGCCGGGGCCCAGCTTCACCGAGCCTTCCGAGTAGCCGTGGCCGATCATGTCCATGGCCACGACCACGAAGCCGCGCCGGGCCAGCTCGATGGCGAACGGCGACTGCATCTCACGCGTGTTGATATAGCCGTGGCTGACCAGCACCGCCGGCGCCGGATGGGCCGCGGTCGCCGAGGCCGGCTGGTAGATCAGCGCCGACTGCACCTTGCCGCCGTCGCCCGTGAAGCGGACGTCGTGCAACGTGACCCCGCCCGAGGTCTGGATGACGTTGGCCAGCAGCGATCCGGCGAGGATCAGCGCACAGCCCAGGATGAAGAAGCCCCACTTGCGCAGCATGTTGTCCCCCCAGGACGACGTTCTTGTTGGGCGCGAGACTGCGTCCGGGCGCGGGAAAGCTCAAGCTGACATGGCCGACGCATCAACGCGATGTTCACCCAGAGCGGGCACCGTCCGGGGTTCATACCGAGAGTTGCATGTCTTCTTCACAGCCCAATCCGGCGGACGTGGTCTTCGTGCAAAAGCGCGCGGGCCTGACGCTCCGTTTCGAATTCCACGAAAATGGCCTGACCCAGGTTCTCACCACCAAGAGTGGGACGAAGACGGTGAGGGACTACGATTTCGCGGACATCCCCGACCCAATTCACTTTCGGTCCCTCGCGACCAGGCGCGGATTCTTTCTGAGCCTATGGACGTTCGTCGGGTTGTCGCTCATTCAACTAGCCATCCACCCTGACATGCTCGTTTTCCTGTCTGGGATCGGCGTCGTCGGGGTCGCGCTCGTGTGGGCGGCCTACCGCCTGTTGGTACGCATCTAGAGAAAAGAAGAACGGAGATTCCCGCCGGCGAGAGTCCGCTCCTGATCCTACAAGACCGCCGTCACGACGAAATCGCCGCGGAAATTCAAACCCGCCGGCAGAAGCGGCTTCGAGCCTACGCCCACGTCAGTCCAACGGAGACCAAGCGCCAAAACCTCGTCCGCCTACGCGCTTTGTCGGAAATGAGCATCACGTCGGAGGCGGAATACTTCGACCTCCAAAGACAGCTCTTGCCCGAGGTGAGCCAGACCTTCCTGCGCGGGGGAAAGGACGCGGAGCCGGACGTCGTTTTGGATCAAAAGCGGTTCGACATCCGATGCCGTTTCCAGTTCGGAGAACGTTACCTGCGTTACACGCACACGAATCTGATGGGCAGCAATTCATTCACGATCGACTACGCGAGCCTGCCGCGCCTCGACAGACTGGACGAGGCGCCCGTCGTGAGCGGCGCGGTCCGCCTGGCCATGTTCCTGGCCGTGCTCGGGCTCGTTTGCGGAGGATTGGCGATCATGAACAACGGCCCTGCGCATGGTCTGCCAAGCTACGGATGGCCAGGGGCTCTCGCCGCCGGCGCCGTCGTGATCCCCCTGCTGGTCGTGATGGGTCTATTGTTGGACCCGAGGTGGTCGCGCCTGCGCGCCACGCGCATCTGGCAGGGTGTCGTGATCCTTCGGGGCGCAAGCCATGCCGCGATCCTTAGCGAGCTGACCACGCGGCACGCCAAGATGATGCAGGCGTTGGCCGAGGTGGATCCGCTGCTCACGCTCGCGGCGCAGCGAAGCCGCCTGTCGTGGCTTGTGAGCACCGGCGCGCTCTCCGAGGCGGACGCCCTCGAGCGCATGGCGCAGGCGGCACGTTGACCCTCGACGTCCTGCCAGACGGGACCACGCTCGAAGACCTGACCGAAGGCTCCACCCAAGTGGTCCTTCACTAAAGTTCGGGGACCGCTCGAGCCCGGGCGCTGACCCGGGTCCAACGGCGGCGCCAAGGCGGCAGGCCTGCGCCGCCCTCTCCCAGCCTCTCCCTCGGTGCTGCGCACCTGGGAGAGGAGCGGAGGGCGTGGCGCCCGTTTGCTGGGCAATGCGTTCAATCGGTGAAAATCGCCCTTTCCGTCTCCGAATGGCGGCACAAACCTGCTAGGGAGCGGAAAAGACGGAAAAGAATGCGGGAGGACTAAGGGATTTCATGGCGTCGCCGGGCGTAGCCATTCGCGGTCAGCGCAGTCTGCTTCGGCAGATCCGGGAGGCCCTCGCCGGGGGCGGACCGGCGCAGACGCGCCTGGACATGGTCGTGCGGATCATCGCGCGCTCCATGGTCGCCGAGGTGTGCTCGCTCTACATGCGCCGCGCGGCAGGCGACATGGAGCTGTTCGCCACCGAGGGCCTGGACCCCGCCGCCGTCCACGTGACGCGCATGAAGCCGGGCGAGGGCCTGGTCGGCGAGATCATGAAGCTGGGCCGGCCGCTGAACCTGGCCGACGCGCCCGAACACCCGGCCTTCTCCTACCGGCCGGAAACCGGCGAAGACCCCTACCACGCCTTCCTGGGCGTCCCCCTGCTGCGCGGCGGCCGCGCCATCGGGGTTCTGGTGGTCCAGAACCGCACCGCCCGCGTCTACACCGACGACGAGCAGGAGGACCTGCAGATCGTCGCCATGGTGCTGGCCGAGATGGTCGCCGCCGGCGAGCTGATCGGCGCCAGCGCGCTGAAGGGCGTCGAGATCGCCCCGCACCGCCCGGAGCGGATGAAGGGCTCCAAGTTCGGCGACGGCCTGGCCTATGGGGTCGCCGTCCTGCACGAGCCGCCGGTGGCGCCCTCGCAACTGCTGTCCGACGACGTGGTGGCCGAGGAGGCCCGGCTGAACGCCGCCGTGGGCTCGCTGCAGACCCAGATCGACACCATGCTGGAGGGCAACGCCGGCCTGGTGGACGCCTCCTTCGAGGTGCTCGACACCTACCGGATGTTCGCCCACTCCGACGGCTGGAACCGCAGCCTGGTGGACGCGGTGAGGAACGGGCTGACCGCCGAGGCCGCCGTCGAGCGGGTGCGCTCCGAGCACCGCGCGCGGCTGGGCCAGGCGCGCGACGCCTATCTGCGCGAGCGGCTGCACGACCTGGAAGACCTCAACGACCGCCTGCTGCGCCACCTGGCCGGCGATGGCCACGTGGCCCGCGAACTGCCCGAGAACGCCATCCTGATCGCCCGGAACCTGGGGCCCGCGGATCTGCTGGAATACGACCGCAAGAAGCTGCGCGGCCTGCTGCTCGAGGAAGGCTCGGCCGCCAGCCACGCCGCGATCGTGGCGCGCGCGCTGGACATCCCCTGCGTCGGCCGCCTGGCCGGCCTGCGCGACGCCGTCTCCGAGGGCGACATGGTGATCGTCGATGGCGAAGCGGGCGAGGCCTACCTGCGCCCGCGCACCGACGTGGTGAAGGCGATCCAGGCCCGCATCGACGTGCGCCGCCAGCGCCGCGCCGAGTTCGCCAAGCTGCGCGACACCCCGGCCTTCACCCGCGACGGGGCGAAGATCACGCTCTTGATGAACGCCGGCCTCGACGTCGACCTGGACATCCTGGGCGAGACGGGCGCGGAGGGCATCGGCCTGTTCCGCACCGAGTTCCAGTTCATGGTCGCCGAGGAACTGCCGCTGCGCGACGCCCAGGCGATACTCTACGGCCGGGTGATGGACGCGGCCGGCGACATGCCGGTGACCTTCCGCACCCTCGATCTGGGCGGCGACAAGGTGCTGCCGTGGATGGAGGCCGAGCGGGAGGACAATCCGGCGCTGGGCTGGCGGGCGATCCGCATGGGCCTCGACCGCCCGGCCCTGCTGCGCATGCAGTTGCGCGCCCTGATCATCGCCGCGCGCGGCCGGCCCCTCAGGATCATGTTCCCGCTGGTGGCCAATGTGGATGAGTTCCGCGCGGCCCGTGCGATGGTCGATGTAGAGGTCGCCTGGGCCCAGAAACGCGGGCGCCCGGCCCCGTCGCGGCTCGACGTGGGCGCGATGATCGAGGCGCCGTCGCTGGTCTGGCACCTCGACGCCCTGCTGCCGCTGACCGACTTCGTCAGCGTCGGCACCAACGACCTGATGCAGTACATGTTCGCCGCCGACCGGGGGAACCCGCGGGTGGCCGACCGCTACGACCCGCTGTCGCCGCCGGCGCTGCGTGCGCTGGAACAGATCCAGCGGGCCTGCGCGGAGACCGGCACGCCGGTCAGCGTCTGCGGCGAGATGGCCGGCCGGCCTCTAGAGGCCTTTACCCTGGTGGCCCTGGGATTCGAGGGTCTCTCGATGCCCCCGGCCGGGATCGGCCCGGTCAAACAGATGGTGCTGTCGTGCGATCGTGAAGCAGCGCGGCGGGGTGTTTCGGCGTTGCTGAAGAGCAGCGCGGGCTCGGTGCGCAACGAAATCGAAACGTTGGCGCGCAAAATCTACGCTGCGGTCTAGCTACAATTGAGTCGAGCACGTGACCCAACGGCGCATTGAAGACCACAACCCTGCGTGTTACCGCATGGCGAGATCTAGTCTTCGTGTGACTTGCTCAGCTTGCCGTTGTCGCGGCGCGCCGACGGGCTCGAGGGTCCGATGAAGAAAGTCGTCATGCCGCGCGATACTGCCCAGATCAGCGACCCGCAAATCTCCGCCGCGGCGAACGGCGCCGAGAGCGCCAACGAATCCTATGCGCCGGACCTGCACTATGGCGCCGATATTGGCCAGGCCTTGAAGGCGGTCCGCGAGCTCAAGAAGTTGACCGTCGAGCAGGTGGCGGAAATCACCCGCGTGCGGCGCGCCTATCTGGTCGACATCGAGGCCATGCGCCTCGACAAGCTGCCGTCGCGGCCGTTCACCATCGGCTATATCCGCGCCTACGCCGAGGCCCTGGGCCTCGACGGCGAGGCGGCGGTCGAACGCTTCAAGGCCGAGGAGCCGGTGCTGGACGAGCCGCTGCGCGGGCCGGTGGGCGTGGACACCGACCGCGATCCGCGCTGGGCGGCGATCGTGGCCGGCGTTGTGGTGATCCTGGCCGCCATCATCGCCTGGAACGTCGCCCAGCGGGCGATGACCGCCAACGCCCCGCCCTCCCCCACCGCGCCCGCCAAGGCCGCGGCCCAGGCGCTGGCCGCGCAGAAGTCCGGGACCTTCAACCTCGGCGCCCCGCTGCCGGCCCCGGTGGAATCGACCACCCCGCCGCTCTACGTGACGCCGGGCATGCCCGACGACGGATCGAACACCGGCGGCGGCGTCACCACCGTCAAGCCGCTCACGAAGGCCGACGGCGAGGCGGCGGTCGACATTTCGAAGCTGTCCCCGATCTTCGTGGCCACCGCGAAGGTCTACGGCGCGCCGGCCAGCCAACCCTCGGCGGTGACCCTGCAGGCCATCAAGGGCGCTTCGCTGATCGTGCGCGGCGCCGACGGCTCGATCTATTTCGCCCGCCAGTTCGCGCAGGGCGAGGCCTACCGCGCGCCGCAGCTCACCGGCCTCATGGCCGAGGTCTCCGAGCCCACCAACTTCCAGGTGTTCGTCCGCGGCCAGTCCAGGGGCGTGCTGCCGGCCGCCCAGACCTCGCTGACCAAGCTCGCCGACTCGGTCCCCGCGCCGGCGGCCAAGTCCGCGCCGGCGGCGACCGTCGCGCCCGCGGCGCCGGCCGCAGCGGCCGCCGCGACGCCGAAGCCCCCTCAGGCCAAGTAGGGCTTGAGGAAGGCGATGGCGCGATCCAGCCGCGCCTGGTCGGCCTTGCGGGTCGAGGGGCTGTGGTACTCCTTGGGGATCTCCCAGTAGTCGACCTTCTTGCCCGCCGCGGTGAGCGCCTTGAGCATCATCTTTGACTGGTCGACCGGCACCGTGTCGTCCAGGAAGCCGTGGATCAGCAGCACGGGCGCCTTGATCTCGGCCGCGCGCCGGCGGGGGCTGGCCTGCTCCAGCATGGCGGCGTCCGCGTCCGGATCGCCGATCCGCTTCTTCCAGAAGCCATACCGCAGCTTCTCGGACGTATCGTCCTGCGAACGCTCCCACTTCAGCATCTCGATGACGTCGCTGACGCCGGCGATCGACACCACCGCCTTGTAGAGGTCCGGCTTGCGCACCGCCCCCATCTGGGCCGCATAGCCGCCGTAGCTGCCGCCCATGATCGCCACCCGGGTGGCGTCGAGCTTGAACTGTGAGATCGCCTGGGCGACGGCGTCCTCGATATCTTCCTGCATGCGGTCGCCCCAGTGGCGCCAGCCGGCCTTGGCGAACTCCAGGCCGTAGCCGCCGGAGCCGCGGAAGTTGGGCTGCAGCACCCACCAGCCCTGGGCCGCCAGGGCCTGGGCCCAACTGTCGAAGCCCCACTCGTCGCGGAGTTCCGGCCCGCCGTGCGGCATCACCACGAGCGGTCCCGGCGCCCCCGACGCCGGCTGGGTCAGGTAGGCGCGGATGTCGGCGCCGTCGCGGGTCTTGACCGTCATGATCTGGACCTGGCCGAGCCGCGGCTGGGTCAGGTGCGAGGCGACATTCCCCAGCTCGGTGATCGCGTGGGTCTTGCGGTCGTACAGGAAGTAGCTGCCGGGCTCGCGCGGGCCGGCCGCCAGACCCATGAAGCGGGTGTGCGCGTCGTCGACGTAGAGCATGTTGAGCGACAGCTCCGGCCCGAAGTACTTCTCCATGGCCGAGAAGTGCGGTGCGAAGGCCTTCTCGTTGAAATCGTAGCCGCGGCGATCATCGAGCCAGGTCGTCGCCACCGGCCGGTCGCGATTGTCGAGCCAGATGCTGGCGACGTCGGCCTTCACCGGGGTGAGCATCGGCGGGCCCCAGGCCATGGTCGCCAGGTCGAGCTCGCGCAACGACATCTTGTCCTCGCCGGCCAGGCGCGCCGCGCCATAGAAGACGCCCGGCTTCTCGGTGGGGGCGTAGATCTCGATCTCCGAGTTCTGATCGAACCGGCGATGGCCCATCATCTTCCAGTCCGAGGAACCGGGCGCGCGCACGAAGATCTTCGACAGGACCGAGTTCTCGTAGTCGTAGCGCACCATGGCCACGCCGCGCTGCGTCAGCCAGGTGGAGGTGCGCGTCGAGCCGTATTCCAGCACCACCGCGTCGCCGGAAACCACGTCGACCTTGAAGAGCCCCATCAGCCCGCGGGTCGGCTCGGGCGCGGCCATGATCACGTGGTTCGGATCATCCGGAAGCAGGTCGATCACCCGGCCGAGGTTGTGGATGTACTCCAGCGAGGTCGCGCGATTGCCGAACATCACCGCTGGGTGGGAGCCGTCGTCGTCCAGGCCGACGACGCGCAGGATCTCCTCGGTCTCGTAGCCCTTGTGGGTGACGTTGTAGAGAATCCAGACCAGCAGCCGGGTCTCGTTGGCCCAGGTCACCCCGTTGGCCTCGTGCAGGCCGAGCGGCAGGGACTTGGGCGGCGCCGTCGGGTTGTCCGCGTCGATGATGTCGATCCAGGAGATGATGCCGTCGGCCGTGTACTTGTTGCGCAGCATCGCGATGCGCTTGCCCGAGGGCGACATCGCCGCGTCCGCGGTCGACGGAACCAGATAGAAATCCAGCGTCACCAAGGGCTTGGGCGTGGCTCCGGCCGGCGCCTGGGCCAGGGCCCGCGCCGCCGGAAGTCCCAGCGCCAGCGCGCCCAGCGCCGCGCCCGCGATCAGATCGCGCCTTGTCGTCATGCCGTTTCCCCCCAAGCACAACCGAAAGGATATCCCGGGCCAAGCTTCGCCGAAAAGCGCCGAATGCCGCAGTCCAGTCGAATCTGCGTGCAGATGGCGCCGGAGATCAGACCTTGGGTTCATGGCCGAGACGGCCTATTTTCCGCATCCCATGAGCCTCAAAAAAGACCACGTCCAGGACCACACCGCCGTCCGCCCCTGGCGGGCGATCCAGCGGCGGGTGTCGCGCAAGATCCGCGTCGGCAACGTCGAGGTGGGCGGCGACGCGCCGATCACCGTCCAGTCGATGACCAACACGCTGACCGCCGACGCGGCGGCGACCATCGACCAGATCCGCCAGCTGGAGGAGGCCGGCGCCGACATCGTCCGCGTCTCCTGCCCCGACGAGGACTCCACCAAGGCGTTCAGCACGATCGTGAAGGCCTCGAAGGTCCCGCTCGTGGCCGACATCCACTTTCACTACAAGCGCGGCATCGAGGCGGCGGAAGCCGGCGCGGCGTGCCTGCGGATCAATCCCGGCAACATCGGCTCGCCCGACCGGGTGCGCGACGTGATCCAGGCGGCCCGCGACCACGGCTGCTCCATGCGGATCGGCGTCAAC
>Ga0105248_10007608_pt1 | contig 11902 bp, 12 predicted proteins | sample KBSS34metaG_FD_81524 | JGI IMG/M metagenome (GOLD analysis project Ga0105248, IMG submission 81524) | Switchgrass rhizosphere microbial communities from Kellogg Biological Station, Michigan, USA - KBS S3-4 metaG | ecosystem: Host-associated > Plants > Roots > Rhizosphere > Soil | place...
CTGATCGCGCTGACCGCGTTCTATTACTTGGACAGGCTGAGCAGGGAGGCCCGCGAGCAGGATGATCTGGCGCCGGCGCCGACGGCGGTTCACGCAGACGGGCCCGCCGATTCTTCGACCACGCCCTGAGCCAAGCGGGACGGCCACCCGCTTACGCACCGAATTAAGCTCTGCGGCCACGGGGTGGTAGCATACGCGCCCCCAATTCACAGCGATCCGCACCGACCCTGCAGCCCGGCCCCCCGCCGCGCCGGCATGAGGCGCTGACGGTCCCCTCCCAGCTATGTCCCGTCCCGCAAAGACCCGCGTCCCCAAAATCGGTTTTGTGAGCCTCGGCTGCCCCAAGGCACTCGTGGACTCCGAGCGCATCCTCACGCACCTCCGCGCGGAGGGCTATGAAGTCTCCCCAACCTACGACGCAGCTGACGTTGTCGTCGTCAACACCTGTGGCTTCATCGACGCGGCCGTGGATGAGTCACTCGATGCGATAGGCGAGGCGATCGAGCAAAACGGTCGGGTGATTGTGACCGGATGTCTCGGGGCTCGTCCGGAGCGCATCCTCGAACGGCATCCTCGCGTCCTGAAGGTAACCGGACCTCACGCCTACGAAGAGGTAGTCGGCGCCGTTCATGAACATCTTCCGCCACTGCATGATCCCTTCGCGGATCTCGTTCCTCCACAGGGAGTGCGGCTGACGCCGCGCCACTACGCCTATCTGAAAATATCGGAAGGCTGCAACAACAAGTGCACCTTCTGCATCATTCCTGACATGCGCGGCCGTCTCGTCAGCCGCCGGATCGACGAAGTGCTGCGGGAGGGTGAGCGGCTGGTGAAAGCCGGCGTGAAGGAATTACTGGTCATCTCCCAAGACACCAGCGCTTATGGCGTGGACATCAAGTACGCCGCCGCGTCGTGGCGAGACGAGCCCTATCAGACGCGCTTCATCGACTTGGCACGTGGCTTGGGCTCGCTGGGCGCGTGGGTGCGCCTGCACTACGTTTATCCCTATCCGCACGTGGATGAAGTCATCCCTTTGATGGCAGAACGGCGGGTGCTCCCCTACCTCGACATACCCTTCCAACACGGAAGTCCCAGCGTGTTGAAGCGGATGCGCCGCCCGGCTCATGGGCAGGACACACTTGCGCGTATTCAACGGTGGCGAGCCGAATGCCCTGACCTGGTTTTGCGCAGTACCTTCATTGTCGGCTTTCCCGGTGAAACCGAGTCCGAGTTCGAAGAGCTGCTGCAGTGGCTCGACGAAGCGCAGCTCGATCGCGTGGGTTGTTTCAAGTACTCGCCCGTCGAGGGCGCGGTGGCCAACGCCCTTCCCGATCACGTAGCCCCCGAGATACAGGAAGAACGGTACGCCCGCTTCATGGAGCGCGCGGCAGCCATCAGTACGCAACGACTTTCAGCCCGTGTCGGCCGAAAAATGCGTGTATTGGTGGACGCAGTCGAGAAAAATACTGCTATTGCGCGCAGCGAAGCGGACGCGCCCGAGATCGACGGCGTGGTACGAATCGCCAAGGCAGGCAAGCTGCGCGCCGGCGATTGGGCGGAGGTTGAGATTACCGGGGCGGATGCCTACGACCTCCAGGCGAGGATCCTGCCCGCCCAATGACCCCCATCGCACATGGACCGGCCTGATCTAAACTCCTACTTCCAACGCATCGGCTGCACGGCAGGCCCGCGGCCGGCAACGCTCGATACCCTGCGCGCGCTTCATCTCCACCACGTACAAGCGATTGCCTTCGAAAATCTCGACCCGTTGAGTGGGCAGTCGGTGAAACTCGATCTGCCCTCTCTCGAGGGCAAGCTCGTGCACGGTGGGCGTGGAGGCTACTGTTATGAGCACAATCTGCTCTTCAGCCACGTCCTGCGTGAACTTGGCTTCCGCGTGACGGGCCTCGCCGCGCGGGTGCTCTGGAACGCCCCGGAGGATGCCATCCGCGCGCGCAGCCACATGCTCCTGCGTATTGATTTCGGCGTCGAGCCGTATATTGCCGATGTTGGTTTCGGTGGCCAGACACTCACGGGCCCCTTGCGTCTCATTGCCGATGTGGCGCAACCGACTCCGCATGAGCCTTACAGACTCATTGCGCGGGATGGCGACTTCGTGCTGCAGTCGCAGGTGCGCGATTCATGGAAATCACTGTATCGTTTTGACTTGCAGCAGCAGTTCCAGGTGGACTACGAAGTCTCCAGTTGGTACCTGTGCAATCACCCACAGTCGCCTTTCGTGACCAGCCTCAGGGTGGCGCGCCCGTTCGCTGGCGGACGGTATGGGTTGCTCAATGACCAGTTGACCCTCCATCCGCTGGACGGCCACACCGAACACCATAGGCTGGGTAGCGCGGAAGAGATCCGCTCGGCACTGCAGACCCATTTCGGATTGCGAGTGCCCACCAATCCCAGCCTCGATGCCGCCCTCGCGCGCCTCGTGGGGGACAGCGCTACCTGATTATCGGAATGCGCTGGACCGCGTCCGCCTCCTCGGGAGCATTGCGGTCAGTACCGAATCCCGCCGCACGAAGTGGTGCCACAAGGCCGCCACAGCATGCATACCCACGAAGATGAGCAGGCCCCAGGCCAGCCAGATGTGATAGTCGCTCAGTGTGTCAGCCAGCTCGGAATCGGACGCGAGCAGATTCGGCAGATACACGGTCCCTAAGAGCGCCAGTGTGATTCCATGTGCATTCGTCAGCGCCCAACCCTCGAGAGGCAACGCAATCAACAATCCGTACAGCAGCACATGAGTCGCCTTCGCAGCCCAACGCACAATGGCCCTCATGTCCGGCGCATGATCCGCAAATCCGTGCCACACGCGCAAGGCAATCCGCACCCCGACACCGATGAGTACCAGAAGACCCAGTTGGCGATGGGTTTCCAGCAAAAGCTGCCGCCAGAACTTGTCCTCAATGGCGTCGCGAAGGAACATTGCCGCAACTGCAATCACAATCGCAGCCACCGTTCCCCAGTGCAGCGCCACGGTGACGACGGGGTGTTTGGGTCGCGCTGCAGCCGTATGCTCCAGCACTACGAATACAGGCGGGGGGGCAAATCCCACCGGTACTTCGGGCTTGCTCCTGCGCCGCCGCACATGGGTTTGTCTGTTGAGCATGACAGGCCTCCCGGGGGGCTTCGGCTAGAATTGGTACGAGTAGTAGGCTCCGACCACATGCACCGTGTAGTTCGGAGCCAGCTCGTTTGTGGGGAATTGCTCCGTGCCGGTGCCAAGCTGCAACCCGTCATACGCGAAGTCCACCGCTTTGGTGCGTTGGTACCAGTAGAACAGCCGCAGGTCGCTCGAATGATTGATGGCGAATCGCGCGCCCAGACGCAACTCGAAAGTCCTCGTAGTCACGGCCGGCAGATCGGCGGTCGGAATCAGGAATATTGCCGGGACACCGGGGGGAAGCACCGGTGCACCTGCGAGCGCAAACGGATTGTTTGAGTAGCTTGCGCCACTGACACCAACATCCGTCCGCGCTCGCGTGAAGATGATGTCGCCACTCAGATCGAGCCTGCGCCGCACCAGCCCCTTCTTGACCAGTGAGAAGCCAACCGTATCGGCGCGGTCGCGCATGTCAGCCGTCCAATTGAGACAGGGGTCCAGCTTGCCGTTGCTGTTCTTCGCCAACACGGTGGCGTAGCAATTGCCTGCCACCACTGTGTTCCCAGGCCGGCCCACGAACGCTGCGTTGGTGTTGGAGCCGAAACCGTCTCCCGCGGTCCGGGAGCGTAAATTCTCGTGAGTATAGAAGGCGCTGGCGAACAGGCGATCATTCACCGCATAGGTACTGTCGAGGCCGGCCGACCAGCTGTCCGATCTGCGCAGACCATAGATCGAATGATTGTAGTCATCCTTGTCGTACTCGAATGTGCCTTGCAGGGAGAGCGGCTCGGAGGGCTGCCAGTCCAATGAGGCGCGCGCCCGGTTTCGATTCCGGTCCGCCAGATTGAAGCGCCGTATGCCTGGAAGCTCGCTCACATTGTCGCGGCTGCCGTATTGCGACTGGGGCACGATATTGTTGTTTGGGGAGAAAATCGCCGCGTTGCCGGTCAGTGGGGTGGCGGGAAAGCCTGCGAGCGGGCCAAAGCCCGTGAGGCCGGTCTGCGTCAGGTAGCCGTAGACACTCGTTGTCGCACCGACGGTAGGCGCGCCGGGTATGACGTTCGCCATCGGGACCAGAGCGAGCCAGGCGTTGGGGTCGTAGTGCACCCGCCGCTCAGAATAGCCATAGCCCGCTCGGGCGGTGAGGCTGTCGAACAGATCGGCGCGCCACTCCGCATGCATCGTCCTCTCGATGCTCTTGCTTGCATTGATGCAGCTGTACCAGGTCCCAGCGCACGCACGCTCGATTTTCTGCCAGTCGTATCCCCCAGTGAGCTTGTGGCCGTGCCCCAGAGCGTAGTCGGCGTCCAGATCGAACTGGTTTACCTTTTTGCTCTGTGGCCGATTGTTGAAGATGTTGACGTTGCTCGCCAGCGTGTTCGGCGCAAGACCCAGCGCTGCGTTGAACGGTGAGGGTGCGGCACCTCGTTGAAGGTTCGCGTCGTAGAAAATGAACGTTTGGACCGGTGTCCGATTGTCGCGGTCGTCGTACTTGTAGCGCGCCAGCAGTCCGAGTCGGCGCAGCGGCCGCATCGTCAGTTTCAGATTCGCCGTCTTGGTAACAGCCAGGGCGTGCGCCGCATAGTCCGGCAGACCGACGGGCAGCGACGGATCGCTCAGCAATGCGTCATTTTGCCGATTGCGCCCATAGGTCACATCGGCGATCAGCTTCGTGTTCGAGGACAGGTTGTACCCGCCTGCCAGGTTGAATTGATGGAAATCGTTGTCGGGGGCGCTGCCGATGGTGGCTGTTCTGGTCGGGTCGTTGGGATCCTGCCACGTCATCGCAGTGACGTTGTTTCTGAAGATCGACCCGTAATAACCGGCTTGCAGGAAGAATCTATGCTGCGAGTACTGCAGCCGCAGGTTGAACTGATCGGTGGTCGTATCGATGAGCTCGGGAATGGTTATCGAGTTCTCCTGGACCGCAGAGCTCACCGCCCCCAGCGGCCTGAATCCATCGCGCCATTCGTGCCGGATGTCTGCTGTGAGCAGCAGCCCGGAACTGAGATTCACATCGAATCCAGCCTCACCCCGCTTGCGGTCGCTGTGCAGATTGAAATTGCGTAGCCCGCTGGTATCGGCGGCTACGATTGCGTTCAGGCGGGCGCGCTGCGCATCAGTCGGCGCAACCACAGCTCCCGTGGGACTGACCACACTTCCCTGCCCGGCGAGCGGTGATAGAGCTCGATAGTTGAGGGCATTCGGATTCACCTGCGGAACGACCGGGCGGAGCCATCCGGGAGGCAGCGTCAGGTTGGGCGATCCCAGGCCCGACAGCGGCGTCTGATAGGTGTCGGACTGGTTCCAGCGGAATTGATCGTAACCGAGCCTCAGCCTGAATCTCCCCTGCTGGCGAAAATCGACCTCGGCATTGCGGGTGTCCAGGCCCAGGTCGGTCCCGAGCAGACGCCAGCGGGTGGTGCTGTCGGAGTCATACGTCCCGCCGCCATTGAGATCGACATTGCCGATGGCGAAGCCGCCCTTCCTCTGCAGGCCGTTGTACTCCCCAAACTTGTAGGAGTCCTTACTGACATAGCCCCCGCCGACTTCCACGATGCTCTTGGGGTGCGTCAGTTCCGCGACTGCGGGATCCTCGCCGGTATCGGCTGCGCAAACCGAGCGCGCCAGGCCCAGCAGGGCGCATGGCACAATCGGGCCGAACACCGAGACGGGAAGGGACTTCTGTTGCTTGTTGTTCACTCGAACCTCCCTTCACCTGTAGTTACTTGCTGAAGCGCGCCCCGGCAGGATGGTTCGAGCCATGAACCAGCGGGTGGCAGCTCAAGCAGTTGCGGCCGTTGGTCTGCGAACGGGGCGCCTGGTTTCCAAGTGGGAGCAACCCATTGACGGTCGTCACATCGCCGGTTGGAAGGTTGGCTCCGCTGTTCACGGGCCCGGAGTGATCGGATGTATGACATTCCTGGCACAACCACGGTGTGCGGGCCTTCAGCAACGGTGTGTTATTGGAGCCGTGGGGCGTGTGGCAATTGGTACAGTCTTCAGTAACCGGGCTGTGCTCCCAGAGAAACGGGCCACGCCGATCGGCATGACAGGTGTAACAAGTCTCGTTGACGCTGTTTTTGACCATCAGCTTCGGGCCAAGGGAGCCGTGCGGATTGTGGCAATCCGAACAGGCCATCTCGCCGGCCTCGATCGGGTGGGTAGAGATCCGATGGAGTTGCGCCCGTTGGCTCTTGTGGCAGGAGAAGCACACCTCCGGCTGTGTAGTGGTCGTGAGCACTCGGTCCTTGTGAGTGTGGATCTCGTGACAGGAGGTGCAGGGGACATCGCTGCGCTGGTGTTCACTTCCCATCCAATGGGTGCGCTGCCCGTTCTCGTGGCACGTAATGCACGTTGTGGCCTGAAGGGCTATGGGCGAGGCGGCCACCTTCCCAAAAACGATATCAACCGGGGGTCGGGTGGAGGACCCGGTGGAATTCTTTACGTGTGCCACGCTCGGGCCGTGGCAAGACTGACAGCCGGGCGTGCGCGAATCCGCCTTTACCCCGTGTGCCGTCTTATAGATTGCCAGTACCGGTTTTGCTTCGGTCTCGTCGTGACACCGGGTGCATACCTGGTCCCCCTGCAACGTTCGGTCGGGCTCATCGGCCAGTGCCACCGACGCTGCGCAGCCAGCCAGGAGCAGGACGACAGCCAACAGGGCGCGGCGTATTGTTTGCATTGTTATTGACCGCCTGAATCACTTGTTTTGAACCTCGTTACCGGCGCCAAGCGCTCCTTCAGCGCTTCGTACCTCCCTCGAGCGCGAGGATCCATTTGACGAGATTGAGAGTCTCGCTCGAGCTCTTGGCCTTTACTTTCTTGTGCTCTTCCTCGTGGCCGTCATCAAACTTCACCTTCTCGCCACTGGTAACGTGATAAATCAGCTTCGCTTCGGCATCCGCAACGCCCTTGTACTTGGCGGCCGCATCGCGCAGCGCGGGCCCATCCTTCTTCTTATCGACACCGTGGCATTTGAAGCAGCCGCTGCTCTTCGCGAGATCCTGCGCTGCGACCTCATCCGCCGCGTACCCCTCAACCGGCCGCACCAGAGCAATACCCGCCAGCAGCAGCCCGATCAACACGCTGCGGCGCAATACACACACGGAGTTTGCACGAGCCACATCAACCCGCCCGAAGCCGCTTTTCTAAAGGAAACTCAAGGGCGGCGTTCTGGCGGTCAACATAGTAATTCCTGGATTTGCGGACAATGCGTACATACCCGCCGGCGGGATCTTCTGACTTACCCCCGTTCCGGGTACCAATCTGCCCGGCAGAGTGGGGATTGACCTGGGGGTGCGGATGCCTCGCCTCGGCACGGCTGCACAAGGTTTGCCTATGCACAGGCGAACAATATCTAACTGGACCTGATGCGGATCAGGCGCCACGATTTCACCGGCCCTGACTGCTGCAATTCTTCCTATCCCCTCGGAGGTCAGCATGGCGTTGCTTTCGTTGCGACAGTTGCTCGATCATGCGGCCGCGCATGGCTACGGTGTACCCGCATTCAACATCAACAATATGGAACAGGTGCAGGCGATCATGCAGGTGGCGGACGAGACCGACAGTCCGGCGATATTGCAGACTTCCGCCGGGCCAGGAAGGGCCTGCGGCTGGCGGGTTGATTCAACGCTTGAGCTACTCGACCGTCACACTCTTGGCAAGGTTGCGCGGCTGATCAACGTCGGTGCCCTTGAGTATCGCCACATGATAGGCGAGTAGCTGCAGCGGCACGGTATATACCGCAGGCGCCTGAAAATAACTGATGTGTCTGGGCATCTCAATGACCGTCACACCATCGCTCGGCTGGATGCCGGCTTCCGGATCCGCAAACACGATCAGCTCACCGCCGCGGGCGCGGACTTCCATCAGGTTCGACTTCAACTTCTCCAACAGGTCGTTGTTGGGAGCAACGGCGATGACCGGCATGTCGGCGTCGACGAGCGCCAGGGGCCCGTGTTTGAGCTCGCCGGCCGGATAGCCCTCGGCGTGGATGTAGGAGATTTCCTTCAGCTTGAGCGCGCCCTCCAGGCCGATCGGATACAGAGCGCCGCGGCCAAGGAACAACGCATGATTCTTGTCGGCGAACCGTTCGGCGAGCTTGTGGATCACCGAATCCAGCTCGAGGGTCTTCTCGATCAACCCCGGCAACTCGATCAGCCGCGTCACGAGGCTGCGCTCCCGCTCGGCATCCGCGCCGTTGTGCCGCGCCAGCGCAATAACCAGCATGCCCAGAGCCGCCAGCTGCGTGGTGAACGCCTTGGTGGAGGCAACCCCGATCTCGGGACCTGCCCGGGTCAACATCACCAGCTCTGACTCGCGCACCAGGGAGCTTTCCGGGACGTTGCAGATGGAAAGCGCCGACAGATACCCGGACTGTTTGGCCAGCCGCAAAGCGGCGAGGGTGTCGGCCGTCTCGCCCGACTGCGAGATGGTCACGAACAGAGAATTGTCCGGCACGAGGGGACTGCGATAGCGGTACTCGCTCGCAATGTCCACGGAGCACGGCACTTTGCAGATCTGCTCGACAAAGTATCTGGCAGTCAAGGCGGCGTGATAACTCGTGCCACACGCGACGATATGCACGTTCTGAGTCCGCTTGAAGACTGCGGTCGCGGCAGGACCGAAAGCCGCCTCCAGCAGCCGGCCGTTCGCAACGCGCTCCTGCAACGTGTTGGCAATGGCGCGTGGCTGCTCATGGATCTCCTTGAGCATGTAGTGCCGATAGGGACCCTTTTCCGCGGCATCTGCCGACAGCTCGCTTTCGCGGATCGGACGCTCGACGGTGTTGCCTTGGCTGTCGATGATCCGGATCGACTTGCGGCGGATCTCCGCGACATCCCCCTCCTCCAGGAAAATGAAGCGGCGGGTAACCGGCAGTAACGCGGCCACATCGGAGGCCACGAAGTTCTCCTCGACCCCCAGCCCAATCACGACGGGACAGCCCTCGCGAGCCAGGATGAGGCGCTCCGGATCCTCCTCACTCACGACCGCCAGGGCATAGGCACCTTCGAGTTCCGCCACAGTGGCGCGAACGGCCTTGAAAAGATCACGAACCGTCTGCAGATGCCGATGAATCCGGTGGGCAATGACTTCGGTGTCTGTTTCCGAAGTGAACTGGTAACCGGCGCGCTTCAGCTCTTCGCGCAACTCATCGTGATTCTCGATGATCCCGTTATGAACGACCGCCACGCCATCGCGCGAGAGATGCGGATGCGCGTTGCGCTCGCTAGGTACGCCGTGCGTCGCCCAACGCGTGTGGGCGATTCCAATCTTTCCGGAAGTAGGCGCCTGCTCCAGCGCCTCGTCGAGCATTCGGACCTTGCCCACGGTTCGCAATCGCTTGAGATGATGGGTGCCGTTGAGCACGGCAATCCCCGCCGAGTCGTAGCCGCGGTACTCCAGCCTGTGCAAGCCCTCCATCAGAATGGGGACTATGTTTCGCTCGGCAATGGCTCCGACGATTCCGCACATTGTCTTCTCTTGTCCTTCCGCACCGATGCCCCGAAATGGGGCTACAGCAGGCCGATCAGTTTGCCTGAAACGCCCAGAGCGCGCAGTCCAGGCTTGCGGCAAAGGCTACGATTGGAAAATATTTTCTTTTATTAACAGGAGGTTACGGGGGCGCGTCGGTCCTTAGCCTGAGCGCGCCCTGAGATCGGCAAGCGCCACACGCGCCTCATCGGCTCCCGTGAACGTGCCAGGACCCATCAGCGCCGACTCGAGATTGCTGAGCGCCCGATCACGGTGTCCCAGCTGCAGCTCCGTCATGCCGAGGTGATAGCGGATAACCTTGGCCTCCGGCGCGCGCTCCACCGCTCGCTGCAATACCGCCACGGCATCCTGATACTCGCGCCGTTTGAAGCGCACCCAACCGTTGGTATCCAGAAGCGAGCTGTCATTCGACGTCGCAAACCCCGTCGTCAGGTCACGCGCCCGGTCCAGGCTTGCCTTATCAGTCTTATACGTCACCAACAGCATGGCCAGATTGTTGGCAGCGAGGTTCATACAGCACCGTCAACTCGACAACCAACCGCGGCTCAATCGGCGCCAGAGCCAGGGCTTTTTCGTATTCAGCGATGGCGGCCGCCGGATCGTCAGCCGCTAGACGTGTCAAAGCGAGATTTCGGTGCGGCAACCACGCCCGCGGAGCGACGGTGCTTGCGCGTCCGAAAGCCTCGCCAGTACCAGCAGGCCCAGCAGCAGCCCCTGGACCGGAGGGCTCAACTCGACGGTCAGCAGCGTTGCGACGAATAATCCCGTGGCCATCGCAAGGCCGCCAACCCGCGGAACCGGAGCGGAATGCACTTTGCGAGGCCCGGGCGCATCAGTCAGACCGATCGCGGGCGCCCAACGGGCGAGGAGCGGGATGAGTGCCGAAGTGACCGACAGCGCGACGACGAATGCAAGAAAAGTTGCACGGAATCCCTGGTGTTTCCAGCAGGCTAGCGTCAGGTTGCGACAGTTTGGTTAAAGGTTGCAGATGCGCGGCACGCAGTAGCACGAGGACGTAGGTCGCGATACAGTGGCGGATGCGATTCAATCAAAGAAATCTTCCTTCCGTTCAGGGCCTTGGCCGCATCCTGTGTCTGCTGGCCGCGATCGCCCTGCCGAACCTGCAGCCCGCGGACGCGGCCCCGAAGGCCGATGTCACAGCCACCATCCGGCAGAACATCGAGTCGCGATTCCCCGGGGCTCACATACTCGAGGTACAGCCCTCGGCCATACCCGGATTGTATGAGCTGTTCATGGGCGATCAGATCGTGTACACGGATGCGGCGGGCGACTACCTCATCGTCGGCTCGATGGTCGACACCCAGACCAAGCAGAATTTGACCGAAGCGCGCCTGAACGATCACGGCAAGATCGATTTCGGGGTCTTGCCGCTCGCTCAGGCCATCAAGATCGTGAAAGGCAACGGCAGCCGTCAGTTCGCGGTGTTCTCCGATCCGGACTGTCCGTTCTGCCAGCAGCTCGAGAAAACGCTTCTGACCGTCAACGACTTCACCATGTACGTGTTCCTGTTTCCGATTGCCTCCCTTCATCCGCAGGCGCCGGCCAAGGCACACGCGATCTGGTGCGCCGCGGATCGCCCGCAGGCCTGGAACCAGTGGATGCACGAAAAGAAGTTGCCGCCAGCCAAGACGTGCAGCGGCGACCCGATCGATTCCCTGCAGAAACTCGGCGACACGCTACACATCAACAGTACCCCGACCCTGTTCTTCGCCAACGGCCGCAGAGTCGCCGGTGCCATCCCCGCCGCCGAGCTGGAGAAGGACCTGGCGGCGGCGGCGAGCCCACCGAAAGCTTCGACGTCCAAATAAATCCAACAGGCGGGAACGCAGCGGCGCCGCTGTCATGGGAATTATCCCCTTTACAGCGCAGTGAACCTCACTTGCGCGGTATCGCGGTACCGCAGGCAGAACTGCGCCAACTTGCGCACGGCAACCCGGTACTCCTGGTCGATCCACGAGAACTCCAGCCAGAATTCCCGCTGAGCCACAGGCGTGGTGGTGTTGCGACTGGTGATGAACATGCGCAGGGCAGCGCTTCGGTGAGCGGCTAGGTCCTGCATTGCATCCTGCAATGCGCCGAGCTCCTCCAGAGCACGGCGAGACAGCAGCTTCATTACCGGTCGTGGTCTGCTCACTCGGTGAACGTGCGAAACGCTTCAAACTCGGCGGTGGTTTGATCGAGCTCAGCAATCACTTCGCAATAGCGGCGCCACGCGTATCGAAGCTCATCCGCTTCTCTGGGTGTCACTCTTTCCAGGTTTCGGCGTAC
>Ga0105248_10007609_pt1 | contig 11901 bp, 9 predicted proteins | sample KBSS34metaG_FD_81524 | JGI IMG/M metagenome (GOLD analysis project Ga0105248, IMG submission 81524) | Switchgrass rhizosphere microbial communities from Kellogg Biological Station, Michigan, USA - KBS S3-4 metaG | ecosystem: Host-associated > Plants > Roots > Rhizosphere > Soil | place...
CCCGGGGGCGGGTTGCCGAAAATGGTCACTAAAATGCCGAGTTACGTGATAATGTAAGACGAAAGATTAGCTTGCAACGATAACTACATGATGTTATTTTTAAATATCGCATGGTCATAACGACAGGTGGCGCCGTGAGCAAATTGTCTCTCCGAGCCTTATTCATCGCGAGCGCACTGCTAGTCTGCTCGGCAGCCGCTCACGCAGCGGGATTGGGTAAGCTCACCGTCCTCTCTAACCTTGGGCAGCCGCTTCACGCTGAGATCGACGTGGTGGCCGTTGAGAAAGGCGAGCGGGATTCACTGAATGCTAAGTTGGCGACAGTCGACGCCTACCTGCAGAACAACCTCCCCTATCCCCCGCCCTCCTTGGGGTTGAAGCTTTCGCTGGAGCAGCGTCCGTCGGGCGAGACTTATATCAACGCGACTTCGGCGCTGCCGGTCAACGAACCCTTCGTCGATATCCTGGTGGAACTGACCTGGAACGGCGGCCGAATCCTGCGTGCTTACACTGCACTGCTGGACCCGCCCGTATACGCAACAGAAGAGGCGAAGCCTGCCGCGCCTGCAGCCGCTGCTGCGCCTCAGGCGCAGGCAGCACCGCCTGCCCCCGCCGAACCGCCGGTACAGACGCAGCTGGGCACCGAGATGCAGCCAAAGGAGGCAGCCCCAACGCCGCCTGTACAAGCTGAAACTCCTGCAGCGACCGAAACCCCCGCACCGTCTGAGTCGGCGCCCCCGCAGCCCGAAGCAGTCGCCGCTGCGCCTGCTGCACCTGGTGCAGAAGCGCCCGCGGAAGCTGGCATGCCGCAAGCAACGGCACCTTCCGAGACTAAGGGTGATACTTACGGACCGGTCAAGAAGGGCGACAACCTGACCAAGATTGCCGAGAAGTACAAGTCCGGGGACGTCACGCTGGATCAGATGCTGGTTGTCTTGTTCAAGACGAACAAGGACGCCTTCATAGCTAACAACATGAACCGCCTGAAGACCGGCAAGGTATTGCAGGTTCCGGGGTCGGCGGAGTTGAGCGCCCTGGATCCGAAGGCTGCTCGGAAGGAAGTGCGCGCGCAGATTGCCGACTACAACGCCTATCGCGAAAGAATTGCGGCCGCTGCCGGCACGGCAGCGCCGAGCGCAGAGCAGGCGGGGCAGGCAGCGGGCGGCAAAGTCAGTGGCACGGTTCAGGAGAAGACAGCGCCGGGTCAGGCTCAGCCGAAGGAACTGTTGAAGCTGTCGAAGGGCGAGTCTCCTGGCGGGGCCGGTGGTGCGCAGGATCGCATCCGTTCGCTGGAAGAAGAAGTGGCGGCGCGCGAGAAGACGATCAAGGAGCAGAACGAGCGGGTTGCTAAGCTCGAGAAGACCATCAAAGACATGCAGGCGCTCCTCGAGATCAAGAACAAGGGGATGGCCGAGTTGGCCAAACCCGGTACGACGCCTCCACCAGCCGCTGTGCCGGCGCCGACGCACAAGCCGGAACCCGCGAAGCCTGAGGTTTCGGCTGTCGCACCCGCGACTCCCACTCCATCGCCGGCTCCGGTCGCTGCGCCGCCCGCCGAGCCGGTGACCGGTCCATCGGCTGCATCCGGTACGGCTGCAGTGACCAAGCCGAAGCCCAAGAAGCCAGCCATTCCGCCTCTGCCGCCCAAGCAGGAAGAGAGCATTATCGACCAGCTCATGGAAGAGCCTATCTATCTCGCGGGAGGGGCGGCCGTGCTGGCCTTGCTCGGCTACCTCGGCTTCCGTTTCGCGCGCAATCGCCGCGCGGCAAATAGCGACGGTCCCGTCGCGGCAGAAAAAAAAACTTCTGAAGTAGCGGCTTTCACAGGAACGAGTACCGATACTTCCGGTGGTGTGCCGGCTGCGGCACGCACGGCTGCCGCTGCGCAGGTAACCGAGGAAGTCGATCCGCTCGCCGAGGCGGAGATCTACCTGGCTTACGGGCGTGATGCACAGGCTGAGGAGATTCTCAAAGAAGCCCTCAATACGCATCCCCGCCGCTTCGAGATCCACCTCAAGCTGCTGGAGATCTACGCAAAGCGCAAGGATCTGGCAGCGTTCGACCCGGTCGCGCGCGAACTCCAGGTTAGCACCGGCGGACAGGGTGAAGTCTGGTTGCAGGCCGCACGCCTTGGCTACCAGATCGATCCGGCGAACCCGCGCTACCTGGCAGGCAAACCTAGCGGGGCGGAGACTGCCGCCGCGGCAGCAGCTGCTGCGGCAGCCGCGTCGCCCCTCGAGGAGAGGCTCGACTTCAACATCGGTTTGGATGATGCCGATGTTGGGACCAAGACCGATATCGATTTGAGTCGACTGGGTGGTGCAGGCGGCGGGACTACCACCGACATCGACCTCAGCGATATGGGTGGACCCAGCGTGCCAGCCGCTGCAGACATCGATCTTTCCACCATGTCGAGCGCGCCCGAGACAGCCGTGCAGGCAGTTGATGTCGTCGACTTTCCTATAGACATATCGGCCGCGCCCGAAGTAACCGCCGATGCACCTTCTGCAAGCGGTCTGGATTTTGACTTCGACCTCAATAGCTTGTCTGGACCCGCTGCGGAGAGCAGTACACAGACCTCCACGCGTACCGTTACGAAGGCGATGACGCAGACCGTCGCAGATGTTGGTGAGCCTGGCATGGGGACCATCGAGTTCGACTTGAGCAAGATATCCCTCGACGCAGGCGGTCCGGGTAAGACTGAACCGCGACTCGGCCTGGGCGACGCGCCGGCGATGCCCGATATCGATCTATCGGGTATCAGCCTCGACCTGGGCGGCGAGTCGCAGCCGGCGGGCACAGGGGCCGGGGGCGAAGGCAAGGACGACCGCTGGTACGATGTGCAGACCAAGTTTGATCTTGCCAAGGCCTACCAGGAGATGGGTGACAAGGAAGGCGCACGCGAAATTCTGCGCGAAGTCATTGCCGAAGGCGACGGCGAACAAAAGGCGGCTGCACAACGGGTACTAGAAACGCTCGGTTGAGCGGCAAGTCGGAATCGCTGTAACATCCCCCTCGGAGAAGGTGGATCGGCGCCGAGCATATACGAACAATGTCGACTGCTGCAGCACGTCCCTAGAACAATCAAACCAGTCGCATCCACACGCAGCGCCTCATCGCTGCATCGATCCGACGTTCCCATACGCCGTGGTCACCCGAGACGCAATCGCGGGCGCGGCAAGTGTGTTTGCCCCTCGCCCAAGCTTTCGGCAAGCTTCTGACTCTGATGCGAATCGCTCTTGGACTCGAGTATGACGGCAGTGGCTTCTGCGGCTGGCAGACCCAGCCGTCGCGCTGCGCCGTTCAGGATGCCGTCGACTCGGCGCTGTCGCAGATCGCGGCACATGCGATCGAATCGCAGTGCGCCGGTCGCACCGATGCGGGTGTGCATGCGTTCGGCCAGGTGGTGCATTTCGATACCCACTCGCAGCGCCCTCTCACCGCCTGGGTGCGGGGGGTCAATACTTTGTTACCGCGGGCGGTCGTAGTTAAGTGGGCACACGAGGTCCCGGAAGCGTTCCACGCGCGTTATTCCGCCCGTGGACGAGCGTACATCTATCTTCTCGTCAATCGATCGGAGCGACCCGGGCTGCACCATGCTCACGTAGGCTGGCATCATCACAATCTCGACCTCGGCTGCATGCGCGAGGCGGCGGCCAATCTGCTTGGCACACATGACTTCAGTGCATTTCGTGCGGCCGAGTGCCAGGCACGTTCACCGGTGAAGGAGTTGCGCCGCCTGGATATTCAACGATACGGCGAAATCGTCGTGTTCGACTTTGCTGCTGATGCATTCTTGCACCATATGGTACGCAACATCATTGGCTGTCTGGTCAAGGTGGGCAACGGCAGCCGCCCCCCCGAGTGGGTCAAGCAGGTGTTGGAAGGCCGCGAACGCGAACGAGCAGCTCCCACCTTCGCTGCAAACGGCCTTTATCTCACGGCAGTAGAATATGATGAGAGTTGGGGCCTGCCCAGGTACAGCCGAGGCAGTTCAGCGCAACTCCTCGCGCGTTTCGGGCCGAGCGCATCCTTTCTGTCCTAGGCGATTTCTCCTTGGCAACTGCGGTAAAGATTTGTGGCATTACCCGGGTCGAGGACGGGCATGCTGCGGCCCTTGCGGGTGCCCATGCAATCGGCCTGGTATTCCATGCAGCTAGCGCGCGTTGCGTTACTACGGAGCGCGCGAGGGCTATCGTGCAGCGGCTGCCGCCCTTCGTGACGGCGGTTGGCTTGTTCGTCGATGCGCCTGCAGAGCAAGTGCGCCAGATTCTGCAGGAGGTGCCGCTTCAACTTCTGCAGTTCCATGGCGCCGAGCCGGCGGACTACTGTAGCGCGTTTCGTGTGCCCTACATAAAAGCCATTCGGGTGAAAGCAGGGGTGGATTTGCTACAATGCGCTGCCCGTTATGCCTCGGCGAAGGGGCTCTTGTTGGATGCCTGCGTCGATGGTGTTGCTGGAGGTACGGGTGAATCCTTCGACTGGGATCTAATTCCACACGCCGTTGCGCTGCCGATCGTGTTGGCGGGTGGATTGACCCCAGGGAACGTCGGCGCGGCCGTGCGCAGAGTTCGGCCATGGGCAGTCGATGTCAGCAGCGGCGTGGAGCGGGAAAAAGGTATCAAGGACGCAGCGGCGATAGCTGCATTCATTCGAGGAGCGCGCGATGCAGATGTATGAAGCCGGGCAGATCTACGATCTACCGGACAGCCGTGGCCACTTCGGGCCCTACGGCGGCGTGTTCGTCGCTGAAACGCTCATGCATGCGCTGGACGAACTCAAACGCGAGTATCTGCGCGTGCGCGACGATGCGCAGTTCCAGGCCGAGTTCGCATACGAACTCAAGCACTATGTGGGACGTCCGAGCCCGGTCTATCACGCCAAGCGACTGTCCGAGCAGGCTGGCGGCGCTCAGATCTGGCTCAAGCGCGAAGACCTCAATCACACCGGCGCGCACAAGATCAACAATACGATCGGCCAGGCTCTGGTCGCCAAGCGCATGGACAAGAAGCGCGTGATCGCGGAGACCGGCGCCGGACAGCATGGCGTAGCGGCGGCCACTGTGGCGGCGCGCTACGGGATGGAATGCGTCGTATACATGGGCTCCGAGGACGTTAAACGCCAAGCCACTAACGTTTATCGCATGAAGCTTCTCGGTGCTACGGTGGTGCCGGTTGAGAGCGGTTCGAAGACACTCAAGGATGCGCTCAACGAAGCGATGCGCGACTGGGTTACCAACGTCGAGAGCACCTTCTACATTATCGGCACGGTTGCCGGACCGCACCCGTATCCGGCCATGGTGCGCGATTTCAACGCCGTTGTCGGCAAGGAATTGCGCACACAGATGCCCGAGGTGATCGGACGTCAGCCGGATGCCATTCTGGCGTGCGTCGGCGGGGGATCGAACGCCATGGGCGTATTCCATTCGTATATTCAGGACGCGACAGTGCGCCTGATTGGTGTGGAAGCGGCAGGCGAGGGCATAGCCAGTGGGCATCACGCGGCCACACTGTGCGCAGGTCGCCCGGGGGTACTGCACGGGAATCGCACCTATCTGCTGCAGGATGAAGATGGGCAGATCATCGAGACGCATTCGATTTCTGCCGGCTTGGACTATCCCGGTGTAGGACCGGAGCATGCTTGGCTCAAGGATAGCGGTCGCGCGGAATACGTCGCTATCACCGATCAAGAGGCACTCGACGCGTTCCATGCGCTGTGCCGCCTGGAAGGTATCATGCCGGCGCTTGAATCCAGCCACGCACTAGCGCATGCCTTGAAGATCGCACCCGCAATGCGTAGGGAGCAGGTGCTGCTGGTGAATCTCTCAGGTCGCGGCGACAAGGACATGCACACTGTCGCCAAGCATTCGGGTCTGACGCTCTAAGTGGACGGTGACAAGTTGGAGCGCTTGAGTTCCGCCCGCGCGGCGCCTCCCGTTGCCGTACGCCCTGGCCTCTAGTCTGTCCATACATGTCCCGCATCGCATCCACATTCACCAGGCTCAAGGCCAATCGCCGCAAGGCTCTCATCCCCTTCATCACGGTCGGCGATCCAAACCTCGAAATGACGGTCCCGCTGATGCGAGCGTTGGTGGATTCGGGAGCTGACATCATCGAATTGGGAGTGCCGTTCTCGGATCCGATGGCCGATGGCCCGACGATTCAGCGCTCGAGCGAACGCGCACTCAAACACCACACGAATTTGCGTGCCGTGCTGGAGGCGGTGGCGCGGTTCCGTGCAGTGGACGACTCCACGCCTGTCGTGCTCATGGGTTACGCAAACCCAATCGAAGCGATGGGCCATGAGCGCTTCGCTCAAGATGCAGCCAAGGCCGGCGTGGATGGCGTGTTGGTCGTCGACTATCCTCCCGAGGAAGGAAGCGAGTTGTTGGCGCAACTCAAAGAACGCGGCATCGACAGCATCTATCTTTTGGCGCCGACCTCGGAAGAGCGGCGTATGGAGGAAGTCGGACGAGCGGCCAGCGGCTATATCTATTACGTATCGCTCAAAGGCGTTACCGGCTCTGCTGCGCTGGATTTGCAGGAGATAGGTCGTAAGATCCCTCGGATCCGCTCCCACATCAAGCTGCCGGTCGGTGTAGGTTTCGGCATTCGCGACGGCGACACCGCGCGCGCCGTGGCGCAGTTTTCGGATGCCGTGGTGATCGGAAGCCGGTTGGTCCAGGAAATCGAGCAATCGACCCCAGACAGCCTCATCGCGAATGTGAAGGGCTTGATCGGCGGCATTCGTAAGGCGATGGACGCGTGAGGCAGGGCCCCTGGTTGCATTGCTGTTCGGCATCTCGACATTCGCTTCGGTCGATTACCATCGAGGCACTGACTGATCCGGAGGTGAGGTGAGCTGGCTGCAGAAGCTGTTGCCCCCCAAGATCAAGCGCAGTCCAGGTGCGGCAAAGAAGGCCGTGCCGGAAGGGTTGTGGATAAAGTGCGAGGTCTGCGAAGCGGTGCTCTACCGTGCCGATCTCGAGAAGAGCATGGACGTTTGTCCGAAGTGCTCTCATCACAACCGCGTCACCGCTCGTGAGCGCCTGGATTTCACGCTCGACCCTGAAGGTCGTTACGAGATCGGTGCAGAGGTCGTGCCCGTGGACTTTCTCAAGTTCGTCGATAGTCGGCGCTATACGGAGCGCCTGCAGGCGGATGCCATCGAGAGCAATGAAACCGATGCACTGGTGGTGATGCAGGGCGCGATCAAGACTATTCCAGTGGTGGTGGCCGCCTTCGAATTCCGCTTCATGGGTGGCTCCATGGGTTCGGTCGTCGGTGAGCGTTTCATTCGCGGCGTGCAGTCCGCCATCGAGCAGAAGATGGCATTCATCTGCTTCACCGCCAGCGGTGGCGCACGCATGCAGGAAGGCCTGATGTCTCTCATGCAGATGGCCAAGACCACTGCGGCATTGACGCAACTCAGCACGGAGCGACTTCCTTTCATTTCGGTGTTGACTGATCCGACCATGGGCGGTGTGTCGGCGAGCTTCGCAATGATCGGTGACGTCGTGATCGCAGAACCTGGTGCGCTGATCGGGTTTGCCGGTCCGCGCGTGATCGAGCAGACCGTCAAGCAAACGCTCCCCGAGGGTTTTCAGCGCGCCGAATTCCTCTTGGAGCATGGTGCGGTGGACATGATCGTCGACAGACGGCAGATGCGCGATCGGCTGGTGAGCCTGATCACCTTGCTGATGCGTGCACCAGCTGCTTGAGCACGGCTGCGCGCGACAACATCGTTAGAGCGCCCGCTGCTGGCCAGGGCGACTTGCCCGCCTGGCTGGACTACCTCGAACGGCTCCATCCCAGCGCGATCGCACTTGGACTGGATCGCGTCGACGCCGTACGCCGAAATCTTGGACTCGTACTCGAATGTCCGGTATTCACCGTCGGCGGTACCAACGGCAAAGGTTCGGTCTGTGCATTACTCGAGAGCGTTCTGCGCTGCGCAGGTTACCGTGTTGGCTGCTACACATCGCCTCACCTGCTGCGCTACAACGAGCGGGTCCGCATCGATTCTGTAGAGGCTGCGGACGCGGCGTTGGTGGACGCGTTCGAGCGTGTGGAAAAGGCGCGTGGCGCGATTTCCCTGACCTACTTCGAGTTTGGGACGCTTGCAGCGGCGCTGCTGTTCGCCGATTCCTTGCTCGACGCTGCCGTGCTCGAAGTGGGGTTGGGAGGTCGGTTGGATGCCGTCAATGTATTCGCTCCTGACTGCGCAGTGATTACCAGCATCGGAATCGACCATATCGATTATCTTGGCGATACGCGGGAGCAGATCGGTCTTGAGAAGGCGGGCATCTTTCGAACCGGACGTCCAGCCGTTGTGGCGGACCCGGATCCCCCCGCGACGCTGATCGGGCACGCGAAGGAAGTGCAGGCCGAGCTTTTCTTGATCGATCGAGATTTTGGTGCACAACCCCAAGATGGTGAGTGGACCTATTGGAGTTGGGTCGCACGTCGGCGTGGTCTGCCGCGGCCGAACCTGCGCGGAAATCATCAACTGGGCAATGCGGCCGCAACGTTGGCTGCTCTGGACTGTGTGCGCGACCGTCTGCCGGTGGATATGGGCGCGATTCGCCGCGCACTGGTCGAAGTGGAACTGCCTGCGCGTTTTCAAGTGCTGCCCGGCCGCCCAACCGTGATCCTCGACGTCGCACACAACCCGCACGCAGCACAGCGGCTGTTGGAAAACCTGAAACTCATGGATAGCCGACAGCAGGGGGGGATTGGTCGCACAATCGCTGTGTTCGCGATGCTCGAGGACAAGGACATTTCCGGTGTCGCCGGGATCGTGGCTCCTTGCGTCGACCGATGGCTGATTGCCCCTCTTCCAGGGCTACGTGGTGCAACCGCAGAACACATTGGCTCGGCCCTCGCCACTGCGGGAGTAGATGGCGACGCTATCCACGCGCATCCCACGGTAGGCGCGGCCTACCTTTGCGCGAAAGAACTGGTGGGAGCGAATGATAGAATTGTCGTGTTCGGGTCCTTCCGAACCGTGAGCGAGGTCCTGCGACTCCCCCGCCGGGATATCAGTTGATCTCGGGTGAGCAAAGGCATTCTGTGAACGACTAAAGGGCGAGCGTGGCAAAAACCGTCGTTTCGGACGAAGAAATTCAACTGCGAAAACGTGCGCGCCGCAGATTGGTGGGTGCGATAGCGCTGGTCTTGCTGGCGGTGGTTTTCCTGCCGATGGTGCTGGACAGTGAGCCTAGACAGCGGCCGCAGGAAGTGAACATCCAGATCCCGTCCATTCCGCCGCAAGCGCCGATGCCTCCGGCAGGTCAGACTGCAACCCCAGCTGCCGATGCGTCGGCGCCGCGACCGTCCGTCGATTCCGGGACACCCTCGGCACCGACAGCGCCATCTCCGGATGCGGTTGCGCGAGCAGTGCCTGACGCGAAGGTCGTTGCACCATCTCGACCGACTGCATCGCAAAAACCCACACCCGCGGCAAGCCGTCCGGCAGACCCTGCGCAGGGCGGTACTTCGCAAAGTCCTGCTCAGGCTGGCGAAGGATACGTCGTGCGGCTGGGAGCCTTCTCCGACGCGAACAACGCGAAGCAATTGTTAGCGAAGCTGAAAGCCAACAAGATCGCTGGCTACTCCGAGCTGCTGAAAACTGCGGAGGGCCAACGCGTGCGCGTGCGTGCCGGTCCGTTCCCAACCGAGGAATCCGCCCGGGCGGCACGTGATCGTATGCGTCAACTCAAGCTGATTCCGCAGGCCAGTGAAGGAAAAATCGTGCGGCAGGGGGAGTGAGGGCCGCTGCCGCAACGCGAAACCTCAACTTGAGCATGGGGCCGACCCAGCGATCGGACACAGCAGGGCGTCAACGGTGACAGCCTTCGACTATGTCGTTCTGGCCGTGATAGGGTTGTCGGTGCTGGTGAGCATTTTTCGGGGGGCGGTGCGGGAGATCATGGCACTGGCTTCCTGGATCGGTTCGGGGTTCATCGCGATAGAGTTCTCTCCTAGCGTGTCGGGCGTTTTGCCTTCTGCAATCTCGAATCCGACCATTCGCATCGCGGTCGCATTCGTGGTTCTACTGCTAACGTGTTTGCTGCTGTTCGCGCTAGTCAGTCTTGCAGCGTCCAATCTCATAAAGAAGGCGGGCTTGTCCTCCATGGACCGCACAGTGGGTGCATTTTTTGGACTCCTTCGCGGTATTGTTGTCCTTGTCTTGTTGGTGCTGTTGGCGGGTCTGACACCGTTACCGCGGGACCCCGCCTGGCGTAATGCGACTTTCAGTCCACCATTGGAAGCGCTGGCGATCTTTGCGCGTGGTTTCCTGCCGGAGCCGTTCGCAGTCCGGATTCGCTATGAGTAACGGGAAAGGGTTACGTCGGTAACTTACACACTGCCGAGCGCGAAGGTGGTTTCGAATATACTATTGCGTTATCGGGTGGCAACCCCATTTAAGCAGGGATTGCGCTGGTGGAAGGCGGCATGCGACGGTCGGTACGTGAACTATCGATGTGCAAGTTACCGGAGTGCCAGAGAATGTGCGGCAACAGTTGTGCGCGGAAGATCTCATGTGCGGAATCATAGGCGCTGTAGCCAAATCACCGGTTAATCAACTGCTCTACGACGGGTTGCTGGTCCTGCAACACCGTGGTCAGGACGCCGCAGGTATGGTGACCGGCGCTGGCAGTACCTTCCATATGCACAAGGACAGTGGCCTGGTGCGCGACGTCTTCCGCACCCGGAATATGCGAGCCCTCATGGGCACCACTGGCATCGCTCACTGTCGCTACCCCACCGCAGGCTCGGCGGAGAACTCCGCGGAAGCGCAGCCGCTCTATGTCAATTCACCGTTCGGGATCGTGCTCGGGCACAACGGCAATCTGACCAATGCCGCGCAACTTAAGCGTGAACTGTTCCGGCAGGATTTGCGACACGTCAATACAAGCTCCGACTCGGAGGTGTTGCTCAACGTGCTGGCGCACGAACTGCAAGACGCCACCGGCTCATATGCGCTCGACCCTACGACGATCTTTCAGGCGGTGGCCGGAGTGCATCGCCGCTGCCGCGGCGCCTACGCTGTCGTCGCGATGATTGCTGGCTACGGATTGCTTGCCTTCCGCGACCCCTACGGTATTCGCCCGCTGGTGATCGGCTGCGCGGAGACCGAGGCAGGCAAGGAATACGTGGTGGCTTCGGAGAGCGTCGCGTTGGATGTACTGGGTTTCAAGCTGGTGCGCGATGTGGCGCCAGGCGAGGCGATTTTCATCGACGAGGATGGCAACTTCTACAGCAGGCAATGCGCTGCCACTCCTTCCCTCAACCCCTGCGTATTCGAATTCGTCTATCTCGCCCGGCCCGATTCCGTAATCGACGGCATCTCCGTATATGAGACGCGCCTGCGGATGGGTCGCTCGCTGGCCGATAAGATCCAGCGCGAGTATCCGTCGCTGGGAATCGATGTAGTCATCCCCATTCCGGATTCAAGCCGGCCCTCGGCGATGGAATTGGCCAAGCAGCTGGACGTGAGCTATCGCGAAGGGTTCATCAAGAATCGCTACATCGGCCGTACTTTCATCATGCCTGGGCAGGGTGTGCGCAAGAAATCGGTACGTCAGAAACTCAACGCCATCGGCATGGAGTTCAAGGGCAAGAACGTACTGCTGGTGGACGATTCCATCGTGCGCGGCACCACCAGCCGGGAGATCGTCCAGATGGCCCGCGATGCCGGCGCGAACAAGGTCTTCTTTGCCTCGGCCTCACCACCGGTTCGCTATCCGAACGTCTACGGTATCGACATGCCTTCGCCCCGTGAGTTGATCGCGAACGGTCGCACCGATGTGGAGATCGCCGCGGAGATCGGCGCAGACTGTCTGATCTATCAGGATCTGGATGCTTTGCTCGATGATGTGCGCTCCGTCAATCCGCG
>Ga0105248_10007612_pt1 | contig 11897 bp, 11 predicted proteins | sample KBSS34metaG_FD_81524 | JGI IMG/M metagenome (GOLD analysis project Ga0105248, IMG submission 81524) | Switchgrass rhizosphere microbial communities from Kellogg Biological Station, Michigan, USA - KBS S3-4 metaG | ecosystem: Host-associated > Plants > Roots > Rhizosphere > Soil | place...
ACGACGACGTCGCGCGGGACGTAGAGGCGCCCGGCGCGCCAGTCCCGGCCGAAGTCCTGCCAGAAGTTCGTCAGCTGGAGGGCCGTGCACAACGCGTCGGACGATCGCTCGAGCCGTTGATCACGCCGTCCAGCGATGCACAGGACCAGACGGCCGATCGGATTTGCGGAACGGCGGCAATAGTCGAACAGTTCGTCCCACGAGTCGTATCTCGTCGTCATGGTATCCTGACCGAACGCGCTCATCAGATCGTCGAACAGCGCGAGCGGCAGATCGAGCGTCCGGATCGAGTGCGCGAGCGCCACGACAATCAGATCTTCGTGCGCATGCGAGGCGGCGCTCGATGCGTTGCCGTAATTGGCGACGGCGGCGTGCAGCCGCCGCTGCCACGCGTTGAGCCTCGCGAGGCGATCCTCGGCCGGCGCCGTCCCTTCGTCCGCGATGTCGTCAGCCACCCGCGCAAAGGCGTAGACGGCGGCCACGTGCGGACGCATCGCCGCCGGCAAGAGCCATGACGCGACGGGAAAATTCTCGTAATGCGCGCGGGCCATCGCCACGCACGCGGCATACGCCCGTTCCAGCGATCGCGGGATTGATCGCGATGACGACATTGCGAAACGGCCACGTTATCACGTCCTTCATCCCGCGATCAGCCGTCCGTCCAGACGCCTGCGCGGCCTCCGTTCGTCGTCCCTGCTTCGGCGCTCATCACCCCGTCGGCCCATGCGCGTGCGCGATCTGATTGCCGCCGTCGTGGCGCTCGGCCTGGTGTTCGTGGCGGCCAGCCTCGGCACGACGCTCCAGGCGTTTCGACGGCGCCGGCAACGCAACCGCGATTCGGAGCGCGCGCTGGGGCGGACGATCATCGCGGAGATTCCAGCGGCGGAAGACCTCGTGCTCTTCAGCGAGGATGAGCCCCGTTTCTATTACGGGGAACGCTCGATCGACAAGGACCTGATTGTCGCCGTGCGGGTGCTGATCAACGGGGCGCCGATCGCATCCTACGTGTCGCGGCGGCACCCCGAGGCGCCGGCGCGCCAGGCGACGCATTTCGAGGACCGACCGGAAGGGATCGCACGCGACCGGTGGGACGTCGCGATCGAGACGGCGGCCGGCACCGTCCTCGTCGAATGCGGCGCGATCCGCGAACGCGTGTCACAGGAGCTGGCACGCGCCGTATTCGACGCCGTCAAACTGGAAGTCGAGCGCCAGGACGCAAGGTGACCTACCACTCGATCTCTGGTACGCCGGCGCGGTGGTTCGCGACGCGCGCGAGCACGAACAGGAGATCGGACAGCCGGTTCACATAGCGCAGCAGGACAGGATCGACTGGCGGATCGAGCGCGACGATGCGGCGCTCGGCGCGGCGGCAGACCGTCCGCGCGACGTGGAGCGCGGCACCGGCTGGCGCGCCGCCGGCCAGGATGAACCGGCGCAGCGGCGGCAGCTCCTCTTCCATCTTGTCGATCAGCCGCTCGAGCCGCGCCACGTCGTCGTCCGCGAGCGCGGCTTTCGTGACGCGGGCGGCGATCCTGTCCGCCGGATCGGCGAGCTGGGCGCCAAGGGCGAAGAGATCGCGCTGAAGCTGTTGCAGTGCCGTCGCGAGCTCGGGGTCGATCGACGAGGCCCGGGCCAGACCGAGCCAGGCGTTGAGCTCGTCGACTTCGCCGTAGGCGTCGACGCGTGGGTCGTCTTTCCGGGCGCGCGTGCCGCCGAACAGCGATGTTTCGCCGGCGTCGCCCGTGCGCGTGTAGAGTTTCACGGTGTCGGGGACAGGTCTCCGCGCCTCGAAGGCGACGGTGTGTCACTGTTTCCCACGGAGACCTGTCCCCAGTATGTCACCAAAACCGACGCTCCGGCTGCCGCCGCCGCCCGATCGAAAACGATTCCGGCAGCGGCTGCTGACGTGGTATCGCCGTCATGGGCGCGATCTGCCCTGGCGGAAAACCGACGATCCGTATCACATCCTCGTGTCGGAAGTGATGCTGCAGCAGACGCAGGTCGATCGCGTCCTGCCGAAGTACGCCGAGTGGCTCGAGAAGTACCCGTCGCTCAACGCCCTGGCCGAAGCGCCGGAGCACGAGGTGACGAAGACCTGGTATCCGCTCGGTTATAACATTCGGCCGAAACGGCTGCAGAGCATCGCCCGCGAGTCGGTGGCGCGCTACGGCGGGCAGCTGCCGAGCGACGAGGAAACGTTGCTGTCGTTCAAGGGCATTGGCGCTTATACCGCCGGCGCCATCCGCAGCTTTGCGTTTGGCCAACGGGCGGCCATTCTGGATACCAACGTGGCGCGCGTGCTGTTCCGGGTATTCGTCGGCGCCGGCGATCCCAAGAGCCACGCGATGAAACGTCACTTGTGGAGCGTCTCCGAAACGCTGGTGCCGATGCGGCACGTGTTCGACTTCAATCAGGCGCTGATGGACCTCGGCGCCACGGTCTGCGTCGCGCGGAACCCCAGGTGCCTGGTCTGCCCGATGGCAAGAGCGTGCGTGTGGCGACGATCGTCGTAACCGCCGCGGTCATCGAGCGCGAGGGCCGCGTTCTCGTCACGCGACGCCAGCACGGCGTCCATCTCGCCGGCTTCTGGGAGTTTCCCGGGGGCAAATGCGATCCGGGCGAACCGCTCGACCGCTGTCTGGCACGCGAGCTGCGCGAAGAGCTCGACGTCGACGCGCGCATCGGCCTCGAGTTGTTCACGACGACGCACGCTTACGAGGATCGCCGCGTCGAGCTGCATTTCTTCGCGTGCGAACTGCTGGGCGAGCCGCGGCCGCTGCTCGGTCAGGACATGCAATGGGTCGCGCGCGGCGAGCTGGGCAACCTTCAGTTTCCACCCGCTGACGCCGAGTTGATCGCCGCGCTCACAAGGCAGTCTGAAATTAGGGATTGAGAATTAGGAATTAGGAATGTTTCTGTCAGACATTTCTAATTCCTAATTCCTAATTGTGCCTTATCGTGACGAACGGCAACGCCGCGACTTCGCCCTCGGCGCCGTCGACCGCCACCTTCGTACCAGGCTCGACGAAGTCGCGGTGGACGTACCCGAGCGCGATCGGCGCCTGCAGCGCCGGCGACCGCGTACTGCTGGTCACCTCGCCGATCTCACGATCTCCGGCGCGAATCCGCGCGCCGGCCGGCGGCACCACGTCACTCTGGAGGCGCAGTCCGACGAGCCGCCGCGCCACGCGGCCGTGACCGCGGTGCAGCACGCGGATGATGACCTCCTGGCCGACGTAGCATCCCTTGCTGAAGCTGATCGCCCGCGATTCGATGCCGGCCTCGAGCGGAATCGTCTCCTCGTCCATGTCACGATGAAACAGCGGCACGCCCGCTTCGATGCGGATCGCCTCGGCGGTGTCGGCGTCGACCTCGGCCGCCCCGGCTTCGATCAGCGCGCGTCGGAGCTCTCCTCCACGGGCATTCTCCACGTGCAGGTCGAACCCAGGCTCCCCCGTCCCGGCCGCTCGCGTGACAATCACCGAACCGACCGAGCCAGGCCACGAGGTCCTGAGATTGCCGTGCTCGGCCATCGCGCCGAGTATCTCGACGGCGACGCCGAGTACACGGGCCACGAGTGATGCCGCCCCCGGTCCGATGACCGCCATCTGCGCGAACGTGTCCGTGACGTCGCCGAGCTGGACATCCTCGGAAAAAATCACCTGATCGAGCTTCGCGATCACGGCGTCTTTGACGTCGCGTGGCAACACGAGCAGCATTACGTCACCGAGCTCGTACACGTCGAGATCCGCGATCATGCGTGCCTGCGCGGTGAGATAGGCGGCGTAGCAGCCCTCTCCAGCTTTCAAGGCGACGACGTCATTGGTCAGGAGACCCTGCAGAAACGACGCGCGATCGACGCCCGAGACGACAATCCGCCCGCGATCTGGTCGATCTACCAGCCCCGCACGCTCGCGCGCGGCAGTGTAGGCGTCGAGGGAAATGGCCGGAATCATGATGCTATGCTGTTCGGAGTGACTCGCTCGATCCATTCTATCCGGGCGGTGGCAACAGTCGCGGCGCTCGCGCTGCTCGCGGCACAGACGAGCGTCGACGCGTCGGACCAGCAGCCCATCGTCGCGCCGGCGCTGCAGGAAGCGGGTGCCTTCACGTACACGACATTTCTGCGCGGTGCGCCGATCGGCACCGAGCAGGTCGCCCTCACCCGTATCGCCGACGGCTGGACCATTGCGGGCACCGGGCGGTTGGGCGCGCCGCTCGACATCGTCGGGCGCCGTCTGCAGGTGCGCTACACCGCCGACTGGCGGCCGGTCGAGCTCACGTTCGATGCCACCGTGCGCGGTCAGGTGCAGACGATTCGGACCACCGTGCAGGGGACGACCGCGACAAGCACCATCAGCACGGGCGGTCAAACCACGGAAAAGACTGACACCATCGACGCGGGCGCCGTGCTGATCCTGCCAGGCGGTTTCTTCGGTCCGTACGAGGCGCTCGCCGCGCGGTTGCGGTCGGCGGCGCCCGGCACCGACATCCCGATTTACAGCGTGCCCGCCATGTCGTTCACCGGCCGAGTCGGCGAATCCTCTTCGGAGCAGATTCAAACCACGGCGCGATTGATCGCCGCACGCAGGACACGGGTCACGCTGGCGCTTCCCGGAGCGCCTGTGGAAATCACGATCTGGTCCGACGAAACCGGTCGGATGATTCGGCTGAGCGCGCCCGCGCAGTCGATCGAGGTCGTACGCGAAGACATCGCTGCCGTGTCGTCGCGGACCGTGACCATTTCGCGACCGAACGACGAACGGGTCAACATCCCGAGCAATGGCTTCTCGCTCGCGGGAACGATTTCGAGGCCCGTGTCGGCTGCTGGCAAGCTGCCGGCGGTCGTGCTGGTGGGCGCCAGCGGCCCCACCGATCGTGACGGCCTCGCGTTCGGCGTGCCGATCCTCGGCGAAGTGGCTGGCGCGCTCGCCGACGCCGGATTCCTCGTCGTCCGCTACGACAAGCGCGGCATCGGCCAAAGCGGCGGCCGTGCCGAATCGGCCGGCCTGCTGGACTGTGTGGAAGACGCCAGGGCGGCGGTCAAGATGCTCGAACGCCGGAAAGACGTCGATCCCAAGCGGATCGCTGTGATCGGCCACAGCGAGGGCGGCATCGTCGCGCTGACGGCCGCGGCGAAGGACAAGCGGATCGCCGCAGTCGCTGCCCTTGCCGCGCCCGGCGTAACCGGCGCGGACATCGTTCTCGCGCAGCAGCAGCGGATGCTCAACCGCACGACGATGTCGGCGGAAGACAAGCAGAAGCGAGTCGACGCCCAGAAGCGCATTCACGACGCGGTCATCAGCGGCAAGGGTCTCGAGCTGCTGGCGCCAGACGTCCGCCGGGCCGTGGACAACGTCGAGTACCAGACGCTGCTGGTTGCCGATCCGGCGAAAATCCTGATCGACGTGCGACAGCCGCTGCTGATCGTGCAAGGCGCCCTCGACACGCAGGTGGAGCCGTCCAACGCGGACCGTCTCGAAGCGCTCGCGCGCTCGCGCAAGAACGCGAAGCCGGTCGAGGTTGTCAAGGTCCCCGGCGTCAATCACCTGCTCGTGCCCGCCACGACCGGCGAGGTGGACGAGTATCCGATGCTGAAAGACAAGCACGTCAGTCGCGACGTCACGCAGGCGATCGTCACGTGGCTGAAGAAGACGCTCTCGGCCGCGCCCTAGCGATCGCGCGGCAGTACATCGCGTCGCGCCGCGATCGACCCGTCTCGCCCTCGACCACACTCGACGATCTCCGGCGGGCGTTCGGCGCTCCACTGGCCGACGGTCCCAGCGACCCGCTGACCGTCGTCGATCGGCTGGCGCGTGCCGCCGAACCCGGTCTCGTGACCACCACTGGACCGCGCTATTTCGGATTCGTCACCGGCGGCGCGCTGCCCGCCACCGTGGCGGCCGAGTGGCTCGCTGCGGCCTGGGACCAGAACGCCGGTCTGTACGTCATGTCACCGGCCGGCGCGGTGGCGGAGGAAATTGCCGGCCGCTGGGTCGCGGAGCTGCTCGGGTTGCCCAAAGACGTGAGCATCGCCTTCACGACCGGCTGCCACATGGCGAACTTCACCGCGCTCGCGGCTGCCCGGCACGAAGTCTTGCGTCGCGCCGGATGGGACGTGGAGTCCGACGGGTTGCAGCGCGCGCCGCGCCTGCGTGTGGTGGTCGGCAACGAAGTGCACGTGTCCGTTGTCGGCGCGCTGCGCACGCTTGGCGTCGGGTCGCGCGAGGTCGTTCGTGTCGATGCCGACGACCAGGGGCGCATGCGTGTGGATGCGCTAGCGAAGACATTAGCCGTAGGGAACGGTCCCACGATCGTCTGTGCGCAGGCCGGCAACGTGAACACCGGCGCGTTCGACCCTTTCTCAGCCATCGCCGATCTCTGCAGCGACCATCGGGCCTGGCTCCACGTGGACGGCGCGTTCGGACTGTGGGCCGGCGCCAGCAGCGCCTTGCGCCATCACGTGCAGGGCGTCGCGCGCGCCGATTCGTGGGCAACGGACGCGCACAAATGGTTGAACGTGCCGTACGACTCCGGTCTCGCGTTCACCGCCCATCCGGCGGCGCACCGGGCAGCGCTCAGCGTCAGCGCGGCCTACCTCGTGCGGAGTGCCGAAGAACCCCGCGAACCGATGGACTGGACGCCTGAATCGTCCCGCCGGGCGCGAGGCTTCACCGTGTACGCGGCGTTGCAGGAACTGGGGCGCAGCGGCGTCGAGGCGATGATCGATCGGTGCTGCCGGCTGGCGGGCCGCTTTGCGGATCAACTGCGGACGGAACGGCGGCTGCGAATCCTCAACGAGGTCGTGCTCAATCAGGTGCTCGTGCGCGTTGAACCAGGCTCCGGCGACGCCGATCGTGCGACACGTGAGACGATCCGCCGCGTGCAGGACGAACGCGTGTGCTGGTTGGGCGGCACACGCTGGCACGACATGGATGCGATGCGCATCTCCGTATCGAACTGGTCGACGACCGAAGCCGACGTCGATCGGTCCGTCGATTCGATCGTCCGGGCGGTCCACGCGTCATGCTGACCGATCGCGTATCGTTCGGTCCGTACACGATCGACCCGAAGGCCGGGGAACTCCGGCGCGATGGCGCCAGCGTGTCGCTTCAGGATCTGCCGTTCCGCCTGCTGTCGGCACTGCTCGAGCGGCCAGGCGAACTGGTCACGCGATCGGAATTGACCGAGCGCCTCTGGGGCTCCGACACGTACGTGGATTCGACGGCCGGCCTCAACACCGCTGTCGCCAAATTGCGCGACGCGCTGGGTGACAACGCCGACCAGCCGCTCTATATCGAGACCGTGCCAAAGCGCGGTTATCGATTCATTGGATCGATCGCCGTGGACGGAGCGAACCCGGCGGACGACGGAGGACGTAGCGCGGGCCTTTCAGGGTCGCGACAGGCGGGTGCTCGCGGGCCTGAAAGGCCCGCGCTACGACCCATTCAGAAGCGGCCAATGGTATGGGTCGCGGTCGCGTGCGTGGTGGTCGCGCTGGTGTCGTTCGCGACCTATCAGCTGCGCGCGGGCCGGCCGCAGACGCGCGTGGCGGTGATCCTCTTCGACAACGAGACGGGGCGCGCCGAAGTGAGCCGGCTGTCTCAGGCGTTGACCGACGCAACCGTCTTCGCCCTCACCGCGCAACCGAAGCTGGCGGTGATCGGCAACGCCGCCATCCTGCGCACCGCACGGCCGTTCCGCGACATCGCCGCCGTCCGCGACGCGCTGCACGCCGAGTTCATTGTCATCGGCCAGGTGCAGCTGGTGGACGATCGGATCCTCGTGCGATCGCATCTCATTCGGGCGGGCGATCAAGCGCACGTCTGGGTCAACGAATCGCGCATGAACGACAGCGAAGCGGCGCTGCAGGCCGACGTTGCCGGCCGCATCGCGGAGGCGGTCACCAGCCGCGTCCCGTAGGCGCTCGGCTAAAGCCTTCGCGCTCCAGTTGGTACGTAGTGTCCGGCTTTAGCCGGACCGTGGTGGCCTCAGCCGGACCGTCGTGATTGTCCGCCCGAAGGCGGACACTACGTACCGGCCATCTTCTTCGCCGTCAGAACCACATCTGGATCGTGCACGGTTAGCGTCATTCCAGCGGCCGTTTCGCTGAACCTGACGCGAACGCGCTCGGCGCCTACCGGCGCGAACTCGTAGGACCCCAGGTGCGTCAGGCCACGCGGGAATCGGCCCGGACGGCCGAACTGCATCTGGTTGTTGGCGTTGGCGGTCATCTCGATCCGGCTGTAGACCGTGAGCCCGAACGAGTACGTGCCGGACAGCTTCTTGACGTCTTCTGGCGCCAGCGGTTTATCGATGAGTCGCTCGTCCGCGCCTTCGATCGTCTTGAGGTAATCGACGACCGGCTGAGCGCGCGGTCCTCCGGCCATGGCATGCCGCAAGAGGGTGATGCTGTGCGGCCCCGGTGTCCGCTGAATGCCCGGCGCCGCCGCAACGAGTGCCTTGACGACATCGAGCTGGCCGAGCATCGCCGCTGTAAAGAGCGTCGGGCGCGCGCCGTTGGCGATTAGGTACTCGGCTATCTCACGGTTGCCGACATGGGACGCCGCGTCGATGCACGTTTCCCAGTCACCAAACCCCCAGTCGAAGGACACTTTGGCCAGCGACGGCTGGCGGCCGACAAGCTCTTTCACGCGGGCCAGGTTGCCATGCGATACGCCGACCATTTCTTCGACCAGTTCGGGTTCGTGCATCGGAAAACTTGCACGCACGACATCCGCCCTGGCAACAGCTGGCGCGACCAGCAGGGAGGAGGCGGAAAGGAACGAGCGACGGGACACGATCCACGCGCGAGTGTTCATAGGCTGCAGCTCCTGACCGCAGACAATGGCGCACTCGCGGCCTGAAGACAATCGACCGCGTGTGAATTCCTTCTGAATTCCGCCTTTATTCGTCGCGAAGCGCCGCCGCGGGGTCGATTGCGAGGCCCCGCCGGACTGCCGTCAGCGCCGCCAGGACACCCGACAGGCCGACAACGGTCGTGACGACGGCGATGACGGCCGGGTCGCGCGGCGAGACCTCGAAGAGCAGACTCGCCACGATATTGCTGAGTCCGAGCGCGCCGGCAATCCCAACCACCGCTCCCAACAGCAAAGGACGCCCGCTTTCCCGCAGGATCATGGCGCGGACCCGCGCCGCGGGCGCGCCGAGGGCAACCCGGATGTTCATCTCACGCCGGCGGCGCACGATCCCCTGCGACGTCACCGCATAGGTGCCAAGCGTGGCAATCGCCAAGGCGACGACACCAAACGCCAGGAACAGCTGCGCCTGATATCTGCGTCCGGCCATCGCACGATCGACGAGCTGGTCAACCGTCCGGGTCTGGCCGATCGCGATTTCGGGGTCGACATCCTGGACGGCGCGCCGGATTGCCGTCAGGAGCGCCGTGGGATCGGCCGATGTCTTGACCACCAACGACGTGGCCGTGCGGGTGCGCCACCAGTAGGGCACGTAGACCATGAACGGCGGACGCTCCTCGATCGACGTCGTGCGGGCGTCGGCAACCACGCCCACGACCTCGAAGCTGCGTTCCCCCGGCAGCGTGCGGGTGAAGCGACGGCCGAGCGGATCGAGCCCTGGCCACAGACGGGCCGCGGTCGGCTCGGACATGAGCGCCGGCACCGGACGTCCCGGGTCGCGCTCCGTATCGGTGAAGGCGCGGCCGCGCAGGATCGGGATGCCCATGGCGTGGAAGAATTCGGGCGCGACCATCCGGAAGTTCGCCGAGGGCTGTTCCGAACGCGGCCGCGTGCTGCCCTCTGTCGCGATGAAGTTGACGGAACCGCTTCCGGCCATCGGCAGCATCGACGTCGTGGTCACGTGCTCGACCGCCGGAAGCACATGGATCGCGTCGATCAGCCGGCGATACGCCGCCTGGCGGGGCGCTTCTTCGCTGTAGCGGCTGGCCGGAAACGCGACGTCGATCGCCAGCAGATGATCGCTGTTGAATCCACGATCGACGTTGATCAGTCGAACCATGCTCGCGCTGAGCAGTCCGGTGACTACGAGCAGCATGACGGAAAGGGCGACCTGCAGCGTCAGCAGTACTGCTCGCGTGCGGAGGCCACCCCGATCCGCGGTCGTCGGGGTGCCGCTGAGACGTAGTGCCGCTTGCACCTCGCGCGCCGCAATGCGCCAGGCGGGCATCGCGGCGACGATGAAGGCGGAGAGCATCGAGACGATGGCGGCGAACGTCACGACACGCCGATCGATCGTCACTTCATCGACCCGCGGCAGCTCCAGGGGAGCGGTTCGAACGAATGCGGCGAGCGCCGCCCAGGCGACCCACAAGCCGAGCGCCCCACCGACGAGAGCCAGGATTCCCTGTTCGAGCAGCGCGCCTGACACGAGACGCGACCGGCCAGCTCCAAGCGCTGAGCGTATGGCCATCTCACGCGCCCGCCCGCTCGAACGCGTCAGCGTCAGGTTGGCAAGGTTCGAACACGCAATCAGAAGGACAGCGACAATCGCGCCAAAGAGCAGCGCGAGCCCGCGGCGCGCCCGGCCGACGATGGCTTCCGTCAGCGGAATCACCGCGCTGGACAGCGTCACGGGTTCGTGCGCTTCCTTCGTGGCGACGTCGCTCACCTGCCGTTGCAGAACATCGAGCTCGGCGCGCGCCGCCCCGGCCGACACTCCCGGGCGCAGCCGCCCAATCGCGTCGTCGTTGTGCTCGCCCACCCACCCGACGTCGACACGCAGCGGAACGAAGGCATCGACGCCCGCGCTGAGCCTGCCGCGCTCAGGCAGACGAACATCGGGCGGCAGCACGCCGACGACAAGGCGGGGCCGGCCGTCGAGCGTGATCGACCGGCCGACGATCGACGCATCGCCATTCAACCGCTCGCGCAGCAAGCGGTCGCTCAACACGACCACCTCGGCCTGGTCCCGACGTTCGTCGGCCGGCGTCAGCGTGCGGCCGACCGCCGCCGACACGCGCAGGACGTCGAAGAGCGATCCGCTGGTGCGTGCGACAGCGATCTGCGCGGCTTCCCCGGCGCCGGTCAGATTGGCGGGCAGCACCATGTATTCGGCCATCGACTCGAACGACCGCGCGTGCGCGCGCCAGTACTCGAAATGCCGCTCGTTAACGTCGAACGGCACGCCCTGCTTGGACGCTTCGCGCCAGATCTCCTTGAGAAGGACCAGCCGGCCCGGATCGCGGTACCGCAGCGGTTTGAGGAGGACGCCGTCGACAATCGAGAACACCGCCGCCGCCGCGCCAATCGTCAACGCCAGCGTCGTCACCACGGTTGCCGAGTAGAAGTGATCGCGGCGAAGACCGCGAAGCGCGTCGCGGCAATCGAACAGGAATGCGCTCACCCACGCTTGGACGTGGCGTATCGGCCGCTGGTTGGTAGACAGCGATTGGTAGAATAGGCCGCAATGTGGATTCTGCAGAGTCCGGAAGCAACATTTCGGTTGAGGCCTGGCGCGGTCAAGACCGTGGGCCGCGCGACCAGGGCCGATTTTATTGTCGACGCGGCGCTGGTCTCCCGCGTCCATTGCCGCCTGACGGCGACCGACCGGCACGTTCAGGTCGAAGACCTGGCGAGCACCAACGGCATCTTCGTCAATGACAAGAAGGTCAGCCGCGCCAACCTCGCGATTGGCGATCGGCTGCGTGTAGGGCGGGTCGAGCTCACCGTCGAAAAGCGAACCATCGCTGATGGCTGATGGCTAATGGCATATGCCTCATGCCTCCCTTTCGGCCATGAGGCGCGATGACCATTGGCCATCAGCCATCAGCCATCAGCCATCAGCCATTGACAAGAAATGGATTCGTCCGCCGTTCCTGTCCAATCGTCGTCGTCGGGCCATGCCCCGGATAGACGATCGCATCGTCTCCAAACGCAAACAGCACCGTCTTGATCGAG
>Ga0105248_10007617_pt1 | contig 11894 bp, 8 predicted proteins | sample KBSS34metaG_FD_81524 | JGI IMG/M metagenome (GOLD analysis project Ga0105248, IMG submission 81524) | Switchgrass rhizosphere microbial communities from Kellogg Biological Station, Michigan, USA - KBS S3-4 metaG | ecosystem: Host-associated > Plants > Roots > Rhizosphere > Soil | place...
AGATGCGTACCGGCAACACGCCCGTGTCGATGGCCATTACCGACGATCAGCGCTACATGATTGTCGGAAACGACCGCTCTCACCTGGCTAGCGTTTTCGATCTGGAGACGTTCGAGACGCAAGCTCCCATTCTGTTCCAGGACGGCTACCCCCGATCGATCGCAGTTGCGCACGGCGGCATCTGGGCCACCGTCCGCGTCGTGTCGCCACCGGATTTCACCTGTCCTGGGGCTACGAATGGGGTCAACATCACGAATCCGCTCTATCGTGTCGATTTCTTTAGCCGCACAGCGAACGCGCCGCCCACTCTCGGAATCTATTGCAACCAGGTTCCGGCCGACTCAGTTCTCTCCTCGACGCCGTCGGAGAATTACATGCTGCTGGCGATGGCGGATGGAACTGTCGCAATGTGGGACGCCGGGATCAACACTTGGGTAATATCGCGCACCAATACCGGTTCCGTGCCCGGCGCATTTGGCGCGTTTAACGACAACCTGTTCGTGGTCGATAACAACGTATTGGATCCGGGCCTATTCCCGGTCGCCAAACTGCAGTCCACCACAGGAAGCTCCTCGGGCGTGGGCGTACTGGGACAATTCGGTCTCCGCACCACCACGGCTGCCGCCTCTGGTCCGGGCACCATCGAGCTGGTCGACTTGAACACGCTGGTGCCGTTCCACGGTAAATCGATTGCCGAAGCTCCGGTGACCTCTTCTTCGCTGCCTCTGCCGGCTCCGATCGGACAAATCGGGCAGACTGTTCTGCCATTCACACGAACTTTGGCTGTTTCCGCTGATGGAACTTCGATCTTTCTCCTCACTCAGGCCGGCATTACGGTTGTCGCCTCTAACTTCGACGCGCCCACGCCCATCCCGAACGTTACGGGGATCGTGAATGGCGCCGATGGCGGCTCGGGCATCGCCCCTGGCGGCCTGGCCCTGGTGCAGGGCTTCGGACTCGCTCCGCGCTCGGAATCCGCCACCGGCCTGCCTTTGCCGTCGACTCTGGGCGACGCCTGCGTGACTGTCGGAAATATCGCGCTCCCTCTGTTCCGTGTTTCACCCACGGAAGTCCTGGCGCAGCTGCCCTTCGGACTCACCGGCGACGTACCGTTGGTGGTCAGGAATCCGGGCGGCGTCAGCAATCCCTTCACCGCGCACATCCAGACCTTCGCCCCGGCGATCTTCCGCAGCGGCCAGGCCGGCGACCAGACCGGATTGGCCACCGTCATCCGCCAGAAGAACGGCGATTTCGTGAACTTCACGAATCCCATTCATCCGGATGATGTTCTCTCGATTTATCTCACGGGCCTCAGCCAGACTTCTCCAGCCGCACCATTCGGCGACGGCGCTCCGTCGGATCCGCTGGCAGTCACGGCAACCCAACCCGTCGTCACTGTCGGGAATTCGAGTCTGCCAATTCTGTTCTCCGGTCTGGTGCCGGGCGAGGTGGCGGTTTACGTCATCAACGTATCGGTGCCCCATGGCGTCGCGAGCGCCTCGCAAACGCCCCTGACCATCAAGCAGGGCGATTTCTCCACGACGCTCCAGGTTCGAGTCGTCAACCCGTAACTCACTTAATAAGAGCGAGAAGAGGACCAAGGACAACACATGCTGAACAAACTTGTTTTAACCGGCTTACTGGCAGCGTGCATTGCTAGCGCCCAGGGACCAGAGTGGGAAATCGGCGCCATCGGAGGTTATGGATACGCGCCGCATTTGACTGTCAGCAATAAGACCGGGAGCGCCGATACAGGAATCCGGCACGGCGCCGTGGTGGGCGTGTTCGCCGGCGAAGACATGTACAACTACTGGAGCGGCGAGGTGCGCTACCTGTACCGCTTCGACAATCTCAAGCTGTCGTCCGGCAACATCAAGGCGGCGAATTTCAGCGCCCACTCTCACCTCATCACGGCTGATTTCCTAGGGCACTTTCGCGAGCGCGGTGCGAGCGTGCGGCCATTCATCGCCTTTGGCGGCGGCGCCAGGATTATGGTGGGTACCGGCATCGAATCGGCGGGCCAGCTGCTGGGTAATTTCGCGGCACTGACCGCGACGCATGAGATCCTGCCGGTGGCCGATATCGGCGCTGGAATCAAGTGGGACCTCCGCAAAAATCTGCGGTTCCGCGTCGAAGCGCGTGATTACATCAGCCCCGTTCCGAATAAGGTGATCGCTCCGGCGCCCGGCGCAAGCTTGGGCGGAGTGCTGAATGACATCCAGGGAATGTTCGGCTTCAGCGTGACCTGGTAGACTCCAGGCAGGCGACACCGCCTGCCCCACCTTGCAGATGCCACGGGCAGACTTCTAGTCCGCGCGCGGCTTGAGTACCGCTTTCTCAATTACTCTACGCCGATCCCGTAATCCGTCCAGCAGTACACATCGTCACGTCCGCTCAATGGCGTCGGAACCGGCGGCACCGGGGTCGGATTCGCCAGTTGATACTTAGGATCCAAGATCTTGGCGATCTGATCGCGCAGATCCTCCAAGTGCAGCCGCGTATCGCGATCCGTTGTGCGGGCCAGCGCGACACCCGCATCGGCTGAGATGGTCTTGAGCTCGCCGCGGAACATGGGACGCTGGTCGTCATTCGCCCGCTGCGCTCCATTGAGCCGCGTGGACATCAGATCCAGATACATGCGCTGCAAGTTGCGGCGGTAGGCGTCGATCTTCACCGTAGGCGAGTACATTTCGCCGAAGATCCCCTTGCGGACGTCCGCCAGGAACTCCGCAGGACGATAGGCCTTCGCGCCATCCACGGCTTCCTGCTCCACCAGCCGATCGAAACGTTGGGCGGACATCAGCGAATTCAGCACCTGCAGTTGAGCGTTACGGATACGAGTCAGCGCGCCGGCCGGCTCGATGCGGCGCAAGACTTCCGGCTTTAACAGCATCACCGGCGTAACGAAGGCGTTCGCGTTCAGGAACTTCACCGCGGCAACCTGGCGATCCTTGGGAATCAGGTTAAACCGCACCCCGTCCTGTCCGCCGTGCTTTTCGAAGGATTCGAAGGCTCCCACAATCTGAGCAACGTGACCCAACTCTCTCGCCCATTGACCGACCACGCGATCGTACACGGTGCGCAGATCGTCCCAGTCCTTGCCTTCGTGGGTAGTCGCCGAAAGCAGATTGTCCATCACACGCTGGAGATTCTTAAGGCCCAGGCCGGTAGAGTAGACGGCGTCGGAGTCGCCGACAGCTTCAGTGTTCTCGCCTGAATCTGCCCCCTGAGCCCGGTCCGTGCTGAAGCGAAGCCAGGGCGTCTTTTCCTGCTCGCGCGCCCACGTGTCCAACATCTTCTCTTCGTCGTCGGAAACATCTGCGCCAGTTATAGGTGCGTAAGCCCAGTGGATGGCCCACTTGTCATACGGCCCGATTCCGGGAATCAGAAGCTTGGGATCGATCTTGTCTTCCGGCTGCACGACGTAGTTGAAACGCGAATAATCCATGATCGACGGCGTATGGCTCATGGTCTTGAGCCATTCCGGATCGCGCAGTTTCGCCGCGGGATACATCGAACTCGACTTCATATTGTGCTGCAGGCCCAGCGTGTGACCCACTTCGTGCGCTACCACGAATCCGAGCAGATCTCCCATCAGATCGTCCGGCAGCGGGAGCTTCGCGGCGCGTGGATCCAATGGACCCACCTGCACGAAATACCAATCCTCCACCAGTTGCTGGACGTTGTGATAGAACTGGATGTCCGCATTCAGGATCTCGCCCGTACGCGGATCGGAAATGTGCGGACCGCTCGCGTTTTCCGTCGTCGAAGGCAGCCAGCGCACCACGGAATTGCGAACATCATCCGGGCTCCAGTGTGGATCTTCTTCCGCCGTGGGCGCTTCCTTGGCGATAATCGCGCGCTTGAATCCCGCAGCCTCAAATGCCGGCTGCCAGCTCTCGATTCCTTTCTTCAAATAAGGTATCCACCGCTTCGGCGTCGCCGGATCTATGTAATACACGATGGGCTTCACCGGCTCGGACATCGCCGCGTTCGGATCTTTTTTCTCCAGGCGCCAACGAGCTACGAACTCACGCCGTTCGGCGCGATGCTCGGGGCGGCTAAAGTCCATGGTGGCCGTGGTGAAGTATCCGACGCGCGCGTCTGCCAGCCTCGGCATCATGGGCTTTTCGGGAAGCTTCACCATGCTGAAATGCACCACAACAGTGCCGGACCCGGGACGCATACCGGCCTGGGGGCCGCCGCGACCTCCGCCGCCTTGTTGATCGACGGGCGATGTGAACGTCTGCGTCGCCTCGGCTTCGATATTGGTCGGAAACGCGGTCACTTTCTCGATGTAGCTGCGGCTACCGTCCATGCCGCGGCCCCGAACACGGGCGCGCGCACTCATCTCGGGTACGTCGCTCAGGAACAACCGGGTCACGTCGATCACGGGCGCGTCGTTCGGACCGAATGCGGCGATGGGAAACGACATGATGATGGACGGATTGTTAGCTGCCTGCACCGCCTTGGCGATCGGTTCCCCGGGATCGGCAACGATGTCGTAGGTGATCTCGCGCAGGAACACACGATTCTCGCGCCGTTCCCAGCGGCCCACCAATTCATTCACTCCCTGCCCGCCATATCCGGCGCCGATAGTGTTCTGGGCGATCTGGGCGACGAACAGGAAATCCTTGCCCAGCTCCGATGCCGGGATCTCGTAATAGTAAGTATCCGCTCCGCGCTCGCGAATCTTATGGACCTTGAAGATTCCCTCGGAAGTCTTGGCTTCCTTGGTGATCACGCGGTCGTATGGGCGGGGCTCGTTTGGTGCTGCGCCTCCACGTCCCCCCGCAGCCGCGGGAGCAGCCGGAGCAGCTGCGGGTGTTTCCGCTGGAGCCGGGGCAGGCGCCGGTTCGTCCTGCGCATTCAGTAGCACGGCCGTCATACAGAGGCCAGTCAGAACCACCAGTCGCTTCATGGGTACCTCCAACGCAGAAACTTCTGTAAGAGCACATTCTATCAACTTGTTACAGTAGATACTTATGAGACTCCTGAGCATTGCCTTGGTCACGGCTTGGCTGCTTTCAGGGCAAAACCGTCCGATCACGGATGCCGAAGTGGCGCGGGTGCACCGCTCGACCCTGCTGATCGACACCCATAACGACCTCCCCAGCCGTACTGTCGAAGGATTCGACATAGGGTCGCACACTGGAACCGGGCATACCGACATCACCCGGCTCAAGGAAGGCGGCGTAGGCGCGCAATTCTTCGCTGTGTATGTGGCTGCTTCTTATGTGACGGGCAACCACTCGGCCAATCGCACGCTGCAGATGATCGATACCGTGCGGCACGACATCATCGAACGCTATCCCAACGACTTCATGCTGGCGACCAGCGTCAAAGACATCGAAGAGGCGCATCGCCGCGGAAAGATCGCCGCGCTGATGGGCATTGAAGGCGGGCATGCGATTGAAGACAGTCTGCGGCTGCTGCGCGATTACTACGACTTGGGCATCCGCTACATGACGCTCACCCATTCCAATACCAACAACTGGGCGGATTCCTCCGGCGATGTGAACGACGTAAAGATAAAACATCACGATGGCCTGACAGAATTCGGCAAGCAGGTCGTCTTAGAGATGAACAGGCTGGGGATGATGGTGGATATTTCGCACGTGGCCGACAAAACGTTCTGGGACGCCCTGGCAGTCAGCAAGGCGCCGATCTTCGCCTCCCATTCGTCTTGCAGGGCTCTTACGAATCATGCGCGCAACATGACGGACGAGATGATCGTCGCGCTGGCCAAGAAAGGCGGCGTAGTGCAGGTAAACTTCTACTGCGGCTTCATCTCGCAGAAATTCCGCGATAACGATGCCGCCGACACCAAAGCACTCGATGCCCGCATGGCTAGGGAGACGGCTGGGAAAAATCTGAGTGAGCCGGATCGGCAGATCCTGTCAGAGAAGTTTCGTAAGGAACTGAACCTCTCGCGGGCGACACTGGCCGACGTGGTGGATCACATCGACCACATCCGCAAGATCGCCGGGATCGACGCGATCGGCCTGGGTGGCGATTTCGACGGCGTGAGCTGCACTCCGGTCGGCCTTGAGGACGTTTCGAAATATCCCAACCTGACGCGCGCACTGCTTGAGAAGGGCTATTCGGCGGACGACATCCGTAAAATCTACGGCGGAAACTTTCTTCGAGTGATGCGTGCGGTGGAGGCGGCCGCCGGAAAATGAGAACAGCTTGTCTGGTCGTTTTCTCCTTGGCCTTGGCCGGCTGCGTGAAGACTCCCCCCGGCCCCAAGATCGATCCGGCGCTTTCCTCTTTGATTCCTCCCGACACCATTCTGCTTGCCGGCGCACGCCTGGAAGCTCTCGAGAAGACGCCGATCTATCTCAATCATCTGGCCAAGCGATCGATGCCGCTCATCGACGACTTCCCCAAACAGATCGGCCTTGAAGTTCGTCGCCAGGATCTGTGGGAGCTTCTGCTGATCTCAGATGGAAAACAGAGCGTAGTCCTGGGACACGGCAAATTCGCCAATGAAGCCGAGCCCCGCATCCAGCGGCCCGGCGCGACTCGATTCGGATATAAGGGCTACAACCTGGTTGGTGATGAGCGCCAAGCCGTCCTGCTGATCAGCCCTTCGGTCATCGGCTACGGACCCACGCCGGCACTACGGTGGCTCATTGACCAAAAAGGAAAGAGCACCGGACCGCCCGCGGCACTGGCGGCGCAATTGAAAGAGATGCCGGCCGAAGCCGTGTTATGGGCTGCCTATGGCGGCGGGCTCACTTCTCTGCCCTTTAATGCTCCCGGCGATATGGCGAACATGAACAAGATCATCGCCTCCATCCAATCCGGTTCGGTGTATTTGGATTTGCGGACGGGAGTCAACGGGCTGGCGACGGGAACCTGCGGAAGCGAACAGGACGCAAAGATGCTGTATGACTCGCTACGCGCGCTGCAAGGACTGGGTCGAATGGCGATTACGAAGGAACAGCCGGAACGCGGAAAGATCCTCGACGGACTGCGGGTCACTCTGGAATCGCACAAGGTGAATATCCACATCGAGGAGCCGGAAGAGCTGGTGGATACGTTTCTGAATCTGGTGGGATTGGGGCGGGCGAACTAAATCACCCGCCCCGAAGACAACTACGGGATCACTGCCGGAAGCGTAGTAGGATCGCCGTCCGCCGCAGTGCAATGCGGGTGACCGAAACCACCCGCGCTCTTCCCGGTGCCGCCATTGGGATTCACAGTGATATCGAAAATGATGTTGTCCGGACGGGCAGCATCACCCGACACACCGCCAACCGCGGGACTGCCGCCCATGTGATCCAGCGCCAGCCCGTGCCGTACCAGCCAGCCGATTCTGTGATCGGCACACGAAGTATCGCCGCTCACGCCGACGGCTCCCACAATCTTGTGCCCCGTTGCGTAGAGGGCAAACCCGCCGCCGAACACATTTACTCCGCCGATCTTTTCGCCGACCATCGGGTCGTTACCAGTTCCATAATTCTTGGAAGGTCCCTTGTAGGCAACACCCGTATCTACCGGATTGCTCTCTTGCAGTCCATAGAGACTTCCTCCTGGCTGGGTTGCAGAGTAAAGATTCGCTGTAGAAAGCGCCAGTCCGGTGGCTCCGGCGCCGCTGGCGGCCGAGCTATCCAGGCTGAAAGAATTCGCGGTGTTCGCTTTCTGCGCGGAGATCACGCGGCTGCCAGGCCATTGCGCGCCGCGATCTGTTCCTGAAAACGCAACCGCGCACACAATTCCATCGCGGTCCACAACCGTCGCCCACATGTTCAGGTTAAGACCGCTAGCCTCGGTGGTCACCGCGGCGGCAAGTGCCGCCTTTAGCTGCGCCTGGGTCGGCAGCGCGGAACAGGAATCGCTGGCCGCCTCGCCATTGCCATTTCCATTTCCGTTGCCGTTACCATTTCCATTGCCCCTACCCTGGGCCCCAGCGCTTGCCAATCCGAAAAGCATGCACCCCAATGCCATCACAATCGTTGCCGATCTTTTCATGAAAACTCTCCTTTATCTTGTTTTGACTTCACGATTACTGCCGCGGGCCCCCGACGTTTCGATCCCGCGCCTCACGGAGATTATATACTCGCCCCGCCACGATTTAAGTACTGTAAGGTAAATTCAATGAGGATGGCATATGACGACTAAGCTTGGGCTTACGATTCTGCTGCTTGCCGCTGGCTCGGGGTACGGGATGGATCTGCGTTACTGGATCGAACCTTGCACGCGGCCAGAGACAGCCTGCCAGAAGGCCGATATCCAACTGGCGGAGTGGGCGCTGCAGGCCTGGCAAACGGCTTCGGACGGAAAGCTCCGCCTGGAAAAGACCGAGCAGATGTCGCGCGCCAATATCCGCTTGCATTGGGCTGATTCCGAACAGGGACAATACGGCGAGACGCGAGCTTTCGTAATCGACGGCATGCGCGGTGCGGAAGTCTTCGTGCGGCCGGACTTGAGCGCCATGGGCCCGGCGATATCCTCGGCCGGCGCAGCCGATTCGTTGCTTCGGGACACTATCGTGTACCTGACCTGTCTCCATGAGACCGGTCACGCCCTGAATCTGTCGCACACATCCGACTTCCCGGACATCATGTACTCATTCCAATTCGGCGGAGACATTCCTGAGTACTTCGGCCGCTACCGGCGCAAGCTGCGCGCGCGAGCGGATATCGCCAAGAATTCCGGAATTTCGCCGCAGGATAAGGCGAGACTTATTCAGGTGCTGAAGTAGCTGGGTTTTTGGGTGGGGGAATCGCGCTACCAAGGTTCAAGGAGCCGCCGCCTTCGCTAACGTAGTTACGATTCCAGCTAGGCATATCCACCGTAATGTCGCCCTTGATCACTGCCTGACAGCCGAGCCGCGAATTGAGCTGGAGATCGGCAGCCATATCGAGACGATCCAGTTCATCGTCTTCCTCAGGCGATAAGTTCTCTTTGCCCTTGGTAACGTGCACGTGACAAGTGGTGCAAGCGCACACGCCGCCGCATGCATGTTCCAGGTTAATGCCGTGGTTCAGCGCAACATCCAGAATCGACTCGGGCTTCCCGTGCTCGTGGTACGGCAGTTTTCCGGATTCGAACTCCACAGTCTTACCGAGATGGGCAAACGTAACCTTTGGCACTACCTCCATTCTAGCGGCATGCGGCGGGCACAGCCTCCTTGCCATACTGGTTGTTCATGTTTCATCTCCTGGAAAAACGGATTGCGGACGCGTTCGCCGTGAAGATCAAGGATCTCTATGGCGTCCAATCCCCCATCCAGACCGAGCAACCCAAACAGCCTGACTTTGGGGAAATCGCCCTGCCTGCCGCGTTTCAACTGGCGCGGCAATTGAAGAAAGCCCCCAAGGCGATCGCCGCCGAGCTATCCGGCGCGGTCGGCGCGATCGAAGGCGTCGCGGCCATCGAGATCGCCGGCAACGGGTATATGAATGTTCGGCTCGACCGCGGGTATTATGCGACCTCTGTGCTTCGCGGCGCGGCGCCGCTAACCGCCGTTGAAGCGGAAAAGACGATAGTCGAGCACACCAATATCAATCCCAACAAAGCCGCGCACATCGGCCACCTCCGCAATGCAATTCTCGGCGATACCTTCGTCCGCATGCTGCGCGCCGCCGGGCGCAACGTCGAGGTGCAGAACTACATCGACAACACCGGCGTACAGGTCGCCGACGTAGTGGTCGGGTTTTTGTATCTGCCGGAGCTTGTGGAGAAGGCTACGCGAAATTCCACTCGCTACGATTACCTCTGCTGGGACCTGTACGCGGACGTCTCGAAATACTACCAGGATCATCCGGACGCGATCGAGTGGCGGAAGAATGTACTGCATGCGATTGAAGCCGGGGATGGAGAAGTCGCCAGGAAAGCCCACGAGGTTTCGGACCAGATTGTCCGCGCGCACTTACAGACCATGTGGCGGCTACACATCGAATACGACGTTCTGCCGCGCGAGAGTGAGATTCTTCACCTGAAGTTCTGGTCCACTGCATTTGAGCTGCTGAAAGAACGGAAAGCGATCTTCTTTGAGAACGAAGGCAAGAACAAGGGCTGCTGGGTGATGCCGGCGTCAGCCTTCAAGACTTCGGATGACGAAGAAGATAGTAAGGTCATTGTGCGCTCCAACGGAACCGTGACGTACGTCGGCAAAGACATCGCATACCAGCTTTGGAAATTCGGCCTGCTGGGCAAAGACTTTTACTATCACCAGTGGCATGCATATCCCGATGGACACCAGGTGTGGGCTTCGACTTCGGAGCCGCAGTCGGGTACGCCGGCATTCGGCCGCGGCTCGCGCGTGTATAACGTTATCGATTCTCGGCAGTCGTATCTGCAGGATGTCGTCGTCGCCGGTCTGAAGGCCTTAGGTTTTGAAAAACAGGCCGAAGCCAGCGTGCATTTCTCTTACGAGATGGTCGCTCTATCGCCGCGCACCTGCGTGGAGATGGGGATCGAACTGTCGGATGAAGACAAGAAGCGTCCCTACGTGGAAGTCTCCGGCCGCAAGGGCCTCGGCGTAAAAGCCGACGATCTAATCGACAAGCTCATCGAAAAAGCTCTGGAAGAAGTGACTTCGCGCAATGCGGATCGTCCTGAGGAAGAACGCCGCCGCATAGCCACGCAGATCGCCGTGGGCGCACTGCGCTACTTCATGCTGAAGTACACGCGCAATTCGGTCATCGCCTTCGACTTCGGCGAAGCCCTGGCCTTCACGGGCGAAACGGGAGTTTACGTTCAATATGCCGCGGTTCGCGCCGGCAAGATTCTCGGCAAACTGCGCGAGCGCGGCGAGGCTCTTCCCGACTTTCGCGCACAGCTGACTCCGGAAGCCGTTGCCCGCCAGCTCACAGACGAGAAACTTTGGCAAGCTCTATTGGCGGCGTCGAAAGTCGATTCGGCGATCGAGCAGGCGGTTACCAGCGGCGAGCCGGCGCATGTGGCTCGCTACGCATTCCAACTGGCGCAGGCTTTCAGCAACTTCTATCAGGAGTTCCCGGTTTTAATCGAAGCGAACGCTGAGAAGAAAACATTCCTGCTGTGGATGACCGAATACTTCCGCGTACAACTGGAGCGGACACTCGGCGTGCTGGGCATCGAAGTCCCGGAATACATGTAATCCGAGGGTCGGCCATGCCCGACCCCTACAAAAGCACGCGTGAGATTGTGTAGGGGCGAGGCACGCCTCGTCCGCCTCTCGCGATAAAATGAAAATATCCATGACAAGTCAGAATTCCTTTGGAGCCGCGGGCAAACTCAAAGCCGGCGGACGCGAGTACGAAATTTTCCGCCTGGCCGCGCTGGAGAAAGCCGGCATCGCCAAGCTCTCACGCATTCCATACTCGATCAAGATTCTTCTCGAGAACTTGCTGCGCTTTGAAGACGGCACCACCGTTAAGAAATCGGACATTGAATACGTCGCCAAGTGGGATCCCAAGGCTCCTGCGACCGAGATTAACTTCCGTCCCGCGCGCGTGCTCCTGCAGGACTTCACTGGCGTGCCTTGCGTGGTGGATCTTGCAGCGATGCGCGACGCGCTCACCAAGATGGGAGCCGATCCCAAGAAGGCTAATCCGCTGATCCCTGTAGACCTGGTGATCGACCATTCCGTGCAAGTGGACGAGTTCGGCAACAGCGGCGCGTTCGCGGCGAATGCTCTGCTCGAATATCAGCGCAATGGCGAGCGCTATGCATTCCTGCGCTGGGGACAATCGGCGTTTCGGAACTTCCGCGCGGTGCCGCCCGATACCGGCATCGTTCACCAGGTGAACCTGGAATACCTGGCTCCGGTGATCTTCAACAACAATGGCAGCGCCTATCCCGATACCGTGGTCGGCACCGATTCGCACACCACGATGATCAATGGACTGGGAGTGGTCGGCTGGGGAGTCGGCGGAATTGAAGCCGAGGCGTGCATG
>Ga0105248_10007619_pt1 | contig 11894 bp, 9 predicted proteins | sample KBSS34metaG_FD_81524 | JGI IMG/M metagenome (GOLD analysis project Ga0105248, IMG submission 81524) | Switchgrass rhizosphere microbial communities from Kellogg Biological Station, Michigan, USA - KBS S3-4 metaG | ecosystem: Host-associated > Plants > Roots > Rhizosphere > Soil | place...
CCCTGCTTGTGAACCACCGCGGTCTGACAGGCGCGTACCGCGGTGGTTCACAAGCAGGGCGCGCTCGCCGGGCTTGGCCGTGCGTTCGGCCAGATATTTTGCGAGCGACGCGGAAGCCTTCTCGCCGTAGGGGACTTGGCGCTCCTTGCGGCCCTTGCCACGCACGCGTATCCAGCGGTCGCGCAAATCGAAGTCGTCGACGTTCAGTCCGACCAGTTCACTGATACGCAGGCCGCATCCGTAGAGGAGTTCGAACAAAGCGATGTCGCGCTCGGGATGCGGGCGCTCGAACTGGTCTTGAGCGACGCCATCGACCAACGTATTCGTTTGCTCAGCGGTGGGGACGATGGGCACGCGTTTGGGCGCTTTGGGAGTACGCAAAGCGCGCGCGGCATTCGTCGGCACGGATTTTTCACGTAACAGAAATTGGAAAAACGATCGCACGGCGGCGAGCTTGCGCCGGATCGATATGGGGTCGAGTCTTCGGTCGTAGAGGCTGGTCAGCCATTCGCGCAGCAGGGGACCGTCGATAGCCGCGGGCGCGGGCGGCTCGGTTCCGGGCGCCGAGAAGTAGGCCACGAATTGTTCCAGGTCCGATGCGTAGTTGCGGATGGTGTGCGCCGAGGCGTTTTCGCGGCCTAGCTCGCCCAGATAACGTCCGATCGCGACTGCCAGTTCAGACATGAGCACAAAGGTATTCTTCGAGCGCAGCTAGCGCTCGGCGGCAGACTTCGGCGTAGCGCACTTTCTTGTCGCGCGGCGGATTTTGCAGCTTGGGTAGTAGGTCGAAAGTGATATTCGCAGGCTGGTAATGCAAGGGATCGGCTCCGGACACGTAGGCCGTAAGCGACCCCATAGCGGTTTCACGCGGGAAAGCCCGGGGCGATTCCCCGGCGGCTAAGGCGACCGCGGCCCGTCCGGCCATCAGTCCGGTGGCGATGGACTCGACGTAACCTTCGACGCCCGAGATCTGGCCGGCGAAGAAAATTTCAGGGCGCGTGCGCATTTGCAGGGTGGGCGCGAGCAGCGCGGGTCCGTTGATATAAGTGTTGCGATGCACCTGGCCGAAGCGCAGGAACTCGGCGCGTTCCAGGCCCGGGATCATGCGCAGCACGCGTTGCTGATCGCCGAAGCGCATGTGATTTTGGAAACCCACCAGATTGTAACTGCCCGCGCGCGCATCTTCCTGGCGCAGTTGGACGACCGCCCAGGGCCGGCGGCCGGTGCGCGGATCGATGAGCCCCATGGGTTTCATAGGGCCGAAGCGCAGAGTATCGCGCCCGCGCCGCGCGATTTCTTCGATGGGTAGACAGGCCTCAAAGTAGCGGGTGTTATCGGAGACCGGGCGGTCTTCTTCAATGTGTGCGGGGACGCTTTCCGCGGCGAGTAGCGCGTCCAGAAACGCCTCGTACTGTTCCTTATTGAACGGACAATTCAGGTAATCGGCCGTGCCGTCCAGCGATTTGTCGTAGCGCGAAGCGCGGAAGGCGATGGAAGTGTCGATGGACTCTGAGTCGACGATCGGGCTGATGCTGTCGTAGAAAAACAGGCGCCCGGAGCCGGTGACGCGCGCGATTTCCTGCGCCAAGGCATCCGAAGTCAGCGGCCCGCTGGCGATGATCCAAATGCGATGGTCATCCAGCGTCGTAAGTTCTTCGCGGCGTATTTCTATGGCTGGCTCGGCCACGATCGCCGCGGTAATTTCAGCGGCGAAGATTTTACGGTCCACGGTAAGCGCGTGGCCTGCCGGGACCCGCGCACGGGGCGCGATCTCGCCGATCAACAGCGAGCCGAGCCGTCGCAGTTCTTCTTTCAAAAGCCAAGGCGCGCCATTTTGCTGCTCGCTCTTGAGGGAATTGCTGCACACCAACTCTGCCAAATCAGCAGTCTTATGCGCCGGAGTCTGCCGCAGCGGGCGCATTTCATAGAGCACCGCGCGACCGCCCGCTCGCGCCACCTGCCACGCCGCCTCGCATCCGGCCAAGCCGCCGCCGATGATGTGAACTTCTTTCACTGCCTCCTATTATCGATCAGCGGCGATTTTCAGAGTCTCGGCAGCCTTCCGGAGGGAACCGCGCAGCGGATCATTTCCACCGAACGACGCGGCCGCGCGGCTAAGACTGGACGAAGCTTCAACGTGATGACGTTCCGTCTTTCCAAAATCCCGCATCTCTGTTTGCAACCGCGCCGCCGTCGCATGCAGACGCCAGGACACCGAAGGCAGGTCGTGATTCTGGATGCTCGCAAAGGCCTGCTCCATGCACTCGAGCGCCCGCTGCAAATCGCCCTTGCGCATCGCAACGCGAGCCATCGCTTCCCACGCCGGCGCGCGCAACGCAGGGTCTTCGGTAGTCAGGGCGTCCTCTAAAAACTGGTCGGCTGCGGCGCTGGCGTGTTCCAGATCGTCAAGATCCAGATAGGCGCCCACTAGTCCGAACTCCGCAATCATGCGCCAATACCACTGCAGGAAGAACTTGGGAGTGGGCTGGCGATCGCGTACTTCGAGGAACAGTCTGAGAGCATTCCCCGGCTGTCCCGTCGCCAGGTCGGCGTAGGCAATGGTCAGCATGGCCATGGTACGGACCTGCCCGGCGGGCTCTTCCACATGAGTTTCGAGCAAGCCTTCCGCGATCAGCCGCGCCCCCGCGAAGTCGAACGCCTGCATGTGCAGCCATCCCAGCATGGCCGCGAAGAGCCCGCGCCACGGCTGGTTGCCGTTCTTTTCGGCGAGCTCTATGCCGCTCTCCACCGCCCCACGCAGCTCGCCCCACCAGCCCAGATGCATCAGCGCTAGCGCCAGCGAGGACAGGCACGAGAGGTACACCACCAGGCTGTGCGTTTCCGCCGCTTTCTCGAGGCCCGAGCGCGCGATCTCGTATGCGTCGCGATATTCGCCGCGCAGCGCCTGCACATGGGCGTACAGGATCTCGTAATACGCCGGCTTTTCCGGACCCAGCAGTTCGCCGATTTTTCGCCGCGCCGCGGCACAGCGGTCCGCTTGCTGCTGGCTCCAGCCATTGGTGATGATGTGCCAGGTACCGGCCAACATTTCCGTGCGGGCCTGGAGCAACGAATCGTTATGCGTGGCGCACACTCGCACCGCGCGGTCGCACAAAGCCACGCAGGCGTCGGGATCGGAGAAAGCCATCACCCGCGCGAGCCGCGTCAGCGCGTTGACCTGGGCCACTTTCAATCCACGCTGCTCCGCCAGAGCGACCACCGTGCCATCCGCTTCGGCCGAGCCGTCCAAGTCACCCACTGCGTAGCGTGCGTCACTGATGCGTTCCCGAATCTCGATTTCCAGGTCGCGGGCCGGATCGGCGGCGATCCCCGAAAGCAATCCCAAAGCGTGTTCCAGAATTGCGGCTGCGTCACGATGCGCGTAGCGGCGGGCGGCGTTCTCCGCACTCAGAATCAGGTAGCGCGCCGCGCGCTCGAAATCGCGGCCCTGTTCGAAGTGCAAAGCCAGTTCGGAGGCCAGTTCTATTGTGGCATCGGGCCCCAATAGCTCCTCGGCCTTCTCCCCCAGCTGGCGATGCAAACGCGAACGCTGCGCTTGAGGCACGCGGCGGTACAACGCTTCGCGATACAGCGAATGCCGGAATTCGTAGTGTGCGGATTGGGTTCCGCCCAGTACCCCGGACGCCCGGCCTGGCCGCACAAATTGCTGACGCTCCGCGAATCGCTCACAGGTTTCTTCGGCTTCGGCGACGCCCATGCCGAGCATCGCGGCCACCGACCACGCCGAAAACCGCCTCCCCGCCACGCTGGCGCTCTTGAGCACGCGCTGCTCGGGTTCACTGAGGCGCTCCACCTGAATCTCCAGCATCTGTTGCAGGGTTTCCGGAACGTCCGGCACGATCTTGTCCAGTGGCGCAGTCAGGCTCCACGACCCTTCTGCTTCGGCCAGCAGGCCGCTCTTCACTAGATCGCTCACAATCGCGGTCATGAACAGCGGATTGCCTTCGGAGTGCCGATGCACCAACTCCGCCAGGCCCGCAGGCAGAGCGGAGCCCGGAAATTCTTCGGCCAGATACTTGGCGATGTCCGCTTCCGTCAAGCGCTCCAGCGCGATTTCGGAACACAACTTATGCATCACTAAATCCTGACGCAGGCCCTTCAAGGGGCTCCGCAACAGAATCACATCCACCGGACGATAGGTTCCCAGCACCAGGAGTTTCGCCGGTCCGCGCCGCCGCGCGAGCGCTGAAATCAAATCCAGCGTGGACGGGTCCACCCAATGCAAATCTTCGAGAATCAGCGCCAGCGGGTTCTTCGCCGTCAGCGATTCCAAGGCCTCACAGATTTCCCGCACCATGCGCTCGCGAGTGGCCCCTAGAATTTCGCGCTGCAAGGCGTCGCGCTGTTCGGGCTGGAGCAGGGAGGGGAATTGAATCAGCCAGGTGGGCGCCTGCGACGCCAGAATCTGAATGGTGCCTACGGAGCCAGGCCCGCGCACCAGGTGGCCAAAGGCATCCAGGATCGGATAATAAGCTTCCTTGCCGCCGAAACCTTCGACGCATTGGCCGCGTGCGATCCGCATGTTTTCGTGGCCGCCCAGACACTGCTCGAACGCATCCAGCAAAGTGCTCTTGCCGACGCCCGCCTCACCCGTTACCAGTACCAATTGACGATGGCCATGCAGGGCTTTGCGCAGGTGTGAATCCAGTTCCACGAGTTCACGCTCGCGGCCCACCGGCGCCGATGCACCGCCTTCTGTGGGCGCAAACGCCTCTTCCTTGAGATCCACTACAAACCGGTAGCCGCGCTTCGGCAAAGTTTCGATGAATCGTGGCGTTTTCGGATCATCCCCCAGCACCTTGCGCAACTCCAAAATGTACTTGCGCAAGATTTCGGGTTGGACATAGGTTTCCGGCCAAACCGCTTCGAGGAGTTCCTCTTGCGTCACCAAGCGCCCCGGGTGGTCCACCAAATGGCGCAGCACCGCGAACACCTTGGGAGTCAAGGTGATGCGCGCCTCGCCCCGCCATAGACACTGGTTCACGGGGTCCAGCCGGAACGGACCAAATGCTTTCATTTGCTGGCCTTACACACCCGCAAGAGTCCTTTGATTATATACAGCCTGCTCGAAGGATGCCTGCCGATTTGCTAGTGTTACCCCAGACTTCACGGAAACGAAACGGTTTCTTCACGCCGGCTTGTCTCCCCTACGGTAATCTGAACTTGGTCATGCAGGGAGCTTTTGTGGTGCATCTAGGAGCGCCCGAGAAACAGAGCCGTCAAGAGCTCGAAGGCCGCATTGAGGAAGTGGATACCGGAAAATCCTTACGGTTTCATTCGGGAGTAGAGTTAATCGAATTCCTGCGTGAGCGCCTACAGGTAGCCCGGACCGAACCGGAAAGAGACAAATAACACGGGGTGCCGCTCTTGGACAAGCGGCGCCGCCCGAAAATCGGAGTTGTCGGAGGAAATGGCAGGGTGGGACGCTCCCACCCTGCTTTTGTTTGCGCTTGCCGCTAAATCCGTACCCGGAGTGGCGGCACTTCATCGCGGGGTACCGCTGCGGTGGGCAAAAACCAGGGTGGCTTCGGCCGCCCTTTTTTGTTGGCAGGCGCCGCTTGCGCCACGCGCAGGGGGCTTTGCGGTGGGTCGCTGCACGGCCATGATATCCTCGGTTGGATACCATGAAAACCAGCACGGAACGCATTCTTACAACTCATGTCGGGAGCCTGCCGCGCCCCCAGGACGTAGTGGACTTATTGTTTGCCCAGGACCGCGGGGAGCCAGTCGACCAGGTGCTGTTTGACTCCACCATGAAGCGCGGCATCGCCGACGCCATTCGTAAGCAAGAGGAATCCGGCGTCGATATCGTCAGCGACGGTGAGACCAGCAAGATCAGCTACGCCACTTATATCCGCCACCGTCTGACCGGTTTTGAAGGCGATTCCTCGCGGCCTACGCCGCAGGATTTGGACGATTTCCCGGAGTATCGTGACCGCCTGGTAGCGGCCGGCCACTCGGCTACGTATAAGCGGCCGGTGTGCAAGGGTCCCATCAAAGTGAAGGACCTGAGCGCGCTGCAAAAAGACATTGACAACATGAAGGCCGCACTCGCCACGGTGAAAGTGACCGAAGGCTTCATGAATGCGGTCTCGCCGGGGACCATCGCCGTATTTCAGCCCAACGAATACTATCCCTCGCACGAAGCCTATCTGGGTGCGCTGGCGGATGCCATGCGCGAGGAGTACGAGATGATCGTCAAATCCGGGTTGCTGCTGCAACTGGATTGTCCGGATCTGGCGATGGGCCGGCACACCCGTTTCAAGAAACTTACCGACGAGGAATTTCTGCGCAACGCCGAGATGCAGGTGGAGGCGCTCAATCACGCGCTGGCCAATGTCCCTGCGGATCGCGTGCGTCTGCATGTGTGCTGGGGCAACTACGAAGGCTCGCACGTGCATGACATGGATTGCCACAAGATCTTCCCTATCGCCATAAAAGTAAAGCCCATGGCGCTGCTGGTAGAGGGCTCAAACCCGCGCCACGAGCATGAATACCAGGCCTGGAAAGACATCAAACTGCCGGACGACAAGGTGCTGGTGCCGGGCGTGATCGCTTCGTCGAGCAATTACGTGGAGCATCCCGAAGTGGTGGCCATGCGCCTGATGAATTATGCGAACGTAGTGGGGCGCGAGCGCGTGATCGCCGGGACGGATTGCGGCTTCGGCACCTTTGCGGGATTCGGCGCGGTATACCCGGCGTTCTGCTGGATGAAGATGAAGGCGCTGGCCGAAGGCGCGGCCATCGCGTCGAAGAAGCTGTGGGGCAAGAAGGCGGCCAATTAAGCCAACACCCTGGCGGCATATGCCAGTTATGGCATTTACTGAGAATGTGCCCAATCCACCCAAGCGGCTGGTATGGTTGGTCGATACTCTAGCCACATTGAAGTATTTCCCGACCGGCGTGCGGCATCGCTTAGGTTTCGCACTCTACCAAGCTCAGATCGGCACGAAGCCCGAAAGCGCAAAACTGCTCCGGGGAAGTGCGAGCGGACGATCCGAGTGGAACCTACCGCGCGGTTTATACCGCGCAAGTTCAAAATACGGTTTACGTCCTTCATACTTTTCAGAAGAAATCGAAGACCGGCATAGCGACACAGCGGCGGGATATCGAAATCATCCGGCACCGGCTGAAACTCGCTCGGAGACTGGCTGGCATAGAAGGAGACTAAAAATGGCGAAACATGAATACACGGTTAGCAGCGGAAATGTATTCAAGGACCTGGGACTACTCAGGCCCGACGATCTTTTGGCTAAAGCAGAGCTAGCGGCTAAGATCATCTCGGAAATCCAGCAGCGCGGTTTAACGCAAAACCAGGCCGCGGAGATCCTTGGTGTTGACCAGCCGAAAGTATCCGCGCTTCGACAAGGTAAGCTCTCCGGTTTCTCGATCGAGCGCCTGCTGCGGTTTCTACTATTATTGGGGCGGGATATCGAAATAGCGGTCAAGGAGAAGCCAAAGACACGGTCGGTTGCGCGGTTAAGGGTGGCCTGAGGAGTTAATACCGCAGCAACCCACGCCGCTGATTGAGCCGGCGGAGGCGGTCGGCGGCGCGCTGTACCCCGTCTACATGTTCGCTCGCCACCGAATGCGCGAGCGCCGGGAAGCGCATCAGCGCTGATGACACTTGCGTCGAGTACTCGCGCAACAGGTCGAGGCGTGTCCGCAGCATCTCTTTGCCGTCGGTGCGGCGGGCCACCGACGAGCAGTTCATCGCGGCGAATACATGCCCGGAGTTGTCCTTGAGCGGTACGGCCAGCGACACCAGCCCGACTTCTAGTTCGTCCTGCACCACGCCGTAACCGTCGGCGCGGATTTTATCCAGATGCTTGCGGATTTTATCCGGATTGGTTTCGGTGAACTCCGTGATCATCTCGAACTTTTGGCTAGCAAAGAAGGCGTCCAGCTTCTCCTTAGGCAGGTATGCCAGCAGGACTCGCCCCATGGCGGTGGGATAGGCCGGGAAACGGCTGCCCACGCCCGCGCCTAGACGCACTACACGGCGCACGGAAGCGTTTGCGATATACACGATCTCGGTGCCTTCGAGCACGGTTACGGAGCTCGAGTCTCCGGTGCGCTGGACTAGTTCTCTTAAGTAGGGCTGCAGCGCTTCATCGACATTCATCGAATCCAGATACGAGTACGCCAGGTCCAGCACCTTGGGGCGCAGCACAAAGCGGCGTCCATTCATACCTACGTAGCCGAGCGACTTCAGCGTCAGCAGAAAGCGGCGCGCGGTGGCGGGAGTCAGCCCCGTCTTCTGGGCTACCTCGCTTAGAGTCAGCTCGGGCTCATCGCGCTCGAATGCGCTGAGAATGCGCAGGCCGCGGTCGAGCGAGGCCACAAAGTCACGATCGGTTTGGCGCGGTTTCGGCGTAGGCATGGGGTTTAGGGATGGGGTTGGAGGAAGCGGCGAGCCTCTTCGATTTCCGGGTCGGAGATCACATGCGGCCGGTCGTGATAAATGCGCAGCGTCACGTCCGCGCCCAGGCCCGAAAGAACCCGCGCGGATTCGCGGACATGTTCTTCGGGCACCCAATCGTCGGAATCGCTCCCCGTCAGCAGAACACGGGTGCGCGAAAGCGGACGGGGATACGCAGGCCACAGCGCGCCGGGAGAACCGAACAGCCCTCCGGTGAACGCCACGATGTTCCGGCTACGCCCCAGGTTGCGCACTGTATACTCCAACGCAAGGCACGCGCCCTGCGAAAATCCCATCACGATGATCTGGCCCGGCGGAAGTCGTCCGCCTTCGCTCGCGTCGTCTATCACCTGATCGAAAATCTCAAACGCCCGCGAAATATGCGGCGCGTTGGCCGCGATCGGGTCAAAGAAACGGCCCGGATACCAGCTCCCCCCCTCCACTGTGGGAGCCAACCAGCGAACTCCATCCAACTCCAAAACGGCAGCCAAGCCGATCATTTCTTCCGGCGTTCGGTCGCGGCCGTGAATCAGCACGCCCGCCCGTCGCGCGGACCCCCGTGCAGCGCCAGCCTCAACCACTCGGGCCGGCGCCGGGGGGTCTAACAGAGTCATTTCTTATCGGACGGGACGAACTCAGCGGAAGTGCGGCGCGAAACCGGTTGCGAGGACGCTACGGGAACGTTGGCTGGACCGTTGAATTCGGGAACCGTGATGGGCTCCAGCATCGCCATGATTTCCGCGCGGCGGTGTTCGAACCACGGCGGCAGCAGCATGTGTGTGCCGAGTTCCAGATACGGCTCGTCTTTAGCGAAACCGCCGGGAGCAGTGGCCGCGCATTCCACCAAAATCCCGCCTGGGCAGCGGCAGTAAATGGAGTGGAAATACATGCGGTCTTTGATCTCGGAGCAATCCGTGTAGCCCAGCTCTTCGTAAATTCCCTTTTGTGCCGCGAGCGCATCGTCGTCGGCTACTTCCATCGCCAGGTGATGGCCGGTGCCGGCGCCAAACGTCCAACTGCCGGCGGGGCGCTGCGGTTCGAGCAGCAGGTCGACAGTTCTGGCGGGGCCGCCCTTGCCGACTACGTAGCGATGATAGTCGCCATCGACGCCCACCTTGCGTAAGCCCAACGCATCGACAAAGAAGCGCTCGGTCTCGGCAATCTCGCGCACCGAAAGCACTGCGCCTTCAAAGCCCTTCATGCTGACGTCGGAGCTGACTTCCGGCGTGACCCAGCCCTTGCGCTTGTCTTCCGCATCTTCGATCACTTCCATCTGCAAACCCGACGGATGTTTGAAGCGGATGTAGCCCTGCCCGAAACGTTCCTTCATCCCGCCGTTTTCTACCTTGTGTTTGCTGAGCTGGTCGTGCCAGAACTTGAGGGTCCCTTTGGGAACCGCATAAACCGTGGCTTCAATCTGCCCCGAACCCGGGCGTCCTTTGACGCGGCCGAAGGGGAAAGTGGTCATCACCGAGCCCGGCTCGGCGTTCGCGTTGGCGTAATACAAGTGATAGTGAGCATAGCGGCCGTCAAACAGAACCGTCTGCTTGATCAGGCGCTGACCCATCACTTTCGTGCAAAAATCGACGTCCTCTTGCGCGCGATCGGCGCACAAGGTTATGTGGTGAATCCCGGTAACCGGATAATCCATTTAAATGCCTCCCGAAAAATGATACGAGGTTCAGTATAGCATGGCAAATGGCGACAGGCGCAAGGGTTTGCGCCTTGCGCATGGCGGGAGAAAGCCGGTTCGGGCGACCATACATAGATATGCGTCCGGTGCTCCTCTGGCTCTTGTTGGCCCTCGCTCCGCTCCAAGCTCACGATTTGTATCGCAGCGAATCGCGGCTCGTGGTGCGCGGGCGCGAGGTGTCGGCACAGCTCACCTTTAATCTGCTGGATTTTCCGGGCGTCGATCAGAACGGCGACAGGGTGGTGACCGGAGAGGAATTCGCGCAGTCGTTCGATCGCGTGTACGCGACTATCCTGCAACACTTTACGCTGAGCAGCTCGGGTCCGCCAGTGCGCTTCACGCGCGACAAGTACGAACTCTTCGATGAGCATGTGCTGCTGCTGAATATGACCTATGTGTTCCCGCAGCAGGTGCTGGCGCTAGAGATGACGTCGAGCATGCCGGATGTACTCGGGCCAGGTCACATCCACCTCGCCAGCGTCACGCTCAACGGCCGCCTGCAGGAACAGATTCTCGACAACCGCAACCGGACCGCATTTTTCACGCAGTCAAGCGGCAAGTGGTGGCAGACGCTGGGGCGGTTCGTGTGGCTCGGCATACAGCACATTGCCACTGGCTACGATCATCTGGCGTTCTTGCTGGGCCTGTTGATCGCCACCGCGTCACTGCGGTCGTTGGTGAAAGTAATTACGTCGTTCACCGTGGCGCACAGCATCACGCTGGCGCTGGCGACTTTCAACGTGGTGGTCCTGCCATCGCGCTTCACAGAGAGCATGATCGCGGCCAGTATCCTCTACGTCGCGGTGGAGAACCTGATTCGCAAGCGCACCATGGACCGCTGGAAACTGACGTTCCTGTTCGGTCTGGTGCACGGCTTCGGGTTCTCGAACGTCCTCCGCGAGATGCAGTTGCCGCGTGCGAATCTGGCATTGTCGCTGTTCTCGTTCAATCTGGGGGTCGAAATCGGGCAGGTTGTGTTTGTGGTGCTGCTGTTCCCAGCGATCGAGGACCTGATCAAGTCCGGTTGGATCAGGTTGCGCCCTGCGGTGTCAATCGCGATCGGCCTGCTCGCGGCCTACTGGTTCATCCAGCGTGCATTTTTCGGTTGAGCGCCGCTTTCCCCGTCACCGAACCGCGCGCGAAGCAAGCGGCGGCTATCGCGGGAAGGGCGCTAACTTCGGAGCGGTGCTATCGGGCTGCGCGGGGGAGCGCGCCACGTTCAGAATCATGGCGAGCGTGGAGTAGTAACCCACCAGACCCGTAGTATCGACCACACCCTGCTCGCCGAACTTGGCCAGCATGCGCGCATAGGTGGGGTCGCTAACACTCTTGTTCTGCAGCAACTCGGCCGTGAAGTTGTAGACGATTTCCTCGTCCGCAGCCAAGCCGTCGGGGCGGCGTCCTACAGCGATGGCATTGGCGGTCTCTACCGGCAGTCCAGCTTTGACCGCAAGCGGATAGTGCGCGTTCCACTCGTACTGCTGCATAGACTGGCGCGCTGTCATGATGATCGCCATCTCCACCAGCTTCTGCGGAACTGAGTTCTTATAACGTAGATACTCACCGACGGCCTGCAACCGGTCCATCAGCTCCGGGCTGCGCAGCAGCGGGACGAAGGGCCCGCCAGCGCCAGCAGCTCCGCGCGGGGTAGCGGCCAGCAGCTCGGCGGAATGCTTCTGCGCCGGCGTCAGTTTATCGGCGGGGATGGGCGGCATGCGGTCCTGGGCGTGAGCCATGACCGAGAATACCAAGAGCACA